>Ga0194132_10005730_pt1 | contig 19827 bp, 14 predicted proteins | sample TA2KigOf80mmetaG_FD_148612 | JGI IMG/M metagenome (GOLD analysis project Ga0194132, IMG submission 148612) | Freshwater microbial communities from Lake Tanganyika, Tanzania - TA2015054 Kigoma Offshore 80m | ecosystem: Environmental > Aquatic > Freshwater > Lake | place: Tanzania: Lake... | reverse complement strand
CCTTCCAGTCGTAGAATGTGGTCGTGTGGGGCACGGCTGTGGTCCCGAACCGTTGGAGGTAAGAGACCGATAGTTTAGGCCCAGCCGTGCTTCACACACTACACGCCCGTTAACCTCCACCCGCAAGGGCAGGGGCTTGAGTACCGGCGCGCCGGTGGTCCACGCCCGGCGGATCAGGTACGCTGAGAAGAACGGCACCAGCAGGCCGTGCGAGTACTGCGGGTCGTTGAGCCACTTGTCGGCGAACACGCGGAGCATGGGCCAGTAAGCCCAGCCCAGCACGGCGGCGAGCGCGGCGAGTTGCCCCAGCGCGGCGCGCGGGGCCGCGGCCAAAGGCGCGGGCGCGGCGGGTGCGGTGCTGATCGACGACATCCGTGTCATCCGAGAGTGCAGGGCGGGCGAGATTGTGGCCGCGGCCCGGAACGCGAATCAAGCCCAAGTTTGTTCCGCGGGAGAATGCCCCGAACAACCCACTCCCCGACCCCACCCCTATCATCAGGGAGCGAAACACGGTGTACCCGCAGTCGGCGCTCCTCACCATGACGGTCGCCGCCGTGCTCTGCGGGTGCAAGACCCTTACCGCCGCCCCGTGGCGGCGCGACTCCAACCACCTACTCGGGTACCACGAACGGGTTGGGCACGATCGCCGCCCTGCGACACCTCGCCGCCTTCCAAATGAAAGCAGTGCGGCCCGTGACACAGGGGCGAAGTACCGAACGTTGAAAGGCCCGCGGCGCTCGGCGAACGGGCTTGATTCCGTGCGCGAAATGTGGGAATATCTGTTCAGTAAATATGCGGCCCGGTTTTTCTCGAACACCTTTGCCCGGCGCGGGCAATAATGATGGGCGAGCGGCGAACCCGGTGTTAGCCAGTTCGTGGCGGGTCGTCCCCTCGACAATCCCGCGCGACTCTTCCGTGAGGGCCGGACCATGGGACCGATCCGATACCTGCGCCGGCACCCGCTCGCCCTGTTCGCACTCGCGGTCCTCGTGTTCGGCGCGTGGGTGGCCGTCGACGCGCTCACCAAGCCCCCGCGCTACGGCCCGGCCGACCCGAACGAGTACACGCTCGTGGGGATCGAGGCCCCGGGGTCGGTGCCCGCCCCGGCCCGCGCCGAACCCTGTGCGCCGCGCCCGACCCCGCAGGCCACGGCCCAAGCCCTTCCCAAACTGAAACCGGGGATGACCCGAACCGAGGTGGAACAACTGGTCGGCGCGCCCGAACCGGCCGACATTCACCCGGTCGTCGTGGTGGACGGCCGGGCGACTTACCACACGGCTTACGAGGCCGACCTCGACCCGCCCGCGACCGTGCGCCCCGTTGGCGCGCACCGCCCGATGCCTGCGGAGCGCATGGGGCCGACCCGCACGACGGTCAAGCTCGAGTTCGACGCCACCAAGCCCGGCCACCCGCTCGTCGGCGTCCACTACCCCGAACCCGCGTTCTAGTTGTCGCCGGGCGGGGTCAACTCGCCCAGTCGGAACCCGCCGCCGGTGCGCACCTGCTCGTCGGCGAACTGCTGCGCGATCTCCGCGGGGATCGCGAACGCGATGGTGTCGGTGCCGCGCAGTTTGGCCACGCTCACCCCTACGATGTCGCCCTTCACGTTCGCCACCGGGCCGCCACTGTTGCCGGGATTCAGCCCGCCCGCCAGTTGCACAACCTCAATCGAACCGTTCACCTTCCGCAGGCTCGAAACCGTTGTCCGGTTGATCGACACGTTCTTCCCCAACTGCTCGCCGAACGGGTAGCCGTAAATCACCACTTCCTGCGTTTCTAACAGCCCCTCCGCGCGGCCGAAGGCCAGCGGCGGCGGCAGTTTCGCCCCTTCCACCTTGAGCAGCGCGAGGTCCGCGGGCACGTCCACCGCGAACACCTTCGCGATCACCGCGCGCTCGCCCGTTTCCCCGCTGTCGATGATCACCTCGACCTGTTCCGGCACCATGATCTTGTCCGGGCCGTAGCCGATCACGTGCGCGTTCGTGACCACGTAGCCCGGCTTGCCCGCGAAGAACCCGCTGCCGGTCGCGCCCTTGTCGCGTGCGAAGAACGTGCGGACGTACACGGTCGAGGTCTTCACCTTGCGCACGACTTGCTCTGGGGTGAGCGGCGGCGCGTTTTTGGGGTTGGGTTTGGGAGCGTCCTTGCCGGGGTCGGTCTTGGCGGTGTCCTTGTCCTTTGGCGGGGTGCGGAACGCGAAGTACGCGCCGACGGCCGCGGCCACCAGCACGACGGAACCGACCAGCGCGACCAGCGCGAACGAGACCCCGCCCTTCGCCTCGCGACGGGCCCGCTTGCGGCGCGGCTCGTCGTCGTCTTCGTCGTCCTCGTCTCTGCGCTTGCGCCGGCGGCGCGGGCGGTCGTCGTCCTCGTCGTCGGGTACGGGCGCGGTGAAGTCCGGCACCGGAACCGGGATCGGAACGGGAACGGGGACCGGCACGGGTAACGGAGCCGGCGGCGCGGGCGCGCCCGTGTCGAACACCGTGTTGCACTGGGTGCAGCGGAACCGGGTCGCGGTGTTGCCGGGCGGGAGGTGCAGGCGCGTCGCGCACTGCGGGCAGGCGATGGCGGATTCGGTCACGGCGGAACCGGAGCTAGCGGGCAGGAACGAAGAGGTGCAGTGTACCCGTGCGGCGTGCGGGACGTAAGCCCCTTGTTCGCTATGCGCGACTTCACACAAATTGGGCAAGCGCGGCGGCCTTCACGATTACCACGGTTACGCGGGTTAAACGGGTTACGCGGAATCTACGCGCAACCTTCACCAGTGGAACGGTCCGCCTGTCCGATATTTCCTCTCACAGGTTGGTCGCGGGGGTGGCCACCGAGGACAACAACTCATCACCAAAACGGTGCTTCTATGAAGTCGCTCTCTGGGCCGACGCGCCGGCGCACGGCGGTTGCCGTGTTGTGTGCCTTGCTCGCTTCGGTCACGGCCCGCGCGCAGGACGCCCCACCGCCCGCGCTGCCGGGCCAAGCGCTACCGGTCGCGCCGACCGCGTTCCAACCGCCCTCCGTCCTGCCGGGCGTCGAGGTGCCGCCCGTGCCGCCTCCGGGCGCGCCCACCGGGTTCGCCGAAGTTCCCGTGCCCGGCGCGGGTGCGCCTCCCGCCGGCGCGCCTGTGGCCGACCCGTTGGCCGCGCTCGACGCGGTGCGCGCGCCAACCGCCCCCGAAAAGCAGTTGGGGGCCGACCACCCGCCAATGCCCGGCGCGTGGCACAACGGCCTGCGGTTCATCAGCGAGGACAAGAACTTCACCGTCTTCCTCGCCGGGCGCATGCACTTCGACACGGTCTCGTACGCGGCCCCGACCGGCGTGCGCCGAAACATTCCCGGCAACAACCCACTCGAAGACGGGGTCGCGTTCCGCCGCGCCCGAATCACCATCGGCGGCACGATCTACAAGAACTTCGAGTTCTTGACCGAGTACGACTTCTTCAACGGGTTCATCACGTCCGCGGCCGAGAACCGGCAGGCCAACGTGCCCGTGCCGACCGACTTGTGGGTGCAGTTCAAGGAACTGCCGTGGATCGGCAACGTCCGCATCGGTAACCAGAAGCAGTTGTACTCGTTCGAACACCACACCAGCAGCCGGTTCCTGAACTTCATCGAGCGATCGCTCGGTTTCGATGCGTTCGCGGAGAACCAGAACAACGGGTTCCAACCGGGCATCACGGTGTTCGACACCTACGCCGACAAGCACGGCACTTGGGGCGTGGGCCTGTTCAAGTACACGCGCAGCATCTTCGGCACCGGGTTGGGCCGCAACGAGGTGGAAGTGAACGCCCGTGGCACATACCTGCCGGTGTACGAGGAGGGGGGCCGGACCCTCGTTCACGTCGGCGTTGGGCGGGTAGCGCTCGCGGCGACGGGCGCGCCGTACGCCGGACCCTCGTTCACGTCGGCGTTGGTGGGTACGCCCGCGACCTCGACCAAGATCAGGCTCGGTATCGCTCGCGGCTCGACGCGCGGAGTAACCCCAGCGCGTTCGCGTCGCTGGTCGCGGACACCGGCAACTTCTTCGGCACCCAACAGTTCGCGGTGATCCCGGAGTTCGTGGCGGTCGCCGGGCCGTGGTCGTTCCAGAGCGAGTACTACGCGAGTTGGGTGGGGCACACCCGCGCCGTCGGACCGAACAACACGCGCCTCGCGGATCAGGGCACCACTTACTTCCAATCGGCGTACGGCGAGGTTCACTACTTCCTGACCGGCGAGCACCGCGAGTACAATCGCGACTCCGGTGCGTTCACCCGCGTGACCCCGCGGAGCAACTTCGCGTGGAACCGGTGCGGGTTCACCGGCACCGGCGCGTGGCAGGTTGCGCTGCGGTACAGCTACCTCGACCTGAACAGCAAGGGCATCCGCGGTGGCGAGGTCCACGCCATGACCCTCGGCCTGAACTGGTTCCTCAACCCGAACATGAAGCTCCAGAGCAACTACAGTCTGACTCACCGGAACGCGAGCGGCACCGCGGGCGACGGGTACATCAACATCTTCGGGGTGCGCACCGCCATCGATTTCTGAGTCGGCCGGGGGCCGGGGGTGGGTTTCGGCACGGCGCGCGATTACACTGCTCATCACTCCCGACACCGCCGAGGGCCACCCATGTTCGCGCCGTCCCGCCTTGCCGCGCTGCTCCTCATCGCGGCGCTGTTCGCGCTCACCGCGTTCCCCGCCAGCGCCGACGGGCCGGGCGACAACATCCCCGACAAGGTCCGCCCGGTCCCCCCGGTCGGGAACACCATCCCCGACGCGGACCGCACCGACCTCGAAACGGGTCTGAAGCAGCTCCAACTGCTCATCAAGACGAGTGGCAATCACGACCTGCTTCCGGATGTGCTCGTCTACGAGAAGGCCGTGCGCTGGGCGCTCAACTACCAAGAGATTTTCGACCCCGCGCCCGGCAAGGATAAGAAGGCTCCTGTTCCCGCGGGGAAAGTGAAGAAGGTGCTGGCCGCGGGCCTCGAACGCGCGGCGGCACTCAAGAACGGCAAGACGCCGTGGACGACGCAAACCGGCCCGGTGCTGCGCGGCTATAAGTCGATGATCGACGGCAGCGTGCAACCGTACTGGCTCGTCGTGCCCGCCGCCTACGACTTCAAGGGCACGAGCAAGCACCGGCTCGACTTCTGGTGGCACGGCCGGTACGAGAACACCGTCGAATCGGACTTCATGGCGAACGCGCCGAACGCCGGCGGCATCATCCCCGCGCCCGGCGCGCTGATCCTGCACCCGTTCGGCCGGTTCAGCAACGCCAACAAGTTCGCCGGCGAGATCGACACCTTCGAGTGCCTCGAACACGCCGCGAAGCACTACCGCATCGACACCAACCGCCTCGTCGCGCGCGGGTTCAGCATGGGCGGGGCCGCGTGCTGGCAGTACGGCGCGCACTACCCGACGCTGTGGGCCGCGTGCGCGCCCGGCGCGGGCTTCTCCGAGACCCCGGAGTTCCTCAAGACGTTCCAAAAGGAGGACACCAGCGGCGCGCCGTGGTACGAGAAGAAACTGTGGCACATGTACAACGCCAGCGACTACGCCCAGAACTTCTTCAACCTTCCCACGGTCGCCTACAGCGGGGAGAACGACAGCCAGAAGCAAGCGGCCGACGTGATGGCCCGCGAGTTCAAGAAGGTCGGGTTGGAACTGAAGCACGTCATCGGTCCGAAGACCGGCCACAGCTACGAGAAGGACGCGAAGGTCGAGGTGAACAAGCTGATCGACGCGATCGTGGAGAAGGGGCGCGACCGGTTCCCGAAGGAGTTCAAGTTCGCGACGTACACGCTCCGCTACAACCAAGGGCCGGGCCTGCGCGTCGACGCGATTGAGAAGCACTGGGAACCCGCCCTCGTCGAGGGTAAGCGAACCGCAGGCGGGCTGAGTGCTAAGACCAAGAACGTCGCCGCGCTGACGGTGTACGCCCCCGGTCCCCTCGACACACTCTCGCTGAACATCGACGGTACGCCGATCCTCCTTCCGGCGTTCAAGAAGCCCGATGAGGTTCTTGTGGTCGCTCTGTTCAAGCAGGACGGGAAGTGGACATTCTCTCTGAAGCCCGTGGAGCCGAAGGGCCTACAGAAGGTTCACGGCCTGCAAGGGCCCATCGACGACGCCTTCATGTCGTCGTTCGTGATGGTGAAGCCGACCGGCCGGCCGATGCACTCCAAGACCGCGGAGTGGGCCGAGACCGAGATGAAGCACGCCACCGACCACTGGCGCAAGCAGTTCCGCGGCGACGCGCCGGTAAAGGCCGACACCGAGGTGACGAAGGAAGACATCGCCAACAGCAACCTGATCCTGTGGGGCGACCCGATGAGCAACAGCGTGCTCGCGAAGATCGCGGACAAGTTGCCGATCAAGTGGACCGACAAGGGCGTGACGGTCGGCAAGGACACGTACAAGCTGGGCGAGCACGTCCCGGTGCTGATCTACCCGAACCCGCTGAACCCGCTCAAGTACGTCGTTCTCAACAGCGGGTTCACGTACCGCGAGTACGACTACCTGAACAACGCGAGGCAGGTACCGAAACTGCCGGACTACGCGGTGATCGACGTGACCACGCCGCCGAACGCGCGCTATCCGGGCAAGGTCGTGCGCGCCGGCTTCTTCGGGGAGAAGTGGGAACTGCTCGACAACGACGGGAAGTGAGCGCGCCGGGCACTTTCCGTTCGGGTTGTGGCAATTTCGCCCCCAGCGTAAGCTAGGATTCACTGGGGACCACTGCCCGCCGGCCGGGGCGCGCCCGTGTGCGCGCGCCGGCCGCCCGGAGGGACCGATGATCCGGTACCGCTGCCCGCACTGCGCCGCCCTGACCGCCGCCCACGAGCGCCGCACGGGGCAGTCGAGCGTGTGCAAAGCGTGCCTGAAGCCGCACGCGATTCCGGCCGACCGCGCGCTCTGGCTCACGGAGACGGGCGAGCCGCTGCACCCGCCCGCGCCCGCGGCCCCGTCGCGGCCCGACCTCGACCTGCCCGCGACGCTCCCCGACGTGGCCCTGAACGTCGTGCCGCTCGGGGACGCGCCCGCTGCGCCCGTGCCGCGCGAGGAACCGCCCACGCGCCCGGAGTTCGCGCTCCCGCAAGTGGTCGCCATCGAGCCGGCCCGCCCGCCGGTTCCCGAACCGGAACCGACGCCCGCGCCCGCGGTCGTGGCGACGCTGACCCCGCCACCGAAGTCCGCGCCGCGGCCCGCGCCCGCCCCTGTGCTGACGCCCCCGCCGCGCGGCGGGCAGCTCGCCCCGCGCGCCGCGCCCCCGACGCCGACGCCGGCCCCGGTCCCCGTTCAGCTCCAGACCCAAGCCGACATCGCGGTGGCGCTGACTGCGGCCCTGAGCACGCGCATGAAGCCGCGCGCGACCCCGCGCCGCGACGTGCGCCCGTCCACCGCCATCTGGATGGTCCTCACCGGCCTCGGGCTGGCCCTTTTGATCCTCGGTTTGTTCAGCGACGTGAAGTATCGCTGGGGCGTACTCGCCGTCGGCGCGGCGCAGGTCGCGGCCGGGTACGGGTGGATCGTGCGCCTCACGTACCTGCGCGACCCGCAGCGCGGCGCGGCCTGCGCGCTCCCGCCCGTCACCTTCTACTACCTGAGCCAGTACAAGTACGCGAAGCTCCGGCCGCTGCGGTTCGTGGCGACCGGCTCGGTCCTCGCGGGATTGGCCGCGCTCGTGTCGAGCGTCGCCCCGCACACGCTCGCGCTGGTGCGCCCGGCCGCACAACCGACCGACGAGGTCGCGCCCGCGGCCCCGCAATCGGCCCTCGCGCAGTTGCGCCTGTACCGCGAGACGCGCTCCTACGATTCCCTGTGCCGGGTACTCGAAGAACTGGCGAAGGCCGACCCGCTGCTCTCGAAGGAGAAGACCGACCGGGCGGAACTCGCGGCCGAACTGAAGACGCTGTGCGCGCACCCCGATACCGAGGTCCGCATCCGGGCGATGGCCGCCTACGCCCCGTGGGACCCGCCCGGCGCGCGGGCCGTGTGCCTCGCCGCGATCCGCTCCAACTCGTTCGACGACCGGCTCGCGGCCCTCCGCCTGCTCCCGAACTGGAAGGACGCGGACTCCGCCCGCGCCGCGCAGTCGCTCATCACCCGCCCCGGGGCCGAGACGAACCAAGCCCGCGCCGCGGTCGAAGAGATCGGCGGCGAGGCCGCGGAACTGGCCGCGGAAACGCTCCTCAACCGGGCCGACGATCAGGCCATGCGCCTGACCGGGCTGTCGATCATGGAGAAGGTGGCCGGGCCGGGCCGGGTCGCGTGGCTCCGGTCGTACGCGCAGGCGTCGTCGGATAGCGCCGTACGCGACCGCGCGCTGATCGCCGCGGACGCTGTCGCCGAGCGCGCCAAGCGGACCCCGCCGCCCAAGCGCCCCTGACGCCGGACCCGCCGAAGCCCGCGGCGTTTCCCCCCTTGCTTTCCACGGGCGGGCACGCGACAATCTCCTTACCTGCCGGTTTCGTTCCGCCCGTTGCCCGCCCCGCCTACCAACACCCGCAAGGGCACCTTCCATGTTGAAGTTCCGCTACGCGGCTCTGCTCGCGGCCCTCGTCGCCTTCAACAGCACACGCGCCCGCGCCGCCGACATCAACCCGGCCGACGTGAAGAGCGTCAGCGTTCACCCCGCGAAGGTTTCCCTCACCGGCAGCGACGACGCTGCGCAGCTCATCGTGACCGCCACACTCGCCAACGGGCAGCTCGCGGACCTGACGGATGAGGCCAAGTACGCAGTAACCGATGGGAAGTCGGCCGTGGTGCTCAGCGGCGGGCGCGTCGTCCCGCGCGGGAACGGGGCGAGCGAGATCGTTATCACCTTCGGCGCGCACAGCGCGAAGGTGCCGCTGGCCGTGAAGAACGTCGGCGACAACCTGCCGCTCAACTTCACCAACCAAGTGGTGCCCATCTTCACCAAACTCGGCTGCAACAGCGGCGGCTGTCACGGCAAGCTTGCCGGGCAGAACGGGTTCCGCCTGTCGCTCCTCGGGTTCGAGCCGGACCTCGACTTCATGACGCTGGTGAAGGAGGGCCGCGGGCGGCGGCTGTTCCCGGCGAACCCCGACGCCAGTCTCTTCCTAATGAAGGCCACCGGCCGCGCGCCGCACGGCGGCGGCAAGAAGATGGACCCGGAGAGCGACGAGTACAAGCTGGTGCGCCGCTGGATCGCCAGCGGGATGCCGTGGGGCGACGAGAAGGACCCGTTCGTGACGAAGATCACCGTGTTCCCCGAACACCGCGTCCTGCCGCGCCAGAGCAAGCAGCAGTTCGCCGTATACGCGCACTACAGCGACGGCGCGGTCGAAGACATCACCCGCCGCGCGCAGTACGAGAGCAACGACACCGAGATCGCGACCGTGGACGAGCGCGGGCTGATCCGCACGCTCGGCATGAGCGGCGAGGCCGCGATCATGGCCCGCTATCAGGGCATGGTCGCCGTCGTCCGCGCCACCGTGCCCCTCGGCGTGAAGACCCCGGACTGGGCCTTCGCCGAAAAGACCGTCGTGGACAAGCACACCACGAAGAAGTGGAAGGAACTGGGCCTCGTGCCCAGCGAACTGAGCACCGACGAGCAGTTCATGCGCCGCGTGTACGTGGACATTACCGGCTCGCTGCCGACCCCGAAGGAGGTGCTGGCGTTCGTCGACGACAAGGCCGCGGACAAGCGCGACAAGCTCGTCGATAAGCTCCTCGACTCGCCGGAGTACGCCTACTTCTTCGCCAACAAGTGGGCCGACATCCTCCGCGTCAAGCGCCGCCAAGAGGCCGGCCGCGCGCAGGGCACGTTCGCGTTCCACGAGTGGATCCGCGAGCAGGTCGCCAACGACACCCCGTACAGCGACTTCGTGCGCAGCATCGTCGCGGCCAGCGGCGACGAGCGCAAGTCGCCCCCGACCGTGTGGTACAAGGAGATCGACAAGGCCGAGCAGTTCGTGGACGACCTGAGCCAAGTGTTCTTGGGTCAGCGGATGGCGTGCGCCAACTGCCACCACCACCCGTACGAGAAGTGGAGCCAAGACGACTACTGGGGGTTGGCCGCGTTCTACGGGCGCGTCGGCCGCAAGGAGGTGCGCCTGCCGGTCACGAACCCGAACGCGCAGGACAACCGCGTGCAAGTCGTGTACGTCCGCACCATCGGCACCGTGACCAACAAGCGCACGCAGAAACCGGCCGAGCCGAAGCCGCTCGACGGCGACCCGATGGCGACCCTTTCCACCGACGACGACCCTCGGCAAAAGCTCGTCGATTGGATGGTGGACGCCAAGAACCCGTTCTTCGCCAAGACCGTCGCCAACCGCTACTGGGCGCACTTCTTCGGCCGCGGCATCGTCGACCCGCTCGACGACATGCGCATCACCAACCCGCCGAGTAACCCCGAACTGCTCGACGCGCTGGCGAAGAACCTGATCGACAACAAGTACAGCCTCAAGGCGCTCGTCCGGACGATCTGCAAGAGCCGCACCTACCAACTGAGCAGCGCGCCGAACGAGTTCAACAAGCACGACAAGCAGGCCTACGCCCGGTACTACCCGAAGCGCCTGCAAGCGGAAGTTTTGCTCGACGCGCTGGGCCAAGTGACCGACAGCCCGACGCGGTTCAACGGCATGCCGACCGACAAGAACGCCCCGAACCGGGCCATCATGCTGCCGGACGAGTCGTTCGCGTCGTACTTCCTCGACGTGTTCGGCCGCCCGCAGCGCATCAGCGCGTGCGAGTGCGAGCGGGTCAGCGAGGCCAACCTCGCGGCCGTGCTGCACCTACTGAACAGCGACGAGGTGCAGGGGAAGATCGCCCGCGGCGGCGGCCGGGCCGACGCGCTCGCCAAGGCCGACGACAAGCGCACCGACGAGGAGAAGGTCACAGAAATCTTCCTCTGGGCGTTCTCCCGCAAGCCGACGAAGGATGACATGGCCGCGGCGCTGGAGCACATCAAGAAGCTCGAAGCCAAGAGCGGCGCGGCCGGCAAGAAAACAGCCTTCGAGAACATCATCTGGGCGCTGATTAACACCAAGGAGTTCGTGTTCAATCAGTAGCCCCCGTTAGCCGCGAGCCGCAGGCGAGCGCGAAGTGCCCACGCGCCGCCGTTCTCTCCCCGGAGCGCGTCCCATGCTCACCATGCTCGGCGGCCCGCGGCGCACCTGTGCCGGCGCGACCCGGCGCGAGACCCTCGCCGCCGGCGCGCTCACGCTCTTGGGCAGCAACTTCACCCTGCCGACCCTGCTGGCCGCCGAAGCGCGGAAGCCGGCCGCGGCGCGCCCCGGCAAGGCCAAGAACGTCATGCTCCTGTACCTGCTCGGCGGTGCGCCGACGCAGGACATGTGGGACCTCAAGCCCGACGCGCCGGTCGAGGTGCGCGGCGAGTTCAAGCCCATCGCCACCAGCGCGCCCGGCGTGCAGATCACCGAGCACCTGCCGCGCACGTCCAAGTGGATGCACAAAGCGGCCGTCGTGCGCAGCGTGAACCACAAGGCCGGGTGCCACAACTGCCTGCCCAGCTACACCGGCTACGAACAGCTCATGCCGGACCAGCACCCGCGCGACACCGACCCGCCCAGCATGGGCAGCGTGTGCGAGTACCTGCGCGCCGGCCGCGGCGAACTGCCCGATTACATGTACCTCCCGTGCTGGCTCGGGTGGGGCCAAGCGTTCCGCCGCGCCGGGCCGTACGCGGGCTTGCTCGGCCGCAAGTACGACCCGCTCATCAGCGAGTGCGCCCCCTACGCCGACAAGGGCGAGAAGCCGCAGCCGGGTAACCCGTCCGTCGTGCGCGGCGCGCCGGCGCTGCCCAACACCGCGTTCGAAACGGACCTCACCATCGACCGGCTCAACGACCGCCGCTCGCTGCTTCATCAGATCGACGACCGGGCGCGGAAGCTCGAGAGTGACGGCACCATCGGCGGCTACGACCGCGCCCAGCAGCGCGCCTTCGGGCTGCTCACCGCGTCCAAGATGAAGGCGTGCTTCGACCTGTCGAAGGAGGACCCGCGGTTGCTCGACCGCTACGGCCGCACGCTGTTCGGTCACAGCACGCTCATCGGCCGCAAGCTCATCGAAGAGGGCGTGCGGTTCGTGAACGTGACGTGGGACCTGTTCTGGGACCGCATCCAGATCGACTACGACGCGTGGGACACGCACACGAAGAACTTCAGCATCATGAAGCAGAACAAGCTGCCGCACTTCGACCAGACGTTCACGGCGCTGCTCGAAGACCTGACCGACCGCGGCCTGCTCGACGACACGCTGCTCGTGGTGATGAGCGAGATGGGCCGCACGCCGAAGATCAACGCCAGCGCGGGCCGCGACCACTGGACGCACTGCTACTCGGTGGTGTTCGCCGGGGCCGGGATCAAGGGCGGCAGCGTGTGCGGCGCGTCCGACGCGCAAGCCGCCTACGTGAAGGACCGGCCCGTCAGCACCGCGGACATCTGCGCCACCATCTACGAGTGTCTCGGCATCGACCCGGAATCGATGGTGCCGGACAAGACGAACCGGCCGTTCGGGATTTCGCACGGCGGCAAGGCGATCCGCGAGATCATGACGTAGTGCGGCTACTGGGCGGCGAACAGTTCGACGAGCGCCTGCCAGCGGGCGGCGCGGTCGTGGTAGAGGGCCCGGAGGCGGTCGGCGGCGCGGGCCGCGGCCGTGGGGGTGGGCGGGTCCGCGGCGGGGCGCGGCGCGGGCACGTCCGGCAGCGGGGTCTTCGCCGACGGCGACGACCAGATACCCGAATCCGACGCCGCAGGCGCGGGCTTGCTCGACCGCTTCGCGCGCTCGGCCGCGGAGCGGTCCAACGTTTGGCGGGCCACTTCCGATTGCAGCGCCACAATCTCCGCGGTCAGGTCGTGGATGCGGGTCAGTTCGTGCTGCAACACCGCGAGGTGTTCGCGGCGCGCGCGGTCGAACATTTGCGCCACCAGCGCGAGCGTCTGCTGGAACTCGGCCACCGTGCGCCCGTGCAAATCGGCCATCTGGCGCAGCACCGGGACCAACGACCAGTCGTCGCCCGCGCTGGGCGCGGGCGTCGGCTCGACCGCCTCGGCGGGCGCGGGCGACTGCACCGCGGTGCTGCCGTTAGAACTACCCCCGGACACGTGGATCGGGTTCGACACCGGCCCGCTGGCCCCAGAACTCCAGTCGCGAAAGGCGTCGGTGAGGATGTGAGACGCGGGTAGGCCGTTCACCTCCGGTTCCGCGCCCAGTTCGACCTCGTCATTGTCGGAGGGGGGCGGCGCGGGCAGCGGCGGAACCAGCACCGGGGCGCGGGTCGCGAGCCGCCCGCTCGCGCCGGCCACGGGGGCGGGAGGCGCTGGAGGTGCGGGCTTGGTCGTCGGGGGTTGTACGGCGATCAGGAACCGGCCGACCCACAATTCGGCCCCGTGCGCCAGCGGCGCGACGCGCATGCGCTCGCCGTTCACCACGACCCCGCGCCCGGACAGGTCGACGACCCACAGCCCGGCGCGCGCGGCCACGATGCCGCAGTGGTACGGGGAGATGTCGTCCGCGGTCAGGTGAATCTTGCAGTCCGGTGCCCGCCCCACGAGGGTGACGAGCCGGTTCACGTTCCAGCGGTCCTTCGCCCGGCGGCCGTTGCGGAACTCCAGCGCCGCGAGGGGCCGGGCCTTGCTGTTCGGGTCCGCGGCCAGCGGGTTGTAGTCGGCGGCGTACGGGCTGGGCCGGTCGGACGCGGGGGCGCGCAGGCGCAGGTGGAACGGGCCGACGCGCACCGGGCAGCTCACGTCGAGCCACCCGGACCCGCGCGCGCCGTTGGGCCACGTCAGCCCGGTGCGGCTGCCGAGGTCGACGGCGTACACGCGCCCGCCGAGCACCTGTAGCCAGACGTGCTGCGGGTCGATCTCGGAGTCGGTCAGGGTGACGTCGCAGGCGTCGGCGCGGCCGACGAGGGCGAACGGCTGGTGGATGGTACCCTGCGCCAATACCCCCCCGCCGACGAGATCGACCCGCAAATCCAGCGGGGCGGTCGCGCCGCAAGCGTCGGCGAACCGGGCGATCAGCGGGTCGTTCACGGGCCGCGGGCCTGAGGGGGAAAGGGCCTCGGGGGTCGGCACGAGTCGGGCGCGAGTGGGCGCGCGACCCCGACAATCACCATAGGACACGTCCGGCCGCCGGGCGCGAAGATTCCGCCGCGGGCGCAACCGCCGAACGTGTCCTAGATTGGGGAGTGGCGCGCGGCCCCGCGTGCGTTTTCGTACAAGCTGACCGTGCCCGCTTCAGGGAGACCGCCTGTGAGTGCCCCCGCTCAGACGCCCCCGCCCGCGCCGCGCCCCGGCCCGCCCGCGGCCCCGCTCTCGCCGGCGGCGGAGACCGTGCGCTCGCCCGGTTGGATCGTCGCGTTCCTTGTGCTCCTCGGCGTCCTCACGTTCGTCTACGCCCCGCTGTTCCAGTACTGCTTCCAGCAGTGGCCGAAGCCGGACTACTCGCACGGGTTCCTCGTGCCGCTGTTCGCCGGGTACCTCGCGTGGCACTGGAAGGACTGGGCCCCCACCAAGATCCGCTGGCCGGAACTGTGGGGGCTGGCGTTCCTCGGCGGCGGCATCGGCCTGTTCCTCGCGGCCGGCAAGATCAACCTCGCCAAAGAGTGGCTACAGGGGCTGTCGTTCGTGCTGAACCTGTGCGGCGCGACGCTGCTCCTCGGCGGCTGGGCCGCGCTCCGCTGGCTCGCCCCGGCGCTGGCGTTCCTGATGTTCATGTTCCCGTTGCCGTACCGCGTCGAGCACGCCCTCGGCTGGCAGTTGCAGCGGGTCGCCGCCAGCGCGTCCGAGTTCGTCTTGCAAACCGCCGGGTACCCGACCTACCGCGAGGGCGTCGTCCTGTACTGTAAGGACCACGTCCTCGAAGTCGCGAACGCCTGTAGCGGCCTCAGCATGTTGCTGACGTTCGCGGCACTCTCGACCGGCATGGCGATGCTGGTGAAACGCCCGTGGTTCGACCGCGTACTGGTGCTGGTGTCCGCGGTGCCGGTCGCGGTGCTCTCGAACGTGCTCCGCATCGCCCTGACCGGGGTGCTGTTCAACGAGGGCGGGCGCGATCTGGGCGAGCGCGTGTTCCACGACTTCGCCGGCTGGCTGATGATGCCGCTGGCCCTGTTGATCCTGTGGGCCGAGTTGAAACTGCTGGACTGGGTGTGGGTGGACGAGGGCGGGAAGGCGAGCCGCGAGGAGATGATTAAGCAGAACGCGATGAACCCCGCGTACCTCGTGATGACCGCGCTGCCGCCGGACAAGGGCGGGAGCGCGCCGCCCCCGAAGTCGCTCCCGGTGCCGCCGAAGGCCCCGCAATGACGCCGGCGCGCCGCGGGTTCGCGTGGGCCGCTCTCGGGGTCGCCGCCTTCACGGTGTACGGCAGCCTCGTGCCGTTCCACTTCCGCGGGCGCGCCTTCGGCGACGCCCTCGACGAGTTCGCCGCGACCTTCGCCGCCGGGCCGAAGCTCGTGTCGCGCTCGGACGCGCTCGCGAACCTGCTGCTCGGCGTGCCCCTCGGCTTCGCGCTCCTCGGCCTCGCGTGCGCCGACCGCGGGTGCGCCCGCGCGCGGGCCGCGCGCGCGGGGTTGGTTCTGCTGCCGCTGTGCGCGCTGTTCGCCGCGGGCGTCGAGTTCGCCCAACTGTTCACCGCCGCGCGCACCTGCTCCGCGTCCGACGTACTCGCGCAAACCTTCGGCGCGGCGCTGGGAATGCTGGCGTGGGTGTTCCGCGGCCAAGCACTGACCGACGCGGCGCGTGCGGTCTGGACCCGTGCCGACGTGAACGCCGCCGGGCGCGTGCTGATCGGCTACGTCGCCCTTGTCGCGCTCGTGCAAACGCTGCCGTTCGACGTGACCGCAAGCCCGGCCGACCTGTACCGCAAGTTCCGCGACGGCGGGGTGAAGTTCGCGCCGTTCGGCGAGTTCGACGGCGCGGATGACGCGCGGCGCTGGGAACTGATCGGTAAGCTGGTGAAGCTGGCCGGGCTGTTCTTCCCGCTGGGCCTGCTCGCGGCGCGACTGAAGGGCCGAACGGAGCACTGGGGGCTGGTGCCGGTCGCGCTCGCGGCGCTCGCGCTCGCCGTGTTGCTGGAAGCGCCGCAACTGGTGGTGCGGTCGCGCACGCCGAGCGCCACGGACGTACTCGTGGCCGCGCTGGCGGCGCTGGGCGGCTGGTACGCCGGGCGCGTCCACCACGAGGGGCTGGCGCTGCCGTTCGCGGCGAGTTGGGCCGTGGTGTGGTTCGCGGCGCTGACCGCCGTGACGCAGCCGCCCGCGGGCGCGACCCCGCGCGACGCGCCGCGCCCGTTCGACTGGGTACCCGGCCTGCCGCTCGAAAGCGGCGACCCGCTGCACGCGCTCGAAGAAATGTTGGTGAAACTGGTGCTGTTCGGGCTGCTGGGCGTAATCGTGGCCGCGTGGCGGTTGCCCCCGCGCTCGCGCCGCGCCCCGCACGGCTCGGTGCCGGTCGCGCTCGGCGCGGCCGCGGCGCTCGGCCAGCTGGCCGCGGCCTTCTTCGAGAACGGCCAGCGCTGGCACGACACGCACACGCCCTGCATTACCGACGTACTGCTCGGCGGCGCGGGCGCGGTGCTGGGGGTTCTGGTGGCGAGCCGAACGACGAGCGCGCCTGTTAGCCGCAAGCCGTAGGCGAGTGCGGCGCGTGGCGTGTGCTACCTTCGGGGGTATGGTGGTTTCCGACGCGCAGACCAACGCCGACACGAACACGCCGCCGCCCGCGGGCGCGCTGCCGGCGCTGCCGTCCGTACCCGCGCCGGAACCGCCGCTGACCGTCATCGAGGCGCGCGGCGGTTGGGCGCTGCCCGACCTGCGCGAACTCTGGCGCTACCGCGAACTGCTCTACTTCCTCGCGCTCCGCGACATCAAAGTCCGGTACAAGCAGACGGTGCTGGGGGTCGCGTGGGCCGTCGTGCAGCCGCTGGCGACGATGGCCGTATTCGCGCTGTTCTTGGGGCGCATGGCGGGCGCGGGGGCCGGGGTCCCGCACTACGGGCTGTTCGTGTTCGCCGGCATGGTCGCGTGGACGTTCTTCGGCAACACCGTGACCGCCGCGGCCGGGAGCGTGGTTGCCAACGAGCGCCTCGTCACCAAAATCTACTTCCCGCGGCTCGCGATCCCGCTCAGCACGGTCGGCGTCGGCCTGTTCGACCTCGTCATCGCGTCGCTGCTGCTCGCGGGCATGGCGCTCGCGCTGGGCGCAGCGCCCGGCTGGTCGGTGCTGCTGCTGCCGCTGGTGGTGGTCGCGCTGGCGGTGGCCGCGAGCGGCGTGGGCATCCTGTTCTCGGCGCTGATCGTGGCGCAGCGCGACTTCAAGTACGCGCTCACGTTCGGCGTGCAGTTGTGGATGTTCGCGACCCCGAGCCTGTACCTGCCGACCGACGCACTCGGCGAAACCGCGCAGACGTGGCTCCCACTGAACCCGGCCTACGGGCTGATGCTGGCGTTCCGCCAGTGCGCGCTGGGCGAGGCGCTGAACTGGTACGCCTTCGCCGTATCCGCGGCCGTGGGCGCGCTGCTCGCGCTGGTCGGCACGCTGTACTTCCGCCGCGTGGAGCGCGGCTTCGCCGACCGGATTTGAAGCCGCTCGCGGCTTCGCACACGAACCCCGAACCCCATGCACCCGGCGATTCGCGTACAGAACTTGGCGAAGCAGTTCCGGCTGGGGGCCGCGCCGCGCGGGCGGCCGAACCTGACCGAGCGGCTGCGCGGCGCGGTCCGCGCGCTCGGCCGGCGCGCGCCCGCGGCCCCGGAGTTCTGGGCCCTGCGCGACGTGTCGTTCGACGTGCGCCCCGGCGAGGTCATCGGCATCGTCGGGCGCAACGGGGCCGGCAAAAGTACGCTCCTCAAGATTCTGTCGCGCATCGTGGAGCCGACCAGCGGGCGCGCCGAGCTGCGCGGGCGCGTCGGCAGCCTGCTCGAAGTGGGCACCGGGTTCCACTCCGAACTGACGGGGCGCGAGAACGTCTACCTGAACGGCAGCTTGCTCGGCATGACGCGGCACGAGATCGGCCGCAAGTTCGACGAGATCGTGGCGTTCGCGGGCGTCGAGCAGTTCCTCGACACGCCGGTGAAGCGCTATTCGAGCGGCATGTACGTGCGCCTCGCGTTCGCCGTGGCCGCGCACCTCGAACCCGAAATCCTGATCGTGGACGAGGTGCTCGCGGTCGGCGACGCCGAGTTCCAGAACCGCTGTATGGGGAAGATGCGGGCGGTGTCCGCGGGCGGGCGCACGGTCCTGTTCGTGAGCCACAACATGACCGCGGTGCAGAACCTGTGCTCGCGGTGCGTGTGGCTCCGCGACGGGCGCGTCGCGGCCGACGGCCCGGCCCGCACCGTGGTGGAGGACTACAACCGGGCCGCGGTCGGCAGCGCGGGGGCCGAAGTCGATCTGACCATGCACCGCGGGCGCACGAGCGAATCGGTGCCGGCGATGCGCCGCGTGCGCGTGGCCGACGCCACCGACGGGCGCGCGCCCGCCGTGCCCATGCGCGGCACCGCGCGCGTCGAAGTCGAGTTCGAGTTCGAGCACCCCGTCGAGGATGTGACGCTGGGCGTGGTGGTGAAGGACGGCTACCAGACGCCGCTGTTCGGGATCAACAACAAGGTGACGGGCGGGATGCCGCAGCCGCGTCCGGTGCGCGCCGGGCGCGTCGTGTGCCAACTCGCGGACCTGCCACTGATGCCCGGCGTGTACCCGCTCGACCTGTTCCTCGGCACGCGCACCCTGAACATCGACACGATCTACAATGCCGCGGAACTAACGGTGCTGCCGGCCGACGTGTTCGGCACCGGGCACCTGCCGCCCCCGAACGCCGGTCCGATCTGCTGGCCCGCCGTGTGGGAACTGGTGCCCGCGGACCAACTGGAACGAAAGGTCGACTGATGGTTCTGGAACGCCTCGACCCCGCGGACCGCGCGACGTGGGCGATGTACTACGCGGACCACGTCGCGCGCTACCTGTTCGCCGCCGAACACGTGCGCGGCAAGCGCGTACTCGACGTCGGCACCGGCCCCGGCTACGGCGCGGTGATCCTGAAGGCCGCCGGCGCGACCGCCGTCACCGCCATCGATCTGTCGGCCGCGACCGTCGATCAGGCCCGCGCGCGCTACGGCGAAACCGGCGTCACCTACGCGGTGGGCGACGCCGAGGCGCTCGACGCCCACGGCCCGGTAGACGTCATCTGCAGTTTCGAGAACATCGAACACCTGACGCACCCGGACAAGTTCGTCGCGAGCGCCGCGCGCGCCACCGCACCGGGCGGCGTGCTGTTCTGCTCCAGCCCCGACCGGCGCGCGACGCGCCCGTTCGTGGACGGCAAGCCGGCGAACCCGTTCCACACGCACGAGTGGTTCGCGGACGAGTTCCGCACGCTGCTCGCGGCCGGGTTCGACGACGTGGACGTGCGCGCGCAGGTGCGCGGGTTCGGGCACGCGGCGCGCGAGGAGGCCGCGGCCGGCGTCCGGGTCGCGCTCGACGTGTACGCGGCGCTCGCCCGGCGCTCGCTCGTCGGGTGGCTGCACCGGCTGTTCGGGCGCGGGCACTGGCTCGATTCGGCGCGCGCCGCGGGTGTGGCCGCCGAGCGCCTCGGCGCGGGGTCGCCCGCCGATTACCCCGTCGTGGCCCCGCTGCTCGTCGGTATCACCGGCGAGCCGTTCTGTCACCTCGCCGTGTGCGCGCGGCCCCGCCCGGCCGCCCCGAGGTGAACCCGGTGAACGTGCTGCTCGCGAACTGGTACGCCGACCGCTCCGGCGGGGCCGACGTGTACACCGAGGAGCTGGCGACCGGGCTGGCCGCGCGCGGGCACGCGGTCACGGTGCTGTGCCACGCCGCGTCGCCGCGCGTCGAA
>Ga0194132_10005727_pt1 | contig 19834 bp, 15 predicted proteins | sample TA2KigOf80mmetaG_FD_148612 | JGI IMG/M metagenome (GOLD analysis project Ga0194132, IMG submission 148612) | Freshwater microbial communities from Lake Tanganyika, Tanzania - TA2015054 Kigoma Offshore 80m | ecosystem: Environmental > Aquatic > Freshwater > Lake | place: Tanzania: Lake... | reverse complement strand
TATGAGGCCACCAACGGTGCTATACTGGCCCCGGCAAGAGCCGGGACTCAATAAACGAGCCCTCCATCAAACCCGGGGCGGTTCAGTGTCGCTGACTCTTCAGTTGGCGCTTTAGCTACAATGCGCCTCATCACAAGGAGGTCCCATGCCCGTCTCCGGCTTTGACCATGTCGCCATGCCCACCGCCGATTGCGAGCGGTTCATCGCCTTCTATGAAAGCCTCGGCTTCACCATCATTGACCGCGATAAGTGGCGCAAGGGCAAGGCGAAGATCTTCGCCCTGCAGGTGGGCCCGAACAATAAGATCAACATCCACCCGCCGGATAAGAAGGGCCACCTGCGCGGCAAGGGAGCGGCCATCGGCTGCGGCGACCTCTGCTTCGTCTGGGACGGCGCCGTGGAAGAGGTGCTGGCGATGCTCAAGCGGGCGGGCGTCGCGCCCGTGGACGGGCCGGTCCCCCGGCCCGGAGGCCGCAAGGGCGGCACGGTGACGGGCACCAGCGTCTACATCTTCGACCCGGACGGCAACCTCATCGAGTTCATGGTCTACCCCAAATAGCCATCCGTCTGCGGCAAGGAGTGTCTCCTTAGCCTGAAGTGCAGATGCTACTGCCTGCCCGACGACACTCCTACACCCGCCTCTCCCTTGATGGGAGAGGACCCCGCGAACGCGGAAGGAGAGGGTGATTGACAGCACATGAACCTCGGTTCATAGAACCCCTGGGGCAAAGCCCGGCCGACAGATATATTTGGCAACCGGCGATATAATGCAAAGACCCCCTCCGATCCTGGAACCTCTCTCATAGGAGATCACCAACGTGCCGACACCCCTTCAACAGTGGGTAGACGAATGCGCCGCACTCACCAAGCCTGACAAGATCCACTGGTGCGACGGCTCTGACGCCGAGAACCAACAGCTCATCAAGGAGATGCTTCGCGCCGGCACCCTCCACGAACTGAACCCCCAAGCCAACCCCAACTCCTACCTCCATCGCAGCGACCCCACGGACGTCGCCCGCACGGAGCACCTCACCTTCGTCTGCACCAAGGTGAAGGACGATGCCGGCCCCAACAACAACTGGATGGACCCGGCGGAGGCCAAGGCCAAGGTCGGCGCCCTCTTCTCCGGCTCCATGAAGGGCCGCACGATGTACGTTGTCCCCTATATCCTCGGCCCCGTCACCTCGCCCTATAGCAAGATCGGCGTCGAGCTGACGGACAGCCCGTACGTCGTCGTCAACATGCGCATCATGACGCGGATGGGCAAGCCCGCCCTCGATCGCCTCGGCTCCTCCAAGGATTTCGTCCGCGGCCTCCACTCCCTGGGCGACCTGAGCCCGGAGCGGCGCTTCATCACGCACTTCCCGGAAGAGGAGCTGATCTGGTCTATCGGCTCCGGCTATGGCGGCAACGCCCTCCTGGCCAAGAAGTGCCACGCCCTGCGCATCGCCAGCTGGAAGGCGCGCAAGGAAGGCTGGCTCGCCGAGCACATGCTCGTCCTGGGCATCGAAGAGCCCAGCGGCCGCACCACCTACATCGCCGCCGCCTTCCCCAGCGCCTGCGGCAAGACCAACCTCGCCATGCTGATCCCGCCCGCAAGCCAGAAGGGCTACAAGGTCTGGACCGCTGGCGAGGATATCGCCTGGATGCATATCGGCGACGACGGCCGCCTCTACGCCATCAACCCGGAGGCCGGCTTCTTCGGCGTGGCCCCCGGCACCAACTCCCGCACGAACCCCAACGTCATGGCGACCCTGAACCGCAACTCCATCTTCACCAACGTCGCCATGACCGCCAACAGGACTCCGTACTGGGAGGGCATGGACGGCTCGCCGCCACATTCCGCCATAGACTGGCAGGGCAAGCCCTGGACGCCCCAGAGCCTCACCAAGGCGGCGCACCCCAACTCTCGATTCACGACACCAGCGCGCCAGTGCCCCACCATGTCTCCCGAATGGGAGAACCCCAACGGCGTCCCCATCTCCGCCATCCTCTTCGGCGGGCGGCGCGCCAACCTTGTTCCCCTGGTGTACCAGGCATTCAACTGGCAGCACGGCGTCTTCCTCGGCGCCACCATGGCCTCCGAGACCACGGCCGCCGCCACCGGCGCCGTCGGCGTCGTCCGAGACGACCCCATGGCGATGCTGCCTTTCTGCGGCTACCACATGGGCGATTACTTCGGCCACTGGCTCAACATCGGCAAGCGGCTGCGGCACCCGCCGGAGGTCTTCCGCGTCAACTGGTTCCGCATGAACGACCAGGGCAAGTACCTCTGGCCCGGCTTCGGCGAGAACCTGCGCGTCCTGCGCTGGGTTATCGGCCGCGTCCACGGCGAAGTGACGGCCGACCAGACGCCCATCGGCTACCTGCCCAAGCCCTCCAGCCTGGACATCACGGGCCTGGACGTCAGCCCCGATACCCTGCGTGAACTCCTGGCGGTGGACAGGGCCGGCTGGCTCAAGGCCGTCGAAGGGCAAAAGAAGCTCTTCACCGGCTTCGGCGAGCGCGTCCCCAAGGCCATGTGGCAGGAGAGCCTGGCCCTCAAGGCCCGGCTCGAATCGAGCGAGAAGACGCCCGCCCACGCCTAGCGCGACTTCCATACGACCAGAAGAAACGGGAGGGTCGGCGACCCTCCCGTTTCTGTTTCCATGCCCGCGACCGTTATAATTTCTCCGTATGTCCCTCTCCTTCTCCACGATCCTCTTTGACCTGGACGATACCCTCGCCGATACCCTGCGCGCGAGGGAGGCGGCGCTGCACCGTGCCCTCGTCCACTCGGGCATCACCTCGCCCACGGCAGAGGAGTTCATCAAGGGCCTGCGCGGCGGCCAGCTCCGCCACTCCCTCCAGGCCCTGGGCGTCTCCGCCGGGCTGGACCACAGCCTCTTCGATCAGTACGTCAGCGCCTACTGGCTCCAAGCGCCGGGGAACGTCGTCCTCTTTGCAGGCGTCTTGGAGACGTTGCAGACGCTTCACGGGCGCGGCGTCCGCATGGGCGTTGTCACCCAGAAGGAGCGTCTGCTGGACAACGGCGGACGCGCGGCGGGAGCGGCCCAAGAGCTCGCCGATATGGGCGTCCGCGACCTCTTCTCCATCGTCGTCGGCTATGAGGACGTGGCGAACCACAAGCCGCATCCGGAGCCGGTGCTGCTGGCCCTGCGGCAGCTCGGCGCGGACCCCCGCGAAACCCTCGTCGTCGGCGATAGCTTCGCGGATATCGAATCGGCGCGGGCGGCGAACTGCTGGAGCTGCCTCGCCACCTGGGGCCACGAGCCCGGCGCCGCCATCGCGCACCTGCGCGCCGATTACGTCGCCCGCCAGCCCGCATCGCTCCTGGAGCTGCGACGCCCATGAGCCGCGCCAACCTCCTGGAGCTTTCGCTTCCCCAGCTCACGGCCTTCCTGGCGGAGCTTGGCGAACCGCCCTACCGCGCGCGCCAGGTCTGGTCGTGGCTCTACAAACGCAACGCCGCAACCATCGAGGCGATGACCGACCTCCCCGCGCACCTTCGCGCGCGCCTGGCGGAGCGAGCGGAGATACGACTGCCCGCCGCCGTCCGCGAGGTGAAATCGGACGACGGCCTGACGCGAAAAGTCCTGCTGAAGCTGGACGACGGCAATGTCATCGAATCGGTGCTGATGCTCTACGACCTCACGGCGGAGAGCCGCGAGCGCCGCACCGTCTGCGTCTCCACCCAGGCGGGCTGCGCCGTCGGCTGTCCCTTCTGCGCCACCGGGCAGATGGGCTTCGTGCGCAACCTCACCTCGGGGGAGATCGTCGCCCAAGTCCTCTACTTCGCCCGCCAGCTCTTGGCCGACCAACAGCCGAAAAGCACATCTTCCCCCTTGGCGGGAGAAAAGACGAAAGAGGGCGAAAGCACGCTCCCCATAACCAACTCCAAAAGCCTCTCTCCCTCGATGGGAGAGAATAAAAGAGAGGGTGAACAGGCCCTCCCTGTCACCAACATCGTCTTCATGGGCATGGGCGAGCCGCTCTTGAACTACGCCAACCTGTGGCAGGCCATCGAGCGCCTCCACGACCCGCAGGGCATCGCACTCGGCGCGCGCCGCATGACCATCTCTACCTCCGGCATCGTGCCGGGCATCCTCGCCCTCGCCAAGGAAAAGCTCCAGGTGAACCTGGCCGTCAGCCTTCACGCCCCCAACGACAAACTCCGCGACGTCATGGTCCCCATCAACAAAAAGTACCCCATCGCCGACCTGATGACGGCCTGCCGCGCCTATATCGAAGCCACCAAGCGCCGCATCACCTTCGAGTACGTCCTCAACAACAACGTCAACGATTCGCCCGAGCTGGCCCGGGAGCTCGGCGAGCTGCTACGCGGCATGCTCTGCCACGTGAACCTGATCCCGGTGAACTCCACCGACGCCTCATTCTCCCGCCCCAAGCGCGATGCCGTCATCGCCTTCCAGCGCATCGTGGAGGGCTACGGCATCGCCACCACCGTCCGCGTGGAGAAGGGCGTCGAGATACGCGCCGCCTGCGGCCAGCTCAGCACCAAACACCGGGAGAAAGAGCGCGTCCCCGCCGCCTTTTAGGGCGCTCCCATGGCAATCCTCTCCGGCGAAAACCTAGCCGTCGCCTACGGCCATCGCGAGATCTTCTCCGGCCTCGATTGTGAGATTGCCGAAGGGGCGCGCATCGGCATCGTCGGCCCCAACGGGAGCGGCAAGACCTCGCTCCTGCGGCTCATCGCGGGCGCTCAGGAGCCGGATGGCGGCGCCATCCACCACAGCAAGGGACTGCGCATCGGCTATGTGCCCCAAGCGCCGCCCCTTACCACCACCGGCACCCTCTACGAAGAGATCCTCTCCGCGTTTGCCGGCCTTCAAGCCCTTGAGCAGCAGATCGAAGAGGCCGCCGCCGAAATGGCGAACGGCTCCGCCGAGGCGGGACGCCGCCACGCCGACCTGCTCCACGCCTTCGAAAGTCGCGGCGGCTATGACTACCACAGCGCCGTGGAGCGCACCGCCGCGGGCCTGGGGCTGACCCGCGATGCCCTCAACACCCCGGCCGCCCTGGCTAGCGGCGGCGAGCGGACCCGCGCCGCCATGGCCAAGGCGCTCCTTGCCGACCCTGATCTTCTGGTCTTGGATGAGCCCACCAACCACCTGGACCTGGCAGGCCTCGCCTGGCTGGAGCGCTTCCTCGGCAAGTTCAGCCACGCCTTCATCGTCGTCTCCCACGATCGGTACTTCCTGGACAAAGTCGTCACCGAGATATGGGACCTAAGCCACGGCAGGCTGAGGTCATATCCGGGCAACTACACCAAGTACCGCATCCTGAGGGAAGAGGCGGAGGCCTTCCAGCAGAAGCAGTACGAGCAGCAGCAGGAGTTCATCGCGAAGGAGGAAGAGTTCATCCGCCGCTACCGCGCGGGGCAGAAGGCCGCCCAGGCGATGGGCAGGCTCACGCGCCTCAACCGCCTCGAGCGCCTGAAGGGCGCGGCGGCGGAGCGCCGCGTCGCACTCCCCTCCGCCTCCGCATCGCGCACCGGGCAGGCCGTGGTGCGCGCCAAAAACCTCAAGGTGGGCTTTGCCGCCGATGGCGAGCCGGTGACGCTCTTCGCCGTGCCCGACCTCATCGTGGAACGCGGCGCGCGCATCGCCATCCTGGGCGGAAACGGCGCCGGCAAGACCACGCTTATCAAAACGCTCTTCGGCGAGCAGCCGCCCCTGGCCGGCGACGTGACCCTGGGCGTCAACGTCAAGCCGGGTTATTTCCGCCAAAAGCTGGAAGACCTGCCCGAAAGCCTCTCGGTGCTGGACGCCTTCTTGGAGGCCAAACAGATGCAGCATGAAGAGGCGCGGCGCTACCTTGGACGCTTCCTCTTCCAGCGCGATGAGACGGAAAAGCGCGTGGGCGACCTCAGCGGCGGCCAGCGAAGCCGCCTCGCCCTGGCGCGGCTCCTCATCACCAAGCCCAATGTGCTTGTCCTTGATGAGCCGACGAACCACCTGGACATCCCCAGCCGTGACGCGCTCGAGGACGTGCTGACAGACTATGACGGCACGCTCCTCCTTGTCTCCCACGACCGCCGGTTCATCTCGCTTCTGGCCCAACAGCTCTGGCTCGTGGAAAAAGGCTCCATGCGCCTCTACCAAGGGACTTTTGACGAGTGGTTGGAAGAGCAGGAGAAGGCCGCACAAGCTTCTCCGCCAAAGCCGAAGGCGAAAGAGGCGCCGAAGCCGCCCGTGGCGAGAAAGAAGGCCAAGGGGCCAAAACCGCCGGAGACTGAAGAGGTCATCGCAGAGCTGGAGCGCAAGCTGAAAGAGCTTGACGCTCAGCTGGACAGCGCGACGGAACGGCGCGACCTCGCCGCCATCGCCCGCCTGGGCGCGGAGCATACGGCTACCCAGGAGCTGCTGGAAAAGACCTGGGCCGAGTGGGCGGGCTAGCGGCGGCACAGAGCCTGCACCCACGGCCCATGCCCGCGTTACAGCCGCCTGCCCGCAAGCCCCTGGAGCCCGGCGATTCTCCGTCCTTCGTAGACCACGTGGAGAAGGACGATGCCGCTAACGAGCGCCGCGAAGAAGCACCAGACGGAGATGAAGGCATAGCCCCGCACCCAATTGGCGATGAAGGCGGAAAAGAGGAGCGCGCCGCCAAGGACGTTCACCATCCGGTAGCTGGAGAAGAGACAGCTCACGCAGGTTGCCACCAGGTAGAAGGCGAGCACAAGCGAGGGGTTGGGATACGGCACGTCATAGGCGATGCTGTGGTTTTCGATGCGCGATGCGACAGGCCCCCGCGCGAGGTAGAAGAGGAGGTAGGCGCCGACGGCAACGCCCATCAGCACAAAGCCGCCAAGGGCCTGCCTGCGAAGGGGGTTCCTTTCGATCAGCGCGACAGCCAGGGGGACGAAGACCGGCCAAAGGACGAGGGCGAAGGAGAGAAAGGCATGGGTGGCTGCCCTGTTCAACGAGGGGGAGTCAAAGGAGCTCCAGACCGCACCTTCGAGGATCTGCTGAACGCTTAGGAGCAGCGGCGTGCTGGCAAGGGGAAGCTCCGCCTTCCCCTTGGCCTTGCTCAGCGTCAGCGCCCCAACCACCACAAGGGAGCCGCCCGCCGCGAAGCTCGCCGTCGCCGAATAGCACATCCCTAGCTACCCTTCATCCGCACGCAGCGCACGGCCCATTTCAGCTGCTGAGAGAGACCGCCTCTCTATGCTGGTCACCCTTCATCTTACCAGGCGCCGATCCGTTCAGTGCTCTCAGTGTTCTCAGTGGATACGCTCTGCCCGCTGCCCCTCTACTAATCTTCTTCATCTGTGTTATCTGTGGATGAAACCTCTTCACTTCCCCAAAAACTCCCGCACGATGCGCTCGAACTCCTCCGGCTTGTTCTGGTGCAGGCCGTGGCTCGCGCCCTTCACCTGCACCAGTCGCGCCTTCGGGTTCATCGCCGCCATCTTCTGCGCCGTCCCGATGGGCAGGTCCGGGCCGTGCTCGCACTGCACCACCAGCGTCGGGCAGGCGATGCGCGCGAACTGCTCCCACACGTAGGGCGCCTCCTGGCGCACCGACGATTCGTAGATCCAGGAGGTCTCCGGGTCGTTCTTCCAGATATACTGGCCCACCCAGTTTTTGCGGAGGATGTTCGCCGCCACCTGCCGGTAGAAATCGTCGCCGTGCCCCGGGTTCCCCTTCTTCAGGTAGTCGATCGCCGCCTGCTCGCCGGGGAAGCTCTTGGGCCGCTGGGGCAGCCGCGCGATGAAGGCGCTCGTCACCTTCTCCGGGATCTCCGGCCCGCCGTCCAGCAGGATGAGCTTCGCCACATCGCCCGGATACTGCCCCGCGAAGGCGATGCTGTTCCGCGCCCCCAGGGAGTTGCCGATGCAGATGACGGGCGCGACGCCCAGGCCCGCGACGAAGCCGTGGAGGTCGGCGGCGAAGGCCGTCACCGGGTAGCCCTCCCGGGCGTGGTCGCTATCGCCGTGGCCCCGCTGGTCCAGGGCGACGACGCGGTGATCGCCGCGCATCCGCTCGGCGAAGGGCGCCCAGTTCTGGGAGTTCCCGCCGAAGCCGTGGACGAGCAGGATCGTCTGCTTGCCGCCGCCTCCCCAATCGAGGTAGTGGAGCTTGAGGCCGTTGACGGTGAGGGATTTGGCGAGGGGAGGTTGGGGCATATGTCCTTTGCGTGAAGCGTTCTACGCTTTTTGTCCTACCTTATACAGCCTCCGCGCCGTCTCCGAAACGATCTTCCGCGTCACCTCAGGGCTGATCCCCGTGAACAGCTCCCCGATCTTCTTCCGCGAATGCGGGAAGGTGCTGTCCGGGTGCGGGTAGTCGCTCGCCCACATGACGTTGTCCACGCCGATGTAGTCCAGCAGCTTCATTCCCAGCTTGTCCTCCTCGAAGGTGGCGTAGACCTGCCGTGCGAAGGTCACGCTCGGCAGCTCCTTGATGCGGTAGTCCCTGGTGTTCGGCCCGTGGTTGTGGAACTCGTGGTCCAGGCGCTCCTTCACGTAGGGGATCCACCCCAGGCCCGATTCGCCCAGCACCAGCTTCATCTTCGGGTGCCGCTCCAGCGCCCCGGAGAAAATCAGCGCCGCCAGCACCTCGTCCATCTGCATGGGCGAGACGGCCGCGAAGGCCGCCATGTGCCACGAGGCGGGCTTCGCCTGCACCATGTGCGTCCCACCGCCCAGGTGGACGCTCAGCGCGACACCCGTCTCCTCCGCCGCCTTCCACAGCACGTCCCACTGGGCGTCATAGAGCGGGTCTACTGTCTCGAAGAAGCTGGAGATGGCGCCCCGGTGGCCCAGCTTGGCCACGCGCCTCAGCTCGGCGGCGGACGCCGTCGGCGAGTGCATCGGCAGATAGGCCAGGAGGCAGAGGCGGTCCGGCTCGATGCCGTTAAACTCCGCCGCCCAGGTGTTGTAGACCTCCAGGCAGGCCGCCTTCATCTCCGCATTCTTGATCTTCAGGCCGGTCGGCGGGCCGTAGATGACGTGGGCGTAGACGCCGTCGCGGTCCATATCCTGCAGGCGCAGCTTGGCGTTCGAGGGGCGAAAGCCGTCGTCGGGGATCCCGGCGCGCACGATGGCGCTGGGGTACGAGCGGTCCTTCGGGAAGCCGCTGGAGCCGATCACCTCTCCCTCGTACATCCAGAAGTTCCCGTTCGCCTGGGCCACCACCTTCGGCCCCTTCTCGCGCAGGTGCGCCGGCAACCGCTCCGACCAGAGCATGGGCGGCAGCGCAATCATATCCATATGGTCGTCCGCCGAGATAATCTTATAATCCAGCATCGCTCTCCTCCTCTAATCTCCTGCTTTCCCCCTACCGATTGGGGGAAAGTTCCCCTTCCCTCGCAGGGAAGGGGTTAGGTCGCATGAATCTTTCTTTTGCTCTTTCCGTGCCCTCAGTGGATATCCTCCCCCTCTTCCCTGCTCCTTGCTCCTATCCCAGCCTCGGGTACAGATCCTTCGCATTCGCCGCCAATATCCGCGCCTTCGCCTCTTTCTTCATCCCCTTATTCTCCACCACTTCCTTCACCGAGTTCGGGAAGCGACAGTCAAAGTGCGGATAGTCGGAAGCATAGACCAAATGCCGGTCGCCCATCACCTCAACAACGTCCGTCAGCATCGCCTCGTCCGGCTCGAAGGAGATGAAGCACTTGCCGGTGGTGAAGACCTCGCTCGGCCTCCGCTTCAGCATCGGCACGAAGTGCGGCATCTCCTCGAAGTGCTCGTCGAGCCGCTCCAGCCAGAAGGGCAGCCAACCGCAGCCCGATTCTAAAAAGACGAAGGGCAGCCTTGGATACATATCGGCGATACCGCCGCCGATCACCGTCGCCGCGGCGCGCATCTGCTCGTAGAGGAAGACGGAGGCGTGCTGCTGGAACCAGTTGCCGCCCATCTCGTGGACGCCCAGCCCCCAGGGAGGCAATCCCGCGCTCCCGTGGTGGACGGTCACGGCCAGCCCAGCCTCCTGCGCCGCCTGCCAGTAGGGATACCAGGCCGGCGTGTCCAGCTGCTTGCCCTCCATGTGCGTCTGCGTATAGAGGCCCACCGCCGTCCTGTCCCCGGTGACGCGCTTGATCTCCGCGACCCCGTCCTCAACGTCCCGCTGGGAGAACATCGCCACATACTTGAGGCGCTTGGGGTTCGCGCCGCAGTAGTCGCCCATCAGGCGGTTGTACGCCCGGTAGAGCGCCGACTCCAGCTCCGTGGAATCGAGCGCGCAAAAGCCGATCATCGAGCTGGGGAACGTCACGGATGCGTCTATCCCCTCATCGTCCATATCCAGCATGCGCCCCTTCGCGTCCAGCGTATCGAAGACGGCGCGCGTCCCCGGCTTGCGGCCCTCGCCGCGCTCCGGGCGCTCGGGCCCCGCGGGGCCGCCGCCCAGCGCCTGCACCCGGTCCAGCGCCTTCTCCTTGGAGCGGTGCGTCCAGAGCCGCGACGTGACCATCTTCCCCGTCGCCGGATCTATGCTCAGGCGCATCATCTCCGCAAAGTCGTTCTTGTACCGCGACTCCAGGTAGTCATCGCGGAGCCGCTCGAAGAACTCCCTCGACTCGAAGATATGCCCGTCGGCGTCTATGACATCAAAGCCAAATCGTCCCATGATTATCCCAGCCTCGGATACAGCCGCCGCGCATTCTCCCCCAACAGCTTCCGCTTGCTGCTCTCCGGAATATCCTTCCGCTCCGTCACCGCCCGCACCGAGTCGGGGAACTTCCCATCGAAGTGCGGGTAGTCCGAGGCGAAGACGATGCGGTCGTCGCCGACGTGCTTGATGGTGTACGGCAGCATGCGCTCCCCTGGCTCGAAGGAGATGTAACAGCCGCCCTTCGTGAAGACCACCCCGGGCTTATGTTTCAAGAGCGGCACCGAGTTCGGCATCAGCGCGAAGTGCTCGTCCAGGCGGTCCAGCCAGTAAGGGAGCCAGCCGCACCCCGCTTCGAGATAGGCCACCTGCAGCTTCGGGAACTTCTCAAAGATGCCCCCGCCGATCATCGTGCAGATCGCTCGCATCTGCTCGAATGGATTGCTGGAGGCGTGCTGCAAAAACCAGTTCTCGTTCATCTCAAAGACGCCCACGCCAAAGGGCGGCAGGCCCGCGCTGGCATGGTGGACGGCGATGGGCAGATTGTGCTTCAGCGCCGCCTCCCATATCGGGTAGAAGTGCGGCTGGTCGAGCTGCCTCTCGCCCATGTGCGTCTGGCAGTAGACGCCCACCACCACGTTGTCCTTCGCCGTCCGCTCGATCTCCGCCACCGCCTTGCCGATGTCCCTTAGCGAGACGACGGCCACATACTTCAGCCGCCGCGAATCGGCGTTGCAATAGTCGGCCAGCCACCGGTTGTAGGCCTCATAGATGGAGGCCTCCAGCCCGGTATCGCCCAGGGCGCAGAAGGAGGCCAGGGAGCTTGGGTAGATCACCGAGATGTCTATCCCTTCCCTGTCCATATCCCGCAGCCGTCCGATGGGGTCCAGCGGCGCCTTGGCCGCCTCCGTCCCCGGCTTCAGGCCGCCGCCGCGGAAGTCAATCGCCGTGGCCGTGCCCGGCCCCATGGGGCGGCTCCAGCCCAGCACGCGCTCCCGGCCCTCCACCGCCCAGATATTGACTGTGGGCACCTCGCCGCCGCGCCTCCAGGCCGCGCGCGCCTTCGCCAGCAGCGCCTTGAAGGCGGCGGCATACTGCGGCGCCATATAGCGCTCGGTGAAGAGGTCGTAGAGGCGGTTCGTCTCGAAGACATGCCCGTCCGCATCGATCACGGTGAAGCCGGATACAGCCACGATGCACCTCTGCGGCCCTGGGGTGTGGCCGGAATATAGCACAGGCGCACAGGGGGGTCTACGGAAGCGGTTGCGGCGTAATACACTACGCTCCTGCGTCCCTGTCTTCCTATATTCCCTGCTCCGTTTACCCTTGCATTTACCTTGACACCCCAGGGGCACGGTTGTAGAGTATTCCCTGCCCCTCGGACTACTGGGCCTAGCTGCGCGCCCAGTTTTTTCGTGCCCGGCGACTCTGAGAAAGGATGACGCCCGCGTATGAAGATCATCGTGTTTGCCAAGCAGGTCATGGACCCCGAGACGCCTCGGGCCAACTTCAAGATAGACCCGGCCACCAACAAGCCGGTCCCCGTTCCCAACGTCGCCCCCGTCGTCAACGGCTTCGATGAGAACGCCGTCGAAGCGGCCCTCCGCCTCAAGGAGCGCCACGGCGGCACCGTCACCGTCATCTCCCTCGGCAAGAACCTCGTCCTCGATGTCATCAAGAAGCCCCTCTCCATGGGCGCCGACGAGCTCATCCTCCTCCAGGACGACGCCTTCGAAGAGGGGGACGCCTACTCCATCGCCCACGCCCTCTCCCAGGCCGTCAAGAAGGTCGGCGAGTTCGACCTGATCATCTGCGGCCGCCAGGCCTCCGATACCGACCGCGGCCTCGTCGGCCCGGCCGTCGCCGAGATGCTCGGCCTGCCCTGCGTCACCCTCGGCAAGAGCGTGGACGTCGCCGAGAAGAAGGTGATCGTGGAGCGCGTCCGCACCGATGGCAGCGAAGTGGTGGAGACCACAACGCCCGCCCTCATCACCGTCAGCAACGAGCTCGGCGAGCCGCGCTACCCCACGCTTCGCGGCATCATGCAGGCCGGCCGCAAGCAGCCCAAGGTCTGGACGGCCGCCGATATCGGCGCCGATGCCGCCAAGCTGGGCGCCAAGGGCCGCGTCACCGATACGGCCAAGACCTTCATCCCCGTGACCGAGAAGGTCTGCGAATTCATCGAGGGCGAGAACGCCGCCGATGCCGGCAAGAAGCTGGCCCTGAAACTGCGCGAGGCGAAACTGATCTAGTTCACCCTCTCTTCTCGGGCTGCGCTCGAGTTCCTCTCCCATCAAGGGCGAGGCGACAGGAAGCGGCACTAAAGAAAAAGGAACCGAACAGCGCCCCCTCCTCCTCTCTCCCCAGGATTCCGGCATACCGGAGTCCGACGCGGGAGAGAATAGAAGAGAGGGGGCTCCGGAGAAGATTTAGCAAATCCGTAGGGGCGGCCCGTCAGGGATGGCAAAGCCAGGGCTGAGCCCCGCCCTATAAGAGGAGAAAGACATGTCGAACCAAGGCGTACTGGTTATCGCGGAGACGAAGGACGGCAAACTGGCAGGCGTCACGAAAGAGGCCCTGGCCATCGGCGCCAAGCTCGCCCACGGCGGCGTCGGCGGCAAGGTCAGCGCCCTCGCCATCGGCACGGGGACGGACGCCATCGCCAAGGAGCTCATCGCCCACGGCGCAAGCGACGTCTACACCTTCGAGAATGCCGACCTGGCCAAGTACCAGCCGGACGCCTATGTCCAGGTGGCCGAAAAGGCCATCGCCACCGTCCATCCCAAGGTCGTCCTCATGGGCCAGACCGATTCCGGCCGCGACCTCCTGCCCAAGCTGGGCCTCAAACACCACGGCTCCGTCACCCCCGATTGCGTGGAGCTCGGTTTCGCCGACGGCAAGCTCACCTCCGCCAAGCCCGTCTATGGCGGCAACGCCCGCTCCATCTTCGCCTCCGGCGCAGCCATGCATTTCGCCGCCATCCGCGCCAAGGCCTTCGAGGCCGCCCCGCGCAACGATGGCCACCAGGGCGCCGTCCACAAGCTGGACGTCCACCTGGACCAGGCCAAGGTCAAGGTGAAGGTCACGGAGGTCAAGAAGCAGGAGTCCACCGGCATCCGCCTGGAGGATGCGGCGGTCGTCGTCTCCGGAGGCCGGGGCCTCGGCGGCCCCGAGCCCTTCAAGAAGCTGGAAGAGCTTGCCAAGATCCTGGGCGGCGCAGTGGGCGCAAGCCGCGCCGTCTGCGATGCCGGCTGGCTGCCCGCCACCTTCCAGGTGGGACTCACGGGCAAGACCGTCACCCCGGACCTCTACATCGCCGTCGCCATCTCGGGCGCCAGCCAGCACATGGCCGGCTGCTCCGGCGCCAAGACCATCATCGCCATCAACAAGGACAAGGACAGCAATATCTTCAAGGAGTCCCGCTACGGCGTCGTCGGCGATTGGAACGAGGTCCTTCCCTCGTTCATCGAGATGTGCCGGGAGCTCCGCGGCTCGTAGGAGTCATAGCTCACCCTCTCCTCTCGGCTCCGGCAGACCGGAGTCGAGTTCCTCTCCCGTCAAGGGCGAGGGGTGAGTTGAGCTGGAGCTAAGCGAATCAATAGTCCCCTCCCCCTTCTCTCCCCAGGCTTCCGAGCCGGGTGCGGGAGAGAATACAAGAGAGAGGGAGTAGAATGACGGTACAAGGGCGGAATCCTTTGACTCTCGGTGGAACTGGGGGATTATGGACGGCAACTTCCGCATAGACCTCGACGAGATCTTCAGCAACATCAAGTCGGCTGAAGTCCTCTGCCTGCATTTCCCCCTGCTCCGTAAGACCCTCATCTTCGACATGCGGTACGACGTGGAGGACCCGCCCGTTGTGAAGATCCTGCCCATGGCCAAGTCCGCGGAGGAGCGCTTCAAGAGCATCCGCCGCCTGCGCCCGCGCTTCCCCCAGCCGGAGAAGGCGGCCATCATCCCCTGGCCCAAGTACGTGGACAGCCTCCTGCGGCTCGGCGTCTGGGAAAAGCTCATCGAGCGCCTCACCGCCTCGGGCCACATCGGCGCCGTCTCCGCCTGCGACGCCGCCCTCAAGCAGCTCCGCGCCCTGGAGGCGGCCGAGCTGGCCTCCGCCATCACCGGCAACCAGTACCACACCATCTGGGAAAGCCCAAGACCGAAGCGGTAGGGGCTTTGTCCCAAAAGGTCGATTGAATTGTAGTTGTGCCCCCTCACCTCTCCCTCGACGGGGCGAGGGATGAGGTGTGACTCAGCACCAACTTCCACTTTCGAGGCAAGACCTTACATCAGGGTCTCCGTAGTTATACTTCGGTCCATCTTTTTGCCCCTTTCACGGTCCATACTCTGGTTTGATCGGTTGCGAGCGTTGCGTGGGCGGTCCGGTTTTTTGTTCAGGCTTTCCGTTTATCGCAGGCATGAGTCATTCGTCTCGGGCCGAGACTGCGAGGCTCTAACGCGCCAGGAATCGGGAGGGCGGCTGCTCCACCCTCTCTATCCTTGCGCTGCACGCCCTGGCAGGAGCCAGAGCTCGCCCACGGTGTCCCGAGCCGACGCGGCCCCGAAGCTACGGATGGAGCCGCAACGGTCAGGGCGCTCTTTCGAGCATGCACGGCGACTCGCGTCAGCCGGTCAACCTCGCATGTGAGCTATTGTTTTTTCACTTTCGCTTCCGGACCACGTTCGTGCACCTCATCTGTTCCGCACTTATCGTCCGCACCGAATCCGCCCACGCAACGATTTGGTTGCCCTTGCCATCACGAACCAGGGCGGCCGACCCTGGTCGCGGGGCAAAAAGAAAGGGAGGCGTCCCGACAAGCCGGAGGCGCACGCGCGCGTCCCCGACGATCGGTCCGCCTCCCCGGCTCTCTGTCCTGGCGAAGGCCTACATAGAAATGCATATCACATCATTTAGCATGATGTCAATAGCCGAAAGTGATTCCCAGGACGTTTCACATCCCGAACCGGGGGGCGCGTGCTCCGGTGCGACACTCGGAGTGAGGGCACGTGCCCCGCGCCCCTACACCGCCACGGCGTGCTGGGCGGCGCTGGCCGCGATGATCTTCTGCGCCAGGTGCGCAGGCACCGGCTCATAGTGGTCGAAGGCCATGGCGTAGACGCCCCGGCCCTGGGTCATGGAGCGCAGGGTGATGGCGTACTTCTGCATCTCCGCCAGGGGCGCCATCGCCTCGACCGTCGTATAGCCGCCCTCGGGGTTCATCCCCAGGACGCGCCCGCGCTTCGCGTTCAGGTCGCCCATCACGTCCCCGGTGGCGCTGTCCGGCACCGTGATCTTGAAGCTCATGATCGGCTCCAGGATCACCGGCGTCGCCTGCTGGATGCCCTTCTTGAGGCACTGGATGGCAGCGATCTGGAAGGCCATGCCCGATGAGTCCACCGGGTGCGACGAGCCGTCCGTGAGGACGACCTTCACGTCCACGATGGGATTGCCCGAAAGGGGCCCCTGGTGGACGGCCTCCATCACGCCCTTTTCCACCGCCGGGATGAACTCCTTGGGCACCGAGCCGCCGACGACTTTCACCTCGAAGGCGACGCCTGCGCCCCGGGGCTGCGGCTCGATCTCGAGGACGACGTGGCCGTACTGCCCGTGGCCTCCCGATTGCTTCCTGTGCCGGTACTCGGCCACGGTTTTGGAGGCGATGGACTCCCGGTACGGCACCCGCGGCACCGAGGTGAGGACGTCCACGCCGAACTTGCGCTTGAGCTTCTTCACCGCCACGTCTATATGGGCGTCTCCCTGGCTCCCCAGCACCGATTCGCCCGTCGCCGGGTCGCGGCTGAAGTGGAGGCTCGGGTCCTCCTCGACGAGCCGCGTGACGGCGGCGCCCATCTTGTCCATATCGGCCTTGGTCTTGGGGGCGATGGCGACGCTATAGATGGCCCCGGGGAAGGGCGGCATGGGGACCGCCACAGGCGATTCCCGGGCGCAGAGGGTCTCGCCGGTGCTGGTGTGCTGGAGCTTGGGTATCGCGCCGATGTCCCCCGCGCTCAGCTGGGCGATGGGCTCCTGGTGCTTGCCGCGCATGATGAACACCTGGCCGATGCGCTCCTGCTGGCCCTTGGCGGCATTCCACACCTGGGAATCGCTCTTCAGCACGCCGCTCACCACGCGCACATAGGAGAGCTTGCCCACATACGGGTCGGCGCTGGTCTTGAAGACGAGGGCCGCCGCCGGTCCCGACTTGGGCGATAAGGCGGCCTTCTTCCCGGAGCTTTCGACCTCCACGGCGGGACGCTCACCCGGCGACGGGGCGAACTTCCCCAGGAAATCGAGGGCCTCCCTGACGCCGATCTCCTTCAATGCCGCCGTGACCAGCACCGGGCAGAGCGTGCCCTTCAGGAGGCCGAGCTTCACGCCCCTCTGCAGGTCCTCCTGCTCCAGGCCGCCCTTCTCCAGGTACTTCTCCGTCAGGGCGTCGTCGGCTTCGGCGGCCACCTCGGTAAGCGCGTCGCGGAACTCGGCGAAGCGGGGGTCTTTCCCCAGGTCGGCCGGGTTGAGGAGGTTGGTGACGCCGCTGAAGGACTGCACCGCGCCCTGGGGGAGAAAGACGGGAACGCACTGGCGGCCCAGGCGGCTCTGGATGGCGGTCAGCGTGCGGAAGAAGTCGGCGTTCTCACGATCCATCTTGTTGACGACGATGAGCCGGGGGAGACCTGCGGCTTCGGCCTTCTTCCAGAAGGCCTCGGTGCCGACCTCGACGCCGTCCACGGCGCTGACGACGATGGCGGCGCAATCGGCGGCGGCGATGCCGGAATGGGCGTCGCCGGAGAAATCGGCGTAGCCGGGGACGTCTATGAGGTTGAGCTTGACGCCGGCCACCTCACAAGGAGCGATGGCGAGGCTGACGCTGGTGCGCCGCTCGATCTCTTCCTGCTCGTAGTCGGCGGTGGTGGTGCCCTCTTCCACGCGGCCCATGCGGGAGATGACGCCGGAGGTGTGGAGCATGGCCTCGGCGAGCGTCGTCTTCCCGGCACCGCCGTGAGAGAGCAGGACGACATTCCTGATGGCATCGGTTGCGTAAACCTGCATAGCGGTACGCCTCCTTCCAGGAATCGGGAGAGGGATTGTAGCCCTCCGGGCAGAAGGGTTCAAGATGAAGGGGAATTACGTCGTTTTGCGACAGGGGAGGGGAACCTAACCCCTAACCCCTTCCCTGAGAGTGGTTCCGGCAGACCGGAATCTTCGAAAGGGGCATTTCGCTTGTGTGGGCGGAGGCGTTCGCAATAGCCAGAGAGGCAATTAGCTGAACTTGCAGAGGAAACTGCAATAAATGGCGAAGCGTCTCGCACATCCTTGGACGAGAAGCAAGAGGAAGAGGGGACGACCTACCCCCTAACCCCCTCCCTGAGAGTGGTTCCGGCAGACCGGAATCTTCGAAAGGGGCATTTCGCTTGTGTGGGCGGAGGCGTTCGCAATAACCAAGGGGGCCTACGATGAAAGTGGGAGGGGGCTGACAGGTGGTAGGCTTATGCGCACGATGCGAAGGGCAAGTTTGAGGAAAGTCGTCTGGGGGTTGCTGTTGGCGCTGGGGATCGTCTTCCTGGGGGGCGATAGCCTCTTTGCCGGGGACGCCATCCTACAGACCTCGAAGCGGCACACGTTCGATGTGCCGGGGTGGGAGATCGAAAACTTCCCGAGGAAGTGGCTGCACCTGGCGGCGGAGTTTGGGCGGACCGGAGAGACGGAGGCATCACGCATCGCGAAGGTGAAGTCGTACTTCGCGCTGACGGAGCGCATCAACGAGGTGGAGTTCCGGCTGAACCAGGCGAAGGCGGGCTTCTTCAAGGATGAGGATGTCGTCGCGCTGGAGGCCGAGCTGAAGGAGAAGCGACGCCGACAGGGGAAGTTGGTGGCGGATGTGGAGGAGACGCTGGAGGGGATGCTCACGAAGGAGCTGAAGGAGGCGAAGGTCTATCGCAATTTCCTGTGGACGCGCCTCTTTTGGCCGCCGGTGGATATCCGCCTGGAGACGCTGCCGAAGACGCTGGTGGTTTCGCGCCGGGACCGCATCGAGCTGGTGAAGACGCGCCTGCTGGACCCGCATATCTCGTTCGAGGAGATGGAGGCGCTGGAGGCGAAGCTCGACCGCCGGAACGTCTCGACGCTGGTGGAAAACATCGGCGGCGTGGCGACGTACCCGGCCTTCGTGAGCGGCGACTATTCGCTGCGGCAGGCGCTGACCACCGCGGCCCACGAGTGGACGCACCACTATCTCTTCTACCATCCCCTAGGGCGCGCCTATTGGGACTCGGGGGAGCTGACCACGATCAATGAGACGGTGGCGGACATCGTGGGGCGGGAGATCGGGCGTGCGGTCTACAAGCGCTACTTCGCGACGCCGGAGGAGATTCGCCAGATGGAGATGGAGGACCTGGAGCGCGCGAGGCCGCCTGCGACGCCGGACCCGAACGTCTTCGACTTCCGGTCGGCGATGCAGGAGACGCGGCTGACGGCGGAGCGTCTCCTGGGGGAGGGGAAGATCGAGGAGGCAGAGGCATACATGGAGGGGCGGCGGGAGCTCTTCGCGCAGCACGGGTATTTCTTCCGGAAGCTGAACCAAGCGTACTTCGCCTTCCACGGCAGCTATGCCGATTCGCCCGGGTCGGTGAGCCCGATCGGCGGGCAGCTGGCGGCGGTGCGCAAGGGCTACGACGACGTGGGCGGCTTCCTGCGCCATGTGGCGGACTACACGAAGGCGCGGCAGCTGGAGCGGGACTCGGGGGAGGGAGGATAAGGAGGGGAGCGAGGGGGCAGCGTTGCAGCTGTATGCATCGAGATTGAAGACTACGACCGAGAATCGAGAGACACCCACACAACCTTGGAATGCAGCCACCGCCAGAATCTTACGTACAATGGGTCGAGCGAAATGCCGAATCGGCCTGTCCAAATTGAAGTGGGTCAGTACAGTTTTTGTCTTTGATCCAGATGATAAGTTTGTTACCACCTTTCAGCCAGGACTTAACGGGGTTCATCACCTCCTGGACACTGGTAACCTAGGAGGAGGTGATTGAACGTGTCTATTGATAACATTAAGACGTTAATAAAGGATTTCGTTGAAGTCCGAATTCCAGTTGAGGTTTTGACCTGCCCCCAGACTTTGTACCACTCGCTATGTTAGTCCGGCGGAACTGCTGAACGCCAGTCGTGGCAACATCGCCTCAGGCGCTGGCGGGCGGTAGCCGAGGGCGCTGTGGGGCCGGACCTCGTTGTAGATTCGCCTCCACTGTCCGAGGAGCACCTC
>Ga0194132_10005726_pt1 | contig 19834 bp, 21 predicted proteins | sample TA2KigOf80mmetaG_FD_148612 | JGI IMG/M metagenome (GOLD analysis project Ga0194132, IMG submission 148612) | Freshwater microbial communities from Lake Tanganyika, Tanzania - TA2015054 Kigoma Offshore 80m | ecosystem: Environmental > Aquatic > Freshwater > Lake | place: Tanzania: Lake... | reverse complement strand
ATTACTACTCAGCTGCATATGTTCCTCCTCTAGAGAGATCCTAATTCCCGTCCCTGGTCTGGCACGGGTGCGCCTATCTTGCACCTCTCTTCGTGTGAGGAAAGAACGCCGTTCAATCACCGCTTACGCCACGGAGTATCGATCGGCAAGCCTGGGACGCGTGACTGAGGTCGCTCGCGTTTTAGGCATCAAGCTCCGGCGCCGCGTAGAGCTTCGTCTAGCATCCTAGAACGTTAATGAGTGAAGGACCCAGGCGATCCAAAAGCCGTGTTCGGCTAGACCTGAAGCCGCGCTTGATGGGCGAGGTCCTCTTGTCGCTGGCGGGCCCGCCGTTCGTAACTCGCCTGATTCTTCGTACACACCAGGCTGTACGGACGGCCCTGGCGGTTGGTCATCACGTCCAGATCACACCCGTGGCGCCGGATCGAGTCCTCGACGTGACGGCGCCCAGTTTCTGGGGCTTTCAGCGTCCACTGCTTCTGCTTGGGATCTTTCAAGAAGGTGCTGAGTTCGCGACAATGCGCACATGTACACGCGATCTTGCTCGCTCGCGCCCAATCGCGCGGCGGCTCCAATGGTGTGGCGATCCGGGCACGCAAATGTTCCAGAGCAGCGCTGCGCAGGCGTTGTATCGCCGCCTGGGCCTTGGGGGCTGTCGTGCCGATCAGACCCAGAACGGTTGGGATGAGTACCGCATCGGGATCATAGGTCTTGGGCCAAGCCAGGATATGGTCCGCCACCTGATTCGCCAGAGCTGCGTCGATCTGGCCTAGCGCGGTCACAAGGTCAATCAGGCTGCCGGGTTCTACAGGGAGTGCGCGGATCCAGGGGTCGCGCTGCGGTGCACGAGCCGGGTCGCCCGGCAACGCCTCTACCAACGCGGTGGCAGCGCCGCGGAGGTTCACCGCGCCCCTGGGAACTGATGCAGCAACGCTCCGGGCGAGCAGGTCAGCGCAGGCGCTGAGGTTCGTTGCGGCATGGCTACTAATGATGTGTTTGATCAACACCGCAGCACGCTTTGGCGATAAGAGACTGGCAGCTTGGACAATCGCAGCGTTGTCGCCCTTACTGAGGGCTGCAGTGGCAAGGATATCCAGAAAGGTGTCGATCCGTGCGGTATCCTGCAACTGGCTCAGCAGATTCAGTAGTGTGGTGGTATTCCCGGGCGTATCGTTCTTCCCATACGACCAGCCGACCTGCCGTGGCCACGTCTCCAGCATGTGACCAGCGAGTTCGTGGGCCTCACGCCACAAGGCGGAAGAAAGACCTTCGCCACTCGCGGCCCAGCGTTCGGTCAGCCCAGTCAGATAAGGCAGTGTCGCCGTCAGCCCCGCCTGGTTGAGAACGGCAAGCCGCCGTGCCCGCGGCCACACCACCAGGGCCGCGCGCCGATAGGTGCGCACAAAGGAAGCGCCTTCGTTCCCGGTAGCCTCGTGGAAATGTTGTTCGTCGGGCTCCAGCTCTTCGAATGCCTCGGGCGGACAGAGCTCGTCCTCCGTAAAGGGCAAGGGCCCTAGCGTCGGCTGACTGCCGTCAGGATGGCGCCAATCGGACAGGGTCTCGGTCCGATCATGGACCTCACCGATCTCGAAGTCCTCATCATCCTCTTCGTCTTCATCATCCGCTGCCCACCGGCGACGACGCGACCCGGAGTACCCTGTGTATTCGGCGCTTCCGCTTTCACCGATAGTGACCAGCGCCAGGTGTAGGTCGCAATCAGCGGCAGATGCAGCGGCCACGAGCACTGCCGCCGCCGCTGCATCCGCCCCTTTCAGCGCGGCAAACGCCAGTTCTGCGGGCGTGTAGGCATGTTCCAGCGGGTAGAGCACCTTTGCAGGAGCGTCGTCATCCGCCGCTTCTTTCCCGGCGCTCCACTGCCGTAACAGCGCCGTCACCTCGGCCTGCTCGGTGTCATAATCTGGTGCGTGCGGTAGTTGGCCACGGCCCTGACGTCGCAGGTTGTAGACAAGCACCAGTCGGTATCCTGAAGTGAGGGGGAGGACCTCATGCACGCAGTCCGCATAGAACGCGGCAAAGGCCACTTGCGAGACCTCCGTGCAGTTCAGCTCCAGCCGCACTTCCCGGTCGCGGTGACGCACCAGCAGGGCCCCGCCGGTATAGATCGACGGGAGGACAATGAGCAGGGTCGCGAACATCCCGGCGGCCTTCTCGGTATCGCGATGATTCACGAAGAAACTGTCGGTGTCGTACACCAGGAGTTTATAGAAATCGGCAACGACTGGTTCAGTCACCCCGAGACCGCTCGTCGCCCGCGCCACGATGTCGGCCAGGGTCTGCTTCCAGTGCCGCCCGCTGATCTGTACCCGCTCGGGAGCGATCTGCCAGGTCCGCCGCACAGCCGGGTCGACCACGGTCGCTTCACCTCGGCCGTACGGAGCTGGCTCGGCGACGGCGATCAGTTGCTGCGCCTGGGCCGGAAGCAGTGGCAGGGCAATCGGGCCTACGCCTGCGACCTCCAGGCGGGGTGCAAACAGGTCAAGCGTGTCGGTAGTATAAAAATCACCAGGCCGCTGCACCCTCTGCAGTATCTGGGCTAGTTCGCTCGTGAGATTTGCCATACTTTTCTGCCACTCCTTCGGCTGTCATGACGCCGTTTCACTTTTCTCACACGACACTTGCTTTTTCAATGCATTCCGAGGGCGTTGTTGGCGGGGAGCAGACAACAGCCCGCGCAAACAATATGTCGTGGCAGGTTTTGCTTCTCTCGTTGCGGTCGTTTCTCCAGAGTCCTCAACAGCAACAGCTCTGCCGCTGTTGCGACGAGAGAGAACGTCTTCTTTCCAAGGGTATGCGTGCAGATATGGCCAAAGTGACACCGGCCAGCGGTGTGGGGTGTATGACGTGCGACGCTGTGAGATTGTCACGAGTGGTGAGCGCTATGCCGTCGCCAAACGACAATTAACCACCAAGGAACTACGTCAGTAAGCCATTCAGCATCATCTGAACTAAGCACACGGATTTTCGGGTCGCGCTGCGTAAATTTTTCTACAGTGAAAGGCGGACCGCCGAATTAGGTGTTGTCTATTCTTTTCACTGCGTAGAGTGAAATGCCGTAGAGGTGAGACATGTCAACCAAAGCCACTATTGTTTATGGCCCCACCTTCCACTTCTATCATGAGGTCTTCGGCGATGATGCGGTCTATCTGGAACTGGAAGGCGTGCAGTTTGAAGCTGGATACAACCGCGTGATGGTGCCGATTCCCGTGCACATCTGGGAAGTCATTCGCCAGTACCCTGGTGTCGATCTCTCGTTCGCGGAGAGAACGGACGCAGAGCTTGCGCAGTTTGTGGAGCAGGAAGTTGAGGAACGCATGCGGCTGTATCAGCAAGCGAGCGAGAACGCCAAAGGACTAGTGAGCCTGTGTGGAGCGTTGGTGTATGGTTCGGCGGATGAGCCACGCGAACAGCAAATCGCACGAGGACTAGAGCATTTTGCGACCATGCGGGCGCATCAACGACCAATTCAAGCAGCGATTGCCGAACTAGAGCAGCAGAACAAAAGAAAATGCGGATGAACGAACAAACTGTTATGGTGAAGAGTACGCACAGAGTCGAAGTCGTCCCGGTGCAGTTAGAAGCGCACCCCAATGCCGACAGTTTATCGATTGTCCGCATCTTCGATGGTTACACCTGCTGTGTGCGGACTGCCGATTGGCAAGATGGGCAACTGGCTGCGTATATTCCGCCCGATAGTGTGGTGGACTCAACGCGTCCCGAATGTGCCTTTCTGGCCGGGCATGAGCGCATTAAGGTGAGGAAGTGCGAGGCATCGTGTCCATGGGATTACTCACCCCTGCGCCAGCAGGCGCGCTGATTGGCGATGATGTTGCGGACTATTTTGGAGTTACCCACTATAAACCACCGTTGCCCCTATCCACTGGAGGAGAAACCGAAGCTCCACCCGGCGGGACGGGAAGTGAAACTACGGAACGCTGGAAAGGGCTTCCAACCAACGTGAGGCACAAAAGGACCAAAGGCAAGCCGGTTACGGCACCGATCAGCAGCCCCATAACAAAGAGTAAACGTTGGCGATCCTGAGTCATACGAAACAACTATACGTAATCAAGAACCAAATTTGTCGGGCGGCTCTGGAGTTCGAGGAACTGTCGATCTTCACGGAACTTGATGGGGTCTTTGGCGGCCCATCGACCGGTCTCCGCATCGTAATCACGACGAGGATTGGGGGAAGGTCTTGCATTCCAACATTTGGACTCTATCACTCTTTGTCAGATGTACGATTGCAAGACCTTCCCCCTTTTACTTCCCCTGTCCCGGGTCGATACTGAGACTCGGCTCATGATCATCATGAAACGGACACAGCCCCAGCAGATTCGTGCCGGAGGGTTTGAGCACGATGCCACGGGCGCTCGCGAGCTGTTCAAGACTGACGTCACGTTTGAGTCGCTCTAGCTCTGCGTCGGGAATGCGGGCCATTGAACTCCCTCCTGCTGTAAAACCTGTCAAGGTGGGACGATGGGTCTTCGGGTAGTTGTTTTCTGGTACAGGGTCTTATACAGTTAGGTGTATAATCATGCAAGCCCAAACGCTTCCCCCGCACAACCCTACGCTATACTGCTCCCGGTGAGAGAGGAGCAGGCTATGGCGCAGGAGAAGAAACCTATGCAGCAGAGCTTTGGGACACGCTTAGCAGCCTCGCGCAAAGCGGCGGGCTATACGCAAGCGGCCTTAGGCGCAGAACTCGGAGTCTCGCAACGGATGATTGCCTACTATGAGAGTCCGGAGGCGAATCCACCCGCGACGATGTTGGCCGCGATGGCCACGGTGTTAGGGGTCAGTGTCGATGTCTTGGTCGGTGTGGTACCGCTACCGAAGCGGACCGGGAAGCCGAGCAACAGTCGCGTGCAGCGGCGGTTACAGCAATTGGAGAAGCTCGGCCCGCAGGAACAGCGGCAAGTATGGCAGCTCGTAGATGTGTTAGTCGAACGGGAACGGCTCAAACGGCACGCACGGGCATGAGAGGACGATGAGGGATGATTGTCAGTTTCCGGCACAAGGGGTTACAGCGGTTGTTTGAGCGCGGCGATTTGCGCGGTGTCCCAGCCGCCTCTGCGCCGCGCTTGCGGCGGCAACTCGACGCGCTTGATGCGGCCAAAGAGATCAACGATATGGACTTGCCGGGCTTTCGGCTGCATCCATTGAAGGGGGATCGCAAAGGGACCTGGGCAGTGACGGTGACGGGCAACTGACGACTCACCTTTACGTTCGCCACTGGTAAAGCCGCCGATGTCGATTTAGAAGATAATCATTAAGAGGACACAGCCGATGCACACGATACGCAAACGCCGCCCGACCCATCCGGGTGAGCTCTTACGCGAGGAAGTCTTACCGGCAGCGGGGATTACGGCCACGCAGCTCGCCCAGCGCATGGGTGTCACACCACACACGGTGACCGCCTTGTTACAGGAGAAGCGCGGGGTGACACCGGACGTCGCCCATCGCTTGGCGCGCGTGTTTCACACCACGCCCGATCTCTGGCTCACCATGCAACAAGCTGTCGATGTCTGGGATACCTTCGCCGCCCACAAGGCCGAGTACGCCCGCATTACGCCCCTCAAGGTCGCCTGAGTCAGCACCACACTGACTGTGAACAAGGGACGCCAGGCCACTAATGCCGCAACGTCCCCTATTCCCACTCCCAAGCTGCGAGTAATGGTCTTCCGCGGCTATAACCCTAACTTCCCTGCAACGTCCCCTATTGTCCCGGTAGACGCTTTACCTGTGGCTTCTGGTAGTCAGCCCTGTTGACGACGAGAATAGATAAGGAGGAGACCGCAGCAAATAGCTGCTACGATCGTCCAAAATTGAAACCAACGTAAAAGTGCAAGATTAAACCCATAAAGGGCAATGAAACCAAGATAGCTTACGAAGAGCAAAACGCCTGCACTCTTCGACAGCCACCGCTCCAGAATAGGAGACACGAAGCCACGTGCTATAACCACCGAACTACCGATCCCCAGTACACATGCGAGTATAATGGAACCCCAGTCTGGGGCTCCACCAAACCATAATACAATGGCAAGGCTCACTACACTCACACCCAGTGTCCACTGTATAGACTGTTTGATTTTAAAAAGAGCGCTCAAAGAATGCTCCTTGTTCGAGGTGAGCACATGCTCTCCGTTTTAAGGACACTCGCCGGCTCCAGCAGAGAGCGCAAAAACTACAACCGCGATTCCACCCACTGCCGCCACTGCCCCGAGAACAGCGCCTACGCCAAAAATCCCACCAAGGCCAAGGGCTGGAAGCGCTCCGACAACTCCCGAAGCGAATGTGTTGCCTGCAGCGAGCACTGGAAGTTCTAAGATCCCTAAACCAAGAACTTGGTTCGTACTCAGGTTACATTGACGTACGAGTGGACGAAGGAGCAAATCATTGGCGATCAAAGCCCCAAGAGCAAACCCTGCATTGAGAGCAAATCCAACAAGGAAACTACGCCCATCCAGATCGAGGCCATTGACCGGATCAGTAAACACATTGCCATACAAGTTCAGATCCTTGCCTCGGAACTTAATCGGATCCGTACTGGTCCATCTGCCGGTTTCGGGATCGTAATCTCTGGCCCCATGTCTCACCAAGCCGTTGTCCCGATCGTAAATCCCCCCGGCGAAGCCAAAGGGCTGGAAACCCGGGTTGGTATCGAGTATGACATTGCCAAACTCATCGTAGTCCATGCGCTGCACGATGGCACCGCTGGTGATATTGATGACGAGCCGTGGGCTGCCGAGATGATCGGAGATGATGCGGTAGGTCACCCCGCCTTTGAGCATGTACTGCGGGATGTTCCCCGCGCCACAGCCACAATAGACAAAGCGGCTCACCAGAGTCCCGCTGCCATCGAGTTCGGCCACGGGCTCGAGCTGATTCTCATACAAAAAGCCTTGCACGAGACTGCCATTCACGGTCTTCCCCACTCGCCGGTTCTCGCCGTCGATGACATAGCCGAGTTGCGCACCACTTGGTAACGTCACATTCCGCAGATTGCCCAGCGCATCGTAACTGTAGCTCGTGACCGCACTACCGACGGTCTTACTACTCAACTCGCCATTGGCGGTATAGGCGTAGGTCGCGCCATTGTATGACAACAAACGGCCTTGCTCGTCGTACGTGCCGGACTGCGTGCCCGTGGTCCCGGTCCGACTCAGGCGGTTGGAATTCGGATCGTAGCCAAACGCCGCCACGAGTTTCGCCGTAAAAACGCTCTCGCTCCCGATGCGGTTTTCGCCAACGAAAGCGTTTTCGCCAGATGTATGGTCAGGCAAGAATCCCCACGCCGTGAAGCAATGCTCTTGTCTCGTCGTCACCAGCATCAGGTCAGTATAGCGAAGCCGTGTGCTCGAACGCTAACCCGTGGCCCGGCCAGCCAGCGGGCCGACGCGGCACGCGGCATGATCTGATAACACGGGTTGTTATCAGACATGGCCTCACGGCTCCCCGCGTGCCACTTGACAGAAGGACTTCTGTCACCGCCCGCTGGCAGGCGGGGCCAAGGGGAAGCGGATCAGCACGGCGAGGCTGGAGACGTGCGGAGGGAAAGGAGGGCGTGACGAAAAGGAGTGGTGAGCGATTAGGAATCCGCCTCATCGAGCGAGACAAGATCGTCCTCACTCTCAGTGTCTTTGGTAGTGGACGAGCGGCGTAAGCGGGCAGCGGGATGGGTGGCGGTGTGGACGGCTTTGAGATGGTCAATGGCCACGTGGGTGTAGATCTGTGTGGAGGTCAAGCGCTCATGGCCCAGGATGGCTTGGATGATGCGGGTATCGGCGCCGTGCTCTAACATCAGTGTCGCCATCGCGTGACGAAAGAGGTGACAGGCGCCATGTTTGCCGATCTTGGCCCGGCGCAGATAGAAGCGCGTGCGTTGGCTGGCGGCATCGGGCGTGAGCGGACGACCATCGTGCATGAGAAAGAGCGTGCCGTCATCGGTGTCGCCGACGAGTTCTGGACGACCATCATCGACATACTTGCTAATCCACGCTAACGCCCGTTCGCCAATCGGCACCATGCGCGCTTTGTTGCCTTTGCCGTGGCGGATGAACAGCGTGCCCCGGCTGGCATCGACATCCTGCACCAAGAGTCCACAGAGCTCCGCGCGACGAATGCCAGAGGAGTAGAAGGTTTCCAACATGGCACGATCTCTCAGGCCGAGTGGTGTGGAGAGATCCATCTGACTGAGAATCTGCTCGGCTTCACTGGAGGTGATGACGACGGGCAAGGTACTGCCCAGCTTTGGTAAGGTAAGTTCCGAGGCGGGATTGCTGGGGAGATAGTGCTGTTTGGTGAGCCAGTGAAAGAAGCTGCGCAACGTGACGAGATAGGTATGCTGGGTGTAGACACTGCGCGGATGGCCATCGACGGTGAGCGTGTGATGGAGATGACGTTGATAGGCTTCGAGATGCTGTCGTGTGATCTCAATGCCTCGTGCAAGATCTCGTGTCGCCGCCCAGGCGATGAAGACGCGCAGTTGGAGACGGCGACTGGCCAAGGTCCGCGGCGAGGCATTGGCGACGGTGTGCGCAGCGAGAAAGCGATGGAGCAAGACCGCCAAACTCTGTGGGTCACGCAGATCGTCGGCAGGATGGGGCACGGGACCCGTGGGCTTTCTGGGCATTGGCCCGCCCTCCGCGTCGCTGGTGTATCTACGACGGCATCTACGTACGATGCAGCCGCTGTTGAATCCTCTAGATATGCGTTTGTAGCAGTTTCTGGCGTGATTGGGCTGGAGCCCGCGCCAGATGTGGGTGAAAGTGGTGGTTTCTCCTCTCCCAATGGGGACCAAGTGGGGGCCAATTGACGCCCCAATGACTCCCCAAACTCATGGTTATCACCCCCCAAACTTTCTGGTTCTTTCCCCAATCCTTGGATCGTAGGTCTGACCTGCAGCCGTGTGCTATCCACTAAGCTCAGCACAAAGGGCGCGCCGTCCTGGCCTTCGCCACGATAGAGGAGCTCATAGACGAAGCTCTGGCCACGTTGGCCGCGATGCACGAGGAGATATTCCAATTCCACCAGCCGATCGAGATGCACGCGCACTTGATCATAACTCCACCCGAGGAAGTCGCGCACCTGTTTGCGGCTGAAGCGATAGTCTGGGCGCTGGATGGCGAGCCGCTCACATTCTGTGTGCACCACCTGATCGAGCAGTCCCAGTAACCGCCGCGTTTGCGGAGCCAATTCATCGAGCGTGCGGCCAAAGACCTCGTTGGCCAGCCGATTCGCGATAGCGATATCTTCCCGCGTCACTTCCACATACTGCACGGTGGTGCCCTGCCGGGTGATGGTTTGCAGGGGGCGTTGATGCTGATGCAGTAACGCGAGACTGGCAATGAGGGTTTGATACTTCTCGTGATCTCTGCGGGTCCGGGTCTGGGCATCGAGGAAGGTGAGCTGACGCGCGTAGGGATTGACTGCGTATTTCACTGAATTCTGCCAGGTGTTTCACACGAAGGCTGCCACCTGGTTCACACGAAGGCTGCCACCCTGGGAGCGAGTCCGCAGGAGTCGGAGCGTAGCGACGCAGGTCCGAAGTTGTGTCTACTAGTGTTACTCGGTTTGGGGAGTGGTTGTCAATTTGTTCGCGCGTTTACGCATGGACTCTCCTTTCAGGGGAATTTTGTACGCGTTGTGGACCAGGCGATCTAAGATGGCATCGGCCAGCGTGGGTTCGCCAATCACTTCATGCCAGTGGTCGACGGGCAGTTGGCTGGTAATAATGGAGGCCCGTGCGCCATGCCGATCTTCGAGGAGTTCGAGGAAATCGCGGCGATGATCATCGGTCAGTGGCGCTAAGCCAAAGTCATCAAGCACGAGTAAATCCAGCTTGGCTAAGGAGGCCAAGAATTTGGGATAGCGGCCATCGCCGCGGGCGATCGCGAGTTCGCGCCACAAGCGGGGCACGCGCAGATACAGCACGCGATACCCTTGCCGACAGGCCGTGTGCGCCAAGGCACACGCGACCCAGGTTTTGCCGACTCCGGTCGCGCCGGTGATTAAGACATTGTGATGGTCCTGTACCCAGTGGGTGGTGGCCAGCGTGGTGAGTAAGGTTTTGTCTAAGCCCCGTGGTGAGCGATAGTCGAGATCTTCTAATGTGGCCGATTGGCGAAGCTTAGCTTGGCGCAGCCGACTTTGCAAGCGACGGTTTTCGCGATCGAGCAGTTCCCGATCGACGAGTAAGCCGAGGCGCTCCTCAAAGCTCAGCGTATTCACCTCGGGCAGGTGTAAATGTTCCTGAAAGGCCGCAACCATGCCGGTCAGGCGTAAGGTGTGAAGTTTCTCCAGGGTCGGATGGCGTAACATGTAGAGTTCCTTTCTTTAGTGATAGTAGTGGGGCCCGCGAATGTTGGGATGGCGAATGGAGGGGGGACTGACGCGATCGGGCGAGAGCGGTTGCTGATCGAGGCCATGGCGCAGAATCGACGCCACACTCTTATAGCTGTGCGCTTGCAACGCCAGTGCCCGCGCACAGGCCGCTTCCAGCCGCTCATCGCCATGGCTTTTGCCTAACCGCATAATCCCTAAGCACGAGCGAAAGCCTTGCAGCGGATGGGCGCGGGAGATCAGAATCGCCGTCACCAGTTGTGCCGTGGCTGGCCTACTTTGTTGCGCCCAGCGCACGAGCCGCTCAGGCGTCCACTCCGCATACGCTTGATGGGCCTGCGGCATATGCTCCGTGACGGTTGTATGCTGGCCCGGCAGGGAGGAGCGGCGATGACTACTGACCCGCTGGCTCTTATGGAAGCACTCCACACAATTGGTGGTGAGCCGCACGTCGACCCGTTGGCCCACCAAGGTATAGGGCACGGAGTAATAGTGGTGATCGACTTCGACATGGTAATCGATGTGGACGGTGGCTTTCTTCCATTCCGCATATTCATAGGGCAACAGCGGTAAGGGCCGTAACGCCGGGTGGTCCACCGTCAGAAACCGACTGTGCCGCGAGCCAGGAAGCTTTTGGAACTCCCGGTGATTGAGCACCGTCAGGGCGTTATCAATGGCCGCATTGAGTTCCGCTAAACTCAAGAAGGTGCAATGTCGGAGTTGCGCCAGAATCCAGCGCTCGGCCAGTTGCACGGCACTTTCCACTTTGGCTTTATCGCGGGGTTTGCGACTGCGCGCAGGCATGACCGCTACCCCATAATGCGTGGCCAACTCGTGATAGGTGGGATTGAGATCGGGCTCATAGCGATGCGCGGCCGTGACACCGCTCCGAATATTATCGGGGACGAGAATTTCGGGACACCCACCAAAGTACGCGAACATGCGGACGTGCGAGCCAATCCAATCGGGCAAACTCTGTGTCCACGTCGCCTCAATATAAGTGTAGGAACTCGCCCCCAAGGCCGCCACAAAGATCTGCGCCTGCCGAATCTCCCCTGTGCGGGGATCTTGGACGGGCACGGTTTCCCCGGCATAATCGATAAACACTTTCTCACCCGCGCGATGCTCATGGCGCATCACCACATCAAGATGCTTGGCCCACGCGTGATAGCGGGTGCAAAACCAGGTGTAGCTATAGCCGGTGGGATGCTGGGTTTTATACTCTTGCCATAACAGCAAGAGGGTCACACTCTTGCGTTGCAACTCCCGGTGCACCGTGGCCCAGTCCGGCACGGCGCGCGGGGACGTGACGGGTTGAGCACGCGGGGGAAAGAGTACCCGTTCGAGGGCACTTTCATCCAACTCTGGCGGTAACGGCCACGATAAGCCTGCCGCGGTGGCCCGTTCCAGATATTCGGTCACGGTGGGCCGCGCCACCTGACAACTCTCGGCAATCTGACGGACACTGCAGTCGTGTTCCCATTTTAAGCGTAAAATCTCACGAATCTTGCGCATAGTGATCCTTGGTGCTGGCATCGGCGGTCTCCTTTGTGAGGAAGACATCTTCCGATCCGCCTAACGCTTTAAGGACCATGCGCCGCCTTTCTTCCACCTCTCCTTGCGGTCCCGTCCTACCAGGGTGGCAGGATTCGAGTGAAATCAGTGGCAGACTTGGAGTGAAATGGGTGGCAGGATTCGAGTGAAATCAGTGGCAGACCTGGAGTGAAATACGCAATTGACCACGCGCAAGGGTTGGAGCAAGCGCTGCGCATGCTGATGCAGTGCACGAATGGCCTGTCGCGTCTCACTGGCAAAGACGCCATCGAGCGTGTACTGCTCACGTTGTTGGCGATGAATGGCCCGGGTCTGTTCCCGGTCTTCATTGACCGTGAGCGTCAGACAGCGATTCTGCAACTCGTCATTGAGTTCCGCTGCCGTGGTGGTGAGAAACAGCATCACCGGCCCTTGGACCGTATAGGGCTTGGTCTTGAGATCGCCCGTTTGTGGGTCTTTGGTGGTCGACGCAATGGTGAGTTCGCCTTCACTCTGCAACAGCTTGAGCGCGTATGCTGCCCGCTGCGCGCCTTCTTCTTCGACCAGCGCCAGAATCTTGTGACGCAGATCGCCTTCGCCGAGATAGAAGAGCGCTTGGCCAGTCAGCGCGGAGTACTTTACCACCGCTTCGTCGGGCATGACCGTGAGAACGGCATCCATCAGCGCCGTCTTGCCTGCCGCGGACGAGCTTTGCACCAGCACGGCCAGTGGCTTATCGAGCAAGCGCGAGACGGCGGCGAGATAGCCCACCAGCTTATTGGTCTCTTCGCCGACTACGCCGCAGCGCTGGAAGTCCGTGAGAATGCGGTCGAGTAAGTGCGGATCAGTCAACAGTTCTAAGGCGGCTGTCTGTTCGGCATCACTGAGCGTCACTTCCTTGATCTTCGGCTCCAAGGTCTGGCGGATGTGCTGATCGTGGAGTGCTTCGAGCTGCAACAAGACCGGTCCCAGATCGTGCTTGAGGACATCGACGGACACACTCAGCTCGCTGGCGGCTTGCTTGAGATACCACGCCCGCGCTTTGGCAGCGTAGAGATCAAGCGTATCGACAAAGAAGGCGTCCCCTTTGGCCACCAACAGATTGACGTGCAACCGCTCATAGCTCGTGTTCTTCTGCAGGCCACGAATGCGGTACCGTCTGTCACCTATGGTGAGAACCACTTCCTCCGCCCGTACCTCCGCCACCACTGGGGCTAGGGACTGGGGGCTTGGGGCTTGCACAGATGAAGACAGAGCCGCTGCTTGTGCTGACCGTGCTTCTGGGGGTGAGACTGTCTCTGCTGGTTCTCTTATCTGCTGTTCGATACTGAGCACTGACAACTGAGGACTGACCACGCGCGAAGCGACTCCCATCGGCACCGCATTCGCCAAGAGCTTGCCCAGACTCTCTGCTGCAGGCGGCGTCTTCAGTGCGTATTCATTGGCGTCCATGCCCGTGGGAAACTGCACGCGCAAACACGCAATGCCCCGTAGCATCAGTTGGGCTGCAAGCTTCTCTGCCGCACGGTCACCGGCAGTATCCGCATCGTAGGCAATAAAGAGTGTCTGGATGTTGTGGTGCTGCAACGCCGTGAGATGATCAGGCGTAAAGCCCTCGACGCCGTAACTGAACGTGACATGGTGAAAGCCGTGCACCCAGAACGTCAGCGCATCGAACGCGGCTTCGCAGAGAATCAGTTCTGCGCTGTGAGTGAAGGCCGCCAGATTCCACACGCCCTAATGTGGGCCAGGGAGATAGAGATGCACGGGTTGGTCCGGTGTCCGCGTATGGGTGATGCGCCGGCCATACATCTCCGTGACATTGCCATTAGCATCGAGAATCGGCACGGTGAGACAGCCCCGCAAGTGTTCATGTCCACTGGGACGCAGATAACCCAGCTGTTGCAGCGTCCCACGAATCACCGCGCCTTCCGTGGTTTGCATCCGGGGCAACCGATAGCCCAGCGTGCGATTGGCAAAGCCCAGCTTAAACGTCATGATCAACTCGTCATGCAACAGACCGCGTCTGGCCAAGTACGCTTTCCCTTCCGGCGCACGGTCTTTCAACGTCGCGTGATAGTCCTCCATCACCACCTGCGCCCACTGCTGCGCATCGGCCTCGGCAGGGAGCGGGACGGCGAGCTTCGTCGTGCGCGAGTGCTTGACAATGCGAGCATTGGGAGTGACTGGAGAAGAAGCTGTGTCCTGGCTGCGCAGCAGTTCGACGGCATGCCGAAAGGAGATGCCTTCACTCTTCATCACCCAGTCAATCACGCCCCCGCCCTGCTGACAGCCAAAGCAGTGCCAGAGATTCTGGATGGGGTCGATACTCAAACTCGGCGCATGATCGTCATGAAACGGACACCGGCCCAGGAGATTCGTGCCCGAGGGTTTCAGAACAATGCCGCGCGCGGTGGCAAGTTGCTCGATGCTGTGCTCGCGTTTGAGTCGCTCCAATGCTGCGTCTGGAATCCGCGCCATGCTCTGCCCCTCGTGCGGTCAGCGAAAAAATTTGACGTGCGGGTGTTTTATACATATTATAGCTAATTATGCAACCCGTCCCGTATATTCCTCCGGCATGTGTGTATACTGCCTTCATGCCTGCAGGACGTCCCGCAAAACACACCCGCTCCGCCTTTGGCGATCGGCTCGCCCATGCCCGTCACGTGGCGGGGCTCACCCAAGAACAACTCGCGCGTACGCTCGGCATTACCCAACGCGTCTTAAGCCATTGGGAACGGGCACCCGTTGCACTGCGCGCCGATCAATTGATGGCGTTGGCCAATGCGTTGAATGTCTCAGCGGACTTTCTCTTAGGCCGGGAGCCCGCAACTCCTCGGACGTCTGGCCCAGCGGGGAAAGCACGACGGGCGTTTGAGCAAGTCTCGCAGCTCCCCCGCCATCAACAGCAGAAGATTATTGAAGTGGTCGAAGCACTCGTGGCGCAACAAACAGCGCGGTAATGGAGAGAGAAGGTATGCAACGCGACTACACTGTCGTGTATCAAGTGATTGAAGAGGGCTGGATCATGGCCACGGTGCCGGAGTTACCCGGCGCGGTGACCCAGGGCAAGACGATGCCCGAGGCACGAGCGATGGTCAAGGAGGCCGTGGAACTGCTGCTCGAAAGCTATCGCGAGCAGGCCGCGAAGGAAGCACCGATGACGACGGTGTGGGAAGCGTTGAGCATCGAGATTCCGTCGTCATGACACGGCGGGAGTTCATGACGTGACGCGGTGCTGGCCACCGCGAGCGAAAGGAGAAGACGTCCCGATGACCACCCTCGAACAGATTCAAGCACAGGTCCAAGCCTTGTCGGCCCCCTTACAACAAGAGGTACTCGACTTTGTCGAATATCTCCGGCTCAAACAAACGCTGTCCGAAGGCTCCCGCACGCAGCAGGATGCGGCCTGGACCACGGAGATGCGGGCGCTGGTGGAGGAGTTTCGCCAGAGTGCCGCAGAGTATTCGGCAGCAGAGATTGATCAGATTGTCGATGAGGCAGTGGAGGCGGTGCGGCGTGAGAGCACCCAACGGCAACCCAAAACGCGCCGCTAGGCGACTACGGGCCGTGCTTGATACCAATGTGGTGCTCAGCGGGCTGTTCAGCCGCGGGACGCTCACGGCCACACTGCAAGACTTGTGGTTTGCGCAAGCGTTTCTGTTGATCTCCTCGCCCGCTCTGCTGCGCGAACTCGCCCATGTCTTAACCTCGCCCCATCTCCAACGCCGCTTTCCCAATGCCCCGGACCGCTTACGTCGCTTCGTGCAGATGGCGTACCGTAAAGCGATTCTGACGCAAGACTTGTACGTCACCGATCGTCTCACCATGGATCCCACCGATAACAAGTTCTTGGCGGCGGCCTTGGAAGGTCAGGCCGACTACATCGTCTCCCGTGATCCCCATCTCCTCACCCTCAAACACTTCCACACCATCCAAATCGTCGAGCCTCCCGCCTTCGTCAGAGCTGTCCGCCAACAGCAACGGAACAGGGAGTGAAGACGAGAACACAAGCGAACACGTCGCCAGGGCTTTCAGCAGAAGTCAACAAATTCAACAACGTCCCCTATTTCCCATATTCATCGCATCTATCCCCGACCCGCGCGGGCAGCTCAACTGCCCGCGGCACCCGGCTACTTTTATTGTTTCCTCAGATGATTTGCGTATCCTAAAGCTTCATCGTAGGCATCAGCAAGGATAGTATCCTTCCTCCAATCTGCGAAGTATTTCGCAATTTTCCGATCCTGAAAGAGATGCTCAAGAGTCGCAGTGATTAGGCAAACCCGTAGTTTTTCATCTCCTTGCTTATACAGTTTCGCCAGCCATTCTTTTAACTCCAGCAATGCCGACCGAGGCACGGAAGAATCTCGCCAGAGCCCTATAAACCACCCGACTAAATCCCCTCCAGCGGAATATCGTGAATTGCTCCACTTTCCATCGGGATCCTCTCGTAAACAACGTTCATAATACTGCAAGATAAACGAATGGTAATCGTCAAATTGGAGAGGTGGTTGGATACGTGTATAGAATCGCTTCTCTGTGAGCAATTCATATAGGGCACCTAATGCTTCGATATCATCCGTCTTCATCCAGACTTTCACTTGGTCATGAAGAATAGGAGACACTTTATCAGAGGTTAGCATCAATTCGGCAACAATCTCATCAAGAGTTGAGTTACCCATCTCGACCTCATGTTAACGACGAGTCAAAGCCGCAACGCCAAACATTGTCCCCAGAGTAGCGAAGCCCAGAGCAACAAGAGGCAGTATCCGATTCATTACCTGAGAAGAGTTCGGTCCGGAATTGTTGTTACACTTCTTGAGGCAAAGCCATTCACAATTGGCGTACTGTTTCCATAGGGCAGGGATATCTTCATCCGCATGTCTGTTTCCTCCACGTGGTGAGGGCAGCGTCCAATCCCATCCCTGATGAGATCTAATCATCCGGTCAAGAATCCACATCTTTGCCTTTATGATAGGACACAAATCGCTCTCCTTGCAGCTCGTTTTCACGAAAGCTGGCGGGTGCCATGGGCCACCACCATGACCCATTCCATTCGTATCGATCAGATTGACCGGATCTTGGAGCACGTAGCCGTATAGATTGATGTCTTCAGCATCGAATCGTAGAGGGTCCTTCGCCGTCCACCTCCCGGTCTCAGGATCATAATCCCGCGCGCCATGTCGGACGAGGCCGGTATCGCGATCGTAAATCCCGCCCGCGAAGCCGAAGGGCTGAAAGCCGGGATTGGTATCCAGGATCACATTCCCGAACTCATCGTAATCCATCCGCTGCAGGATGGCGCCAGCTGTGCTGTCGATGACCAAGCGTGGGCTGCCGAGATGGTCACTGAGGATCCGATAGGTCACGCCGTTTTTCACCATGTACTGGGGAATGTTCCCGGCCCCACAGCCACAATACACAAACCGGCTGACGAGATTGCCACTGCCATCGAGCTCGGCGATGGGCTCCAACTGATTCTCGTACAAGAAGCCTTGGACAAGACTCCCATTCACCATCTTGCCGATGCGCCTGTTCTCACCGTCGATCACGTAGCCGAGTTGTGCACCAGTCGGTAAGGTCACATTGCGCAAGTTCCCGAGCGCATCGTAACTGTAGCTGGTGACCGCACTGCCCACCGTCTTACTACTCAACTCCCCGTTAGCGGTATAGCTGTAACTGGCGCCGTTGTATGACAGCAAGCGGTCTTGATCGTCATACGTGCCGGTCTGTGTCCCCGTGGTCCCGGTCTTACTCGTGCGGTTGGAATTCTGGTCATACGCGTATGTGGCCACGGTGAGTCCATTCTGTTTCACTTCGGTTAATCGGCCCGCCGTGTCGTAGGTATAGCCATAGGTCGTGGTCGTGCCCTGGATCGTTTCCGTTTTCGTACTGATCCGGCCCAGGCTGTCACGGGTGTAGGTCTGGCTGAGGATCGGACTGCCGCTGATACTACTCGTGGAGGTCGCCACTTCGCCCAGGCTGTTGTAGGTCATGGCATCCGTGGTCGTGCCGAGCGTGGTGCCACTGAGCAAGCCATTCTGCGCATCACGGGTCAGCGTCATCGCACCTGCGCCAGTGAGCAGATCATCGTTGTCATAGGTGAAGTTGATGGTATTGCCACCATTCACACTCTGACTGGTCTTGCGGTAGTTGTTGTCATACGTCCAGGTAACACTCCCAGCGACGGGTTCACTCCAGGTACTGCTCAATAAGAGACTGCCATCGTAGGTGTAGTTCACACTGCCGCCACCGGAGAAGCTCGCGGAACTCAGATTCCCTTGGGCATTGTAGCCGTAGGCAACAGCGCCGGTGGGGAACGTCTGATTAACCAGCTTGCCGCCTGCATAACTGAGCGTGATCTGTTGGCCATCAGGCCGCGTGATGCCCGTGACCTGTCTGTCAGCGTTATACGTGTACGTGGTTGTGTTAGTGCCACCACCGCTGATCGCTGGCGCCAGATAATCCTTCTCTAAGTCGACGAGCGTATAAGTAAAGCTATGCGCGGGTCGCCCAGGTGGCGTAATCGAGGTGACATTGCCATTGCCGTCATAGCTGTAGGTAATCACGCGGTTATCCGGCAAGGTCTGCTGGGTCACGCGGCCTGCCGCATCGTACTGGAACTGCACGGTGCGACTGGCACTATCGGTAATCGTCTGCGGACGACCCAGCGTGTCATAGGTCAGACTGGTACTGCGCCCGCCTTGACTGCGTGAGGCCAAGCGCCCCCGTGCATCATAGCTGAATGCCGTCGGCGCAAGGGTACCTTGTTGTTGTTGACTCACACGGCCTTGGCTGTCCACGGTCGTGGTCCGTATCCGCCCTGCCGGTGAGGTCTCGGTACTGGTCCGCGTCGTGGCATTATACGTCCGGGTCGCAGTGCGGCCATTGAAGCCAACGGTATCCGTTTGACTGGTGAGACTCAGTGGATTGTTGGGATCGCTGAGATTCACGGTGCGTGCATTGGTCAGGGTTCCGTTCTTCCCACCTGGCGTATTGACCGCCAAGGAGGTCGGCATTGGTGACTGCAAACCAAAGCGTGGATCACCAGTAATACCAACGTTCTGCGTGATACCATCCGACTGGGTCACCAATTGACTGCCATCGGTACGAATCTGTGTGGTCTCGATCGTCCCATCGGGCATGGTGTTGGTCCGCTTTTGTTGGCCATCGGACAAGAACTCGACTTTGTAGGTACTCGACTGGCCGCCTGTGGTTGTGCTGTTGACTTGATAGCCAGTAGCGAGGTTGGTCCGCGTCAGCGTCTCGCCACCGCCAGCCGGATCACTGGTCTGGGTGAGACGACCTTTGCTGTCATATTGGAAGTTCGAGGCGGGTTTCCCTGGTGGGGTCGCACTGGTCAGTAAGCCATCCGCCGTGTAGCTAAAGCTCGTCGTCTCGCCGTTGGGATTGGTGATACTGGCCAAATAGCCATTAGCATCCAGCGTGATGCTGTTGCTCTGGCCATACGGTCCCGTAATCCCCGTGACCGTGCCGTTCGCATCACGGGCGATGGTGGTGACGTTGGTATTGGCGTCGGTCACGGTAGTGAGTTTGCCGCTGCTGTCATAGCCAAAGCTATGCACCACACTGTTGGTGAGGGTGTTCACCGTGCGCAGATGGCGGCCTTGCGGACTGAAGATATACACCTCACTGCCGTCTGTGGAAGCGAGGACAAGGTCACCGACGGCACTGAACCCAGACAGCACCGTCCGGATGCGCCGGACGCGCGACGTAGTACCAGAACCTGTCTCCGAGAAATACAGATGCCCCTCCGCGCCCAGGACAACGTCTTGGGGACTTGTGAGGCCACCTTCTGTGGGTAGGGCACCGTCCTGGCCTGGTGCAAAGACGCCTCACGCTGCCTGTTGAAAGTGGACCTGCTTTTCTTCCGCTAGCGTGAGCTGGCGGAAGGCCTGTTGGCGTTGGGCCTGGAGCGACG
>Ga0194132_10005725_pt1 | contig 19836 bp, 18 predicted proteins | sample TA2KigOf80mmetaG_FD_148612 | JGI IMG/M metagenome (GOLD analysis project Ga0194132, IMG submission 148612) | Freshwater microbial communities from Lake Tanganyika, Tanzania - TA2015054 Kigoma Offshore 80m | ecosystem: Environmental > Aquatic > Freshwater > Lake | place: Tanzania: Lake... | reverse complement strand
TGGCGGAAAAGGCAAAGGAAGCGGCCGCGAGCTAACGCGGCCACCGAGGCAAGCAGGCGCACGCGATGTCCGCTCAGACCGACTCAGCGAAAAGAGTTTGTCTCGGCGTCATTGTCGGCGCCAAAGGATTGAAAGGAGAAGTGCGGATCAAGAGTTTTACCGCCAGCCCCGAAGACATCGGCACCTACGGCGAACTGACCAGCGAGGACGGTTCGCGACAGTTCAAGCTGAAGGCAACCGGGTTTCAGAAGGGGGCGGTGATCGGGCGGATTTCCGGCGTGACCGATCGCGCCGCCGCCGACCGGTTGAAAGGCGAAAGACTCTATGTGACGCGCGATGCGCTGCCCGAGGCTGACGAAGGGACGTTCTACTACGCCGACCTGATCGGACTTTCGGTCGAGACGGTTGATGGAGTCCCGGTCGGGCGGGTGAGGGCGGTGGATAATTTCGGCGGCGGCGACATCCTCGATGTTGAGCGGCCGGGGCAGAGTTCGGTGTTGGTGCCTTTCGCGGAAGGCATTGTCGCCGGGGTGGATATGAAGGCCGGCGTCGTTCGGATCATCCCGGTTCCGGGACTTCTGGATGACGGTGGGAACGAAACCAACGACGGAGGAGACGAGACGACCGACGATCCCGCAGCAAAGACCAAAGCCGATGGCTGAGCCTTTTGATGCCGTGGTGCTGACGCTGTTCCCGGAGATGTTTCCGGGCCCACTCGGCGCTTCGCTTGCCGGTAAGGCCCAAACCGATGGTCTATGGCGGCTCAGAACCGCAAATATCCGGGACTTCGCGCCCGACAAGCATCGCACCGTCGATGACAGCCCCTTTGGCGGGGGCGCCGGCATGGTGATGCGGCCCGACGTGCTCGATGCGGCGATTAGCGCGTCGCGGGCCAAGGCTGGACCACTGATCTATCTGACGCCCCGCGGGCGAAGGCTTGATCAGACCAGGGTTCGGGAGCTGGCGGGCGGTGCGGCGGTGACATTGATCTGCGGGCGGTTCGAGGGCGTCGATCAACGGGTGCTCGACGCCCACGGCGCGGAAGAGATGAGCCTCGGCGACTTTGTGTTGTCGGGCGGAGAGGCGGCGGCGATCGCGCTGCTCGATGCGGTCGTGAGATTGTTGCCCGGCGTGGTCGGGCGAAGCGAGAGTTTGACGGAGGAGAGTTTCGAGAACGGTTTGCTTGAGTATCCCCACTTTACCCGGCCCGACCCGTGGAACGGCGTCGCGGTGCCCGAGGTGCTGAAGTCGGGTCACCACGCCAAGGTCGCGGCCTGGCGTCTGGCCGAGGCGGAAGCGGTGACCAAGGCCCGACGGCCGGATTTGTGGGACGCGTATCTCAGGCGGCGGACGAAACAGAATTGAGTGAATTGATTACAGGTTCAACGGAGACGAAAAGGAACAGGCCATGAATACGATTCAGAAGATCAACAAGGCCAAGCTCGATGAATTGAAGGGCAGCCGTGCCATCCCCGAATTCGCGCCGGGCGATACCCTGCGCGTTCAGGTGAAGGTGACCGAAGGCGATAAGTCGCGCCTGCAGGCGTATGAAGGCATTTGCATCGCGCGCAAGAGCGCCGGCATCAACTCGTCTTTCACCGTGCGCAAAATCTCCTTCGGCGAAGGTGTCGAACGCGTATTTCCGCTCTATGCCCCGGTGGTCGACAAGATCGAAGTGGTTCGTCGCGGCAAAGTTCGCCGCTCGAAGCTCTATTATCTCCGCGATCGTCGTGGCCGTGCCGCGCGCATCGCCGAGGAGAGCATGGGTGGCGCGAGCGGTGTTGCGACCGCCGCCGAGGCCGAGAAGACCGGCGCCGAAAAGGCGTAATCGCATAGAAATCCGGTGATCGGGACCGCCATGTCGAAACCGCGTACGCTGTACGACAAGCTGTGGGACAACCATCTCGTCCATACCGACGGCGACGGCACGTCAATCATCTATATCGATCTGCATCTCACGCACGAAGTGACGACGCCGCAGGCCTACGAGGGCCTGCGCGTCGCCGGTCGTAAGATGCACCGCACCGATAAAACTATCGCGGTTCCGGATCACAACGTGCCGACCACCAAGGATCGGATGGAGCGGATCGACGATCCCGAGAGCCGTGATCAGCTCGCCGCGTTGCTCAAGAACTCGCGCGACTTCGGCGTCGAGTACATTCCGATGGACGACATCCGCCAAGGCATCGTCCACATCATCGGGCCCGAGCAGGGCTTGACCCAGCCCGGCAAGACCATCGTCTGCGGCGATTCCCACACGGCGACACACGGCGCTTTCGGCGCGCTCGCGTTTGGCATCGGCACCTCGGAAGTCGAGCACGTGCTTGCGACCCAAACGCTGGTGACCAAGAAAGCAAAAAACATGCGGGTCGCCGTCGACGGCAAGCTGCCGACGGGCGTGACCGGCAAGGACTTGGTGCTCGCCATCATCGGCCGCATGGGCACCGCCGGCGGCACCGGGCACGTGGTCGAGTATCAGGGTGAAGCCTTCACCGATCTCAGCATGGAAGGCCGCATGACGGTCTGCAACATGACGATCGAAGGCGGCGCTCGCGCCGGACTGATCGCGCCTGACCAGAAGACGTTCGACTACGTGCGCGGAAAGCCTTGCGCACCAAAGGCCGGACAGTGGGAGCACGCGATCGCTTATTGGAAAGCGCTTCGAACGGACGACGGCGCTGCCTTTGACAAGGAAATCAAACTCAAGGCGGCCGACATCGTTCCGCACGTCACGTGGGGCACCAGCCCCGAAGACGTATTGCCGATCACCGCCAAGGTGCCGCACCCGGACGAATTCAAGGACCCCAACAAGCGCGAAGCGGCCAAGCGCGCGTTGGCATATATGGGCCTGACGCCCGGCACGCTCCTGGAGGACGTTAAAGTCGATCGTGTGTTCATCGGCTCATGTACCAACGGCCGTATCGAAGACTTCCGTGCAGCCGCGGCCATCCTGAAAGGCCGTAAGCTTGCACCGGGCGTCGTCATGCTGGCGGTGCCGGGCTCAGGGCTTGTCAAGCACCAAGCCGAACAGGAAGGCTTGGATCGGATCTTCGTCGAGGCCGGCGCTGAGTGGCGCGAGCCCGGCTGCTCCATGTGTCTCGGCATGAACCCCGACATTCTGCAGCCCTATCAACGCTGCGCCGCCACCTCGAATCGCAACTTCGAAGGCCGACAGGGCAAGAATGGCCGTACCCATCTGTTGAGCCCCGGCATGGCCGCCGCCGCCGCCATCACCGGCAAGCTGACCGACGTACGCAAGTTTTTGTGAGGGTGATGCCATGGATGCGTTCAAAGTTTTGAAAGGGATCGCGGCGCCGATGCCCATGGTCAATGTCGACACCGACATGATCATGCCCAAGCAATTCCTGAAGACGATCAAGCGCACCGGCCTTGGCACGGCAATTTTCTTCGACGCACGGTATGACGACTCCGGCGCCGAGAAGCCCGATTTCGTGCTGAACAAGCCGGCTTATCGAAACGCCAAGATCCTGGTGGCCGGCGCCAACTTCGGCTGCGGCTCGTCGCGCGAGCATGCGCCGTGGGGCATTCTCGACTTCGGCATCCGCTGCGTCATCGCGCCAAGTTTCGCCGACATCTTCTATAATAACTGCTTCAAGAACGGCATTCTCTGCATCACGTTACCGCAGGCGGACGTCGATCGTCTGACCAAACTGGCGCAGTCGGGCAACACAGCGGGCGGCGAATTCACCATCGATCTCGAGAACAGGACCATCACGGCCTCCGACGGCTCGGTGACAACGTTCGATGTTGATGCCACCCGCCGGCACAATCTGCTCAACGGCCTCGACGATATCGGGCTGACGTTGCAGCACCTCGACAAAATCAAGACGTTCGAAGACAAGCAGAAGCGCGAGCAGCCTTGGCTGTATCTCTGAGCCCGTTGCGCATGCAGCTTGGACCCTGGCTTTCGCCAGGGTGACACCTCAGTCTCAACTGTCGTCCTGGCGTGAGCCAGGACCCACCTGGTCCCAAAGCAAATGCCACCATCCAAAAAAATCCTGATCCTCCCCGGCGACGGCATCGGCCCCGAGGTGATGGCGGGCACACGCCGCGTGCTCGATTGGTTGACGGCTTCGGGCCGCGCGACGTTCGAATTTTCCGAAGGCTTGATTGGCGGCGCGTCTTACGATGCGCACGGCACGCCTTTGACCGACGAGACGGTCGCGCGCGCCAAGGCGGCCGACGCCGTGCTGTTCGCCTGCATCGGCGGGCCGAAGTGGGACAAGCTGGCCTACGACGTACGGCCCGAGAAGGGCTTGCTCCGTCTGCGCAAGGAGATGCAGCTGTTCGCCAACTTGCGTCCGGCGATCGTGATGGACGCGCTGGCTGGCGCGTCGTCGCTCAAGCTCAATCTGGTCAAGGGCCTCGACATCATGATCGTGCGCGAGCTGATCGGCGGCGTCTATTTCGGCGAGCCACGCGGTATCGAGCAGCTCAAGGATGGCACGCGGCGCGGCTACAACACCCAAGCCTACGCGACTTCGGAAGTGCTTCGTGTCGCACGTGTCGCTTTTGAACTGGCGCGGAAGCGGTCCAAGCGGGTGTGCTCGGTCGACAAGGCCAACGTCATGGAATCGGGTCTTGTCTGGCGCGAGGAGATCACCAAGCTCCGCGATGCCGAATACAAGGATATCGAGCTGTCACACATGTACGTCGACAATTGTTCGATGCAGCTGGTGCGTGCGCCGAAGCAGTTCGATGTCATCGTCACCGACAATCTGTTCGGCGACATCCTGTCGGATCTCGCCTCGATGCTGACGGGTTCGCTCGGCATGTTGCCGTCAGCCAGCCTTGGCGCCGTCGGCGCCGACGGTCGTCAGCCGGCATTGTACGAACCGGTCCATGGCTCGGCACCCGACATCGCCGGGCAGGGCGTCGCCAACCCGCTCGCGATGATTTTCTCGCTGGCCATGATGCTGCGGTACTCGTTTGGCATGCTGACCGAGGCCGACATGGTCGAGCGCGCGGTGCAGGCGGTGCTGAGCAAGGGTATTCGGACACGCGACATCGCCGAACCGGGCCAGACGCCGGTCGGCACATTTGCGATGGCAGACGCCGTGGTGGGGGAGCTCGTCCGCGACGGCGCTTGATCCGGAGAGGCCTTTGACGTCGCCCAAGATCAAGGCGCGGTTTCAGAAGTTCAGCCTAACCCCGCCAATGTAGCGCGGGCCGAATTTCTCGAATTCGATCGGATAAAGTTTGTTGTCGCCGTAGCGACGGGCTCCCTGGTTGGTCAGATTGACGCCGTCGAAGTACGCTTCGACGTTTTCGTTGATTTGATAGCGAATCGACAGATCCATCTCTTCGTCCGAGTCCCAATAGATGTCGCCATTGTCGACCGGAATGATGAGGCCGTTCACAAGGCGATAAGCGCCGACTGACTGACCCCATGGCGTGCGGTATTGATACGCCAGCCGAACCGATAGCCCGTACTTTTCGTACGTCAGCTGGATGTTATAGACCGCGTCGGAAGTGCCGAGCACATTGATGGTCCGCGCCGGAACACCACTGACCGCGGGAAGGGTGACTTTCGAAGACGTGAAGGTCCCCGACAGATTAACGCCCAGCCCTTCCATCCACTCCGGCAGACGCAGTCGCTGCGCCAGGCCTTCGGCCGTGCCGACATAAGCGAGCTCAAATCCCTCCAGGTGACCGTCGCCGCCGTTACCGACGCCGGTGAAGGTGTAGCCGGACCGATCGAGTCCGGGCAGATCAAGCGTGTCGACCCCGAATACGCCCGACGTCTGCACCAGGACGTCCTTGATGTCCTTGTAGAACACGCCAGCCGAAAAAAAGCCCGACGGCGTCATATACCACTCGACATAGGCATCGACGCCGCGCTGCTTCTCCGGCTTCGCGTCGGGATTGCCTCCCGACACCGACTGGGTCGTATCGTTGATCGTGAAATTCGGTCTCAAATCGTCGAAATCGGGCCGCGACGACGATGTCGTTGCGCCAATGCGCGCCTTGACCTCGCTGTTTATGTCCCAATTCACATGCACGCTCGGATAAACCAGCGTGTCGCCGCTCGACGTATTGACTAGTCGTGTTCCGGCCGGAGTTCCGGCCGCAGCGGGAAATGCCACGAGAGCTTCGCCGGTATTTTTGATGTGCTCGACGCGGGCGCCATAGACCACATTGCCCCAGTCGAGCGCGCTGGTGGCCATGGCGTAGAAGGCTGAGACCTCCTCGCGCACCTTCCAATAATTCGCGTCAGTGTTTTGTGGCGTCGCCGCGCCGGAGCTGATGAGATCGTCGACAAACCGCGTGGTGAAGGCTTCGTCTGTGTAGCGGAACGTGTAGTTCAGATTCTGGCTGCCGAGATAGGCGATATCATTGGTGGCGAACGTTCCATAGGTGGGAATGATCCCGGTGGTAAAGGCCCGCGACATGCTCGATTCGCGAGACTTCTTCGTGCGCGCGGTGAACAAACCGCCAACTGCAAATCGGGTCGACATTCCAAACATTTCCGTGTCGCGCGCGAGATCCAGCTTGGCGGTGTTGGCGATGGTGATGTCGCCGCCGAGGAGCCGACCAATGGAGGTCAGCGGAAACGGGAAGTCCTCGATGTTGGTGACTTGCGCGCCCTTGATCCGCGCAGCCGTCGTTCCGCTTGTGGCGAACAGCTTGACCGTGTTCACATTGCCGTTCGTGAAGTCGTAATCCACGGTTGGGCGGAGGTTGAAAGCACCGGGGCTCTGAAAAGCCGCCGTCACCGGCGTGTTCCGACCATCCGACGTATACGTGTAATTCAAGCGCCATGAGGCGTCCCAGTCTGCAACCTTGTGCTCGCCGCCCACGGTATTCGTGGTCATGCTCTCTTTGGTATCGCGGTAATCAATCCGGGCATTAATTCGCGCACCGAATACGGTGCCCGCGACCGGACTGTTTGCCGTAATGAACCCTGGCGTTGTGTAGCCGACGCCGGCGGCATTCGTGCCTTGATCAAGACGGAATATGAAATTGTCGCGTAATTCGTCGTCGTGAAAGAGCGTGTAAATTGAACTGGCGAAAATGCTGTTGTCGTCATCGAAACGATAGTCGATCCGCGCCGAGCCCGATGGATTGGTACGCGTGAGGCGATAGTGCTTGTTCTCGTGCTCGCGGGCGAAGCGCTTCGTCGGGTCGGTCGTGTTACTCAAATAGGGGTCGGTTTCCCAATTGTCGGTGGCCATCTCGCGGCTGTAGTACGACCCCTGCATGACGACGCCGAGGCGGCCGTCCATGAAGATGTTCGAATAAATCAGCGCCCCATCGATCTCCTTGCCACCGCCCAACGATACGTGGCCGTAACCAAGCTTGCCGGTGATCTTCTGGCCGTCGTAGTCGAAGGCGCGTCGGGTGCGGATGTCGACGTTGCCCGCCACGGAGGCTGCCGCCATCGACGGCACGACGGCCTTCTCGACCGTGAGCTGGCTGGCGATCGCCGAGGGGATATTGTCGAATCGCGAATCGCGCCCCTGTGGGCTCACCACGCTTAGGCCGTCGAAAGACAGTGTCGTCCAGTACACCGGCGCGCCGCGAAGGTTGACGTAGCGAGCCTGACCCTGATCACGCTCGACGCCGACGCCTGGCAGGCGTCCAATCGCGAAGGCGATGTTTTGGTCAGGCAAATTGCCAACGGAGTCGGCCGACAGCACGCTGACCAGCGACACCGACTTGCGTTGAGCCTCCAATGCTGCCGCGGCGCTTTCCGCCAGGGGTCTTCGAACCGTGACGACAATTTCCTCAACACGCGGCTTCGCCGTCGAGCCAGACGGCTGACCCTGGACGTCCTGCGGCAACGTCACGGCCGAAACAGACAGCATCAGAAGAATTCGATAGCGCACGGCAACCCCCAGTGATCAATCGTCCGGCTCCATCAGCGGCACCGGCAGCTCCGCGGCGTATAGGGAGAAGTAAGGTCGCTTTTGTTTCTGAATTGTGGCGGACGCGTTACGAAATCGTTCCGGAAAAGTGAAACTCGCAACCAAGCGGGCCAAATCGACGCGTGCGGCACGTTTGCAGCTTGACGATTTTCGTTGGCGCGACGAAGGAGATTGCTCGGGACAGAGGCAACTGATGATACAGGGGTGACAGATGATGAAGACACTTCGAGCTGGCGTCATTGCCGGCTGTGCCGCCGTGGCGACCGCGGCGGGGGGGTGCGCGCCCCGTGACGTCGAGACAGTTTCCGACTCTGCCAAAATGCTCAAGGGTGCCGGGACGCCGGTGCCGGTTGCCGCCGAGACGCGAGCGGTCGGCACGGTCGCCGCCGATGCCGCCGACGACCCGGCAATTTGGGTCGATCCGCGCGACTCCTCGCGCGTGGTGATTTTCGGCACCGACAAGCAGGCCGGCTTGTACCGCTACGATATCAACGGGGAGATCGTTCAGTTTATTCCAGATGGTCGTCTCAATAACGTCGATCTGCGCGACGGCTTTCGGATTGCGGCTGGACCGCGTGTGCTGGTCGCTGCAAGCGATCGTGGTCGCATGGGCGCCGCGTTGTATCTTCTCCATCCCGACAGCTTGGTGACGACGCCGTGGGGCGTGATCAAGCTCGATCTCGCCGAACCTTACGGCCTTTGCATGGGGCGTCGCGGAGGCCGGTTCATCGTCATCGTCAACGGGACCGATGGAGAAGTGCGCCAGGTCAACATTGCCGCCGGCACCAATGGTGAACCGGTCACCACCGAGGAGCGCCGCTTTGCGCTCGGAAGCCAAACCGAAGGCTGTGTGGTCGACGATGAAAAAGGAGTTCTTTACATCGGCGAGGAAGCTGGTGGAATTTGGCGTTACCCGCTCGACACCGGCGGCGATCGCGCTCTGATTGCCGCTGCACCATCGCCCCAGCTCGTGCCCGATGTCGAAGGCCTGACGCTGCTCCGTGACGGAGCAAAGACGTGGCTGATCGCATCGAGCCAAGGCGACAGCGCCTTCGCGGTGTGGCGCGTCGACGGGCCCGATCCAATCTACGCCGGACGTTTCTCGCCCATGGCGGCCAACGGCGTCGATGGCGTTACTGGAACTGACGGGATCGACGCGCATGGCGGCGCCGTCGGACCATACAGGGGCGGATTGCTGGTGGTTCAAGACGATGTCGATAGCGAAGGCGAAGCATTGTCGGCGTCGCGCGAACGGCAGAACTTCAAGATGGTCGACTGGCGCACAATTTCAGACGTCTTGAACCTCGACGCGGTCGAGCCGCACTAGCCGAGACTTGATCCTCGATTTCGGCGATCAGCGCGGCGCGACGTTTCGAAGCCGCGCAGAATCTTCGTAATCAAACAGTCACGACAGCGAAATCAAATCGCCATCTCGCTTCGATAGCTGTTCTCTCGTTTCGTGAAGCGTCGATTGAAACTCCCGTCGTTTGCCGGGCCATAGATCCCGCCGTGATCGCGGCGCGACTCACGAGAACCAAGAAAGTGTAATGAAAGGCCGACCGTGACCCACGACGCTTTGCCAACCAACGAGCGGACCGAAGGATCGAACACCAGCAGTAATCCGGCGTTAAGCGACATGATCGAGGCGCGCTTGTCGCGTCGGTCGTTGCTGGATAACGGCTTCGGGGCTGGCGCCGTGGCGTTTCTCGGCGGGAGTGTGGTGGCCACCAACGCCGCGCCTGCCGTCGCTCAAGTTTTTCGGGATCCGACCTTGGGTTTCTCGGCCATTCCGACAAGCCAGGCCGACGCGCTGGTAGTGCCCCAGGGTTACACCGCCGATGTGTTGATTCCATGGGGCCAGCCTTTGTTTTCCGACGGTCCGACCTGGAAAAGGGACGCGTCCAACACGGCTGCCGAACAGGAGCAGCAGATCGGCATGCATCACGACGGCATGCACTACTTCCCGCTGCTCGCCGGACCACGTGGCAGCACGCGAGGCCTGCTCGTCCTCAATCACGAATATGTCGATCCGATTCTTCTCTATACAGACGGCGCCACCGTCATGACTCAAGAGAAGGTCAACAAGGCGCTCGCCGCCCATGGCGTGACCGTGATCAAGATCGGCCTTGTCGACGGCAAATGGCAGACCATGGATAGTCCGTATAACCGGCGCATTACCGGCAATTCACCCGTGGCCTTCTCGGGGCCGGTCAGCGCAGATCATCCGATGCTGCGCTCCGAGCTATCGTTGCCGCCGCGGGGCACACTCAACAACTGCGCCCACGGGTTTACGCCGTGGAATACATACCTTGCGTGCGAAGAGAATTGGAACGGTTACTTCGGCACCACAAACGCAGGGTGGCGGGCGACTCCGCTCGAAGCCCGATATGGTGTGACCACGGTCGGTTTCGGTTACAACTGGCATCGTGTCAATCCGCGCTTCGATCTCAGTCAGAACCGCAACGAGATCAATCGCTTTGGTTGGGTCGTCGAAATCGATCCCTTTGACTCTCAATCGATACCGGTGAAACGCACCGCGCTCGGGCGCATCAAGCATGAGGGCGCGACCTACGCCGAAGCCAACGGCTTCGCCGTGATCTACACGGGCGATGACGAAAACGGCGATTACTTCTACAAATTCGTCAGCGCCGAGCCATGGCGTGTGATGCGCGCCAAGGGGCGAAGCCCGCTCGACGAAGGTGTGCTGTATGTCGCCAAATTTCTCGCCGACGGAACCGGCGAGTGGTTGCCGCTGGAGTTCGGGCGGGGGCCGCTGACCCGAGCCAATGGCTGGCAAGATCAAGCCGATGTTTTGATCCGCACCCGAATGGCGGCCGATGCCCTTGGCGCAACTCGACTCGATCGTCCGGAATGGTGCGCGGTCAATCCGTTGACGCAGAACGTCTATCTGACGCTCACCAACGGCACCGGATGGGGCAGCCCGGGCGGCCCCAACCCGCGCAGTCCGAACCCTTACGGTCACATCCTCGAAGTCATGCCCGAGCGCGGCGACCATACCGCGACCAAGATGAACTGGACCGTCTACCTGCTCGCGGGTGATCCAGCCTTCGACCCGGCGGTGAGACTCAACGCCACAAACGTTTTCGGCTCTCCAGACGGCATTTGGATCGATCCAGATGGCCGATTCTGGATTCAGACCGACATCTCGAACAGCGCCCAGAATCGTGGCAACTACCTGAACATTGGCAATAATCAGATGCTGGCCGCCGATCCGACCAGCAGCGACCTCCGCCGCTTCATGACCGGTCCGCGCGGATGCGAAATCACCGGCGTGATCACGACGCCTGATCAACAGACGATGTTCGTCAATATCCAGCATCCGGGCGAAACCAGTGCGGCTTGGGGCACGCCGACTCCAGCCAACCCGCGCGTGGTCAGCAACTGGCCCGATTACGATCCGGCCGGCCGGCCGCGCGCCGCCACTGTCGCGATTCGCAAGGTTGGCGGCGGGAGGATTGGCAGTTAGCCCAATACAGCGTGAACGAGGCCCCGATTCTGACTGGGCCGCCGTTGTTTCAAATGAAGAGAATTGGCGCGCCATTCAGCAGCGCGCCGCATCAAGATCGCTTCCAAGCATCGACCGACATAAACACAAGGAGACATCAATGTTGACAGGCGGGCGACTTTTCATCGTGGCGTTAATCTTGACCGCAGCGTCGACTTCCATTGCCGCCGAGGGCGATGATCAGCTGATGCCTGGGACCTTCACGGCCAACGTCGCGCTGACCAACGACTATGTGTTCCGCGGGTACACGCAGAACCAGGAAGATTTCGCGGTCCAGGGTGGCTTCGATTGGGACTCCGGTATCGGCGTTTACGTCGGCGCGTGGGCGTCGAACTACCAGTTCGGCATTCCGGGCGAGGGCAGCTTCGAGGGCGACGTGTACGGAGGGTACAAAGGTACCGTCGACAATTTCACCTACGATGTAGGTGCAATTTGGTACCTCTATCCCGGCACGGTCAAGGCGCTTGAGTACGAGTGGTGGGAAGCGTCGGTGAAACTCGGCTACGACTTTGGTCCGGCCGCTGTGTCGGGCAGCATCTCCTACACGCCGGACTATTTCGGCGGCCTCGACAAGTCCTGGTACTACGCCGGCAAGCTGGCAGTCCCGGTTGGGGTCGAAGGCCTGACCGTTGACGGCACGATCGGTCGCCAAGATTTTCGCCAAGGTGGCCTCGACGATGTCACCGACTACAGCGTCGGTATCACTTACGCGATGAAGTGGTTCACCACCGACCTCCGCTACATCGACACGAACGGCGCGTCGGCCGACTGTAAGCGCATCTGCGACGGCCGCGTCGTGATGAAGCTGAGCCGCTCATTTTGACGTTTGGCGGGCATTTGGCGAAGCAAACGCCGAGGGACGTTTGCTACCACGCAGGACGAACCGGCGCATGACTCGGCGCCCGACATTGCTGGGCAAGGCGTTGCCAACCCGCTCGCCATGATTCTCTCGCTTGCAATGATGCTACGGTACTCGTTCGCCACACTGGCGATGGCCGATGCGGTGGTGGCGGAGCTGAATCGGGCGGGATAGCTTGAACGACTGTGGATGATATGGGCGCCCATATCGGCCATCATTTCTTCATGAAAACGACGATCGACAGTGCTGACGACCTTTTTGAGCGCGCCCAGAAAAAACGCGCCGCGAGAAAACGACGTTTCGCGCTCTCACCGAAGCGGGGCTTCGGATCGTCTTGTCGGGAAAATCACCGCGGCGTGCCCGAAAACTTCCGCTCTTGGCCGTGCGTCTATGAATTCATCTCAGTCGTGACTCATTCGCGCATTTACAGCGATCCAACGCCCCCCTCACAGTCCTTCGACGCAGTTGAATCTTGGGGTGCGGCGGGAAATTTGCAGATGATCGGTGAGAGCGACGGTTTCCTCGCGAAGCTACGCAACAGTCAACAAGAGCGCGGGTCCGCGGCCCTGCAATTCACGACGCGAGGATTGCCGCGATCTGCCTGCATCACGGTGTCAACGAACTGTGGTCGGCCGACCGCGACTTCAAACAATTCAAAGACCTGAGGATTCGAAATCCGCTGCCCAGCAATGCGCCGTGACTATCGGTCCGAGACTCCCGCGGCCTCGAGATGTGACCGTAGGCCTCCCGTCAGCCACAGACCGAACATGCGAAAGTCACTGATTAGGGACCACCACGGATAGGTGAACGTCGCGGGGCGATTCTTCTCGACGAAGAAGTGGCCGATCCAGGCGAACAGGTAGCCGTAGACGATAGCGGCGAGCAGCGCCCAGCCCGCGCCCTGTACGAATGCGTAGAGCGACATTAGGGCGAGGGCAGTGCCCACGTAGTGGAGCGCGCGCGTCGCCGGCTTGGCGTGCTGTCGCAGGTAATGGTGCCAAAACGCGGCGTAGGTCGTGATTTTGTCGGCCATGGACAGACCTTGAGACTCGCTGATTGTACGCGTAGTTTGCCGCACCTTTGCGCCGGGCCCTAGGGAAATTGACCGGCGAAACGCGGAGGAACCGCCATGGCGAAATCGAATGGGTCAGCGAAGAACGGCGGCGGCTATGTCGTCGCCGTGGTCGGGGCCACCGGCAATGTCGGCCGTGAAATTCTGCAGACCCTGTGGTCGCGGAATTTTCCGGCGTCAAAAGTGATCGCCCTTGCGTCCTCGCGCTCGATCGGCGCCGAGGTTTCCTACGGCGAGGATGATGTTCTCAAAGTCCACGACCTCGAGACCTTCGACTTCAAAGGCGTCGACATTGTGCTGTCGTCGCCCGGCGCCAAGGTATCTGCGGTGCACAGCCCCCGCGCGGCCAAGGCCGGCGCGGTCGTGATCGACAACACATCGCACTTTCGCATGGATCCCGACGTGCCGCTGGTAGTGCCAGAGGTAAACCCGGATGCCATCGCCCGCTTTCGCAAGAAGGGCATCATCGCCAATCCCAATTGCTCGACCATCCAGATGGTAACGGTGCTCAAGCCGCTGCACGACGCCTACAAGATCAAGCGCGTTGTCGTGTCGACCTATCAGTCGACCTCGGGCAAGGGCAAGGCGGCAATGGACGAACTGTTCAATCAGACGAAGGGCATCTACGCCAATCAGTCCCCGCACGAGACCAAGTCCGAATTCACCAAGCAGATCGCGTTCAACGTCATTCCCCACATCGATATCTTCCTCGACGACGGCGCCACCAAGGAAGAATGGAAGATGGCGGTCGAGACGACGAAGATTCTCGATCCCGATATTCGCGTGCACGCCAATTGCGCGCGAGTGGGAACGTTTCTGGGACATGCCGAGTACGTCAACATCGAGACCGAGCGCCCTATATCCGAGCGCGAAGCGCGCGAGATGTTGAAGAAGGCGCCGGGCGTCGCGGTGGTCGATCATCGCTCTGACGAGGGCTATGTCACACCGGCGGAGGTGGCCGGCGAAGACGCGGTTTATGTTTCGCGCATCCGCAAGGACAAAACGGTTCCAAATGGCCTTTCGATGTGGATCGTCGCCGACAACCTGCGCAAGGGCGCGGCTTTGAACGCGGTGCAAATCGCTGAAGCGTTGGTGAAAGACTATCTCAGCGTCGCCGGCTGATTACGTCAGCGCCGTCGCTACGAAGGCCGCGATCTCGCCTTTCAGATTTTTCTTGTGGGCGCGCCACCAGTCGCGACAGGCAAGGCGAAGGTGTTCAGCCGTATCGTTGGACTGGCTGGTGCGAATGAACGCCGCGGCACTACGCCAGTCATCGACGGTCGGAATCGGGTGTGACCCCATCAGCCGCGTGAAATAATCGAATCCCGGGCGGCGCTCGACGATTGGAATGCAGCCGGCCTCAAGCGCTTCGTAGACACGGAACGTATCGAGGCTCGACCAGCCGCCGGGGCAAGGGGCGAAAAGCGTCTCATCCATGAGCGTACGATACGCGGTGGTCGGCAAAGCGTCGGCGGCGCCGAAGCCCGATGTTGCATGGATGAAGCCGCCCGGGAGCTGATTGAACGCGTGCAACATCTCAGCGCGACCATGCTTGTTGGCGTCGCCGGCGAAGGACCAAAGGTGCGTGCGGGTTGTCGCAGGTTTGTCGGCGATCGATCGCAAAAAGCCGGCTTTGTATCCGAGGGGAAACTGTTTGATCGCCGCATATGCGGCCAGCCGCTCCGAGTGATAATTGCGCAGAACCGCATCGCAGTATTGATAGGCACCAAGGTCGTCCTTGAACGCTTCATCACTTAGGTGCACCAGAATCACACGACAGCCGTGCCTGAAGGCATCGCGGTAATAGGCGATCTTCTCCGGCACCAGGCGGTTATCGACGACGATCATCGGATCGATCATCTTCGACCAGGTGTTGTCGACGACTTCGCCCGAAATCGAATCGCCGAACAGCTCGCGCAACCAGTCGGTTTCCCAGGCGCCGTCGGGCGGGAATTGCCAAACAAGAGTGGGTTTTGTTGCGGGCCTTGGCGCCAGGCGACGATTGGCAAGCACAAGATAGTGCGCAGCCAGGGCGTGCGATGGCGACGTGGCCAGTACCTTGAGCAAGTGATCGATGGCGTTGCGATAGAGCCCGGACTCAAAGCGCCGTATTGCCGTTTTTAGATCGTCCGGCGCGCCGTCTGGCGGTGACGGAAACCGGATCACAATGGCTTGCCCTGGCTGAGGAACCACAGCCCGAAGCCGATAGCGCCAAGCCCAAACAGGGTGATCACCACCCCTTCAATGTGGTTGAGCTCCGGCAATGCTTTTGAGGCGAAGCGCTCGCGCATCAAGCGGATGCCGACCGACAGCGTGATCCACCACAGCATAGAACCCACGAAAACGCCGTGCACGAGAGACGCCGCTTTGGCAGGGGCAACCGTGACGTCGGCGCCGCCAAGCAATGCGAAGATGCCGATGGCGCCGAGAAACGTGGCCGGGTTGACGATCGACAATACAAAAGCGCGAACACCGTCGCGGATCGCAGCCTCGGCGTCTTCCTCGGCGGTGCTGGTATCGACAGGCGCCCGGAATGTCAGGACTCCCGCAAGCGTGACGATGAGTCCGCCAAACAAGGTCAAACCGGCCTCGTGGGCGACGATGAACGAGCCGATAAAACCGATCCCGAGCCCGGCCAGGGCGCCAAAGATCGTATCAGCGACAGCGGATCCGAAACCGACAGTGAGGGTGCGGAAAAGGTGTCCCGACAACGCGCGGCGAATGCACATGGCGCCGACCGCGCCAACCGGCGCCGCCATGAGCAGGCCGGCCAACATGCCACGAAACAGCATAGTGTCGGGGGCGGCGAGAGCGATAGAATCCATGGGCACCGTTCTGAACTTCGCCACTATACGCATATGGACGATGCCGCAAGATGTCCGCTATCAAGGCCGCTATCAAGTATCGTGTCGCATATCCGCAGTGGAGTCGTCGATGTCCGCTACCCCCCGACCGCCGCGCCCCCGACGCAGCATGCTTTATATGCCGGCATCCAATTCACGCGCGTTGGAGAAGGGCAAGACCGTTACCGCCGACGGACTCATCTTCGATCTCGAAGATGCCGTGGCGCCCGACGCCAAAATGGCCGCGCGCGCCGCGGCGGTACAAGCGGCCGGATCGAAGGACTATGGTCGGCGCGAGCTTTTGATCCGGGTCAATGGTCTCGACACGGCCTGGGGCAGGGACGACGTCGCGGCGGCCGCAACCTCCGGCGCGGCCGGCATCGTGTTGCCCAAAGTCAACCGCGCCGACGACGTGAGGGTGGTCGCCGATTGGTTGGCCGCGGCCGGCGCGCCCGCCGACATGGCGATCTGGGCGATGATGGAGACGCCGCTTGGCATCTTGAATGCGCGCGAGGTCGCGCAATCATCGCCACGACTGATCGGCTTTTGTGTCGGCACGGCCGATCTGTCGAAGGATCTGCATTGCTCGCACCCCGCCGACCGTTGGCCGATGCTGACCGCCATTCAAATGTGCGTCATGACAGCGCGCGCCTATGGCCTCTTGATCCTCGACGGCGTGCACGTCGATCTGAACGATATCAAGGGATTTGAAGCGGCGTGCCGTCAGGGCCGAGCGCTCGGATTTGACGGCAAGACGGTGATTCACCCGAAACAATGTTTCTTCGCGAACGCGGCGTTCGGTCCCGGCGCCGACGAAATTGCCCTCGCGAAACGGATGATCGAGGCCTTCGACGCTGCCCGGGCCGAAGGTAAGGGCCTCGCCGTGCTCGATGGCCGCATGGTCGAGGTTTTGCACGTCGCCGAAGCGAAGCGATTGCTCGCTCAGGCCGACATGATCGCCGAACTCGAAGCGTCGATCGCCGAGTCCTGAATCTCACATCGAAAACTGGAGGAACCGATGCCCGTCAGCCAAATGGTCCGCGCCGCGATTATGGTGTCAGATCTTGAAAAGAGCCGTGAGTTTTATACCAACGTCCTCGGCCTCAAGGAGGTCTATACCGAAGGTGTCGCCAAGGGCGGCAACATGCACGCATTGATCGGCATGCCGGACACCGCCACGACGCGAGTCTGCATCCTCAAGGTTCCAGGCAAGCCCTCCTACGGCATGGTTGGTCTGTTCGAAGTGAAGGACCCGCAGCCGCCTCGCATTCAGCGGCAAAATACGAGTTCAAACATCGGCGAGATCTGCATGGTGTTCTATTGCGATAATCTTGATCCGGTGCATGAGGAAGCCAAGCGTCGCGGCCTCACCGTTGTCGCACCACCCGTACAGCTGCGCGTGCGCGGGCATATCAAGCAGCGCGAGATGACCTTCCGCGGTCTCGACGGCGAAAAAATCAACCTGATCGAATGGGATCTCGCCAAAGCTGATGCCGGCGATCGCCCCGAGAAGTGGCCCGGCGTCCCCGAGAAATGACTCGTGATGTAATCACGGCACTTTTGGCGCCGCGGGTTCGAGGCGGCTGTCCGTCTCGAGCGCCTCGGCCTGTTCGCGGAGCGTGAAGTAGATGCGGTCGATGAACGACCGCTTTTCATCTTCCACGGCGGCGCGCTGCTCGGACGTGAATTCGAAATTCTCGATTTCGTCAGCCAGCACGATGCCTTTCTTGTGGGTGATCGCCTCCATCACTGCGAGGCGTTCCTTCACGACCCAAAGTTCCTGAGCCAAGGTCAGCGTGATCGATACCAGCTCGTCGACGCCCTGGGCATCGAAGAACTTGATCTGTTTGCCCTTGACCGAATAGCGCAGTTTGGCGGTGGGCTTTTTTGTCTTTGCCGAAAACATGACCCGCGTCCTCAGTTCTTCCACGCGCCGAAAGTGAACCACTTCACGCCGTCGGCGAACCGGCCAACGCTGGAGTCGGTTGCTGCCTTATCTTCGTTTGCGGCCTTCTTCAGGGCGTCGAGACCATAGAAGCTCATGCTCGGCGCGATGTAGTTGAAGAACGACTTCTTGCTGAAGCCGGCCCGCGCGCATTCGTCGATCGGGCTCATGTCGCGGAACGGCTTATAGAATGGCTCCTTGTTGTAGTAGGCGTCCCAATCCAGATAGAAGCCGTCGTAGGGCGACATCAAGTCGTTAGGAGGCAGTTCGTAGTGAATCATGACGCCCCCGGGTTTCAACATCCGGTGCGCTTCCTTCAAAATGTTGCGGATATTCTTGCCCGGCACTTCGTGCAGGAACATGCACGAGTAGATGATATCGAAGCTCTCGTCGTCATACCCGGTGAACTCGGCATCCTTCTGCGCGAAGGTTGCCGTCACGCCATAGTTCTGCGCACGGGCATGGGCGTAGCGCACCATCGGCGCGCCGACGTCAACGCCAATGACTTCGGCCTCGGGGTATCGATCCTTCCACGGCAACGTCGAGTGGCCGACGGTACAGCCCATGTCGAGGATGCGCTTTGGCTTAAAGTCAGGATTGCGGAGCTGGAAGTAGGTCGACACCGACTGGGTGATGTCTTCCATCCGCGGACCCAGCAGGCCCATGGCAAAGACGCTGAGGCCGTTGTCGTAGATCGCGCCTTGGCTCACATCTCCCGAAATGTGCTCCTCGTGATAATTGCCAGGCATCAGGTGCACGTCGAGTTCGGCGACGTAACGCGGCACGACGAACTTAGGGTCGACCTCGAGCGTACCATGGGCCTTCTCGGTTGACTGGCTCAGCACTTGCGCCCGGCGCTTCACGTCATCGACTTCGCGTTCAACGCCCGGGATGACGCTCCGCCAGACCGACTCCTGGGTATTGCAGCGGAGGTTTGAGTAGTACTTGAACAAGGTCTCGCCCTTCATCGCCTTGTGAATCTCGGGACCTGACTTCGGCTTGCGCTTCTTGGCGCGGACGAAGGCGGGCTCGACCTTTTGCTGGTAAACCGTGCGCAGATTGACGGCGACGTTGTTGAGCACGTGATTGCGCATGCCCATGACAAAATGCTGCCGCGCGCGTTCGTCGCGGGTGTAGTCGACTTTCAGGTCGTGATTGACGTTTTCGGTCATTGACGTCTCCGCACCGATGCAGGGTTGATAGGACGATTATCGGGGCAAGAGCGACCGTGTGTCCACTCATCGCCGAATTGCAATTAGATGACTTTCATGCATCAGCGGCCAATCCGGCCTTGCGCTCGATAATCTCGACGAGGTGGCGTTCGTACGTCTGGCCACAATCCGCCGAATCCGACATGAAAGCGTCGACAAAAGACCGGCACGCGTTCCCCACGTCCCGCCGGCGCTCCGGGCAGGTAATCAAGGTCTCGGCCATCGACAGGTATTCGCTCGAATCTCGGGCAAACAACCAGTTTGATGGCCGGCCGTCGGGGGCCAAGATGTCCGCCATTCGATTGCGAATCTCCTGGCCGCCGACGATACCCGACAATACCGGCTCGATGAAAGCGACGACTCCCGTATCTCGCGATTCAATGCTGTCATACGACACAATGGGCTTTCCCGCTGCCATCGCCTGCAATGCCGTCACCGTGCATGGAAAGGGGAAGCTGTCGATGAAAATATCGATAACCTGTGCGTAGAGA
>Ga0194132_10005724_pt1 | contig 19836 bp, 12 predicted proteins | sample TA2KigOf80mmetaG_FD_148612 | JGI IMG/M metagenome (GOLD analysis project Ga0194132, IMG submission 148612) | Freshwater microbial communities from Lake Tanganyika, Tanzania - TA2015054 Kigoma Offshore 80m | ecosystem: Environmental > Aquatic > Freshwater > Lake | place: Tanzania: Lake... | reverse complement strand
GAAGGCCAAGCAGGCCCAGAAGCCGTCGTCCAGGCCGAAGCCGTGAGCCACGCCCAGGGCGCCACCCGCCGTACCGACGGTCCGTCCAGATTCCCGCGGTCTTACATGAGCGGCGACACTCGAGCGCACCACCAACGATCCGATGCCCGAGAGCGACGTCGAGATGGCGTCGGGCAGACTGAACGCCAGGAAGTCGGTCTCGGCATCCGCGCGCAAGATGCGAAAGGGGAGCACGACCAGCCGCGTCAGTGGGCGCGCCATCGCTGTCATGCCGTCGCCCTCGAGGCTCCGCACCGCCCGCAACTCCTCGGCCATCGCGTCGGCGGTCGCAGGTCGGGCGTCGCGGGTCTTGGCGAGTGCCCGGCGGATGATGCGGTCGACCGCGGCAACGGCCGGCGAGCCGGTCAATGCCGGCGGCTCTTCATGGAGCGTCGCGTGCAGCACCTCGACGACGGTGCGGCCGGTGAACGCGGGGCGGCCGGCCAGCATCTCGAAGAGCAGAGCGCCTACGGCAAAAAGATCGCTTCTCGTATCGACCGGCTCGCCGTGCACTTGCTCGGGGGCCATGTAGCGAGGGGTGCCCATCAACACGCCGGGGCGTGTCAGGTCGACATCGGTGCGTGTGGCTAACCCGAGCTCGGGCCGTGCCAGGCCGAAATCGAGGAGCTTCACGCCGTGGGGGGTCAGGAACACGTTGGACGGCTTGAGATCGCGGTGCACGACGCCGCGCGCGTGCAGCGCCGACAAGGCCGCCAGGATGCCGAGCCCGATCGGGACGGCCTCGGAGACCGCAAGACGTCCGCGTTTCAGGCGGTCCGACAGCGCCTCGCCCTCGAGCAGCTCCATCGCGATGAAGAGCCGACCCTGGTCGTCGCCAATCTCGTAGATCTGGCACACGTTCGGGTGATTGACACTCGCGGCGGCCCGGGCTTCGCGCCAGAATCGCCGGCGCCCCGTCTCTTCCTCAGCGCCCGTGGTCTCCGGCGCGACGGCAAACACGCTCGACATCGTCTTCAGGGCAACCGCCCGCTCGAGGCGCTCGTCGCGCGCCTCGTACACGATGCCCATCCCGCCCTCGCCGAGCTTGCGCACCACGGCGTAGTGCGCGATGCGCGTGGGAAGGTTCGTGTCCGGGGGAGAGGGTGGGTGCGGCGGCAGGCTCTGCCCAGTTGAGGCACCGCCGAGCCAGTCGAACAACGCCGTCAACAGTCCCCGGGACGCTTTCTCAGCAGGCTTGTCGGTCACACCTGCGTCGATGATACCGCTCCGGCCGCGCGCAGAGGAACTCGGGCGGGTGCGGCTGGGCATCGAGTCCCGGAGTTCGCCTTGCGCCGGGCGGTCGCCCTCGTTACGCTTGAGGCACCGTGGGGCCGGTGTGGCCCGGCGCCTCTCTCGCGGAGGTGCCGGGTCGGTCCCGAGAAGCGGCGGGGCTCGTTGCGTGAGCGATCCCGGAGCCGCATGAGCATCGCGCGTCGTTCCGCGTCGGTGCACGAGATCGAGGCTAAGGGGGGTGCGCGATGAAGTCGCGGGTCATCTCGCTGTGGATCGCGCAGATTCTCCTCGCCGCCGTGTTCGGGATGGTGGGGCTGATGAAAGCCACCGCACCGATCGAGGCGCTGGCGCAGCAGTTGGCTTGGCCGGGCGCCGCCCCCGTGTGGCTGGTTCGTTTCATCGGTATCTCCGAGATCGCCGGAGCGGTGGGGCTGATCCTCCCGGCCGTCACGGGGATCGCGCCGGCGCTGGTCCCGCTCGCCGCGTTGGGCCTCACCGTGGTCATGGCCTTGGCCACGCTGTTCCACCTGGCGCGGGGCGAGTGGCAGGCGGTGGCGGTTCCGATCGCGCTCGCGGGGCTGGCCGCCTTTGTTGCGTGGGGTCGCACGCGTAAGGCTCTAATCGTCAACCGTTGAACGCTGATCGCTGAAGGCTGATGGCTGACCGCTCATCGTTGCCTGCCGAGGATCCCATGATGGCTGGACCGGTCCTTCGCTCTTGCCTGCGTGTCGCATGTGGCTTCCTGAGTATCGTGCTCACGGGCGCGACCACCGAGGCACGCATCGTCCGCATCGAGATTTCGAGCACGGAATCACCGGCGCTCGAGGGCCGGCGCTTCGGCGCCGTCGGCCAGTTCGAGAAGCTCCGCGGCAAGGCCTATGGAGAAGTCGATCCGGCCGACCCGCGCAATCGGGTCATCACCGATCTGCACTTGGCGCCGAAGAACGCCAACGGCAAGGTCGAGTACTCGACCGACATTTTCATCTTGAAACCGATCGACATGAGCCGCGGCAACCGGCGGCTCTTCGTCGACATCAACAATCGCGGCTCGATGCGCTGGATCACGCTGAATGGGGGGCGGAACGCCGACAATCCCACCGCGGCTGCCGATGCCGGCAGTGGTTTCCTGATGGACCTCGGATACACGATCGTCGGGAACGGATGGGATGCTGGGGCCGCGCCTGGAAGCGATCGGCTCATGATCTCGGTGCCGATCGTCAAGAACGGTGACGGCTCGCCAGTGATCGGACCCTCGTATGAGTACATCAGCTTCACCGACGGCAGGCAGCTCCGCTACGGCCTCACCTATCCCTCGGCGAGCCTGGATACGGCGAAGGCGAAGCTCACCGTTCGAGCGCGCCTCGACGATCCGCCCGTGGCCGTTGCCGCAGGCGGGTGGGAGTATATCGACGAGCGCTCGATCCGGCTCTTGCCGGCTGGGACGCCGTTCACCCAGGGGCACATCTACGAGTTCACCTACACGGCCACCCATCCTGTCGTCGCAGGTCTGGGTCTTGCGGCGACGCGCGATCTCATCTCGTTCTTGCGCTACGAGGCGCGCGATCGACAGGGCACGCCCAACCCGCTGGCTGGCGCGGTCCGGCACACGTTGAGCTTCGCCATCTCGCAGTCGGCGCGATACATCAACGACTTCCAGACGCTTGGCTTCAACGAGGACGAGCGCGGACGCCAGGTGCTCGACGGGGTCCTCAACTGGATCGGCGGGCCGAACGGCGCGAACATCAACTACCGGTTCGCGCAGACCAACAGAACCGAGCGCAACCGTCAGCACCATCTCTATCCCGAGGGGCTGTTCCCGTTCGCCTATCCGGTGCTGTCCGATCACGTGACCGGGCGCACAGATGGCCGCAGTCGTCGCTGTGCGATGAGCAGCACGTGTCCCAAGGCCTTCGAGGTCAACTCGGCGAACGAGTACTGGGTGAAGGCCGCATCACTCCTCCATACCGACACGAAGGGCCGCGATCTGCCGGACCCCCCGCAGGTGCGGTTCTATCTGCTGTCGGGTCTCCAGCATGGCACGGGCGACTTCACACGGCGAGGCATCTGCCAGCAGCTCACCAACGGCACGAGCGGCGATCCGGTCTTGCGGGCCCTGCTCGTGGCCCTCGACGACTGGGTGACTAAAGGCATCGAGCCGCCGCCGAGCGCGGTGCCGAGGCAGGCCGACCAGACGGCGGTTGTGGCAACGCCACGGCCCGGCTATCAGACCGGCGTGGTGCCCGCTAAGGCACTTGGGTGGCCACCGATTCCGGGTGTCATTTATACGGGACTCATCACCACGCGGTACTTCCTCGATTTCGGACCGAAGTTCCAGAAAGCCGGCATCATCTCCCACGCGCCGCCCTCGCTCGAGGGACGTCCCGCCTACACGCATTTCGTGTCACGCGTCGACGAGGACGGGAACGAGGTCGCGGGCGTTCGACTGCCCGAGGTCGCCGCGCCGACTGGGACGACGACCGGATGGGCGCTCCGTCGTGCGGAGTTCGGTGAGAACGACGGCTGCGAGGCGGTAGGACAGTACATCCCGTTCAAGGCGACGCGAGCCGACCGTTTGAGCGCCGGTGACCCACGGCCCTCGCTCGATGAGCGCTACCAGACCCACGCCGGCTATGTTCGAGCGGTCACGACGGCGGCGCGCGATCTCGAGAAGCGCCGGTTGCTGCTCGCCGAGGATGTCGAGCGCTACATCGACGCGGCGGGAAGCGGCCCGGTCCTCCGCGCACAGTCTTCGCGATGAGCGATCTCCAGCCGTGCCCTTGACCCCGTCGTGTCGGCAGACAAGCTCGTGTCCTCGTCCTCGGTGATCGGCCCTCAGACGTCGAAGTCCCGAAGCTGGCGAGGCAGACTGTTCCGCTCGGGTTCCTTGGCGCCGCTCGCGATCATCACGCCGATGGTGTTCATTGCCACCACCGTGGCCGTGCGGCGGAGCGAGCTCGTGCCAGCCTTGCCGTGGGGACTATTGATCGCGGTGGCTGTTATCGCGCTGCCGATTGCAATGAGTCTCCAAGTGCTGCAACAGATCGAACCGGCGCTCCGTCGGCGCGCTACGCTGGGCTATGCGGTGTGCGGCGCCGCTGCCTCTCTCTTGCTGTTGTCGTGGCACGTCTCGCTCTTATGGCCCTTGCTTGCCCTCGCGCTGTTCCTCGTGCCCGAGTTTCGGGTACCGGTGAAGAACTGGAGGGTGTTGGTTCTTGCGATCTTCGTCTTGCTGTGCGGCTACGGGGCGGTGTTCAACGTGAACTATCTGTTGATACGCCATCTGACGCCGGGACGATGGGATCCCATGATGCGGGAGCTCGATCTGGTCTTCTATCGTTGGTGGTTTGGTTCCGAGGTCGACCTCACTGGGCGGTTCCCGCTCGTCTCTCACATCCTGCTGTTACGCGCCTTCGACAACGCCTACTGGCTGCTCGTCCCTGAAATCATCGTGGTCACCTTCTCGCTCGCGCAGCTGGACCAGCGAAGGCATCTCAATGATTTTCTCCAAAGACTGTTTGGGTTGTACGCTGCCGGCATCGTCATCTACATGATCTTCCCCGTTAACGGTCCCCAGCTCTTTTACCCACACCAGCAGGACCTCTCGAGGAGCCTGGAAGGCACCGTGGCGCTGTCGAATGGCATGATGCACGACTACCGTGTGGCACAGACCGGCGGCCGCTTGGCTGGGTTCGGGTACTTCATTGCCGTGCCGAGCTTGCACGTGCTGGTCGCTGTCTTCCTTCAGCATTGTCTTCGAGCGTTCCGCGTCTTGTTCGTCGTCTTTCTTCCCATCAACGTCATGATGTGTCTGAGCACCGTCGTGTTGGGATACCACTATCTCCTCGACAGCGTCGCAGCGCTGGCTGTGTACGGGCTTGTTCTCGCCGTCGCTGGGCCACCGTGGCGGGGGCTTCCGCCTGTGACTCGATCGTCAACGGCTTGATCCACGGCCCTCGCTCGAGGAGCGAGACCGGGCCAGACCGGGCCGTGAGAGGCGAGCCCCCACGGTCGTTAGATGGCCCGCGCGCGACCTTGTGGCCGGGCACGAGGAGCAGACAGCGTGGCGCTCAGTGACAGCTCTTTCTTGTCGCGCATGACCGAGAGCTTGACCGTGTCCCCATCGTGCTCGGCAAGCGCCGCGGCGACATCCTCCGAGCTCCGAACCGACATCCCCTCCACCGAGAGAATGACATCCCCGGCTTTCACGCCGGCCTGTTCGGCCGCCGAGCCGGCCACGACGCGCGTCACGAGCGCACCCTCCTTCACACCGAAGTACGCCGCGAGCTGATCGGACAGCGGCAGGAGCCCGACCCCTAGGCGGCCCCGTGCTCCGAACGGGAAGTGACGGCGGAACCCCTCGCTGTCCAGATGACGGCGTAGACGAGCCAAGGCCTCTTCCACCGTCTCCTCGACGCGCCGTCGCATCTCAGGCGTGTAGAACGCGTCCGAGGTTTGCAACGGTGTCACCTCCACCGTGCGGCGCGCCTTGTCCCGCACGGCCGCCACCTTGATCGTGCCCCCCTCGGCCGTCTCACCCACGAGTCGTCCGAGGTGCTGGGCGCTGCGCACCCGCTCACCGTCGAGCTCGACGACGACATCGCCCGCGTGGATTCCTGCCTTCGACGCCGGCCCTCCGGCGGTGACGCTCACGACAAACGCGCCACCTGGTTGTGCCAGGCCCGCCGCCGTCACCTCGGCGGCCGAGGTATCGCGAACCGATGCGCCGATGGACGCCCCGAAGCCCACCCACCGCCATGAGCCGCCTTCCCAGGCCGCTTCGGGCCGCGCGGTGGTAGTCGTCGCCTCGTCACCCGCGCCACGGCGATCCCGTCGGTCGCGGTCTTGCGCCTGGACCGTCGAGGCCAGTACGACGCCGGCAACTGAGAGAACCGCGGCCGCTTGGCCGAACTTGCTGATGCGCATATGTTTCCTCGCTTTCCGTTTGGGATGGTCGGCTCGGCCGGCGTCACCGTCACCCGTCCTGCACATCTGACGATTGCCGTTTGGAAAAAGTCGGCGCCGGGTCCGGCTGAGCGGCCGGCGTTCGCCCGCGGCCGGCGCGTGGGGATATAGTGCGGATGTCTGACAGCGCAGCACCGCCCGGGTCTGAGGCCGTGCCTTCACACGCGCCGGCGGATTTCGCGAGGGTACATCATGGTCGAGACACGACACGCCCGTTCGGCAGCGGCGGCTTCTGCCGTTGCGGTCGGCCTCATCGGTTTGATCTTGCATGGGGAGGGTTCGGCGTTCGCGCAGCGGGACACGGGCCGAGTCCCGGCGCCGGCGGGGGGCGACGGCGATTGGCCCCTTCACAATCTCGACCTTCAGAACCGACGTTTCTCGCCGCTCGATCAGATCAGCCGCGCCAACGCCGACAAGCTGGTCGTGAAGTGGTCGCTCGATCTCCCGAAGAACGTCAGCGTCGGATCGGCGACGCCGGTCGTGGTGCGGGGCGTGATGTATTTCAACGCGGGCGGGAAGGTCATGGCGGTCGACGGCGTAAGTGGCCGGACGATCTGGACGAAGGATCTCAGCCCCGACGCGCCGGCCGGTGGTCGCGGACCGGCGTACGGCGATGGCAAGGTCTATTTCGGCGGGCGATCGCACCTCTTCGCCGTCGAGGCCGAGACCGGTGCGCCCGTCACTTCGTTCGGCACGGGCGGCATCCTGGATGTCGCCGCGAGTGCTCTCGCCTTCAAGAACCCCGGCAAGTATGGGCCCGGGTTCGACCCGGCGACCATCGGGTACATGCTCGCGTCCGCTCCGACCTATGCCGCGGGCACGATCTACATCGGTGTCGCTCAGGCAGACAGCCTCATCACGGGCGGGCTCGTCGTCGCGCTCGAGGCCGCCACGGGGCGCGTCAAGTGGGTCTTCCGGGCGATTCCGCAGGGTCCCGAAGACGATGGGTGGGAGATCGCGAAGGACACGTGGAGCACCGCCGAACGCCGTGGCGGCGGCATCTGGACACAGCCGGCCGTCGATCCGGAGCTCGGCATAGTGTACTTCAACGTGTCGAACCCATCACCGAACTACGACGGCTCGACGCGGAAAGGCATCAACCTCTTCACCAACTCCATCGTCGCGCTGAACAGTACGACGGGGAAGCTGATGTGGCACTTCCAGGCGATTCACCATGACATCTGGGACTGGGACCTGATGACCGGGCCGACGCTGTTCGACACGACCATCGACGGCAAGCCGGTGAGGGCGCTCGCCTCGTTGGCGAAGACCTGCTACGTGTTTGCGTTCAACCGCGAGACGGGCCAGCCGCTCTTTCCGATTGTCGAGACACCGGTGCCGACGACGACCGATATGCCGGGTGAGGAGGTCTGGCCGACGCAGCCAATCCCGTACACCGCGCGACATGTCCCGCAGACGCCGTTCTGTGCCATCTACCCGGATGTCACGGATCCCGAGCTCGCCAAGCGGCGACGACCGAGCTTTCACCCCTATCAGGTCAACGAGTTCGTCATTGTTGCCCCGGGAGTGCAGGGGGGGCCGAATCGCGGCTCCTCGGCCTTCAGCCCACGCACGGGGTTGCTGTATGTCACCGGCAAGAACGACGCCTGGTCGATCAAAGCCAAGCCCGTTGGGAGCACGATCAAGCCGGGCCCGGGTTCCCCGGGGCACTTCCAGAACATCGGCGAGGAAGGCAAGACTGGTGTCAAGCCCACACAGAACATTGCCGCGTACAATCCCGCGACAGGTGACCTCGCCTGGGTCGTGGAGCTGCCCAACACGACCAATGGCGGCAACCTGGTCACGGCTGGCGACGTGCTGTTTCAAGCGATCGGTCGCGATTTCTATGCGATCGATGCGACCTCAGGCCGGCAGCTGTCGAAGGTCCCGTTGAAGGTCGTCACGTCGGCGACGCCGCTGACCTATCTCGCCGACCTCAAGCAGTATGTCGCGATCGCCTCGGGCAGCACGGTCGTGGCGCTTGGCCTGCCGTAGCTTTCGGTTTTCGTGTCGCGCGCGGTCAGGCCTTGGTGCTGTGAGGCCCAGGAACAGACCAACACCGAAGGCCTAAGACCGAAGGACGACATCGAATCCCAAAATGCTCTAGGGCGACGTGAGCGGCGATCGACGGCGACGATGGTAGCGTCCGAGCGCCTCGAATGCCTCGCGCATCTCCGCGTAGGAGTAGTTCGCGTTGCGCCCGCTCGGATTCGGCAGCACGAACACCGCCGCCCCGGCGAGGGTCTTCGCTTGTCGTCCCAGATGCACCACGCCCTTGTCGTCTGGAAACATCGCGCGATAGACCGTGATGCCGACCATCGCGACGACCCGAGGGTTCCAGCGCGCGATCTTGGCGTGCAGCCGAGTACGCCCTTCGATGTACTCCTCGCGCCCGAGGTCGCCGATTCCGGCCGTGGCGCGAGGCACGATGTTCGTGATGCCGTAACCCCATCGGGGAAGGCGGTCATCGTCCAGGTAGGTGAGGGGCTCGGGCACGAGACGAGCATCGTACAAGAGCTTCCAGAACCGGTTGGAGTATCCCGCGAAATGGTGCCCGGTCATCGCGGAGCGGATCCCTGGATTGATGCCCACGAAGAGCACCTGCACGCCCGGCGCGATCCGATCGCGAAGCCGGCCGAGGCTCGGGGTCGAGCGGGAGCGCCCCGCAGTCTCTCCCTTCACCGTGAGCGTGCGGGCTCGAGGCACCGCGGAACTATAATCCGCGAATGGCCCAGTGGTTGGTCAAAGAGGAGCCGGAGCATTACAGCTTCGACGCGCTGGTCGGCGACGGCAAGGCGGTGTGGTCGGGTGTGAAGAACCCGCTCGCACAGAAGCACCTGCGTGGTATTCGGAAGGGCGATCGCATCTTCTACTACCACACCGGGAAGCAAAAGGCGGTCGTCGCGACGGCGAAGGCGACGAGTGACGCATATCCCGACCCAAAGGACAGGACCGGCAAGCTGTTCGTGGTCGACATCGTCCCCGACAGAGCGCTCCCGAGGCCCGTCACCCTGGCCGAGATCAAGGCCGATCGCGCGTTCGCTTCGTTTCCGCTCGTTCGCATGTCTCGTCTGTCGGTGATGCCTGTCACCGACGCCGAGTGGAAGCGCATCGAAACGATGAGCAAGGCGTGAGAAGGCAGTCCGCGCGCTCTACTTCGCGCCAGCGGCACGTCGCTCCTCGGCACGAGCGCCTGTGAGAATCCCTGACATCGCGTAGTTGCCTTCGTGGCAGGCGTACTCGTAGATCTCCCCGGCCGCCCGCTCGAGCGGGATCCGGCCGGTCCACGGCCGCGTCCAGGTGTTCGGATCGGTCAGGGTGAACTCGTACATCAGCGTGTCGGTGCCGGTCCGCCAGATTCGCTCCACCAGCATGACGTCGACGCTGGCGCCGCGAGGCAGGTTCTTCTCAGTGAGGTTCGTCGTCTCGACGACGAGGGTGTCGCCCTCCCAACGGCCGCGCGGGTCTCCCTGCCAGCGGCGGATGTGCGGCGGCAGACGAGGGCGGCCATCGAGCGGCACGACGCGCGCGTCGCGCACGGCTTCGTTCAGGATCATCACGTAGTCGGGCGTCTGGACGATCTGGATGTGGTTGTTGGTCGCGCTTGGCACGAGCGGCGGTCCGGCGTTGAATCCGATCAGGCAGCGTTCGGCGAGTGTCCGATCCTCGGGGTCGTCGGCCGCCCCCTTCTTCTTGCGTGCTGCCGCACGGGCGTCGGCCCGGGCTCTGCCGTCAGCGGTCAGCTCCGGGATGCGGCCGTTTGGCTGGTCGACGACGATCGAGCTCTGACGTGTTGCAGCCGCTCGCTTCCCGAAGTCGTACCAGAAGTCGTTGAACGCACGCTCGAGGTCGGCCACCGTGCCGCGCTGCCGGCCTTCGTCCTGATTCGCAACTTTCGCCGCCTCGCGCTCCAGCTCCGCGATGTCTTCGTCGGTGAGCACCGCCTTGTGCGCGAACTTCGCCGGACGCTCGAACGGGGTGGCCGTCGCGAAGCTCCACGTGCCTTGAAGGTCCAGTCGCGCCTCGGCCGTGCGCGGGCTCGACACGAGTTTCGATCGACCGAGAGTCTGCGCGGTCGCGGGTCCCCCGAAGGACGCGATCACTAGGAGCGTCGACACCAGACCGATCAGCGGAACGAATCGGTGAGGCATGTCACTCAGCGCCGTCCTCTCACTTGGCGGAGACCGGCTCGAGGCGCAGCACCGCCCCTTCCACGGCGTCGACCGTCAGATACAACAACCCATCAGGCCCCTGCTTGACGTCGCGGATGCGGCGCTTGAGCTCGTACAGCATGGTGTAGTCGCCCCCGCGCTGGGGCAGTCCGTCACGACTCAGAACGATGCGGTGCAGCTGACGAGCGCCGAGATGCGAGCCGCCCCCCAGCGCTCCGACGAACACGTTGCCTTTCCAGTTCGGAAACTTATCGCCCGTATAGACGAGGATGCCGGCCACCGCCGGCGAAGGGCTCCAGAAGTAGAACGGCTCCTCCATCCCGTCACGCCGTCGATCGGTTGTGGACGGCCCGTTCCCGCCGGTGGGCTTGCCGCTGTAGTCCGCGCCGTACGAGACGATCGGCCAGCCGTAGTTGCGCCCAGGCTTGATGATGTTGATTTCATCGCCACCCATGGGACCGTGCTCGGTCTCCCAGATCTCCCCGGTCTCGGGGTGGATGAAGAGACCAATAGGGCTGCGCACGCCCAACGCGTAGATCTCGGGCCGATAGCCCGCCTTGCCGACGAACGGATTGTCCTTCGGCACGCTCCCATCGTCGTTCAGCCGCAGGATCTTGCCCCCGTGGTTGCCCGGATTCTGGGGATCGTCCCCTCCAGGTTTGCCGATCGTCATGATGAGGGTGCCGTCGCTGGCAAAAGCGATGCGCGATCCGCAGGCCGAGTGACAGCGGGCGTCCGAGACGAAGATGTCCTTGACCTCGGTGAGGGCGTGGCCTCCATCGAACCTGGCACGTGCCAACGTGACCACGACGGTCTGCTGCTTGGCCGCGGGCGCGGATGGATTGATCAGCTCTGACTTCGAGTACGTGAGATAGATGAGCCTGTTCTCGGCGTGGCGCGGGTGGACGGCGACGTCCATGAGGCCCGCGCGCCAGACACGCGTGTTCACGTCGGGCACGCCGGCAATTGGCCGCGGATCGAGCACCCCGTTGCGAATGATTCGAAGCTGACCGCCCATTTCGGTGACGAGCACGTCGCCGCCCGGCAGGAAGGCGAGCGCCCACGGATGTCGCAGGCCTTTGATGGGCACGACGCGGAAGGGCTGTCCACTCGAATCGGTGAATACCTGCGGGCCGTCCGGCAGCGGAACGGGTGGCACATCGGCGCCCCGAGCAGCCGCCCGCCCCGGTGACGAGTCAGACGATTCCTGACCCGAAGCCGTACGCGGCGCCCCGCTGGCGGTCGCGACGACCAGGAAACCGGTGACCACAAGTCGCGTGATCATGTGTTCCACCCTCCAACCCGCGGCGATCGCTTCGATATCGGTACGTGGAGGCACCGCAGCGCCCAGCCTGCCAGGCTTCCGGCTATCAGGGCAGCTCTTGATAGAAGAGCCTCGCGGCTTCAGTTGCGGTCTTCTCGGGTACCTGGTGCTTCGCGGCGAGCTCGGACGTCACCATCGACGCCACATGATCGACGGGATGCTGTTGCCCTTTGAGCGCGCTGACACGGTCGCGCACCGCGATCAGAAAGGCGCGATGCTTGTCGATCATCGAGGCGTCGCCGAGTGGACCGTGGGACGGCACGACGTGCCGCGGTTTCGACTCCAGCAGCCGCTCGAGGCTGGCCAGCCAGGTGCGCGCGCTCGAGGGAGCCGAGGTGAACCGGGCGGAGTTGATGCCAATCGGTGCGCTCATGGCCACGTCACCCGTGAACACCACGCCTTCACCTTCGACGATGAAGCCGACGTCACCGTTGGTATGAGTGGGTCCGAGCTCCAGAAGCCGCACGCGCGTGCCGCCCAGATCGAGCAGCGTCTCGCCCGAGAACGTCACGTCGGCTGGACGATAGACGGCCCCCTCCATGTCAGCCGCGCGGTCCTTCATGCCCTTGAACAAGGCGACCACCCCGCGTCCTTCCGAGGCGCCCGTGACGTCGATATCCTGTTGCTGGCGCTTCGAACGAACGATGATGGCCGAGGCGGGAAACCCCGATTCGCCCATCATGTGCTCGGGATGGAAGTGCGTCGCCGCCACATAAATCGTGGCTCCGCTCGCGGAGAGCTGACGGGCGACAGCGGCGAGAATCGCGCCGTTCTTCGGGCCGAGCCCGCTGTCGATGACCAGCGTGCCCCTCGTGCCGGTGACGATTCCGACGTTCGACTGGGCGCCAGGTTGACCTTGGAGCACGACCGACACGTGCGCCGAGAGCTTTTGTGGCCCGGCCGTGGTGGGCTGAGCGTCTGCCGGGGAACGCAGGCCGACGACCAGTCCAAGGACGAGGGCGGTGCGGCTCGAGAAGGATGACAGACGCTTCATGCCGATACTCTACAACCTCGGCGACTCGAAGGCGTGGTCAGGGGTCAGGTCCTCGTCCCTCCGATCGCCGGTGCTCAGCGCCGAGGACAAGGCCGACGCGGCGAAGACGAACGACGCCGGTCAGCGATAGATCGGTTCGGCACTGAGGATGTCCGTGGTAGGCGGCTGCCGAAGGAAGGGCGAGCCGCCCTCGTTGCACCCGTCAAAAATCGAACTGGGCGCTGATCTTGGCAATCCGGCCCTGCACGATGATCTGCGCGTCCTGCCAGTTCGCATAGATGTTGCTCTGCCGCAGAATCGTATCCCTGTTGAACGCGTTGTAGAGATCGAGGTTGATGGCGGTGCGCGTGCGGCCGACGCGCAGCGTCTTCCCCACCCGGAAGTCGATCTGGTTCAGGCGCTCGCCGTACATGGTTCCCGGCTCGACGATGTTGATGTTCGCGGTTAGAGCACCGGCCGAGAGGCTTCGTCCGAGCCCCGGGATGACCTCAGCGTTCGTGTAGGCGCGAATCGCCGTAATCTCCGGTCCTGGCAGGCTCTGCAGCGTCCCAGCCACGTTGACGTCGATCTTGGGAATCGTGTACGCCGCGTAGCCCTTGACCTGTGTCAAGAACGCGTAGCTTGGACGGCAGAACGATTGGGGCTGGATGGAACCCGCCGGCGCCTGCTGGAGGGTCACGGGATTGATGCTCGGGTTGTCGAGCTTGTCCACGACGTCGCAGGTATCGGCAAACGCCCGTCCGGTGCTGAATCCACCGGCGACGATGAGGGCACGCCTGGGTCGCGCGTTGATGTTGACGTCCACGCCGTTCCAATGTTGGCGCTGTTTCCCGTACCGATCGGAGAACGTCCGGTAGTTGTCCTGCGGGATCCCCCCGATCGTCTTGCCGGGATTGAGATCGTACAGGTCTGAGATGACGTAGTCGCCGCCGTTTGGCAGCCGCGGGTCGCGGGGAGCTCGCACGCTGAAGCGATCGAAGTCCGACGTCGCGAGTGCACGGTTGTCGGTGACAAGGAAGTTGCCGTGCACCCGGCGGAAGTAGGCCACGTCGACCGATACGCGTGGCACCAGCTCCTGCTGCGCGCCGACGGTGAACTCCCAGTTGTAGCCGCGCTGGCCCCACCCTTGGATCGTCGCCGGATCGATCGTGGTGCTGATGACCGGCAGTCCGAACGTCGCCGGCATCGCGCCGCACTCCCCGTTGGCCGCCGGGCTTGCCAGATTGCAGTCGGGCGTGAAGTTCCGGTTGACGTCGAACCAGCTCCGCGTGGCCAGGTTGAGCAGCGTATTCGCCACCAGCCCCGCAAGCGGCGACGCCGGGTTGCCATCCCAGTACGCCGTGCTGAATCCGGTCGCGTAGCGGTTCGCGCTTGCTCTGACGGCGGTCTTGCCGTTGCCGAAGACGTCGTAGACGACGCCGACCCTGGGTGAGAGATCCTTCAGGTTGTAGAAGTCCTGACCTTCGATGGAGAAGTTCCGGCTCGGAACGAGCGGGCCAGGCCCGAAGGTGTGATCGGGATACCACGTCTTGTACTGGTCGAACCGGAGCCCAAGGTTCATCGTCAGTCGCCGCAGCGTCCATCGATCCTGGACGAAGAGCGCTGTTTCGCTCCCGCGTTGGAACGTCGTGAACGGCGCGGCCACCTGCATGAGTGAAATCGGGAATCCGTTGAAGAAGATGTAGCGCAGGCCGAAGTTGTTGTCGGTGTTCTGCACGTCCGAGTGGTTGTACAGGTACGTGAAACCAACCTTGAAGGCGTGTGCGCCGGACACGTACGAGACGGCGGCGCGCGCCTGCGGCACGAGCGAGACGAAATCGGAGTACATGGCGGTCACAATCGGTACGGTACCGTGATAGGCGATCCCAGTGCCAAAGTCGAGCACCGGAATGAGATCGAGCCTGGGATCGCCCGCGGGCGGCGCGGGACCGTTGGAAGCGTTCCGTTCGCTGCGGCCGAGAAAACCCGCCTCGAGCAGCAGGCGGCTCCTGAGCGGCGACGTCCATGTCACGGGGACGATCCACGAGTGGGGGTACGACGAATACGCGGCCGCTTCCGGTGTCGCGTTCAGCGTGGCGGCAAAGCTCGGCGTGCCGAACCCAACCTGATCGCAAGTGCAGCCGCGCTGGTACTCGTACGCCACGCCCAGCTTGTGCTTCTCGCTCACCTGCCAGGTCACGCGACCGCCTCCGCCGTAGCTGTAGTTGTGGCTGAAGGCGGCGCGACTGAGATCCGGCTCGTAGGTCCAGATGTCCCGCAGGCCGGCGTTCTTGTTGTTAAAGGCATTGCCGGCGAAGCTCTGCGTGTCGATCCAACGCCCTGAACCGTAGAACCAGACCTTGTTTCGTACGATCGGTCCCCCGAATGCGGGATTGATGTCGTACAGGCGCTTGACGCTGTTCGGCGTCCGAAGCCGGCGATCCTTGACCCGCTGGGTGAAGTTGTCGCTCTGCCAGTCGCTGAGCGCACCATTCATGAAGAACGAGCCGATGAACAGGTTGCCGCCCTCCTTCGGCACGACGTTCAACTGCACTCCGCCGGACCACTGGTCGGCCTGCGCCGCGCCAATCTGGATATTCACCTCTTGGCTGCCCCCGAGATTCGGCTGAAAGCCGGTGAAGGACTGGTACGCATTGCCCATCAGAAAACCGTCCACCTGGACGCGGTAGTCATTGGTGTTGCTCCCGTGAACCACGTACTGCTGTTGGCCGAGCAAGCCAGTGCCCCCGACGTCGTGAGTGCCGGTCCCTCCCACGACGACCCCTGGCACGAGGACGGCCAGGGTCTGCACGGTCCTGGCGGAAGGAATCGCATCGACGATTTCGCTATTCAGCACCCGCTGCTGCCTCACGCTTTGGACGTCGACCGTCGGGATTTCACCGGTGACCGTGATCGTCTCCGCGATCGTGCCGACGCGCATCTCGGCGTTCACCGTGGCAGTGAACGAGCCCGCGAGCTCGATGCCCTCGCGCTTGATCGCGCTGAAGCCGGTCAGCGCGAAAGTGACCGTGTACACGCCCGGGCGAAGGCTCACGATCCGGTACTGCCCGCTTCCGTCGGTGGTGACGACGCGCACCTTCTCGATCAACGCGGGGCTGGTGGCCTCGACGGTCACGCCGGGCAATACCGCACCCGAACTATCCCTGACGAATCCTGTGATGCTGGCGTCCTGGGCGAGAACCGGTGCAGGCGCGAGGAGCGCGCAGGTAAAGGAAGCCGCGAGCGACCGGATGAATCCTTTCATCGCTCCTCCTCGACGGTGGTGGGGTGACTGTGAAAACGATTCGTGCCGCTATCTCATCGGGTGTTCGGTTCCCCTGCTGTCCGCAATTCGGGATAGGTCTATCTCCTGCAACCGGCAGCGTCAAGCCGAAACTGCCCGTGCCTGGCGTCGTCGTGTCTACCTCCTCACTCCTTTTCGTTCGTGCTGCGTAGACGCCGCGCACCGGGCGTTCACGGAGCCGGATCTGGTGGCTGAAGCCGACGGCCCGCGCGTGCCAAATTGCCTTGACCCACTCACCCAAAGGGGGTAGCTTGCGCAGGATTCGACCGACGAGCACAGGGGGATCAGCGTCAGAGGACGAAAGCTGCTAACTGCCCAGGCCCGCGCCCAACGGAGGTGCCATGAGTTCCACGTACTTTGCGAGCTCGAGCCGTCCCGGCCGTCGCCGTCTTGTCCTCCTCGCCGCGGGTATCGCGATTCTGCTTCTCACGCCGCGTCTGGTGACCGCCCAGCGCATCGGTGGCGCCGTCACGGACGCCACTGGTGCGGTCCTCCCCGGCGTCACCGTGGAGGCTCGAAGTCCTGCCTTGATCGAGCAGGTCCGAACCGTTGTCAGCGATGGAGGCGGGCAATATCTGATCGTGGCGTTGGAGCCAGGCACCTATACGGTGACGTTCGCGTTGCCTGGATTCAGGACTGTCGTCCGAGAGGGGATTCAGATCCAGACGGGGTTCACCGCGAACGTCAACGCGCAGTTGCCGGTCGGTGCCGTCGAAGAGACGGTCACGGTCTCTGGCGCGAGCCCCATCGTCGATGTGCGGACGATCGAGCAGCGGCAGGTGATCGACCGTCAAATCATCGACACCATCCCGACGGGCAAATCGTTCCAGAGCTATGCGCTGCTCGTGCCAGGAATGAACGGGAGCACGTCGTTCTTCTCGAGCCTCAGCCAGGACGTCGGCGGCATGTCCACGGGTCAGACGCAGCGCATGTTCATCCATGGGAGCATCTCCGCCGATCAGCAGCTGGAGATCAATGGGATGGACACCGGCGACGTCGTGCTGCCTGGCGCCAACTACGCCTTTTATCCCGACTCGAATTTCGAAGAGGTCTCCATCGACTACGCCGGCAACTCCGCCGAAGTCGAGACCGGAGGCGTCCGCGTCAACATGATCCCGCGCGAGGGTGGCAACCGATTCCGTGGGCACTTCTTCACGACGTTCACCTCGGGCGGCCTGCACGCCGACAACGTCAATCAGGACCTGCGCAACCGGGGCCTGACGCGGGGCGTGAAGGCGAAGGAGGTATGGACCGTCAATCCGGTCGTGGGAGGCCCGGTCAAGAAAGATCGCCTCTGGTTCTTCGCCGCCCACACCTCGCAGGTGTCGGACATCGTGCCCGCCGACATCTTCTTCGCGCGCAATCCCGCGGCGCTCGTGTACGTGCCGGACACCAGCCGCCCGGCCTCCGACGAGACCACCGCGCGCGAGCAGTCGCTCAATCTCACTCTCCAGGCCACGGCAAAGGACAAGGTCAAGCTCTACTGGACCAACAGCGGTACCGACCGGCCCAGGACGCTTGCGGGCAAGAAACTGCCGCCGCTCTTCATTACTCCCGACGCGTCCATCAGTACGGTGGCGCGAACCAACACCTACCAGGCCGTGTGGACGCGCCCGCACACGAACCGCCTGCTCTTCGAGGCCGGTTACTCGCATCAGCCGGTGATGTACAACCTGCTGCCCGCGGCCGACGCGGTGACGACGCTGCCCGGCGTGCTCGAAGCCACCACGCTGACGGTCTCGCGGAACATGTCGGGGTGGTTCTCCGGCGCCACGCAGCGGATCAGCCCCAAGCAGACCAACGCCATCCGCGCCGCGGTGTCGTATGTGACCGGCAGTCACAACTTGAGATTCGGCATGAATACCGTCGACTTGTACACGTTGACGGCCAACTCGGCGAACAACAACTGGATCAACGTCCAGACGTTTGGGGGTGTCCCGTTCCGAGCGAATTTCCGCACGCCGGGCACCGCGACCAACGAGGCGCGCACGTTTGGCCTGTTTGCGCAGGAGCAATATCGCCTCAAGCGCGTGACGATTAACGCCGGCTTGCGGTTCGACTACAACAAGGAGTCGTATCCCGACCAAGTCCTGCCAGCCTCGATCTGGCAGCCCTTGGACTTCTTCATTCCGGGTCAGACCGCGGTGATCTGGAAGGACCTTCAGCCTCGTCTCGGCGTGGCCGTCGACCTCTTCGGTACGGGGCGCACGGCGCTCAAAGCGTCGGCGACGCGGGCCGGCCAGCGAGATGCGGCCAATTGGGCGTCGGCGCTCAACCCGGGGCTCAACAACACCCTGCAGCAGCGGGCATGGAGCGACTTCAATGGCGACGGCTACCCGCAAGGCGATCCCCTCAACCCGGCGCCCAATGGCGAGCTGACGAGCCCAAACGTCAATCTGGCCTTCGGGAGGCCCATCGTCACGACGTTCTTTGACGACGACTGGCGGTACGGCTGGGGGCAGCGACGGTCGAACTGGGAGTTCTCAGGCAGCATCCAGCACCAGCTCGCGACGGGTCTTTCCGCCGACGTCGCCTACTTCCGACGCGTGTACAGCAATTTCACCGAGGTCGACAACCGCGCCGTCGCGCCCACCGACTTCGACAGGTTCTCGCTCAGGGTGCCGTCCGACTCGCGGCTGGGGAGCAGCGCCGGGACGACGCTGACTTTCTTCGATCTGAAGCCCAGCGCCGTCCGTCTGCCCGACGAGATCCGCACCAGTTCCGACAAGTTCGGTGGCGAGAGCGAGAGGTGGCACGGGTTCGACTTCGGCATCAACGCGCGCATGCGCGGTCTCCTGCTGTCGGGTGGCGTCGCCACCGGCAGGACGTCGGTCGATTACTGTGATCTGCAGTCGCTGCTCCCTGAACGCCTCCAGGCGGCGCAGGCGCGGAGGGACGCCGTGGGCGGCGGCGACACCGTGCCGACCGACTACTGCAGCCGCGGGACGAATTGGCTGACGCAGGTCAAGCTCATTGGCTCGTACATGCTCCCGTACGGGATCCAAGTGGCCGGCACGCTCCAATCGCAGCAGGGACCTGAGCGAGCCGCCATCTACCGGTTCTCGACCGCGGAAATCGTGGCGGCCTTGGGTCGACCGGCGACCCTGTTTCAGGGAGGCCTCAGCGCGAACGTCATCGAGCCTGGCACCGTGTACGGGGAACGGTTCAATCAGGTCGACCTGCGCTTGACCAAGATTGTCAAGCTCAGAGGCACGCTGCAGCTCCGAGCGATGTTCGATCTCTTCAACGTGCTCAACTCCAACTCGGTGACGCTCGAGCAGTACGCCGTGGGCCCCGCGTACCTGAACCCCCAGGCGATCCTGCCCGGCCGGCTGGCGAAGTTCGCGTTCCAGCTCGACTTCTGAGTCGATGGTGGCGATCGCCACGGAACGCCAGCGCCGGTTCGGCAGATGTCAGGTCGCACGGCGGGCCCTGAGGGTGCGCGCGCGACTCCAGTTTTCGGCGTCACGCCAAGACGAGCGCCTTCGTGGCGGGGTAGCACGTGGCCATCGCTCCTCGACGGTGCCGCGATGAACGGCTCGCGGTTGTGCGATTCAATGACGAGCCCAGTGGGCCGGTCGTCGACTCGGCCGAGGCCCGTGGTCCAGGGATCTGTCTGCGAGCCGGGGGGCCAGGCTATGGGATCCTGACGTGGTCCAACGAGTCGGATCTGCCGTGAGGAGGTGTCTCGTGAGACCGCCCATCATCGCGTTACTCGCCGTCTTTGTCGCCGCTCATGTAAGACCGCGGGAATCTGGACGGACCGTCGGTACGGCGGGTGGCGCCCTGGGCGTGGCTCACGGCTTCGGCCTGGACGACGGCTTCTGGG
>Ga0194132_10005723_pt1 | contig 19837 bp, 15 predicted proteins | sample TA2KigOf80mmetaG_FD_148612 | JGI IMG/M metagenome (GOLD analysis project Ga0194132, IMG submission 148612) | Freshwater microbial communities from Lake Tanganyika, Tanzania - TA2015054 Kigoma Offshore 80m | ecosystem: Environmental > Aquatic > Freshwater > Lake | place: Tanzania: Lake... | reverse complement strand
CCCCAACCCCCACCGCCGATTTGACAACATTCCCGCCCATTATGTATAGTCTCCTGTGCCCTTCTTACATGAAAGGACTAGGCTAATTAAACTAGTCCTTTACGACTACCTCACAACCCCTACGAGAAGCCGACCATAAAAGCTCATTTTACTGGAAAAAGAGGCCCAAAACTCCTTTAAAAAAACTACCCCCATGATTAATACTACTCAGTCAGTCTCGTCCCTGGAGGGGGTGTGGAATGGATTCCATTGTCCTTCATCTGCCAAGGGCTGACCCTTCCCTGGTGCCAAGATCATAAAACTCTTGGCCGGAAGGCCTAGTCCTTTTGGAACAAAAGTGGATCCAATTTCGTCATACTAGAGAATTAGTACAAAGAGGTGAGAAAGTGAAACGTAAGTTCGTTTGGTTAATCCCCAGTCTCCCTGTGGTGGCGCTGCTGGCCATGCTAGCCGCCATCACCTCCGCCGCGCCCTCCGGCGTCGCCGGTACCATTACCCTCACCGGCGGCTCCTCAGGCGCCTTCTACTCGGACCAGACCGGCTTCAACATCGTTACGGCGACTGTTGTCGATTCGGACTTTAGCCCGACTCGCACTGGCGTGGCCCGCATCCTCATTGATGCGGCCGCCGCTGGCGCCACCAACCCCTTTAAGTTGGACGGTACAGCTCAAACCGCTCAGGGAGCGGCCAGCCAGGCCTTCCTCCAGGGCGAGAAATCCATCACCGATTCTTTCGATAGCACTGGCAATGGTGCGGCCATGGTCCTCTCCCTTACCAAGATTGGACGAGACTCCAACATCAATGACGCCACCCCTGCTGATGTGGGCGTACCCGATGCGGCCCTCAACGCCGAAGACGTTATCCTCAAGATAAACGGCGTAACCAAGGTTCCCTCCGCTGTCACTCTGAATGCTACGGGAGGCATCGCATCCGTTACCCTCGCTGCCGCGGATAACCCCGGCTCTGCCGCTCCCGCGGGCGCTAAGAACGTCACCGTTCAGTACCAGCACTCTGAGTTCGACCAGACGGCAGGTGCCGCGACCCCAATACTCTCGGCGACCGTGCAGTTTGCCGCTGACTTCCTTCCTGCTACCACCAAGAGCAGCGTTGGCACTAACGTCATAAACAACGCCGCTAGGACTGTTAGCACCGCTTCTGACTTGAGTGGTGTTGGTGGCACCACAGACTCCATCACCATTACCTTCACCTACAACGTGAAGGAAACCGTAACAGAAATGGTCAGCTTTAGCTCTCCCAGCCTTGCTGCTAAAGGCCTCACTCGGAAAGTTAATGGTACCGAGTCCTCCGCCGTCAGCAACTCCTACGCTGTTAAGGCCGGACTATTCAGTTCCTCAGACTTCGATAAGATCTCCACGGCTGTCAACACCGCTGGCGTCGCAACCATTGACGCCGTGGAAGCCGCTGCCGGAATAACCGGTACTCCAGGTCTAGCCGCCAAGATCGGCGCGGCCGCCCTGGCCCTCGATTTTGCCGCCACTGGCACCGCCAACCTAGACCAGGACGAAGCCGGTTCTGATGACGCCCTTCTGAAGCTCCTCGTCCCCGTAGCCGATGGTGAGGTTCTTACCGTCAGCTACACCGACGATGGCGCGACAAATGCCAAGACCGCTGACGTTGACATGAAGGCGCCCACCATCGCCATTGTGAGTCCTGTCAACGGCGCCTTTACCAATAGCACTACCGTATCCGTGGTCTTCAAAGTCACTGATGAGAACTCGGCTGGCGGTAAGGCTTCAGGTCTTGCTACTACCGACGTAGATACCATTAGCAGAAGCGTTGGCGGCAACACCGCTGACGACCTCGTGCCTTTGCTCGTGGGCACCAACTCCTTCCAGGTCAGCAAGGCCTTCACCTTCGTCGCGGGCACAGACGACGGCTCCATCAGCTTCTCTGTACCTACTAAGGACAAGGTCGGTAACACGCCCAAGTTCGCTGACGACCGCACCCAGCCTCAGAAGGCTCAGGGCGTCGCCAACCCCGCCGTGTTGGGCGCTGCTAACCCCGCAGTTCCGGCCACCTTTGACGTTACCAACAACGGCAACCCCGTTAAGATTACCTTGGACACCACAGCCCCGGCCCCATTGCTTGCCGCCTCGGTCAAGACCGGTGGCGTAATTGATACCCGTCTCACCACTCTTCCCACCGGTGCCCATACAGGCGCTGATGGCGCTCAGACTCTCACCGATGCCCTCGCCAGCTTTGTCGTTGCTGGAGTTGTGGTTGACGACAAGGTCACCAACCTCACCGACGGCAGTTCCTGCCTTGTCACCGCCCTTACCGCCACCACCCTCACTTGCGGCCTCGCTGGAGGCGTGGAGAACGACTGGGACACCGGTGATAACTATAAGGTTGAGAACCCGGCCATTGGCAACGTCAAGGCTGACGCCAAGGCCACCTCGGCGGTCTCCTTCTTCGCCAACACTGGCTCTCCCGCTACTACCGCCACCATTGATCCTGCTACTGTGGATGCCGCTGACTTCGTCGTCGTTGGCTCCACGGTTACTTCCGTCGCCGTTGACAAGGCTGGCAAGAGCATTCTCATTGGCCTTGCCGCTGCCCTGGCTACCGATGCCAAGCCCAAGCTGGAACTGGCCGGTTCTATTAAGGACAAGGCCGGTAACACCATGGCTACCTTCACCGGCTCCGCCGGCATCACCTCCGTTGACGGCTTGGCTCCTGCCGTCACTGGCATCACGCTTACTGGCGACGCCGGAACATCGCCGCGCGTAGTCAGCAAGGGCACTGTCTCCATCGCCTTCAGCGTCGGCGAGTCCGCCGCTACTACCCCCGCCGTAATAGCCAGCTACCTGGTCATCGGCGCTGACAACACCCTGGCTAAGAGCGGTGTTGGCGCTGAGATTGACAAGGCTCTGACTGTATCCTCCACCGGCGTGAATAGCTGGTCCTCCTCCGTCGGCATAGCTACTATCACCGGCGCTTCCAAGTCCGGCATGGTCACCATCCAAATCACAGTGACTGATGCCGCTGGCAACGTCGGCACCGCCGGTCTTGCGGACCCCGATGGTACCGCTGTCGCGGATAGGGGCAAGCTCAAGGCCGACACTTACATCGTTGAGTTCGACAGCGTACTCAACGGCGCCTTTGCTGCTGGCTTTGTTGTCAGCCCTGACACCGATGCCACTGCTGCCTTTGCTACGGATATCCCAAGCCCCTTCGTTACCATTCACTTCGATGACGCTGGTTCCGCCGGTCCCGGCGAAGACAACGAGTTCTACGCTGACCCGGACGCCGGCGGTGCTTTGACCGCCCTCAATATGGATTCCCAGAAGGGCGTAACCCTCACCTCCGCCACCTGGACTCCTCCGGGCGGCACCGCCACCGACATCCTGTCCAGCATCGTTTCCGTTGACACCAACAGCTTCCTGTTCCCCGCCACCGGTCTGGCTGTGGGTACCCACACCCTCAGCATTCAGGCCAAGGACGCTGCTGGCAACGTCTCCATCAGCGCCGGCTCCACCACTCCCACTACCCATACCATGACCCTGGTGGTTGCCGCTCGCGCTACCTACAAGGTCACGGTGAATCCGGGCTTCTCCCTCGTCTCCATCCCCGCCCAGCCCACCACCACCGCCATTAACGACGTTCTCGGTTCCAAGACCGCCATCAAGTTCGTCATGGCCTACGACAACGCCACCGGTCTCTGGCTAGTCGCTTCCCGCAACCCCGTTACCGGCACCTTCTCCGGCAACCTGACGCACATTGATGCGGCCCGTGGCTACTGGGTCCAGTCTGACAGCATAGCTACCCTTGAATTCAACATACCCAGGGCCACCGGCGGTCAGCCCGTCTTCCCCACCGTCGTGCAGCTCTTCAAGGGTTGGAACGTCGTCCCTGTCGGCGGCGACCCTGATGTCCTTCCCGCTGGCACGGACATTGATCCTGATACCTACTTCGCCGCTCTCGATTGGGCTGCTGCCTACACCTTCAACACCCTTGGCGTTGCCAACCTTAAGATTACCCCCGCCAGTGCAGTAGCGTGCACAGCTCAGCCCGGCGCAGTGCCTGTAGGTGGTCAGGCCTGCTTGGAGGCTGGTACAGCCTACTTACTCTACATGAATAAGGACGCGGTCCTTATCCCGTAACCCAGTCCTGAGCTAAGTCGAAGGACTAAAAGAGAAGGCCCGCCTCAGGCGGGCCTTCTCTTTTTATTGACTCCTAACCGCTGCCACAACTCATCTATACCACCAACCCATCCAGCGCAGCGTAGGGGCCAGGTCACCTAACCCTTTCTTTCCCCTCTCCCTTTTCTGACATCTTCCCATTGCCTTAAGCATCTCCCATCCCTTACCCTATTCCCACGTCCACCACCGCTATTCACTCACTAAACGTCGAGCGCCTTATCTTTTCCAATCGCAAGACCTCGTTGCCAATCGAGATGGAGGCCGTCCGCCGCAGGAGGATCGGCCCCCCAACCAGCCGCCCTACAGACCTCCTACCCTGCGGTTCCTCACTTGGGCCAGCCCTCCAATTGAATCGAATTGTTTTCCGAAAAAGAGGGGTGTTAACTTTTCAACGGCCGCCAAAAACAATCCCGCAAATGAGTCTGTGCCTAACCTGTGCCAGGTCTACTTCTACTACATTCACATTCGTTTGCTATTCGTTTGTCAAATAAAAAAGTTGAACTCCTTGACTTGCTCATATCAACACGAAATCTCCGCCTCCTTAACCTATATACTACGCGGAGGCTTGATTTATCGCCCCCGAAGCCAATCGCGAATAAAACTAAATATTTTTGGGTGCCATAGCCAACGCGAACTCATCCCCCGACGCATCCCATGACCGACGCCGCCCAATCACTACATACGGGCGAGGCTCCGCTATTCTTTATACAATAGGGAACTCAGGCACGCATTACGCTTGGAACACGGATCGCAAAGCAAAGGGTGCAGGGCGCGCCTTGCCTGCCTATCCCCCCATCGCTGACGCCCTCAGCAGCGTCACCCTCATCTCCCCCGGCAGATTCGTCGGCGTCACACGCAGCGTGGGCTGAGGCTCCAGGTCCTTCGCCCCCATCGCCTTCAAAAACGCCTCCAGCCCCTCCCCCGCCTTATACCCCATCGGGACAACAATCTTCGGGCTCATAGACCGCACCAGCTGCGCCATCCGGTCCACCCCCAGCCACTCTGACGACACACACGGCGCCAGCACCACGTCCACCGGTGTCAGCGCCTGCGTCTGCTTCTCCGTGAGCGGCATCAGCAGGTTCCCCAGGTGGCAAACATTCACCCCCTCTACCTCAAACACATACGCCGTGTTTCTATCCTTCGACGTCCCCTCCGTAGGCAGCGGCGTCATCACCCCCTGCACGTTCACCCCCGCCGACGAATACTCCCCCGGCCCGTCGATGAGCAAATACTTCCCCTGCAAGCCCTCCCGGCTGCTCTGGTCCGGCCGCTTGCAGCTAATCGTCACAACACTAGGCTCAAAATCCGGCGCGCTAGCCCCCAGCGACGCGCTATACGGGTCCGTCAACACAGACACATCCCCGCTCCTCAACCTAAAGCTATAATGCGCCAGCCACGTAATCTCCATTACTGAACCATCCTATTGATGTAAGGCTTTAGATATTTGAACGAGGGGTTGAGGGGTGTTCCATCTGGTTCTCCCTCTTCTCCTATTGCAAAGGAGAAGAGGGAGTTAGAGGGTGATGAGGTGCTCAATATTTTCTTCCCCTTCCAGCAGGAAGGGGCCAGGGGATGGTATCCCGATTGAGAACAAGGATGTATTTCGCATTACACGTATTGATGGAGAGAGTAGGACAGAAGCCCCTACCCGGACTCCTTCCTAAACTTCTCCACCAACTTCCACGCCAGAGGCAGCGTCAACGTCGCCAGATACAACTTAATCAAATCCCCCAAAATAAACGGGTACAACCCCCCCACCAGCGTCTTCTCCCACGTCCCGGACCCTGCAATCAGCTCCCCCAGCGGCCTCCCCGCCGCCGGATGAATCCACTCCGTGCTAATCAAATACGACAGCCACAGCAGCCCCGGCACGTAAATCAGCGCGTTGCTGGCCAGAAACCCGCCAATCAGCCACGGCTTCCTGTCCCATCCCCTCTCCGCAATGAACCCCGCCAGCGCCGCCGCCAGCACAAACCCCAGTATGTACCCCCCGCTGCTTAAATCCCACGGAAACTCAGACGTACCGTTCCACGGAAAAATGAAATGCACCGAACTCTCCCCCACCACCCCCGCCGGTGACGACGGCGCGTACACCGGCAAAAACATCCCCGCCACCAAATAAACCGACAGCGACGCCGCCCCTCGCCACGCCCCCAGCGCGCCCCCTGCCACCAGCGTGGCAAAGGTCTGTCCCGTAATCGGCACCGTGGTAAACGGCAGCCGTACAATAACCTGCGCGCACAGCGCCACAAACGCCGCAAACCCCACAATCAGGATAGCCTCCTTGGCTATCCTTGCCTCTCGCGTCTTAGCCCAGTCCCGAGGATAAAGAACATCCGCCAGGACAGCCCGATTAGTTAATTGCATGGTTCTCTCTTATGTCTCTCTGAGCAAACTTTGAGCGTAAAAGCATCGTAGAGTATAATAACCCCAATCTCAGAGCGTCAACGCCTTGACACTCAAATACCCCAATGTTACATTCCGAGTTAGCAGTTAAGCGGCCCGTCTGCTAAAAATGGAGCTTTGACGAGCCATGTTCAACCAGCGTTCTGGCGCCGTCCTCAAGACTCTAGTCCAAGAGTACATCACTACCGCCACGCCCGTTCCCTCTGAGAACATCGCCCGCCGCGCCCCCATCAAAGTCAGTTCCGCCACCGTCCGCAACAAAATGGCGGAGCTGGAGGAAGCCGGCTACATCCTCCGTCCCCACATCTCCGCCGGCGGCGTCCCATCCCACAAAGGCTACCGCTTCTACGTCGAATCTTTGGATGACGACCTGGAACTCCCCGTCGCCTCCCAGCACGAAGTCATGGGCCGCTTCAGGCGCGGCCTCCGCGACCTCGAGGAGTGGGTCGAGCAGGCCGCATCCGTCCTCGCCGAGCTCTCCGGCAACATGGCCGTCGTCACCTACCCCAGGGCAGCCTCCCCGCGCATTAAAGCCATCCAGGTCGTCCAGCTTCAAGACCTCCTGGCCCTCCTCATCGTGGTCCTCAACGAGGCCCGTCTGAAAAAGAACCTCATCCCCCTGGACGGCCCCGTCGGCCAAAATGACTTTACCAGCGTCTCCAACAAGCTCAACAGCGTCTACGCCGGCCTCACCTACAACCAGATGCTCAACAAGACCGTCGAGTTGACCCCCTTCGAAAGCCTGGTCCGAGAAGAGACCCTCCGTCTCCTCAAAGAGGACGATGAAAAACGCGCCGCCGAGCATAGCGTCGACGGCCTTCGTCTCCTCCTCTCCCAGCCCGAGTTCGCCGAGCCTGGCAAGGCCAAAGAGGTCGCTGGCCTTCTGGAGGACGGCCTCCTGGTCAAAAGCTTCATGGCAAAAGCGGCTGAGCAGCAAAAAGTCTCCGTTCATATCGGCGAGGAAAACGCGGAAGGCCCCCTCAAGTCCTTCAGCGTCATCATCTGCCAGTACGGCATCCCTGACGAAGCCTCCGGCGTCGTCGGCGTCGTCGGTCCCACCAGACTTGCCTACTCTAATGTCATCAGCGGCGTGAAGTTCCTCTCCGGCTTCATGGATGAGATGATGTCCTCCGTCCACCCCGGCCACTAAGGCGCGCTGGCTCCCTTTATCTGTCGTAATTCTTTCTTGAGCCTCCTCCCTGGACACGCGTATAATTAAACGTTGAGTCTACCCCCTGAAGGATTCACTTTGGCTAAGCGTGACTATTACGAGATCCTGGGCGTGTCCCGGGACGCCTCAGAAGAAGAAATACGGAAAGCCTTCCGCAAGAAGGCCCTGGACTCCCACCCGGACCGCAACAAAAGCCCTGACGCCTCCGAGAAGTTCAAAGAGGTCAACGAGGCCTACCAGGTCCTCAGCGACACAGACCGCCGCTCCCGCTACGACCGCCTCGGCCATGCCGGCGTCGCCTCCGATCCCGGATTCACCCGCGACTTCGAGGGCTTCGACGTCTTCGGCGGCCTCGGCGATATCTTCGATACCTTCTTTGGCGGCGCCTCCCAGTCCCAAAACGCCCCCCGCCGCGGCGACGACGTCCACCTTCAACTCACCCTTGACCTCGAGGAAGCCTACCTAGGCGTCGAGAAGAAGGTAAAAGTCGAGCGCACTCAGCGGTGCCGCGCGTGTTCGGGCAGCGGCTCAGAGCCTGGCGCCACTCCCGTCCGTTGCGCCGACTGCCAGGGTTACGGTCAGCTAAAACGCGCCCAACGCAGCCTCTTCGGTCAGTTTGTTCAGATCGTGCCCTGCTCCTCATGCCGTGGCCGCGGCTCTATCATCCAGAAGCCCTGTGTTAACTGCCGCGCCGTTGGGCTGGAGCGGGTCAAAGCCGACATTAACGTCAAAGTTCCCTCAGGCATAGACAACGGTATGCAGGTCCGGCTCACCAGCGAAGGCCATGCCGGCGTCAACGGTGGCCCCCCAGGCAGCCTCTATATCAACGTCTCTGTGAAGCCCCACTCCGTTTTCCATCGCGATGGCGTTAACCTCCTTGTGGACATGCCCATCAACTTCCTCCAGGCCGCCCTCGGCGCGGATCTCAAGGTCCCCACCATGAACGGCGCCGAAGAACTCAAAATCCCTCCTGGCACTCAACCCGACGCGGTCTTCCGACTCAAAGGCAAAGGCATGCCCCATGTTCGGGACCATTCCAAAGGCGATCTGCTGGTCCAGGTCAAGCTGGCCGTCCCCACCGGCCTGGACCCGGAGCAGAAAGAAGGCCTCGAAAATCTGGCCAAAATCATGGGCTGGACCAACAACGGCCAGCCTGGCAAAGACAAAGGCATCTTTAACAAAATTAAAGACGCCATTGCCGGTTCCTAGCGTCCCTTCTCAGCTTTGGTCGCATTCGTCCCAATGTGACCTCTAAATGAAATGGCTAGAGTTTACTGTCAAGGTTCCCCCTGAGCTTGTAGAGCCTGTATCTCAACTCTTCGGGCGATACGGCCACGGCGTAGCCATCGAAGACTCGGTCCCCGGCCAGGTCTCTCTTCGTACCTACCTCACCTCCACCTCCACCCAGCGCCGCGCCCGCATCGACGTCGGCCTTAAACTCATCGGATCCCTCCTCCCTATCCAAGGCCCCTTCGTCGTCGAACTGGACGGCGAGAATTGGGCCGAGGCCTGGAAGTCCCACTTCTCCCTCCTTCGAGTCGGTCGTAACCTGGTCATTAAGCCCCCCTGGATTCCCTATACTCCCCAAAAATCCGACCATGTCATAGAACTCGATCCGGGTATGGCCTTCGGCACCGGCCGCCACCCCACCACCCGCATGTGCCTCGAGGCCTTGGAAGATTTCGTTAAACCGGGTACCCATGTCCTGGACGTGGGCACGGGTTCAGGAATCCTGTCCATCGCGTCTGCCAGGCTGGGCGCCGAGCGCGTGGTCGGCCTGGACGTAGACCCCACAGCCCTCAAAGTTGCTCGCAAGGCTTTACGCGCCAATTCTGTCCAGGACAAAGTTGCCCTGGTCTATGGTTCCATCCCCCACCCTAAAATTCGTCCCTCTTCCTATCACCTGCTGGTAACCAACATAAGCGCCAAAGTAGTGCAAGACCTGGCGCCTCATCTCCACGCCGCCCTCAAGCCGGGCGGCCACATCATTACCGCCGGCTTCCTCGACTCCCAGGAGGCCGCCGTCACCGATAGCTTCAAAGCCCTTGGCCTCTCCCTAGCCCGCCGCGCCGTCTCCGCCGATTGGGTCTCCCTCATCTTCAGGAACAGCGCCTGATGCCCCGATTTCTTGTCGATGCCTCCGCTGTCCAGGGCGAACGGGCCCTTCTGACCGGCGAGGTAGCCCATCGCATATCCCGCGTCCTCCGCATGTCCCCCGGCGCCACCGCCGATCTGCTCGACGGCGCCGGTAATGTCTACTCCATCGTCATCTCCTCCATCGACCGCGATAGAGTCTCGTGCCGCGTGACCTCCACCACCAAAGACGTCGGCGAACCCTCGGTCCGCATTACCCTCTGCCAGGGCATCATGAAGAGCGATAAGTTCGACTGGGTCTTGCAGAAAGGGACTGAGGTCGGTATCAGCGAGTTCGTGCCCATGGTCTCCAAAAGATCTGTCCCCAAACGCTCCGACGCCGAAAGCCCTGGCAAACGCGCCCGCTGGGCCAAAATCATCGCCGAGGCGATGGAACAGTCCGGCCGGAGCCGCCTGCCCGTACTCCACCCCGCCACCACCTTCGATGATGCCTGCGCCCTCGCCACCCCCAACTCCCTGGCCCTCATCCCCTGGGAAGAAGCCCGAGGGCGCGGTTTGAAGCAAGTCCTGACCACTCCTATCCCGCATCGAGTCCTGCTATACATAGGTCCGGAAGGCGGCTTCGACTCCTCTGAAGTCCAACACGCCCAAAGCCTCGGCATCCACCCCGTCAGCCTAGGCAGCCGCATCCTCCGCGCCGAGACCGCCGGCCTCGTCGCCGCCTCCGCCATCCTCTACCACACCAGCGACCTGGGAGGTTGAGGTTCCCTTCCCCTCAGGTCCCCCCTCTTCTCCTATTGCAAAGGAGAAGAGGGGGATAGAGCCTGCCCTGAGCCTGGCCGAAGGGGGGTGATGAGGTGATCCTTATTTCTCTTCCCTCTTCTCCTGTAATCGGGAGAAGAGGGACAAAGGGTGATGAGGGCGCCCCGCTTTATGCCAACGACCCTTATGGCAGAAGAGGCACCCTTTACTCCGCCTTCGGCGGCCTCCCCATCAACTCCATAATCGCCTGTCCCACCGGCAGCCCCTCAAAAAGCACCCGGCTGGTAGCCTCCACTATCGGCAGCTCCACCCCCAATTCCCTCCCCATCTTCAGCGCCGCCGACGTTGTGTAAACCCCCTCCGCAACGTTCTTCATCCCCTTCAAGATATCCGTTAGAGACCTCCCCTTGGCTAGCTCCACGCCCACAAACCTGTTGCGGCTCAATGCGCTGGAGCATGTCGCCACCAGGTCCCCCAGACCCGCCAGGCCGGCAAACGTCAGCGGGTTCGCCCCCGCCGCCACGCCCAGCCGGGTTATCTCGGCCAGCCCTCGAGTCATAAACGCCGCCTTGGCGTTGTCCCCGCTCCCCAGCCCGTCCGATATCCCGCATCCCAGCGCGATGATGTTCTTCAGCGCCCCGCCCAATTCCACGCCCACCACGTCATCATTGGTATACACTCGAAAAATCGGTGACAATAGTATCGACTGGGCCTCATTCGCCGTCCCTTCGTCCTCACTGGCGATGACCGTGGAAGACGGCTTGCCAGCCACTATCTCCATCGCCAGGTTCGGTCCCGACAGCGCGCATATCCTGCCTCGATGCGTCGCCGGCAACTCCTCCTCGATAACCTGGCTCATTCGTTTCCCCGTCTCCATGTCCAGGCCCTTCGCCGCGCTCAGGACAATAGAGCTGGGCGATAGGTATGGCCCTATCCAGCGCAGGTTTTCCCTCATCCGCTGCGACGGCACCGCCAGCACCGCCATGTCCACCCTGTCCAGGGCCATGTCCGCGTCGCTGGCAACCTGCAGCGTATGAGGGAAGCGTAATCCTGGCAGGAAACGATGGTTCTCCCTGCGTTTCTCTAAATCCGCCGCTTCCTCTGAGCTTCTAGCCAGCAGCGTTGTCTGCACGCCATTGCGTGACAAATGGACTGCCAGCGTCGTTCCCCAGGTCGTCGTCCCCACTACCGCTGCCCTCGGCACTAGGTCACCCGGCCTGCGGCAGCTTTTTCGCCCGCTGGCCTATGCGGCGCTCCGTCCCTTTGAGCAAGCGTTCTATGTTATCTCTGTGCTGCCAGATAATCAGCGCAGTCCCTGGGATGAAATACCACAGATAAAGCGGAGATAGATCGGTTACAGTCGTTAGCGCCACCGCTGCAATGGCCACTGTGGCTACCCCTACAATAGAACCCAAAGACACATAGCGTCCCACTCCTACCACCGCGGCAAAGACTCCCAGACCAATCGCCGTCGCTAGAGGGCTGACCATCACTGCTCCTCCCACGCCGGGCGTTATCCCCCGTCCGCCCTTGAACCCCAAAAATGGCGACCAGTTATGTCCCGCCAGCGCCAGCAGCCCCGCCGCTACCTCCACCATCGCCGAATCCGACGCCGCCTTTGCCAGCAGTATCGCCAGGACACCCTTAGAAACATCCAGCATCAGCACCGCCGCCCCCGCCTTGCCACCCGCAGTACGCAGTACGTTGGTGGTGCCTATCCTGCCGCTGCCGTACTCTCGAATGTCCACCCCCTGGGTGAGCCGCAGCATCAAATACCCCCACGGAATCGACGCCATTAAGTACACCAGCGGGACCACCAGCATGTACTGGACGTATAACTTGTCCGTGTCCAAAGCAAACAAGACTACGGCTAGGTATGCGGCAAGCAAAGGTGGCAGGGCCAGCAGCGCCAGCGCGATTCCCATCTACTCAGATCTCCTCTTGAAGACCAGCCGCAGATGCGTGTGCCTGAAGCCAAAGGTCTGACGGATCTTGTTCTCCAGGTATCTTCGATAGGAGAAATGTATCGTCGGCTCATTGACGTTGAACACAAACGTCGGTGGATGCGTGTCCACCTGCCGCACCTGGTAAAGCTCTAGCCGCCGTCCCCTAACGTTCGATGGCGGCCTCGATACCCAGGCGTCGTTCATCAATCGTCGAAGTTGGTTCTGCGGCACCTCGCGTCCTCGCTCTTCGTATATTTCCAGCGCCAGGTCCAGTATGTCCTGTATCCCCTGGCTTTCCAGCGCCGATGTGAACACAATCGGCGCGTACGGCATAAAGTGGAACCGGCGGCGAATTAACTGTATCGCGACCTCCTGCTCCGTTCCAGTCTCCTGGGGCGCCAAATCCCACTTGTTTACTACTACGATGATTCCCTTGAACGCGTCCATCGCCATCCCGAATATGTGGGTGTCCTGCTCCGTGGCTATCTCCATGGCGTCCAGCACCACCAGCGCAATGTCACACCGCTCCACCGCCTTGACGCTCCTCAGCACGCTGTACTTCTCAATGCCTGGCCGTATCTGACCTCGACGCCGCATCCCTGCCGTGTCTATAAGCACCATCGGCTTGTCCTTGTACACGAACCGTGTGTCCAGGCTGTCCCGGGTCGTCCCCGCCACGTCGCTGACAATAGCTCGCTCTTCCCCCAGGATGGCGTTCATTAGCATCGACTTGCCAACGTTCGTCCGCCCAATAATCGCCAGCTTCGGCACCCCCTTCGTCTCCTCCACCTTCCCCTTCCACTCAGGCAGCAGGCCTAATATCTGCTCCATCAGGTCCTGCGTACCCAGGTTATGGTACGCGCTCATCAGAAGCGGCTCGCCCAGCCCCAGCCGATGGAACTCTGCCGCCGTCGCCTCCCGCTGCACGTTGTCCGCCTTGTTGGCGATGGTAATCAGCGGCTTCTCCAGCCGCCGCAGCCACTGCGCTATCTCTTCATCCAGCGGATTCAGCCCTTCCTCTGCGTCCACCACAAACAGCACTAGGTCAGACTCCTCAATCGCCATCTCCACCTGCGCCCGCACCTTCTCCTTCAGCGGGTCCCCCGTCTCTCCCTCCAGTCCTCCCGTGTCCACCAGCGTGAACACCCTCCCGTCCCATTCCACGTCCCCAATAATGCGGTCTCGAGTCGTCCCCGGCACCTCGCTCACCACCGCCTCCCGTCTCCCGACAAGTCTGTTAAACAACGACGACTTGCCCACGTTCGGTCGGCCTACAATCGCCACCAAAGGCTTCCCGTCCGCCCCTTTACTGCGTGCTGATTGTGAAGTCACTGCGCGTTCCATGCTGCTTTTCTTATTCTACTACTTACTAGGATTGAGATTGATGAAAAAGAAGTGTAACTGTCATCCTGAGTCCGCCAGAGGCGGATCGAAGGATCTAATCACTGTGACCGCCACCACGCCCCTTTGACGACTGCCAGCCTTAGTTTTGTCATTTCGAGCGAAGTCGAGGAATCTGCTATGACCATAACCTCGTTTGTCATATCACCGCCACGCTCTGCCTCAACCTCTCACTTCGTTCCCATCAAAAATTTCAGCACCGCCTTCTGCGCGTGCAGTCGGTTCTCTGCCTGCTCATACACCACCGAGCTTGCATGCTCCAGCATCCCCGGCGCTACCTCCTCCCCATAATGCGCCGGCATGTCGTGCATAAAAATAGCCCCCTTATTCGCCATCTTCATCACCTTGTCGTTTACCGTGTAACCCTTAAACGCCGCCAGCCGCGCCTTCCGCTCCGCCTCCTGCCCCATGCTGGTCCACACGTCCGTATACACTACGTCCGCCCCTGTCACTGCCTCTTCCACCTCCAGCACGCTTTTTATCGATGTCCCGTTCCGAGCGCCGCGCTCCCGCGCCAGCCCCAGGCTCTGTCCATCGATTTCATACCCCTTGGGCGACGCGATGGCGAAGTTCGCCCCCACCGACGCGCAGCCCAGCGCCAGGCTCCTCGACACGTTATTCCCATCCCCTATAAACGCCACTGTAACGCCTTCTAAGCCGCCTTTTGCTTCCAGGATAGTCTGCAAGTCCGCCATAGTCTGACAAGGGTGTTCCCAGTCCGAAAGCGCGTTCACCACCGGCGCGCTGGCATGCTTGCAGAACTCGACCAGCATCTTGTGCGAGTTCACCCGCGCCACCACCCCGTCCACGTACCTGCACAGCACCCGCGCCACGTCCGACGCCGGCTCCCGCGCCCCCAGGCCTACCTCTGCTCCGCCCATGTAGAAAGAGAACCCGCCCAGCTCATATATCCCCACCTCAAAGCTGGCGCGAGTCCGCAGCGACGGCTTTTCGAACAGCAGCGCTATCGAACGGCCAGCCAGGGGTTTAGCCCGAGCGGCTCTGCGGCTCTTCTTCATATCCATCGCTTGTATGACCAATGGCATTACTTCGTCGGGCGACAGGTCGCGGATAGATAAAAAGTGTCTAGGCCGGGGTTTCACTTGTATTCCCTCTGTCTGAATCATATCCTAGTGTTTAATGGCGCTTCAAGACGAAATCCTGCACGGCTTATTATGAGGCATTACACAAGGAGGCATCTTGGCTGAAACCATTGGGCGCCCCAAATTCGCGCGCATCTTCGCTATGCTTGTCCCCCTCCTCCCGCTCATACTTCTACTTCAAGCCATAATGTTCGCAGGATTCTATGAAGAATTTAATCGAGACTTCCTTGACATCCATCTCTACGTCGCCCGTATTTCAAACATCTTCGTTGTGCTGCTGCTGGTCATCGCTTTTGTAGCCCGATTCCCCAGGTCCTACCGTGTCTTGCCCATAATGATAGCCATTGCGTTGCTCTGGATCATCCAGGACGCCATGGGCGAATCTATCAGCGATGCCCGTTGGCTGGTCTGGCTCCACATTCCCAACGCCTTCATCCTCTTCGGACTTACCATCGCCCTCGCAGGCCGGCTCCACAGGCAGGTGCTGCGCAAAAGCCCGGTCGGTCCTTAGTCCTTTTGATACCCCACCTCAGCTCAGGAGTCCCTAAATGAGTGTCCGTGCCTATATCCTCATCGAATCCCGACCCGGCAGCAACAAGTTTGTCTTAGACCAGGTCCGGTCCCTCCCCGGCATCAAGCTGGCTGACCGCGTCACCGGCCCCTACGACGTCATAGCCGTCCTCGAATCCGAAAGCCTGGCCATCCTGAGCCAAATAACCGTCAGCAAAATCCATACCGTCGAAGGCGTAGTCCGCACCCTCACCTGCGTCGCCACCACACCTCCAGTCTAGCCTCTCCCAACCTCCTTCGAATGCCCAGAGCTAGTTGAAGGTTTGTGTGTCATAAAAAAGAAAGCGATTTGTCATTCTGAGCGTAGTCCTTCTGTACTCGGAAGGACGCAGTCGAAGAATCTGGCTAGTCCGATGCCTCGCTAGGCATCTCACAGACACGCTGCGCACATCTTCTCGTCTACAAGCGCTTTCAACGCTCCAAACTAACACTAGCCATCTCGAGGTCTCCACCGCCTTTAAGAAGTTAATTCGTGGGTCACCCTTGCGCTTTCCTCCTCGCCATCCGCCCCGCCACCGCCGCGTCCGCCAGCGGGCTCCTCGCCGACCGTATCGTTATATCCACCAGCGACGGCTTCCCCGACCTCATCGCCCGCTCCACCGCCGGCCTCACCTCGACACCCTCCTCCACATGCTCCCCGTGCCCTCCAATCGCCTCCACCACCTTGTCGTATCGAATAGTCCGCAGGTCCGTCGCCACCGCCCGTCCGTAATACGCTAGCTGGTAGTTCCTGTCGATGCCCCACACCGAGTCATTCCCTAGCACGGTAGTGAACGGCAGGTTATGTCTAATTGCCGTATCGAACTCCATAGTGTAGAACCCCACCGACCCGTCGCCGATGAACAGCCACACGTTGGATTTAGGCCGCGCCAGCTTCGACGCCAGCGCGTACGGCACCCCGAATCCCAGGTGCGCCAGCGGCCCCAGCCTTAGCCATTGCCCCGGCCTTCGCGCCTTCAAATATCCGCGGCCCCACTGCACATAGTCCCCGCCATCGAACACCACCACGTCGTCCTCGCCTATCAACGGCTCCACTTCCATAAACACCCTCATGGCGTGCAGCGGCTTCTCCTCCGATGCGTTGCCACGCAGCCCATCCAAATACGTCTTCCTCGCCTTCGCCAGCGACGTCGTCCACGACCCCAGGTCCTTCCACCGCCGCTTCTTCGCCCCCTCGCCCATCTGCTCCACCACCGCGCCGATGTGCCCCAGTATCGCCACGTCCGCCCCACGATTGAACCCCAGCGTCTCCGGCGTCGCGTCCACCTGTATAACCTTGGCGTCGGCGTTTATGTACGGTGGCCTGCCGTATCTAACCCGATTGTCCAATCGCTTCCCCAGCAGCATCACCGCGTCCGCCTCTCGAATCAGCCGCGCCGTGTGGTTCAGCGCCCCGTCCGCGTACCCAAAGCACAGCGGGTGCTCGTCTGATATCAGTCCCCGTGCCTGCTCCATGGTGAAAATCGGCACGCCGCTGGTCTCCACAAGACCCTTCAATGCCTCCGGCTCCACGTAATACCTCGATGCGTTGGCCGCGATGATCACCGGCTGCCTCGCCTTGGACAGTATGTCCAGGGCCTTGTCCACCGACTGCGGGTCGCCGGGGTTCCGTCCCTGGTGCCTGTACTGCGACGGCTGGTACGGCGGCATCTCCTCCTCCGTGGCCGTCTCCTCCTGTATGTTGGCCGGTATCGTCAGATGCACCGGCCCGGGCCGGCCCGCCATCGCCGTCCTGAAAGCCGTCGCCGTCATATCGGCGATGCGCCGCTTGTCGTGTATCATCCACGACCCCTTGGTCACCGGCTTGGCCATTTCCACCTGCGGTATCTCCTGAAACGAATACATCCCGTGTTCCGGCAGCTCGCTGCACCCTGCGACGACCACCACCGGCGTCTCTTGCGTGAACACGTTAGGCAGTCCCGATATGGCGTTCGAAAACCCGGGCCCTCCCGTCACCATTACCACCGACGGCCTGCCGGTAATGCGAGCGTAGGCGTCCGCCATCCCTACCGCCGCCGCCTCATGCCTCGTGTCGATGAAGTGGATCCCTTCGTCCGCCGCCGCGTCCACCAGCGGCAGGATAGTATCTCCTACAATCGTAAAAACATACTTAACGCCCTCCTGCTTCAAACTCCGAATAAGCAGGTGCGCCCCTGTAAGCTTAGCCATCTCTCCTCCAATGTCTTCTTACGGCCATTGTAAAGTGCCCCTATCCCACGGACAACCCTTGTTGCGCATCGCAGCCTGGTAGGGTACTTTGGTCAGGCTAGATTGACGGAAATCACACCATAGGCCTAAAGGATTCAAGCAAGCGAAAATATTCCTACTGCGGCGCACCTTGGTGAGCTTGGAATCGACTTTGCTTCTCTGGTGTGTGGAGTGGTTCCCTTTCTGGTGCCCCCTCTTCTCCTATTGCAAAGGAGAAGAGGGGGTTAGGGGGTGATGAGGTGATCTTAATTTCTCTTCCCCTTCCAGCAAGAAGGGGCTAGGGGATGGTATCCCGATTGAGAACAACGTTGGCTTTTATATTAACGAGTAAGTATAAGGAGACCCCCCCATGAACATCACCATAATCGGCGCCGGCGGCGTCGGAGGCTACTTCGGCGGCATACTGGCCAAGGCCGGCAACAACGTCACCTTTATCGCCCGAGGCCAGCACCTCGACGCCATTAAGCGACACGGCCTCCGCGTCAAGCACCACGCCGGCGATTTCACCGTCCAGGTCTCCGCCACCGACAACCCCGTTCAGGCCACTCCCTCAGACCTCGTCCTCTTCACCGTCAAAGGCTACGACACCCAGAGTGCCGTTCCTGTTTTGAAGGCCCTGGTCGGCAAGAACACCAACGTCCTCACCCTCCAGAACGGCGTCGAAAGCTATCAAATCCTGGGCGACGCCGTCGGCAGAGCCCGAGTCCTCCCTGGCGCCGCCTATATCGAAAGCCGCATCGACTCCCCAGGCGTCATCCAGCAGACCGGCCCCAACTGCCGCATCGTCTTCGGCGAGGCCGACGGCTCCAGGACCCCTCGCGCTCAGTCCATCCACAAAGCCTTCCTCGACGCCGGTATCAAGTGTGAGATCTCCGACGACGTGATGAAAGTCCTCTGGACCAAGTTTGTCTTCATCGCCCCCGTGGCCGGCCTCACCACCGCCTGCCGCACCCGCATGCTCCACCTCCTTGACCAGCCCGATTACCGCGATGCCCTGGTATCCGCCATGCGTGAGGTCGAAGCCGTCGCCCGCGCCCACAACGTCCGCCTAGACCCCGACGTCGTCGATAAGACCATGGCTTACGTCACCAACGCCGTCAAAGACCTCACCGCCTCCATGCATCTGGACCTGGACCGCGGCCGACGCCTGGAACTGGAAACCCTCACCGGCGCCGTCGTGCGCCTGGGTGAGGCAAAAGGCGTCCCCACGCCCATAAATAAGCTGCTCTATCTAATTCTCAAGCCTCACATGAACGGCAAAAGCGGAAGGACATAGCCGAGAAATCCGGCTTTGCCACCACGGGTTCTCGGCTATGTTGAGGCAAGGCGACATCGCCCTTTTGCTATACCCTTTGTCATTGCTATGGATATAGGCTTACTGGTACGGTTGGCTTTCCTTCTGGTCTCTTCCCCCCGAGGGGAAAGGTTATTGAGCACCTTAAGACAGAGCAAAGCGAAATCCCGATGATAATCGGGAAGTAGGGGGGTCGGGGTCCTGGCGGAGCAGGGGTCTCTCCTTCCTTTCATTCGTGTAGCATCCTAAGAAAGGACGTCTCTCACTGGTGTTATCTCTGTAAAATAAAAAGGGGACGCTCTCTGAGCGCCCCCTTTTCGCTAATCTAAAATCTGAACTTTACTTCCTGGCCTTAGCTCCGGCCTTCCCCGCCTTAACCTTCGACCCATTCCCCCCGTTCTTCAGCCCGTAAAACTCTAACGCATTGTCTCGCAGAATCGCCTTCTTGTCCCTAGCAGTCATGTCCTTGCGGTCATAGATATCCAGGATGCTCTCGGGGTACTCATGGTCCCAGTGGGGCCAGTCCGAGGCATACATAAGCCGGTTCTGCCCCATCTCCTTAATGACCTCGGGGATCAGATGCTCCGCTGCCTCAGCGTGGACAAAGACGTTGCCGCTGTTTATGTACTCGGAGGGGTCCTTCTTGCAGAGAGGCGTCTCAAACCAGCCGCGCTTCTCCCACTCCTCGTCCATGCGATTGAGCAGGTAGGGAACCC
>Ga0194132_10005722_pt1 | contig 19841 bp, 18 predicted proteins | sample TA2KigOf80mmetaG_FD_148612 | JGI IMG/M metagenome (GOLD analysis project Ga0194132, IMG submission 148612) | Freshwater microbial communities from Lake Tanganyika, Tanzania - TA2015054 Kigoma Offshore 80m | ecosystem: Environmental > Aquatic > Freshwater > Lake | place: Tanzania: Lake... | reverse complement strand
AGACGCTTAAAGGCACGTGGCGCGGCCGAGGCGTCTCGCGCTCGCCCGCCGCCGGCCACCACAACTTCGGCTTCCGCTGCGCCCGCTAACGGCGGCACCTGTGCTAACATCGTCGCCCCCGGGAGCCCGCCATGAACCAAGTCCGCCGCAACTTGAAACGCACCTCGACCCATTGGGGCGCGTTCGACGCCGAGGTCGAGGGCGGCAAGATCGTCGCCTTCCATCCGATCCCGGAAGACCCCGATCCGTCGCCGATCGGCCAGTCGATGGCGGGCGCGGTCGATCATCCGCTCCGCATCCGCGAGCCGATGGTGCGCAAAGGCTGGCTCGAGCGCGGCCCCGGCCCCGCCGGCGGCAAGCGCGGCGCCGAACCGTTCGTGGCCATGCCGTGGGACGAGGCGTTGGACCTCGCCGCGCGTGAACTCGCGCGCGTGCGCACCGCGTACGGTAATCAGGCGATCTTCGGCGGATCCTATGGCTGGTCGAGTGCCGGGCGCTTCCACTATGCCCAAGGCCAAGTCCACCGGTTTCTCAACACGATCGGCGGCTACACCAAGTCGGTCAACACCTACAGCCTCGCCGCCGGCGAGGTCATCATCAATCGCGTCCTCGGCGGCTACCGCGGCGTCATTTCCGAGCACACCGCCTGGCCGGTGATCGAGAAGCATACCCGCCTGTTCGTGACGTTCGGCGGCATCCCGTTGAAGAACGCGCAGGTCGACCACGGCGGGCTCGGCCGCCACGACCTGACCGGCTGGCTCAGGCGCTGGCGCGACGCCGGCATCGAGTTCGTCAACATCGGCCCGGTGCGGCGCGACGCCGATCACGCGCTGGCGGCGGAGTGGATGCCGATCCGCCCCAATACCGACGTCGCCTTGATGCTCGGTCTCGCCCACACGCTGATCGACGAAGATCTCCACGATCGTGCTTTCCTCGACCGTTACTGCGAGGGCTTCGCCAAGTTTCAGCCCTACGTCATGGGCGCGGTCGACGGCCTTGCCAAGTCGGCGACGTGGGCGGCGACCGTGACCGGCATCCCGGCGGAGACGATCCGGCACCTGGCGCGGCGGATGGCCGGGAACCGCACCATGATCTCGGTGGCGTGGTCGCTGCAGCGCGCCGATCACGGCGAACAGCCGTTCTGGATGGCGATGACCTTGGCCGCGATGCTGGGCCAGATCGGCCTGCCCGGCGGCGGCATCGGTTTCGGCTACGGCGCGGTCCAGTCGATGGGGACGCCGGCCAGGCGGCCGCCGGTACCGACCCTGCCGCAGGGCCCCAATCCCGTCGATGCGTTCATTCCCGTCGCTCGCATCGCCGACATGCTGCTCAACCCGGGCGCGGAGATCGACTATGACGGCAAGAAAGTCGCGTTCCCCGACATTCGCCTCGTCTACTGGTGCGGCGGCAACCCGTTCCACCACCACCAAGACCTGAACCGTCTGGTTCAGGCGTGGCAGCGGCCCGATACCGTGATCGCACACGAACCGTGGTGGAACTCGCTCGCGCGCCACGCCGACATCGTGTTCCCGGCGACAACCCCGTTCGAGCGCAACGACATCGGCGGCTCGACCGACAATTTCGTGCTGCCGATGCAAAAAGCGGTCGAGCCGGTCGGCGGCGCGCGCAACGACTACGACATCTTCGCCGGGCTTGCCGAACGGATGGGCGTTCGCGACGCCTTCACCGAAGGGCGCAACGAGGCGGCGTGGCTCCGTTACTTGTACAACCAGTTCCGGCAACGCGCCGCGCGCGACAAGATCGACGCGCCCGAGTTCGACCAGTTTTGGCGCTCGCCTTATTTCGAGTATCCGGGCTCGCAGGCCGATCAGGTGCTGCTCGCCGACTTCCGCGCCGATCCGGTCAAGCACCGGTTGCAGACGCCATCCGGCAAGATCGAGATCTATTCCGAGCGGATCGCCTCGTTCGGCTACGACGACTGCCCCGGCCATCCAACTTGGCTCGAGCCGTTCGAGTGGCTGGGCGCGTCACGGGCCGAGACTTACCCGTTGCACATGATCTCGAACCAGCCGAAGACGCGCCTCCACAGCCAGTACGACTTGGGTGCCTACGCTCAGGCGAGCAAGGTCGAGGGGCGCGAGCCGGTGCTAATCAACCCCAAGGACGCCAAAGCGCGCGGAATCGGAAACGGCGACGTCGTCAGGGTCTTCAACGACCGCGGCGTATCCCTGGCCGGCGCCGTCGTGACCGACGACGTCATGGCGGGCGTGATCCAGTTCCAGACCGGCGCTTGGTACGACCCGGCCGACCCCGGCGTCCCGGGCACGCTCGACCGCCACGGCAACCCGAACACGCTGACGCGCGACAAGGGTACGTCCAAGCTCGCGCAAGGCCCGAGCGCGCAGAGCGTCCTGGTCGAAGTCGAGCGCTTTACTGGCCCGTTGCCTGAGGTCGGGATCGTCAAACCGCCGGCGATCGAACGGCGACGTTAGGATCGCGACGGCGCCGCAGCCGCGCTAACCAGGCGGCCGCGACGGCGCCCCGGCGTCGATCAGGACGCCCAGGAGCAGCGCGGGCTCCTGCGCTTTGTTGACCCAGGCGTGGTTGGTGCCCTGCTGCACCACGAGGTCGAACGGCTCGAGGTCAACCTCGCCCTCGTCCAACACGAGCGTGATCCGGCCCTTCAGCAGCACGACGTAATCGATGGTCGGGGTCTTGTGCATGAACGGATGCCGGCTGGTGTCGACGCGGGCATCGGCCGCTTCCATCTTGCCGAACATGTCGGCGGCGATCTTTTCCAGTGTCGCGCGCGGTACCGCCGGGTTCGCGGGCGGCAGCTCGAAATAGACGATCCGGCTCCCGCCGGGCGGAATCCAAAGGACGTTGGGCTCGCGGTCGGCGCGGGCGACGGTTTGGACCGCGGCCGGTGCCGTTGTCGTCGACCACATCAGGACCTGCGGCACACCCTCGGGCGGCGTCGGCGCCGCGCCCTCGGCGATCACCACCGACTTCCCGGCGGCGTTGTGGCCGGTGACGACACGGCGGAACGGACCCATCGGCTCCTCCCTTGGGTTCTCGCCTAGACTAGCGCTCGCGGCGCGCGTGGGCGTCGAGCACGTCGGCGATCGCGCCCGTCAGTTTCTTGGCGGTTGGGATGTGCAGGAACTCGTTCGGTCCATGCGCGTTCGAGTGCGGCCCCAAGACACCGGTGATCAGGAACTGCGCCTTCGGGAATTTATCGCCCAGCATCGCCATGAACGGGATCGTGCCGCCCTCACCCATGTACATGGCGGGCTTGCCGAAGTAGCGGCGCGAGGCGGCATCGGTCGCGATCTCGAGCCAGGGCGCCAACGGCGGCGCGTTCCAGCCCTTGGCGCCCCAGCCGACCGCGACCGCGACTTTGGCGCCGTACGGGGGCTTGCGCATGAGCGTGGCCTTGAGCTCCTTCGCGACCGCGTCGGGGTCGGCGCCGGCCGGAATTCGGACCGAGAGCACGAGCGTGGTCGAGGGCCGGAGCACGTTGCCGGCATTCTCGACCGCCGGCATTCCGGCCTGGCCGATCACCGAGAGCGTCGGCCGCCAGGTGCGATTCAAGATGAGATCGGCCCGGTTCGCCGCCATTGGCCGCGCGCCCTTGACGAACGGGTAGCTCTTTTCGATTTCGCCTTTGAGCGCGCTCGCCATGCGCTTGGCCTGCGCCGCGCGCTGCGGTGGAATCTTGACGTGCGCGGACTCGAGCCTGACCTTGCCGGTTTTGGCGTCCTCGATGCGGTCGAGCAGGAGCCGCGCGATCCGGAAGGTCGAGGGCACGATGCCGCTCGCCGCGCCCGAGTGCACGCCTTCGGTCAGAATGTCGATCTTCAACGTCGCCGCGACCAGACCGCGAAGCGACGTCGTCGACCACAGTTGGTCGTAGTTGCCGGCACCCGAGTCGAGCGCGATCACCAGGGTGGGCGTTCCGATCCGGTCTTTGAGCGCGTCGATATACGCGGGGAGATCGTAGGAGCCACTCTCCTCGCACGCTTCGATGATGATGGCGAGGCGGGCGTGGATGCCGCCGAACTTGTGGAGCGCCTCGATTGCCGCCAGCGCCGCGAACGCCGAATAACCGTCGTCGCCGCCGCCGCGGCCGTAGAGCTTGTCGCCGGCCCGCACCGGCGCCCACGGCCCCAGGCCCTCGCGCCAGCCGACCATCTCGGGTTGCTTGTCGAGGTGACCGTAGAGGACGACGGTATCCGCGGCCGCCGCCGGCGTGCGCGCCGGCACTTCCATGTAAAGGAGCGGCGTGCGGCCGGCGAGCCGGATCACCTCGACCGTGAGCCCCGGAATCGGACACGCCCGGCACCAGGTCTCGATCTGCGCGACCGCTTCTTCGATGTAGCCGTGCTTCTGCCACTCGGCATCGAAGGCCGGCGACTTACACGGGTTGGCGATATAGCGCGTGAGCTCGGGAACGATCGACCGCTCCCAGATTTCCTCGCTCCAGCGCGCGACCGCGCCGCCATCGAGTGTGCTCGCCCGCATCTCCGCCATCGTCGCCTCGTTCTCGCTTTGAGCCTGCTTCGCTTAGCCCATATTGGCAGGCAGGAACAGGACGAAAGCGGGCGCGAATACGACGATCGCGAGCCGCACGATGTCAGCGGCAATGAACGGCATGACGCCGCGGAAGATCGTCGTCACCGGTACTTCGGGCATCATCGCTTTAAGCATGAAGACATTGAGCCCGATCGGCGGGGTGATCAGGCTGATCTCGATAACTACCACGATCAAGATGCCGAACCACACCGGATCGTAGCCGAGCGAGGATATGATCGGAAAAAAGATCGGCACCGTCAGCAGCATCATCGACAGGCTTTCGAGGATGCAGCCCAAGACGACGTAGATCGCCATGATCACCAGGATAACGACGATCGGCGCGACCTCGAGGCTTTTGATCCAGTTGAGCATCAGGGCCGGGAATCCCGACACCTCGAGGTAGTTCGAGAACATCAGCGCGCCGATCAGGAGCACGAACATCGCAGCCGCAGTGCGCGCGGTCTCGGCCAGCACGTCGAGCACGATCCGGACCGTGAGCGCCCGGCGCGACAGAGCAAATAGGAACGCGCCGGCGGCGCCGACGCCGCCGGCCTCGGTCGGAGTGAAGAGCCCGGTGTAGATGCCGCCGATCACCAGCACGAACAGCACGAAGACGCCCCAAACTCCCTTGGTGGTCGCGAGTCGCGTTCGCCACGACGACCGTTCGCCGGCAGGCCCGAGCGCCGGCCGCGCCTGCACTTGGATCAGGATCGCGACGATGTAGAGCACGGCGCCGAGGATTCCGGGCAGCACGCCGGCCATGAACAGCTTAGCGATGTCGGTCTCGGTCATCAGCCCGTAGATCACCATGATCACCGACGGGGGGATCAGGATGCCGAGCGTGCCGCCCGCGGCGATGGTGCCGGTCGCGAGGCTGTCGGCGTAGCCATAGCGCCGCATCGACGGCATCGCGACATTAGCCATGGTGGCGGCAGTAGCGACGCTCGACCCGCACACGGCGGCGAAGCCGGCGCACGCGGCGATGGTCGCCATCGCCAGCCCGCCGCGGCGGTGACCGAGGTAGGCGTAGGAAGCGTCGTAGAGGTGCTGCGACATGCCCGAGCGGGCGATGAAGTTCCCCATCAACAGGAAAAGCGGCAGCACCGCGTAGCTGTAGTCGTAGACGTTGGCGAAGGTGAGCTGCGCCACCATCGACAGCGCCGGGTCGAGACCGACCAGGATCGCGAATCCGACCACGCCGACGATGCCCATCCCGAACGCGATCGGGATGCCCAAGAACAGCAGGATGAAAACGGCGATAAAGCCGAGCGCGACGAGCAGCAGGTTCTCCATCGCGGCTACCGCCGCGACCCGGCAAAGCGGTCGCGGAGATTGACCGCGACGATCGAGAGATGGAGCGCGAGCGCCATCGCCGCCAGCACCGTCATCGCGTAGGCAAACCAAGCCTTGGGGAGCCACGTGTAGTAGGACCACGTTGCCTTGAAGCGGACCAGATCGAAGCCGTAGCGCAATAGCCGCCAAGCCAGTACCGCGAGGACGATCGCGCTCACCAGGTTGACGACGCTCGATTGCAGCCAGCGGCCGCGCGTGCCGTAGATCGCCTGGTCGAGCAGCGAGATCGTAATGTGGCCCTGACGCGAAGCGACGATCGGCAGCGCGGTGAAGATGACAATCCCGAGCGAGATTTGGACCAGCTCGTAGGCGGCGGGGATTGGCTGCAGAAAGTCGACCAGGGACGCGCCTTTGCGCCCGATCACGTTGAGAAACACCACCCACATCATAAAAAACAGCAGGAGCCCGGAAACGGTCCCCAGCGCGCGCTCGATCGCCGCGACCACGCGCGACCCCGCGAGCGGCCCCGCCTGGTTCGCGTCGTCGCTCGCGCTATCGTTGGTCATGGTGCGAACGTTCCCAGCGACCGCCAAGTGACACGATGATCACTCGGCGGCGTGCGATCGAGCGATCGCCGGGGCTAGTTGGTCTTCTTAATCGATTGGGCGTACTTCTCTTGCTCGTCAAGCAGCATCTGGATCGCGGCTTTGCCGTCGACGCCGCGCGAGGCGGCGAGCTTGATCCAGTCTTCCTGTAGGAAAGCCATCGCCTTGAACATGCGATCGCGCTCGGCGCCTTGGATGACGTTGATCTTGACGCCGTCCTTGACCATGTTGGCGCGGGCGTTGGCAACCATCTCCTCCCACGCTTTGCCGAACATCGCCGCCATCTTTTCGCCGGCGCAGCAGTCCATGATCTTGGCCCGATCGGCGGCCGAGATCTTGGCCCACGATTTCTCGTTGACGATCAGATAGATCGATGCGCTGTAGAAGCCGCCGTCGACCTCGGTCAAGGCGCGAACGAACTTCTGCAGGTGGTACGACTCCCAGGCGTCGGTGTTGAAGAACGCGCCCTCGACGACGCCCTTCGACATCAGCTCGTGCACCTTGGTCGCGGGCTCCATTACCGGAGTCGCACCGAAGCGTTTGGCGACCTCGACGATCGCCGGCGTCGGCACGCGCAGCGTGCGGCCTTTGAAGTCCTCGATCTTCGTGACCGGCTCCTTGGCCGTAAACAGGATGCCGGGCGGCTGCACCCACATGGTGATGAGGTGGACGCCTTTGTGTTCGCCCGCCTTATCGAGGTGCGCCTTGTGCACGCGCCAGAGCGCGACGCCCATCGCGTCGGCGGTTTTCTCGATCCCCGGGATCTCGATCACGCGCGTCAAATCGAACTGCCCGGGCGAATAGCCGTGGATGCCGAGCGCGGCGTCGGCGATGCCGTCGCGCACGCACTCGAACTGCTGCACCGGCGGACACAGCGTCGACGCGGTCAGTTCGACTTTGACCCGGCCCTGGGTCGCCTCTTCGACCATCTTGGCCCACGGCAGAATCTTGCGCTGATTCATCCAATGGGTCATCGGCAGAAAGTTGTTGAAGCGGAGCGTCGTCGTTTGCGCCTCGACCGGCGCGGTCCAGGCGAGACCCGCCGCGACAGTGCCCGCGGCTACAGCTAGACGGATAACGGTGTTCATCGAAGTACCCTCCCTCGAAAGGTGTTCATGGAAACCGCCCGCCGCAGCGAGCGTGGCAGGAACGACTGGGGACAACACGAACGGTGGACATAGCAACGCCGCGGCTGGCGGCGGGACAGAGCTCGTTGACTCTAGGAGAATTGCCAGAGCGCGGCAATCTGCGGCAATCCCCTATCGCAGCAATTCCACCCGCCTCGTCGACACCGCGGAATCGGTGTAAGATCGCGCCGGAGAACCTGCTAGGGGAGGAGCGACTCATGGCTCTGCTTGACACCGGTGCGCCGCCCACCGCCGCGCGCGGCATCGAGCGCATGCGGGCACCGCTCGATCGCGCGCGCCACGTACCGGGGTCCATCTACACCTCGCCCGACGTGCTCGCGCGCGAGAAAGAAGTCCTGTTCATGAAGGACTGGCTGATGGTCTGCCGCGAGGAAGAAGTCGAGAAACCGGGCGACTTCATGACCTTCCGCATCCTGGGCGAGCCGGTCGTGGTGACGCGCGACCAGGGCGGGACGCTCCGTGCCTTCGCCAACGTCTGCCTGCATCGTGGTGTCGAAGTCGCGGTCGGCGCCGGCAACACCAAGGAATTCATGTGCCCCTATCACGGCTGGCTCTACGACCTCGAGGGCAAGCTGGTCGGCGCGCCTTACATGAAGGAAGCCGAAGGGTTCGACCCCAGGACCTGCCGCCTGCCGCCGCTCCGGCTCGCCACCTGGGGCGGCTGCATCTTCATTTGCTTCGATCCGGCGACGCCGCCGTTCGAGGTCGCGGCCGCCGACTGGATTCGCGAGCTCTCGTTCCTATACCCGGAACGCTGCCGGCTGTCGAAAAAAATCGTGCTCGATCTCGATTGCAACTGGAAGTTCCTGATCGAGAACGTCATGGACATGTACCACGCGCACACGCTCCACGGCGCGAGCTTCGGCAAGCACACGTCCTACGACGGGCTGAACGTCAAATTGTTCAAGAACGGCGGGGTTCGCTCCGACTACGCCTCGGGCCCGCTCGCGCCCGAGGGCAAGACCCTGTTCGGCAAGCTGCCCTGGCTCGCCGACAAGCCCGATCACTTCGCGCTGTTCTCGTACATGCAGCCCAACACTTATCTCGTTTGCCGGGTCGACCAGGTCCGTATCCTGATCACCTGGCCCGAAGGTCCCGGCAAGTGCCGCGGACTCATGTACAGCCTGTTCCCCAAGGAGCACTTCGCTGAACCCGACTTCTGGGAGCGGGCCGACAAGTATCACGCCTACCTCGCCTACGTGCTCGGCGAGGATTCCGACATGGTGCGTTCGCTGCAGCGCGGCATGACCGCGCGCGCGTTCGCGCCCGGCCCGATGGCGCCGCTCGAGATGGCGATCCACCACTTCATGAACGCCTATTTGGACCGCATGTTCGGTGCCGCCGCCTAGTTCGGCGACAACGTTCAGAGCGCGTCCTTTTCGCCCGGCCGCACCTCGACCGGGATCGCGGCGAGCCTGGCGAAGGTGCGGCAGCGGCGCCGGATCGGCCACCAGTCGTAGAGGAAGGTCTGGAGCGGCCGCCACATCGCTATCTAGCCGGTCAGGAGCAATCCCTCGGCGACGACGTGCGCGACCGGCTCGGGCTCGAAGGTCAACACGAACTGACGCGCGGTGATGCAAACGGCGAGGAACAACAGACCAACCGCGAGCCAGATCCAACCGTTTCTCATCAGCGCCCGCAGTTCATGCTCGCCGGCCCACAGGCGATAGGCGAAGTAGTTGTGAATCGAACGCTCGATGTCGCCGGCTTCGGCGGAATCAGCCTGCTCGGGCGGCAGGTAGAAGACGATCTTGAACGGCGGGCGCAGGCCCAAATCCTGAACCGCACCCAAGATGTACTCTTCGGCGTCGGCATCGAGGTCTTTCTCGAAGAACGGCGCCGGATCGAGGGTCGCGTAGAGCTGCTGAATCGTCGAGAGTTTAATCTCGATAAGGCCGTGCTCGCCCTCGCGGCGGTATGGAGACGGTCGTTCAGGCATCGTCGGGACCCGTGGGCGAAGCCTAGCCGATTTAACCACGGGTCGCCGCGCTCAAACCCAGGAGTTTGCGATGAACGTTGCAGCCCTCCCCCGCCTCGGATCGGCCGCGGCGTACGCCGTGCATGCCCTGCCGGTTGCCGAGGCAGCCGACACCGCCGCCAGCGCCCGTACGCACTTGGTCGACCAACGCTTCGATGCCGTCGACTGGCTGTACGTCGTGAACGGCGATCGCCGCCTCGCTGGCGTGGTCGCCGTCAACGACCTGCTCGCCGCCCCGGCCGAGCGCTGGATCGGCGATCTGATGCGGCCAGCCTACGCCGCGCGCCCGAGCGACGACTAGGCCGACGCGTTGGCGCTCGCGTGGCGGCATCGCCTGACCGCGGTCCCAGTCGCTGACCTTCACCGCATCCTGGTCGGCGCGGTTCCGGTTGCCGGGCCTCTCGACATCGGCCGGCGCGAGTACGAGGAGGACTTGAGCCGCCTCGCCGGCATCATGCACGAAGCCGACCACGGTTTGACAGCCGATCGCGCGCTTACCGACTCGCCGTGGCGGCGTGCGCGGCAGCGCCTGCCCTGGTTGTTAGTCGGTTTGATCGGCGCGGTCATGGCAACCGCGGTCGTCGCCCGCTTCGAGAGCGCCGTTGCCGGCTACGTTGCGATCGCGTTCTTTATCCCGGCGATCGTCTATCTCGCCGATGCAGTCGGTACCCAAACCGAGACCGTCGTAGTGCGCGGCTTCGCCGCCCACGACTTCCCGTTCGGCCGGTTATTGCTGGGCGAAGTCACGACCGGGGCGTTGTTGGGCGCCGTTCTCGGCTGCGTCGCGCTCGCCGCGATATGGCTCTTTTTCGGCGACGTCCGCCTCGCCGCCGCCGTCGCACTCACCATTCTCGCTGCGAGCGGCGTTGCCGCCGCGTGCGGGCCTATGCTGCCGCGGGCGCTCGACCGGCTGGGCTTCGATCCCGCCTTCGGCAGCGGTCCGGTCGCCACCGTTATCCAAGATGTGCTGAACCTGCCGATCTATTTCGTCGTGCTCGCGACGTGGCTATAACGCGAAACGAAACGGGCCGCTCTCGCGAGCGGCCCGCCGTCGTTCTCACGCGTCGGTTCGTCAGCCGGCGTAGTTGCCGAGCCGCTTGACCGCCTCGTCGGCGATCGACTGGTCGAGCCCGTCCTTGGCCGGGACCGGCGCCTTGATCAGATTGAAATCAAGGTGAACCTTCTCGGTATAGTCGTACACGGCCTTGCTGGCGCCGCCGTCGACACCCCACATGCCTTGGTCGGTCAAGTCCTTGACCACTTGCTTAAGCAGTGGGAGTTGTTCGGCGGGTAGCTTCATCCGTTTGGCGAGAAGCTCGGAAGCGGCGTCCGAATTCTTGACCGCCCAGCGCGAGCCCTTGATCACCCCCGCCATCATTCCAACCAGCGCCTTGCGCTTGTCGGGATTCTGAAGCGCATCGTCCCGCGCCGCCAACATGAGGTAGCCGAGGTTCGGAAAATCGGGCTTGAGCTTGCGCAGGATCGTCACGTCGCCCTTGGCGGCACCGCTCATCGCGGTGAACGTGTTGACCAACGCCGCGTCGGCCTTGCCGGCCACGACCGCCTGCAGCCGCGCCGGGTGCCCACCGACCGAGATGAACTCGACCTTGCTGGCATCGATATTCGAGTTCTTGAATAGGAGCTTGGGCAACTCGTTCGGCATCTCGCCCGGTTGAATACCGGCGAAGGTCTTGTCCTTGAGTTGATCAAGGCTGGTGATGCCCTTCTTGGCGACGATATTGTAGTCGACCACCGGCTGCCACGAGCCGATGTTCTTGACCTTGGCGCCACCGGCGATTGCCGAATAAAGCGGCCCGGGCCCGGTCAGCGCGACATCGTTGTCCCCGGCGATAACGGTCCGCAATCCGGTCGCATCGCCCGTGAGCCACACTTCCTCGATCTCGACCCCGAACTCCTTGAACCAGCCCTGGTCCTGGGCCGCCACGTAGGGGACTGCCCAGGTCGTGGCCGCGGTCGGGAATACCAGCTTCAGTTTCATCTGCGCCTCGGCGGCAGTCGCCGCCGCGAGGATCATCGTCGCTGCCGCCGCGCCGACCATCAGGCCGCGACGGGTTATGCCTTGTTGCGTCATTGGAATGCCTCCCAACTGTTGTTTGATCGGTCGGGACTATAGCGTTTTTTTCCGCCGGAGACGACGATTGTCTCCGTCCTCCGCCCGCCATTCCGAGCCCGACGGGTTGCCCCCTGAAGCGGTCGACGATCCTCGCCCCCTGGGCACCGCGCTCGCCGCCGCGCTAGTCTTCAGCCTGCTGCTGCTCGAGCGAGTGAACGGGCTCGGCCTCGACACTTTGTTCTGGCTGCGCCATCACGCGTTCGGCCCCGCCACGAGCCGGCAGGCAGTCCGACGATCGTCGTCGCGATCGACGAGGAGACCTATCGGCGGCCGCCGTTCGCCGACACGCCGCGCTCCTTGTGGGCGTCGCACCTCGCGAAAATTCTCAATGCGCTGCTCGACGCCGACGCCAAGCTGGTCGCTTTCGGCGGAACCCTCGCCTATCGCTTCGGCGTGACCGATCGCGACCGCCGCCGCACCATGCGCGCGTTCGCACTTTATCTGCCGGCGGCGGTGATCGAACGCGCGCTCGCGCTCCGCGAGGGGCCGACGCTCGGCGGCGAAGAGCGCGAGGTCTCGATCCTGTTCTCCGACATCGCCAACTACGCGCGGCTCGCGGAGAAGCTCGAGCTGGCGGCCCTGGTTACGGCGTTGAACGAGTACTTCGCGACCGTGACCGGATTGATCAAGGCGCATGGCGGCTTCGTCGACAAGTTCATCGCGACGCCGCGGTCGCGGTGTTCGGCGCTCCGTTCGACGAACCGGCGCACGCCGAGAAGGCGGTCGCGGCCGCGCTCGCGGTCGAGCCCGACCGCTATCACTTGGGCGGCGGGGCGCCCTTGGTGACCGGGATCGGCATCAACTCGGGCGAGGTCCTGATCGGCAATATCGGTTCGCCGCGACGCTTCAACTACACGGTGATGGGCGATGCCGTGAACCTGGCGTCGCGGGTTGAGGGCGTCAACAAGCGCTACGGAACCGTGCTGCTCGTCACAGACGCAACCCGCGCGCCGCGTGCGGACCCGACCTCGTTTTTCGTGAAATCAACACAGTGGCGGTCAAGGACCGTTCGACGCCGGTAACGCTCTACGAACCGCTCGGACGAAAGGGAACCGTCGCCCCGACCCTGCGGCGGCCGCGTTCGCCGAACACGCCATGCTCTACCTGGTCGAACCGCCAACCGCGTGGCGGGGCGTCACCGTCCTCACCGAGAAGTAGCCGGCCCCGGCTCCCCACCGAGACGCAGGTGGAGCCAGCGCGCAGTGCGAAGCAGGATCGCGTCGGCCCCGCGCCGTCCGACCAGTTGGACCGACAGCGGCATGCCGCCGCCCGCCGTCCAGAGCGGCAACGAGATCGCCGGCAGCCCGCACAGCGTCCACAGCGTGCAGAAGATCGGATCGCCGGTCGCCTCGTGCCCAACGGGCGCTGGGCCGGCGATCGCCGGCGTCAAGATGGCGTCGACCTCGGACAACAAGCGGTCGAGGTGGGCGCCGTAGGCGCGGGCTTGTGCCTGGGCCGCCAGGTACTCGACCGCGGTGCGCCGGCGTCCGCTCTCGATCAGCGCGCGCAGCGAAGCGCTCAAGCGATCGCGGCCGCGTTCATATTCGCGGTGCAGATTGTGCGCCATGTCGCTTTCCAGAATCGCGAGGATCTTATCCCACGACCGCGCGAAGTCGGGCGGCAAGTCGCGCTCGGGTGCGGCGCCGCCGAGGTCGGCGGCGATGGCGGTGAGGGCCGCCTGCATCGCGGGTTCGGCGCGGTCCCAGTAAGGCGTCTTGACGAAGGCGAACCGCGGTGCGCGGACGGGCGGGGTTACGGCTGCGGCGGCGAAGCCATCGACCGCGAACGGCCGGGTATCGGGGTCGTCGGGATCGTCACCGGCCAGCACCTGGGTGAGGAGCGCGATGTCCTCGACCGAGCGCGCGAATAGCCCGACGTGATCGAGGAAACGCGACTGCGGACACATCCCGGCCCGCGTGATCAAGCCGAAGCTCGGCTTGTAGGCGACCGCGCCGCAGTAAGCGCCGGGGCGGATGGTCGATCCGACCGTTTGCGAGCCCAGTGCGAGCGGCACCATACCATCGGCGACCGCGGCCGCCGAGCCGGACGAAGACCCGCCCGGGGTGCGCGCCGGGTCGTGCGGGTTTCGGGTCTTGCCGGGATGGCGGGCGGCGAATTCGGTGGTGACGGTCTTGCCGAGGACGACCGCGCCGGCCGCGCGCAGGCGCCGCACCGCGGCCGCATCCTGGCGCGGGCGGTGCCCGGCATAGAGGGGCGAGCCGTACTCGGTCGGCATGTCGCCGGTATCGAAAATATCCTTGATCCCGACCGGCACCCCGTGAAGGGCGCCGAGCGGCCTGCCGGCGGCACGCGCGGCATCGCGAGCTTCCGCTTCGCGCGCCGCCTGCTCGGGGTCGAGGAACTGCCAGGCCTGCACCGCTGGCTCGCGCTTGGCAATGCGCGCGAGGCAGGCCGCCGTCAGCGCAGCGGCGCTGACGGCGCCGGCGGCAATGCGGCGCACGGCCGCCGCCGCGTTCAAACGCGCGAGATCGGTCATTCGCTATGGTCTCCGGAACCGGCGTGCTAGATTGGGGCGTTCAGAGGGAATGATCGCAGTCATGAAGTTCTCCCATCTTCAACTGATCGGCGGCGCGGCGGCTCTCGCCATGGCTGCGTTTTTCTTCGGCGGCTACGCTTATCTGATCGCGTCGGTTCCGCTCATCGTCGTGTTCGCGATCGGCCTCGCCTTGATGGGCTACGATCTTTACCTCACCACGCGCGAGAATACGAAGCGCGACAGCTAACCGTCACGCCGCCGCGGCGACACGCCGGCCGAGCCAGCGCCCGAGCCGCAGCACCCGCCCATCGGCGCCGCGGCGCCCGACGATCTGGACCCCGATCGGAAGCCCGTCGCCGGTCTCGAGCAGCGGCAGATTGAGCGCCGGCACCCCGAGCAGCGTCCACAGCAGGCAAAACGCGGGATCGCTCGGGCTCGCGAGCCCGAGCGGGGCCGGACCGACTGCGGCCGGCGTAATGATGCCGTCATAGGCGAACAACAGGTCGTCGATCTCGCCCGCGAGCTTGGTTGCGAGGTCGCGCGCCGCAAGATAGTCGACGGCGCTGGTGCCGCGGCCGCGCTGGATTGCCTCGCGCACGAGATCGCTCATCGCCGCACCGGCCGCCGCGGCTTCGTGGTCGCCGAGGCAGTGCGCGAGCTCGACGTCGACGATGGTGCCGTGCGCCGGCCACGCCTTGGCGAAAACGCTCGGCAGGTCGACCGGTTCGACCCGATCGCCCAGCGCCTCGATCAGCTCGAGGAATGCCTCAGCGACAACCGGTTCGGCCTTCGGCCACACCGGCGTCCGCACGAACGCGAGCTTGGGCTCGACCGGCATGGTTTCGCCGGCGATCGCCGCGAGACTGGGCGGCGACCCCGGAGTCATCGCCACGTCCTCGGCGTCGAAGGCGGCGAGCGTGTCGCCGACCAGCGCGAGATCGGCTATCGAGCGCGCGAACCAACCGACATGATCCAAGGTCGGAGAGGTTTCCAGCATGCCGGTGCGCGATACCAGCCCGAGACTCGGCTTGAAGCCGTAGACGCCGCAGAGCGAGGCCGGGCGGATGGTCGAACCGCCGGTCTGGGTGCCGATCGCGACCGGCACCATGGCAGCGGCGACCGCGGCGGCCGAGCCCGATGACGAGCCGCCCGGGCTCCGCGCCGGGTCGCGCGGGTTCCGGGTCTTGCCGGGCGTGCGGTAGGCGAGCTCAGCGGTCACGGTTTTGCCGAGGACGACAGCGCCGGCTTGGCGGAGCCGTGCGACCGCAAACGCATCGGTGCGCGGGCGCCGACCGGCGAACAGGGCCGAGCCGTGCTCGGTCGGCATGTCGGCGGTGTCGAACACGTCCTTGATGCCGATGGGAACGCCGTGCAGCGGCCCGAGCGGCGCGCCGGCCTGGCGGGCGCGATCGGCGGCGCGCGCTTGCGCGAGCGCGTAATCGCGATCGAGGAACTGCCAGGCTTGGACCGTCGGCTCGTGCTTGGCGATGTGGTCGAGGCAGGCGGCGACCAACTCTGCGGCGGTCGTCGCGCCGCTCCGGATCGCCGCAGCCGCCTCGACCGCGGTCAGCGCCGCGCGCACCATCCGCCAACGCGCCGGCTAGGGGTCATAAAGCGCCGACGGCAGCCAGGTCGCGATCTCGGGCACTAGGTAAACCACGATCATCGCGGCGAACACCAGGAACACGAACGGCAACGCGCCGGCGAATATCTCGGTGAGCTCGACCGACTTGGGCGCTACTCCTTTGAGGTAGTAGCACGCCATCGCCATCGGCGGGGTGTTAAACGAGGTCTGAATATTGAGCGCGATCAGGATGCCAAACAGCATCGGGTCGATGTTGAAGGCCTTGAGCAGCGGCAGGAAGATCGGCACGAAAATGATGACGATCTCCGACCACTCGAGCGGCCAGCCGAGCAGGAAAATGATAAGCTGGGCGAACAGCAAGAACTGCCACGGTTTCATATCGACGCTGCGGATGAATTCTTCGATCAGGGTGTGGCCGCCATAGTCGGAGAAGACCGACGAGAACGTCCACGATCCGACGAACAGCCAGCACACCATCGCCGTCGTGCGCGCGGTGAGGTAGACCGCCTCGCGCACGCGCGCGAAAGAGAGAGCGCGATAGCCCGCCGCCAGCACCAGACTGCCGAGCGCGCCGACCGCCGCCGCTTCCGAGGGCGTCGCGAAGCCGAACAGGATCGCGCCCAGCACCGCCAGGATCAGGAACGCCAGCGGGAAGAACGAGGTGGCGAGATCGCGCATGACGGTAAGGAACGGCAGGCGCGGCTCGCCGCTATCGACCGCCGGTGCGAGCTTCGGGTTCAAAACGACGCGCGTTACCACGTAGATGATGTAGAATCCGGCCAGCATGAAGCCAGGGAGGAACGCGCCGGCGTAGAGACGCACCGCCGAGATGCCGGACACGGCGGCGTAGAGAATCAGGAGAATGCTGGGCGGGATCAGGATGCCGAGCGTGCCGCCTGCGCAAACGACGCCGGCCGCGAGCTTCTTGTCGTAGCCAGCGCGCAGCATCGCCGGAAACGCGAGCAGGCCCATCAGCGTCACCACCGCGCCGACGATCCCGGTCGCGGTCGCGAACAGCGCACAGGTGATCAGGGTCGCGACCGCGAGCGAGCCAGGTACATCGCGGGCCGCGTTCTGGACGCTATGGAACAAGCGTTCGAGGATGTTGGCGCGCTCGACCACATAGCCCATGAACAGAAACAGGGGCACCGCCACCAGCACGTCGCTGGTGGTCACCTCGAACGCCTTGAGCACGAGCTGACCGAAGATGATGTCGCCTTTGAGGGCATAGCCGAAACTGAAGCCGATCGCGATCAGGGTGAAGGCGATCGGGAATCCCAAGAAAATGGTGACGATGAAAACCCCCATCATCAGCACGCCGATTTCGGGATTGGTCATCGCCCGGCTCCGTTCCGTCCGGATTTTTCGGCTTCGAGCTGGCGCAAGCGTTCCTGCTCGTGGAGGATCGTGGTCTCCATCTCCTCGACGTCGGCCAGGCGCTGCGGCCAATAGCCTTGACGCAAACACATGATGCAGCGCCCGATCTCGGCCAATCCCTGCAGCAGCAGGAACGCGGCGGCGATCGGAATCAGGGTCTTCAAGGGATAGATCGGCACGCCGGCGGGGCTGAAGATGCTGCGCTCGAAGAAGCGCCACGACATACCGGCGAAGGTGTAACCCGCATACATCAGTGCCAGCATCGCCGGCACAAAAAACAAGACGTAGAGGACGAGGTCGGTCGCCGCCTGCCAGCGCGGCCGCCAGGTGCGGTAGAGAAAGTCGCCGCGGACGTGGCCGTTGCGCGACAGCGTATAGGCGCCGGTCATCAGCAGCAGCGTGCCGTACATGATGTAGCTGAAATCGTAGGCCCAGCGGGTTGGCGCGCCGAGCAGCTTGCGCATGAAGACCTCGTAGGTCACCCCGAGGGTCAGGACGACGATGGTCCAGCCGAACACCTTGCCGATCCCAGCGCTGATGCGGTCGATGACGATGAGAAACGCTTCCATGCGTGGGACTGTCGGTGCGATCGGGCGATGCGGCGGCGAGGCGAGATAAAGAACGCGGGCCGGCGGCGGGATCGGGGCGTTGCCGCCCCGACCCCGCACCGGGTCTCGACTAGAGGGTGGTGATCTTGCCGAAATGGTGCTCGTAAGCGACGCGGAGATCGGCCTGATTGTGGAGGTCGTAGTAGACCACCCGCTTGGCCCACGCCTTTTGCGAGTCCATGACCTTCTTGTTGAACGGATCCTTGGCCAATTCGACGATCAGCTTGTCCCACACCTTGATCTGCTCTTCGAACACCGACTTCGGCGTGCGGATGACCTTGACCTTGTCCTTCTCCTGCAGCTCGGCCAGGTCCTTCGAGTAGTAGTCCCACGCCTTCCACTCGTTGGCCGATGAAACCGCCTCGGCGCCGTGCCTGAGGATCGCCTTGTGCTCGGCCGGGAGCGCATCGAACTTGGTCTTGTTGAACATGATCTCGAAGAACTCCATCGCCTGATGGTAGCTGCCCATCATGTAGATTTTCGAGACGTCCTGGGCGCCGAAGCGGCGGTCCGAGGTCGGGTTGTTGAACTCGAACGCATCGATTACGCCGCGCTCCATCGCCGGGATGATCTCGCCGCCGGGAAGTTGCGCGACTGCAGCGCCGAATGCCTGCATCAAGTCTGCGGCCAAGCCGACGGTGCGATACTTGAGACCCTTCAAGTCGGCCGCGCTTTTGATCTCCTTCTTGAACCAGCCGAGCGGTTGGCACGGCATCGGCATGGCGAAGAAACCGACAATGTTGAGCTTCAGGATCTGCTGTACCAGCTCGACATAGAGATCGTAGCCGCCGCCGTTGTGAATCCAACCCAGGCACTGGTTGGCGTTGTAGCCGAACACCGGCCCCGAACCGAACAGCGACGCGCCCTTGTGCTTGCCATACCAATAGACCGGCACCGTGTGCGCGGCATCGAGCACGCCCTGGTGGACGGCATCCTGCACGCTGAACGGATGTACGACGGCGCCGCCCAGCAGGTAGTCGATCTTGAGCCGGCCGCCCGCCATGTCGTTGACGCGCTTCACGTAGTCTTCGGCCATCTCGTTGAAGACGTCTTTGGCGCCCCACGAGCCTTGCATCTTGAGCGTCACGGTCTGCGCGCGCGAGATCTGCGGGAACGCCAGCGTGCTCGCAGCGACAACGCCGCCGGCACCCAACGCTTTCAGGAACTTGCGCCGACCTTTTGCTTTCGTTTTGACAGTCATCGGGATCCTCCGTGTGGTGGCGTTTGGAGACGCCACAGTTTGGGCACCGACCGATCGCCACGCGATGAGACGGTGGCGCCGGACCGGTGCGCCGTGAATCACAGGCCCGACCCGGCAATTGGCCCGAGGTTAGCACAGGACCTGCCGGATTCGAAGGTGGGCCGCGCTACCTAGTGACAACCATGAGTTGTGCGCAACCCCGATGGCCTGGTCGGCAAGATCGGCGAGAGGAGAACGGAGGCGGCGGCACCAGTTAGGACGATGGCGGCCAACGCCAAACCGCCTAGGTTCTGTACTCATAAAGGGAATCCGTTGAGAGGCGAGAAGTGATTCAAGGTTCCAAACTATGGGAGCTTGGATCATGGTTCGGTTCGATCTGACGGATGTCGAGTGGTCGCTGATAGCGCCGCTGCTGCGGAACAAGCCGCGCGGCGTGCCGCGCCAAGACGATCGGCGGGTGCTGAACGGCATCTTCTACACGCTGCGGACGGGCTCGCCCTGGCGCGACCGGCCGGAACGCTATGGCCCCTACACGACGGCTTACAACCGGTTCAATCGGTGGGCCAAGGCCGGGGTGTGGCTGAAAGTCTTCGAGACGCTGGCGCAACACTCGCCGAAGTCCCTGGATCTGATCGACAGCTCGATCCTGCGGGCGCATCAGCACGCCGGCGGCGGAAAAAGGGGGCCCGGGTCACGCCATTGGCCGTTCTCGTGGAGGACTGAGCACCAAGATCCACGCTGTCGTCGATCAACAAGGCCTGCCGGTGCGCCTGGTCCTGACGCCCGGCCAAGCCTCCGACAAGACCACGTTCCTGCAGTTGATCGAAGGGCTCACCCTGGCCCGCAACTACCTCGCCGCCGTCCTCATGGCGGTAACCC
>Ga0194132_10005720_pt1 | contig 19843 bp, 16 predicted proteins | sample TA2KigOf80mmetaG_FD_148612 | JGI IMG/M metagenome (GOLD analysis project Ga0194132, IMG submission 148612) | Freshwater microbial communities from Lake Tanganyika, Tanzania - TA2015054 Kigoma Offshore 80m | ecosystem: Environmental > Aquatic > Freshwater > Lake | place: Tanzania: Lake... | reverse complement strand
TCGGCGTGTCATCGTCTTCGATGCGGAGACGGGCGCGTTCAAGCGCATGTGGGGTGCGTTCGGCAATCCACCGGACAGCGATCCTCCGACGCCGCTGCCGGGGACGCCGGCGCCGGCCGGTGCGCAAGCCGGCGGCGGCGCGGCGTCCGAGCCGGCGCGCGATCTGGAGGGCCCCGGGTCTCCTCACTTCGGGAACCGAGTGCATGGCATCCGCGTGTCCCGTGACGGCTTGGTGTACGTGGCCGACCGGAGCAACCGCCGCGTTCAGGTATTCACGGTCGATGGCATGTTCGTCGACCAGGTGTTCATCAACCGGAGCGGACCGTCGGCCATCACGGCGGCGGGCCTTGCATTCTCGCCTGCGCCGGACCAGACGTACATGTACGTGGCGGACTTCGGGAATTCTCACGTGGTGGTCGTGCATCGCAGGACGCTGGAGGTGCTCTATCAGTTCGGCGCGCGGAGCAGCCGCCCCGGGGATTTCCAGGGGCTGCACCATCTGGCGGCGGACTCGATGGGCAACCTGTACACGGCCGAGGTCGCGCCTGGCAACCGCGCGCAGCGATTCGCTTTCAAGGGCCTGTCGTCCGTTCTGCCGCCCAATGCGGTGCCGGCGGATGCCCGGTGACGGAGGGGCGGATGCGGGCCTGCGCGGTGCCGCGGCACGCGAGCGGGTGCGTTCGCGGACGCGGCTGTCTGTCGGTTCCTGGCGCCCTGATCCGTGCGGGGATCGGGCGCCGGTCGTCGGGGTGAACGCGGAGGCCGCTCACGTAGAGGTGATCATCATGAACAAGCGACGGTGTTCGATCTGGCTCGTGGCCGCGCTGGTGCTCGGCGCGGCCCCTCTCGCGCGTGGACAGACGCTCCCGGACCGATTCGTGCAGGTCGCGGGCAGTTATCGGGTCGTGTCGAACGTCACGTACCTGACGGCAAACAACTACGAGTCCAAGCTCGATCTCTACGTGCCCCGCGCGGACGGTCCGCGTCCGGTGCTCATGTACATCCACGGGGGCGGCTGGACTCAGGGAAGCAAGGAGAGTTCCGCGCTGACCCCTCTGCCGTTTCTCGAGATGGGCTGGGCCGTCGTCAACGTCGAATACCGGCTGGCGCGGGTGTCGCTGGCCCCGGCGGCTGTCGAGGACTGCCGGTGCGCGCTCCGGTGGATCTATCGCAACGCCAAGGAGTTCAACTTCGATCTTGACCGGATCGTGGTTACGGGCCATTCCTCCGGTGGCCATCTCGCGCTGACCACCGGAATGCTGTCGTCTCGAGACGGCCTGGACTACCTGTGCCCCGGCGATCGGGGACCCGGGCCCGTGAACACGGACGAGATGAAGGTGGCCGCCATGGTCAGCTGGTACGGCATCACGGACGTGGCCGAACTGTTGAGCGGTCCTTCCCGCCGGGCGTATGCCGAGGCCTGGCTGGGCAATCTTCCCGACCGCGAGGCGCTCGCCAAGCGTGTGTCGCCGCTCTCGTACGTCCGGAGCGGGCTTCCCCCGACGCTGCTGATTCATGGCGACGCCGATCCCGTGGTGCCCTATTCGCAGGCCGTTCGCATGAGCCAGGCGCTCGAGCGCGCCGGGGTGCCGCAAGAGATGGTGACTGTTCCGGGTGGAGGACACGGCGGCTTCAGCGACCAGGAGAACATCAGGATCTACGCGGCCATCCGCGCGTTCCTGGCAAGACACCAGCTGGGCCGGAACTCGTCCGACGACTGACATCCTGCCGGGGCCGCGTCCTCGTCCTCCCCGGGGGCGGGCGCGGCTCCCGCCCCGCCAGGCGTGTTTCGGGAAGGGTGTGCTTCGAGTCGTGCAGACGCAGAGACCCGCACGGCAGGCACGGAATGCTCCTGCCGCGCGGAAAGATGAGCGAGGCTGGACGGCTCTACTGGTTCGGCCTCGGCTTGGCGCCCACGCCACCCTGGCCGGTTCCCTTCTTGAGGTGGTCGGGAACCAGTTCGTACGGTGCACCCGTGCCGGACGAGCCCATGAACAGCATCGTGCCGTCGGCGAACGTCATGTTCCGGCCGTTGGCGCGCCGAGAGCCGTCCTTGGCCTGGTACCCGTCGATGTGGAGCTCGGTCCCCGGCTTCAGCATGTCTCTCGTGAAACCGCGGCGGAACAGGTTGTTCGGCGTGCCGGCTTCGAACGCCCAGGTCTGGAGCGAACCGTCGGGCATCTTCACTTCCATGTGGACCCAGACGTGCGGGTTGATCCACTGCACGCGGGTCACCTTGCCCCTCATGTCCACCGGCCTGTCCGCGTCGAACTCGGCGGAAAAGGCGTGGTGCGCCACGAGAGGCGTCCCGGCGCCGGCCAAGACCAGTCCAAACGTCACGATTACCCCGGCTAGTCTGGTGCTTCCCATGTACCTTGCCCTCCTACCACCACTGGGGATGTGTACTCACGCTCCGTCACATCGTGCGCCTACGCGAGCCTCCGGTGTCGCCCCATGGACGCGTCCGCCCGGCACGACTCGAAGCGCAACCTATTTTCCATACCAGTCGTAGAAGCGATCCCCCTCTGGAATCTTGCGAGTGATGTCGACGGTCATCGTCTCGCTCTCCCAGCGCTTGACCAGCGGCTCCCGGCGGAGCATGCCGAGCAGGAACTCTTCCACGAACTCGACGCACCGGTACTCGATGATCTGCATGTTCGGCTCCATGCGCCGATACAGCGGCATCGAGATCTCCCACGGCCGCGTAAACACGTTCGGGTCCTCGATCGTCACGTCGTACTGGATGACGTCGGGCGTGATGAGTGAAAAGCGCTCCACGACCTTCAGTTCGTTGCTGTGGAAGTTGCCCGCGCGGTCGAACCACGTCCTGTCGTTGAAGTGGTTGACGGTCACGACCAGCGTGTCGCCTTCCCAGCGGCCGACGGAGTGTCCCATCCACAACTCGTCCGGCGGATCCTCCACCTCGTCGAGATGAATCGTGCGGGCCGAGGCGCTGAAGGCATACCCCACGTGCAGCTTGTTCGTGCTCTGGGTGAGCTCGACGGGGTAGGGCATGTACATCCCGCGCGGGGTGCCGGGCAGGTAACACTTCAGCTCTGGATCGCGATCGACCCAGTTCGCGGCGTTCTCCTGCTTGATCTTCAGCGTCTCCGGCTTGTACGGAATCTTGCCGTCGCCCTTGACCACGCCGATCGATCCGGGTACGCCCCCGGCCGCGCCGAACGGCAGCGATGGCGCGGCCGGCACTTCCGCGTATTCGCCCGGGTAGGCGCCCGGCTGCGTGATGGCGCCGGGACGCGCGCCGTGCGCCTCGAGATCCCAGTGCGCCTCGTTGTTGGCTTGCCAGATGCCGCTGAAGTTGGGTTTGCCCTCAATGCGCTCGGGCCACGAAGCCTGGCCGGCGGTCCGTGTCATCGACAGCGTGACGCCTGCACCGACGACTGCGGAGACAGCGGCGACGCCCAGCATCGAGGCGCTGAACCACTTTTGCATACACCACTCTCCTTCTGGACGCGCCAGTCCAGGCAAGCCTCCACCGGCGCAGCGAGCCCTTTTATCTGCTCAATCCCAGCTAGTGTCAAGCCGCTTTCCGTGATTGGGACGCTTCGGGACAAATGACCGCGCCGGCCGAAGCCCTGTCCCATCTCGTCGTTCACCCGCCCGCCGATGGCCAGGTACGACGCCTTCGCCTCGACGCGATGGTCCAGAGCACGCGGTTGAAGTGGGGCCCGTCCGCCTCCTTGTTCAGGACGAGGAGGCCGACATCCGAACTGCGGGGACGCGTCCGCGGCGCCGTTCAGGGTGGCCGCCAGCGCGGCGACGCCCGCGCAGACGACCGATGGAATCCGCATGTGGCAGACCGGGACCCTTCTGCAGCCCGCGCCCGGAGGCACCGCCGCCGCTCGACGCGAGTGACCGGAGGACGCTGACGCTCGATACGTCGCTGACGCCCGATCTGTCACTGCCGGCCTGAAAAAATCGTCAGGAATCGTTGGTTGACCCCATTGGGGGCGTCGGATAGACTGCGGCCGACTTCGGGGCGCGCGGTGATCGCTCGTTGGGGTTCGGCCCGCGGGTGCCGGTGATCGCGCTGACGAGTGTTCATCCATGCAGGCGTGTCGCGTAAGCGTCGTTGCTTCGTGCTCTTTTCACGGTCGTGGCGGCCCGGACGGCGAACTCGGCCCCACGCGCGCCCAGTCCCGCACCTGTCGCGCAATCCCGACGGCGGACGGGCGCCACCGATGATCGAAGCGGTGGGCGCCTGGCTGGAGTGGGTTGAAGCCCTTCCCAGCAGCACGGCTATCCGCGAGTCGCTGAACGGGTACCCGGCGCTCCTCGCGCTTCACGTCATCGGCATGTGCCTCTTCGCGGGGCTGGTGCTGATGATGGACCTGCGCCTCGTGGGCATCGGCAACCGCCGGACGCCGTTTTCCGAGCTGCAGCGGCGCCTGTTTCCCTGGCAGATGGTCGGCATGGTGCTCAGCGCGGTGACCGGCCTGATTCTCGTGTACGGTCAGCCGACCCGGTTCTTCACCAACATCTTCTTCTGGCTGAAGACGGTGATGATGATCCTGGCCGGCGTCAACGCCCTGGCCTTCCACAAGAGCACCTACCGCTTCGTGGCTCGATGGGAGGCCAATCCGATCCTGCCGCTCGAAGCCCGGTCGGCGGGGGTGCTGTCCGTCATCCTGTGGGCCGCCGTCATCGTCGCGGGCCGGCTCATTGCGTACAACTGGTGGGAGCTGCGCTAGCGCAGGACACGCGATGCTCAGGCCGTTTTTCGACTGGTTCCAGCAACTGGCGTTCAGCGTCGCCTTCCGTCAATCGACGTGGATGTTCGCCGTCATCGACGCCCTCCACCTCGTCGCCATCGCGGTGTTCGCGGGCGCCATTCTTCTCGTCGACTTCCGGCTGCTGGGTGCCGGCCTGAAGGATCGGCCCGTTGCGCAGGTCGCACGCGATGCGCAGCCGTGGCTCGTCGGCAGCCTGATCGTCCTGCTCCTGACCGGCCTGCCGATGATCATGGGAAACGGCGACAAGTACTACTACAGCGACATCTTCTGGCAGAAGATGGTCGTGCTCCTGGTTGCGTTCGTCTACACGTTCACCGTCCGGCGGGCGGTGGCGGCGGCGGACGAAGGACGCCTGCGGCCGTTCTGGCGGAGGGCCACGGGTGCCACCTCTCTCGGGCTCTGGCTGATCGTCGCGGTCTGGGGCCGGCTCATCGGGCTGCTGTGACCGGCGCGCCCACCAAGCCCGGTCGGGGTCCCGACACGTCCTTCACCTACGTCCCGCGGTATCCCCTGCTGTGGCTGCTCTCGGCCCTCGGGGTGCTGGTCCTGGCCGGCCTCACGCTCTGGATGAGTGTGGCGATCATGCCCCCGCTGGCGGACACCATCGAAATCGGCACGCAGGTGCCCTGGTTCCTGACCTGGGGACTCATAGCGTTGACGATCGTGATGGCCCTCCTGATCGGCTGGAATCTCATCAAGACCGGACTGGTCCGTCACGACGGCCGCGAGCGCTGAGTCGGGGCCTCCCCCCACGGTCTCCAGGCCGAAGCGCCACCCGCGGCCGGCGCCCGCCCCCTCCGGGACCGCTGTGAAGTGAGACGTCGGTTGTACCGGCCTGGTCTCGAATGGCGCAGAAGTCTCGCGGTACGACGCGGTTGCGGGACAAACTGGGAAAAGGCTGTAGGCCCCGTCGGGTCAGAAATCGGCTAGTATCGACTCAGTACGGAGGGAGGTTCCGAAACCGAAGGGACGGGTGCATGCCGGTGTCAGACTTCCCGCGACCTCTCGTGCCTGTGGTGTGGATTGGGCTCGTGGCTGTAGTCGCGGTCTCCTCACTCCAGGCGCGTCCGCAGGCTGCCCAGGCGGGCGGGTCCCCGGCACGGACGGCGTCTTCGCCAGGCGTGCAGGTACAGGGCGATACCTCCCCCCGCGGCCTGATCGACACGTATTGCGCCACCTGCCACAGTGAACGGCTCAAGGCCGGGGGGCTCGTGCTCCAGGGGATGGATCCAGCCGCAGTCGGCGGGCACGAGCCGACGTGGGAGAAAGTCGTGCGCAAGCTGCAGGCGGGCGCCATGCCTCCTCCCGGGAGTCGGCGGCCGGAGCCGGCCGCCTACCAGGGGCTGCTCGGCGGGCTTCAGGCTGCGCTCGACCGCGAGGCGCAGCAGGCGCCGGACCCGGGCCGTCCGCCGGTTCACAGGTTGAACCGCCTGGAGTATGCCAACGCCATCCGGGACATCTTCGGCCTCGAGATCGACGGGCGCGCCATGCTGCCGGCCGACGACTCGGGGTACGGGTTCGACAACATCGCCGACGTGTTGAGCTTTTCGCCGGGGCTGCTCGAGCGGTACCTCCTCGCGGCCTCGAAGATCAGCCGGCTGGTCGTGGGCGATCCGACGATGAAACCGGGCATGACGACCTACGAGGTCGGGGACCAGACGCTCGGTCAGGACGACCGCATGAGCGAACTGCTGCCGTTCGGGTCGCGCGGCGGCATCGCCATCCGCCACTACTTCCCGCTGAACGGCGAGTATCGCGTGAAGTTCTACCTCCAGCGGTCCGACGTCGCTGACAGCAACATGATTCGCGGACACGATGTGGCGAACCTGATCGACGTCCGCGTGGATCGCCGGCGCGTGGGTCTGTTCGAGATCGGCGGCCCGAACGCCGTCCAGTACTTCAACGCGGGCCAGTACACGGCCGAAGAGTTCGTTCCCGATGCCGCGGCGGAAGCCCGGTTCGTCGTGGAGGCGGGCACGCACGTCATCGGCGTGTCCCTCAACCGCGACGTGTGGAATGTCGAGGGCGTGGGCGTGTCCCGGCTGCCGCTCACGAGTGAGGCGTTCAACCGGGGGCGGAACACGAACCGGGACTCCGGTCGGATCGAGATGACGATCCAGAAGGTGTTCGTCACCGGGCCCTTCGACGGGAGTCGGCCCGTCGACGGCCCCGTCTACCGGAGGCTGTTCATCTGCCAGCCCGCCACGGCGGTCGAGGAAGACCCGTGCGCGAGGCGTATCCTCTCGAACGTGGCGCGCCGTGCCTATCGGCGGCCCGCCAGCGCGGCCGAGGTGGAGACGCTGTTCAACTTCTATCGGGCGGGGCGTGCGGACGGGACCTTCGAAGCGGGAATCCGGACCGCGCTGGAGCGTCTGCTCCTGGACGTCAACTTCCTGTTCCGGATCGAGGCGGATCCGGCGGACGTCCAGCCGGGTCGCGCGTACCGGTTGAACGAGTTCGAGCTGGCATCGCGGTTGTCCTTCTTCCTGTGGAGCAGCGTGCCGGATGACGAGCTGCTGGCGCTGGCCGAACAGGGGCGGCTGCGCGAGCCGACCGTGCTCCAGCAGCAGGTGCGCCGGATGCTGGCGGACTCGCGCGCGGCCGTCATGCTGGACAGTTTCTTCGGCCAGTGGCTGTACCTGCGGAACGTGGCGACACACACACCGGACAAGGAGATTTTTCCGGAGTTCGACGAGAACCTGCGCGCGGCGTTCCGGCAGGAGACGCAGCTGTTCCTGGAGAGCCAGTTCCGGGAAGACCGTCCCGCCACCGAGCTGCTGACGGCCGACTACACGTTCGTGAACGAGCGGCTCGCCCGGCACTACGGCATTCCCGCGGTCCTGGGGAGCCACTTCAGGCGGGTCGCGCTGCCCGGAGACGTGCCGCGGCGCGGTTTGCTCGGACACGGAAGCGTTCTCATGGTCACGTCGTACGCCGACCGCACGTCCGTCGTGCTCCGCGGGAAATACGTGCTGCAGAACCTGCTGGGCATTCCGCCGCCGCCGCCGCCGCCGGACGTCCCGGCGCTCGAGGAGACCGAGGTGAAGGGGTCGTTGCGGCAGCGCATGGAGCTGCACCGCAGGAACCCCGTGTGCGCGAGCTGCCACAACACGATCGACCCGCTCGGGTTCGCGCTGGAGAACTTCGACGGGATCGGCAAGTACCGGGAAACGGACGGCAGCGCGCCGGTGAACGCATCGGGCGCGCTCGTGAACGGATCGAAGTTCGACGGCCCCCTGTCGTTTCAGCGCGCGCTGGTGACGTCTCAGCACGACGCGTTCCTGAGCACGCTCACGGAGAAACTGGTGACGTACGCGGTCGGGCGGGGCGTCGAGCACTACGACATGCCGGCCATCCGCACGATCGTGCGCGAGGCCGAGGCCGGTGGCTATCGATGGTCGAGCCTGATCCTGGCGATCGCCAAGAGCACGCCGTTTCAGATGAGGAGAGCGGAGTCATGATGATCACGCGGAAGCACCTGTCTCGTCGCACCATCCTGCGCGGAATCGGGGCAAGCGTCGCGTTGCCGCTCCTGGACGGCATGGTGCCCGCGTTCGCGGCGCCGCCCCGCATCCGCCGCTTCGGCGCCACCTACGTCGGCATGGGCATGAACATGCACGTCTGGAACCAGCCCGCGGGGACGCTGGAGGCGAATCCCATTCTGGGTCCGCTGGCCGCATTCCGCGACCACCTGACGGTCGTCAGCGGCCTCGACAACATCCAGGCGCTCTCGAACGCGGACGCCGGCCAGCACCCCCGCGCGCAGTCATCGTGGCTCACAGGCGCCCGGGCGAAGAAGACGGACGGCCCCGACATCCACCTCGGCGTGTCGCTCGACCAGATCATCGCCCGAGCGTTTGCCAGGGAAACGCAGCTCGGGTCGCTCGAGCTCGCCCTCGAGTCGACGGAGATCGTCGGCAACTGCGCGTACGGGTTCAGTTGCGCGTACAACAACACGATCGCGTGGCGTACCGCGACCAATCCGCTTCCCATGGAGAACAATCCGAGGAACGTCTTCGAGCGCCTCTTCGGCGCGAGCGACACCACGGATCCCAGGGTGCGCCTGCGCCAGCTGCAGAAGCACGCCAGCATCCTCGATTCGGTGACGGAGCAGGTGGGCGGCCTGCGGACCGGCCTCGGCGCGCGCGACCGGCAGAAGCTCGGAGAGTATCTCGACGCCGTCCGCGACGTCGAACGCAGGATTCAGAAGGCCGAAGAGCAGTCAGCGACCATGGAGCTCCCGGTTCTCGAACAGCCTGTGGGCGTTCCCGGCACCTTCGAGGAGCACGCCAGGCTGATGTTCGACCTGCAGCTCCTGGCGTTTCAGACCGATCTCACGCGGGTGTTCACGCTGGTCGTTGCCCGAGAGGGCAGCACGCGGTCGTACCCGGAGGTGGGCGTGGCCGATTCGCACCACCCGCTGTCGCACCATCAGAACAACCCGGAGAGGCTGGCGAGGCTGGCGAAGCTCAACACCTACCACGTCCAGCAGTTCGGGTACTTCCTCGAGCGGCTGCAGGCCACGCCGGACGGCGAGGGCACGCTGTTCGATTCCGCGCTGCTGCTGTACGGCTCGGGCATGAGCGACGGCCACATGCACCTGCCGAAGAACGTGCCGACCCTCGTGGTGGCCGGCAGGACCTTCGGGATGAAGGGGAATCGCTTCGTGCAGTACCCGCCCGAGAGCGGCACGCCGCTGGCCAACCTCCAGCTCGCGCTCCTGGACAAGATGAACGTACCCATGGAGCAGTTCGGCGACAGCAGCGGAATGCTGGCGGGCCTATGAGAGGAGGCCCCGCCCCGGCTACCTGTCGGCCGCCCCCTTCCGCAGGTGGCCGTTCATCAGCTCCTCGACGAACTCGACGCACTTGGACTCGATCAGCTGGACGCATCCTCGATCTCTATGTGCGCACGTGGGAAGGGCGCGCGCTCAGGAGCGACGAGGGGGACCAGAGTGTGGTGTGGAGAGAAATCCCAAAGCCCGAAGCCCAAATCCCAAGCCAAATCCCAACGCCCAAAATCCCAACGCCCAAATCCCAACGCGCCGCACAACTGGCGATTGACGATTCGATTGGTGCCTGACGCTTGACGATTGAGGCGTCGAGCCTGCGTCGAAGCGTCGAGGTTGGCGTCGAGGCGTCGAGGTCTGCGTTGGGATTTGGGTCTTGGGACTTGGCTTGGGATTCTGGCTTTGGGTCTTGGGATTTCAGTCCGCCACCAGCGTGAGGTCCGGCTCCAGCGGTTCCCGCAGATCGACGTGTCCTGCCAGGCTGTCGACCTCGCGGCCGTCGATGAGCAGTTGCACGCGGCGGATCGACGGCAGGCTCGACGTCAGGGCGTTGACCAGCGAGTAGACCGTGAGGATCTCGGCCGTCAGGCCGCCGACGTGGTCCGTGGCGGCTGTGGCAGTCAGGTCGACGAAGGCGTCACCGGTGCCGGTGACGAACACGCTGCGGACGCGTGTGCTTTCGGGAAACAGCGACACCAGGGGCGCGGGTGCTGCGCGAAGCTGGGCGACGACTACCTGACGCGCCTGGTCCGCGGGCGCAGACGCGAGCGGCACTTCACGGCGGATCGGGACGAGCTGGTCGCTGGCGGCGGCGCCGTAGTAGAGCGTGGCGCGGATGTGTGCCACATCCTCGGCCGGATCCGGTTCCGGAGGCGGTTCAGGAGCCGGCTCCGCGACGGCCGGCGGCGGGTCCGGCGGTGGCGCGGGCGAGTCGTCGAGCGCCCGTGCCAGACCCCAGATGCCGAGGCCCGTGACGGCGACGGCGCCGGTGAGCGCGAGCGCAATACGGCCACTCATCACGGCGGCCCGCCCGCGATCGTCCGGTAGCGGACCACGGCGTTGAACAGCGCGTCTGCGACCCGTGACTGGAAGTCCTGTCCGGCGATGGCCGCTGCCTGATCCGGGTTGGTGAGATAGGCCATCTCGACGAGCACGGCCGGCATGTTGACGCCCGTCAGAGCGCGGAGCGGCGCCCGGCGCAGGGGTCGCGGGCTCATGGGCACCTGCTCACGCAGGGCCGCCTCGACCACGCCGGCAAGTGCCGCGGACGCCTCGATATGGCCGCGCTGTGCCAGGTCCCATGGCACCAGCGTCACGGTACGGACCGACCCGTACGGGCCGGGGAGGACCATCGGTTCCGCTGACGGTGCCCCGGATGGCGTGTCGCGCGCCAGGCTCGCGTAGGCAACTGCCGCGCCGCTCGAGGAGGGCCCGAACGCGGCGTTGAGGTGCAGGCTCAAGAACAGGCCGGCGGCGCTGTTGTTGGCGGCGGCGGCGCGCTCGTCCGCACTGAGAGGGCGGTCCTCGTCGCGCGTCAGCGTGACGTGGATGCCCAGCCGGCCTTCGACGAGCGCACGCACCCGCCGGGCGACGTCCAGCGTGATCTGCTTTTCGGCGATTTCGCCGACGGTCACGCCGGGGTCGTCGCCGCCGTGGCCCGGGTCGACGACGATCGCCTGGAGCGCGGGGCGGTCGGGGAAGGAAGACGGCAGCGTCTGGGCAGCGGGCAGGACGCCGCCCGATACGACGGCGACCAGGGCCGCCGCCGCCAGCGAGAACGGCATAGTCAGCCGAGCCCCACGGGACGCCGATGGAAGTCTCACCAGGAGGAGCCTAATACAGCCAGAGTCCTAAGAAATACGGAAATTATTCGCGTCGTGCCTTGGCCAGCCAATTGCACTGGGGCGCTGTCACTTCAAGGTTCATCGGAGGAAGCGTACATGGCTGGAAAGCGCATCGGCGTGTTGGGGCTTGCGGGACTGTTGGCGACGGCCAGCCCGGCATGGGCAGATCCCCTTGTGATCACGTCCAGCGTGGACGCGGTGGCGATGGTTTCCGCGCTGGTGGCGGGCAACCCCGGCATTGCGGTGGTCGCGGGAAGCCAGAGGTTTAACGGTGTGGCGGGCAACAGCACTGACGGGGACCTCACCGGCGATCACCTGAGTTCGGGGACCTTCACTGGTGGCACCGGCATCCTGCCGTTCGATTCCGGCGTGATCCTCACGTCGGGCGCTGCGGCCTCCGCACCAGGGCCCAACTCGGCCGACGGGACGACGACCGCCTGGGGGTTGCCGGGCGACCCGGATCTGAACACGCTGACGACCGGGACGACGTTCGACGCGGCGGTGCTCGAGTTCGACTTCATCCCCACCAACAACGTCATCTCGTTCCAGTACGTGTTCGCCTCGGAAGAGTACAACGAGTTTGTCGGCAGCATCTTCAACGACGTGTTCGGCTTTTTCCTGAATGGCGTCAACATCGCGCTCGTGCCGTTCACGCTCAGCCCGGTGACCATCAACAACGTCAACTGCGCCAGCAACCCGGCCTACTATACCGACCTCGACGCGTCCTCCAATGGTGGGCCGGAATGCCTGTCGCCGGCCCGCAACATCGAGTATGACGGCCTTGTCGGTGCAACCGCACCCTTCGTGCTGTACGCGCAGGGGTTCGTGACGCCGAACGTGATCAATACCATCAAGCTGGCCGTGGCGGACACGGGCGACTTCCAGCTCGACTCGGCGGTATTTCTTCGGGCGGGCAGCTTCGACGACGAGCAGGCCCCGCCGGCCATCCCTGAGCCTGGCACGCTGATCCTCCTCGGGAGCGGCCTCGCGGTTGCGGCCCGCCGCCGGCTGGCGGAGCGGTTCGGCCGCCGCAGGGGCTGATCCCTCCCACACCACACGTGTCACGGCCTGTTCCTCGGCCGCTGCACCTGATGCCGTTCGTCCGCGCGTGCCCGATCGTGCTCGCCGCGATCGCGACCGCCTGTTCGGGCTCCGGCCCATCGAGGGACGAGTTGTTGACCCGGGCGAAGGCCTTCGCCGCCGAAGGGAAGCACGCGGAGGCCATCATCGAGTACCGGCGCGCGCTGGAGCTGAACGCCCGCGACGGCGACGCACGACTGGGGCTCGCGGAGGCGTATGAGGCGTCCGGCCAGCCGGTGTCGGCGTACCGCGAGTACGTCAACGCGGCGGACGAGCGGCCGGACGACATTCCTACCCAGCTGAAGGCAGCCGAGTACCTCCTCGCGGCCGAGCGGTTCGACGACGCACGGGATCGCGCGGAGCGGGTGCTGCTCGCGCAGCCGGACCACGTCTCCGCCCTGATCGTGAAGGGCACGGCGCTCGCGGGGCTCAGGGATCTCGACGGCGCGCTCGACGACATGCAGGAGGCGGCCAGCCTGGATCCGGACGACGCCAGGCCGTGGGCGGCCCTCGGCGCGCTGCGTATGATCCAGGGGAAGGGAGCCGAGGCCGAGGAGCTCCTGCGTCGCGCGGTGGCGCTCCCAGGCGCGACCTATTCCGCCTACCTCTCCCTGGCCAACTACTACTGGTCCACCGGCCGGACCGAGGAGGCCGAGCCGCTGGTCAGGACCGCCGCGGAGAAGGCGCCCAACAGCGTCAGCGCTCAGCGGGCGCTGGCATTCCTGCTGCTGACGACCGGTCGCGTCGCGGAGGCCGAGGGACCGCTGAAGGCGGCGGTGGCCGCGGCCGACGACCTCCGCACGCGCCTCGCGCTGGCCGACTACTACGTGTTGACGGGGAGGGGCGCTGCCGCCCGTCCGGTGCTCGAGGAGATTGCGGGCGACGCGCGGCTGAGGGACGGCGGCGGCGCGACGGCTGCCGCGACCCGCCTTGCATCCATCGACTTCGCCGCGGGTCGCGCCGCCGAGGCGCACGGCCGCCTCGATGCGGTGCTGGCCAGAGACGCGCGGAACAGCGAAGCCCTCCAGGTGAAGGCCAGGATCCTGCTCGCCGAGCGCCGGCTCGATCCCGCGCTGGACGCGGCGCGCACGGCCGCCGAGGCCGACTCCTCGTCGTCACCAGCACAGCATCTGCTGGGGTCGGTTCTGGCCGCGCGGGGCGAGCGCGAAGCGGCGATTGCGGCCTTCAGCGAGGCCGCCCGGCTCAACCCGCAGGCGGTGGCGTCGCGCGTCCAGCTCTCGCAGTTGACTCTCGCCGGGGGTTCGGCGACCGCGTTGGGCGTGGCCCAGGAGGCCCGCTCGCTCTCCGGCGGCCCCGAAGTGGCGTTGGCGAACGTCCGGGCCCTCCTGGCGCGGGGCGACGTGGCGCGGGCGGAGCCGATTCTGAGGCGCCTGATGGAAGAGCACCCAGAGGTCGCTCTGCTGCACGCGCAGATGGGAGGCCTGCAGCTGCTGAAGAAGGACCGGCGGGCCGCGACGGCTGCCTTCGAGCGTGCCCGCGAGCTCGATCCTGCGTCGCTCGGCGCGCTGAACGGCCTGGTGGCCATCGCGTTGATGGAGAAGGACCAGGCCCGGGCCCAGGCGCTGGTCGAGGAGCGGCTGAAGGCTGCTCCGGACGAGGCCGCCGTCCTGATGCTTGCCGCCGAAGTTGCGGGAGCATCGGGTGATCTCACCACGTACGAGACGCGTCTGCGGCGCGTGGTCGAGCGCGACCCCGCCAACATCAAGGCGTTCGGCGCGCTGGCGTCCCTGTATGTGAGCCAGGGGAAGCTGCCGGCCGCCCGGGCGGAGTTCCAGGCGATCGCCAGGCGCAGACCGGACGCGACGGCTGCCCTGACGATGGTCGGGCTGCTGTTCGAGGCCGAGGGGCAGGCGGATGCCGCGCGGACGGCGTACGAGGACGTGCTGGCCCGGGCGCCGGATTCTCCGGTCGCGGCGAACAACCTGGCGTGGATGTTCGCCGAAGGCGGGGGAAACCTCGACCAGGCGCTCGATCTCGCGCAGGCGGCCGTCCGGAGGCAGCCAGGCGTGCCGCAGTTCAGCGACACTCTCGGCTGGGTCTATTACAAGAAGGGCCTGGCCACCCAGGCGGTACAGGCGTTCGAGCAGAGCGTGAAGGCGGAACCGACCCGCGCGACCTACCACTACCATCTCGGGCTGGCGCTGGCGGCAGCGGGAGACAGGGCTGGCGCGCTCGGTGCGCTCTCCGAAGCGCTGCGCCTACAGCCGGACTTCCGCGACGCCGCCGCTGCGCGCGCGAAGGTCCTGACCGACTGAACGGAGACGGACGGCCGGGTCCGTCCGTGCTCAAGCCGTTTTCGGGAAGTACGTGTCCAGCGTGCGGCCGTTGGCCCGGGCACCGGGCGTCAGGCGCGACACCACGCCCATCAGCAGCGCCGAGCCGATCGTCATCGGCACGACCGGCAGCAGGCCGAAGACCGTCGTGCCCGAGGCGATCCGCTCCACGACGGCGGTGCCGCCGATCGTCAACACAGCAACCGTCTGCCCCGGCGGCGGCGCGGGGATGGTCTGCTGGATGATCGCCACCGCCAGGACGGTCACCGCGGTCCAGAGGGTGACGGCCAGCGCTCCCCATTTCGTGCTGTTCCGCCAGAACAGGGCGCCGACCAGGAGCGGGAAGAGCGCGGAATACCCCGCGAAGGCGTACTGCGTGGCGATGTTGAAGATCGACTGCGGCGTCCGAAGCGCGATGGCGTAGGCCGCAATCGTGATCAGCACGATGAAGATGCGGCCCGTCTGGACCTGCACCCGGTCTCCGAAGCGGGCCTTGCCGCCGTAGAAGGCGAAGATGTCTTCCGTGAACATGGTGGACAGCGCCAGGATCTGCGAGTCGGCCGCCATCACCGCCGCCATCACGGCCGCACCGAGGAGCGCCGCCAGCCAGAGCGGCGCGTACCCTTCCACCAGCCGCAGAATCACGTCGTCGCCGCTCGCCTGCGCGCCGAGCGCTGCCGCTTCCGCCGGTTCCAGTGAGGGCCCCGCTGTGGCGAGCGTGCTGCGGGCTTCGAGCTTGGCTTCGATCGCCGGCACATCGGTCGCGCGGTTGGCCACCACGCCCAGGAACACCGACGGCAGCCAGATGAGCAGCATGCAGATCGGGTAGAGCACGACCGTCTTGCGGAAGTGACCGAGCCGGCGCGCCGTGAGGCAGAAGATCGCGATGTGCGGGAAGGCGATCGACGACAGCGGGATGAAGGAGTAGCTGAAGAAGTACAGCGGCGCGACGCGCTCCCGTGACAGCAGCGGCGAGGTGGCGGGGGAGGCGAGGAGGTCCTCCACGGCACCGCGGAAGCCGCCCATGCCGTTGGCGATCACCGACACGGCGATCGCGCCGAAGAGGAGGAACAGCACCGTCTGGAACGCGTTCACCCAGGCCGTTCCGCGCATCCCGCCGAAGAACACGTACCCCATGATTACCAGCGAGACGATCGCGCCGCCGAACCAGAAGGGCACGAGGCCGTTGCTCACGGTCTGCAGCGTGGTGCCGCCGCCCATCACCGCGATGATGATGTAGGGCACCAGCAGCACCGCCTGCACGGCGAAGATGGCCGTGCCGATGTGACGGCACTCCCAGCGATCGCGGAACATCTGCACGGGCGTCATGAAGCCGCGGCGCCGGCCGAGCGACCAGAGGCGCGTGCCGATCAGGAACAGCCCGAAGGGGATGATCAGGGCGGAGGATGAGGCCATCAGGCCGAAGGTGACGATGCCGTTGCTGAACGCGTGGCCCGAGGCGCCCAGGATCGAGAACGCCGTCATGTTCGTGCCCACGAGCGACAGCAGGAACACCGCCGGACCGAGCGCGCGGCCCGCGAGGAAGTACCTTTCGGCGTCGGGGTCGCCATGCCCGCCGCGGTTGGCGATGCCGATGAACAGGACGATGCCGAGGTAGACGAAGATGACGATTGCGGGAATCATGACGGGATCGGCCGATCAGGCGCCGCCGGATCGGGTGGACCCGGGCCGTGGCGCATCCGCCGGATCCTCCAGGTGCGCGGGCCAGTACGCGCGGACGAGCCAGGCCAGCACGGCGGAAACGGCGAGCGTGTAGGCCGCGTGATAGAAGAGCCCGATCGGGACGAAGCCCAGCACGAGCGGGCGCGCGGCGTCCCAGAACCAGAAGTCCTGGTGGAGGATGTAGAGGGCCAGTGCGACCCACAGCGTGACGGCCATCGCGCGTGCATAGGTACCATACGCACCGGTGAAACACAACGTACCGCTGCGATATACTGGGCCGTCATGCCTGCACCGACTGCCGTGACAGCCGTGGCTTCCGACGCCGCCGTGAAAGCCGCGCGCGAGGCGCTCGACGCGCACGTGCGCGAGATCGTTCACTGGCACTTCAGTCCCGAGACCGGCACGCCGTTCTGGCTCGACTTCGCGAAGACGCTGGGCTGGGATCCGCGCACCGAGATCCACACCTACGCCGACCTGCGGCGGTTCCCGGAGTTCCAGGACGAGTGGCTCAGGGGCGGCCCGGTGCAGCGGTGGATGCCGAAGGGCATGGCCGGCCAGCCGGTGTACGTCTTCGAAACCGGCGGCACCACCGGGATCCCGAAGTCGCGCATCGCCTTCAACGACTTCCGGACCGACTACGAGCTGTTCAGCGACACGCTGCCCGAGGAGCACTTCCCGAAGGGATCGAACTGGCTGATGCTCGGCCCGTCCGGGCCCCGGCGGCTGCGCCTGGCGGTGGAGCACCTCGCGCAGTATCGGGGCGGCATCTCGTTCTGCGTCGACCTGGATCCGCGCTGGGTCATCAAGCTGATCAAGAAGGGATGGACCGAACACCTCGATGCCTACAAGGACCACGTGATCGACCAGGCGGTGACCATCCTGAGCGCGGGGCACGACATCCGCTGCATGTTCACGACGCCGAAGCTGCTGGAGGCGCTGGCGCTCAGACTGGAGAAGGACGGCACGACGATCCGCAAGGCGGGCATCATGGGCATCTTCGGTGGAGGCACCGAGTTCACGCCCCAGTGGAACCGCTTCGCGCACGAAGAGCTGCTCGACGGCGCGTTCCTGGCGCCGACCTACGGCAACACGCTCATGGGGCTGGCTGCCAGCGCGCCGACGGGGCCGTTCAACAACTACAAGATCACCTACTACGCGCCGCAGCCGAGGGCCGTGGTCGAGGTCGTGGACTTCGACGACCCCTCGACGCTCGTGCCGTACGGCGAGACGGGGCGCGTGAAACTGACCACGCTCACGCGGGAGTTCTTCGTGCCCGGGTTCCTCGAGCGGGACGAGGGCGAGCGCGAGCAGCCGTTCGAGAAGTACCCGTGGGATGGCGCGAGCGGCGTGCGGCCGTACCGCGGGTTCGCGTCCAGCACCACGGTGGGCGTGTACTAGAACGGGCCATCGGGACAATCCATCAGAGGGTTTGATGATTCAACTGCCGGTCCTGCGGTGGGGGCAGCCCTACACCAGCATGGACGTCGACGAGGTCACCCATTTCGCCACGGGTGAGCCGATCGCGAAGGTCAGCCGCGCCAACGGCGGCCTGATCCAGCGCGACATGCGCAAGGCGCCGCAGGCACGCGCCGCGCTCCAGAAGCTGTCGATCGACGAGCTGGTGACGATTGCCGGCAGGGCGGGCGAGCTGTACATGACCGCCACGCTGCCCATGGGCGACGGCACGCAGACGCCCGAGGAGTTCGTCAGGGCCCAGTCGGCCAGCACGGGCATGCCGGAGAACATGTGCCGGGCGAACATGAAGAAGAACGCGTTCGTCCTGGCGGAGATGCGCAACATCCTCCGATCCCTGACAAGGCGCCTCGACTTTTCGGTGCTCTCCGACGGCTGGGGGATGGAAGAGGGCGTGCCGGTCAGCTACCAGGCGCAGTCGCCGGTCCTCGGCCTGGTCCTGCCGTCGAACACCGCCGGTGTCCACACGCTCTGGCTGCCGGTCATCCCGCTGCAGGTCGGCCTCGTCCTCAAGCCCGGGCCGCAGGAGCCCTGGACCCCGTTCCGCATGGCCGCGGCGTTCTTCCAGGCCGGCATCCCGCGCGAGGCGATTTCGATCTACCCGGGTGCCGGCGACGTCGGCGCGGCCGTGCTGGATGCCTGCGACAGGAACCTGATCTTCGGCGGGACGCCCACGGTCGATCGGTACAAGGGCGACCCGCGCGTGCAGGCGCACGGCCCGGGCTTCTCCAAGATCCTCCTCGGGGACGACCAGGCGGACCAGTGGGAGAAGTACCTCGACATGATGGTCGAGAGCGTCTTCATCAGCGGCGGCCGCGGCTGCATCAACGCGTCCGGCATCTGGGCGAGCCGGCACACGCGCGAGATCGCCGACGCCATCGCGAAGCGGCTTGGCCCGGTGCGGCCGCTGCCGCACGATCACCCCGAGGCCAGCCTGGCGGCGTTCACGGTGCCGGGCGTGGCAGAGGCCGTGTCGAAGGCGATCGACGCGGACCTGGCGCAGCCGGGTGTGACGGACGTGACGGCGAAGTACCGCGAGGGCTCACGCCTTGTGCAGGACGGCCGCGCGGACTACCTGCTGCCGACCGTGGTGCACTGCGCGTCCCCCGACGCGGCGATCGCGAAGAAGGAGTACATGTTCCCCTTCGTCACCGTCGTCGAATGCCCGGAGGCGAAGATGGTCGAGGCGATCGGCCCGACGCTGGTCGGCACGGCCGTCACCTGCAACCCCGCGTTCCGCCGCCGGCTGATCGACGCCACGCACATCGACCGGCTCAACCTGGGGCCGGTCCCGACGACGAAGCTGAACTGGCTGCAGCCGCACGAAGGGAACCTGATCGACTTCCTCTTCCGCGCCAGGGCGTTCCAGACGGCGGATCTCTAGGGCGAGTGCTCCTCCACGCGCTCCTCCAGCAGCCTGGTCATCAGATCGATCTCCGACTGCTGGCTGAGCAGGACGGCGCGGGCGAACGCCACCACCACCGGAAGCGCCGACCGCGCGAGCACGGCCTCGGACATCTCGAGCGCGCCCTGGTGGTGCGTGATCATCAGGCGCAGGAAGACCCGTTCGGCCTCCACCCCTGAGGCCGCCGAGAGCTCGGCCATCTGCTCCGGGGTCGCCATGCCCGCCATGAGCGCGCCCATGTCGTGGCCGGCGTGCCCCATCCACGTCATCGGCGGCTCGCCGAGCTGGTGCAGACCCCACGCGGCGAGCCAGCCGTACAACTGACCGGCCTGGTGCATCTGGGTCGTCGCCATGTCGTAGGCCAGGCCCCGGATGTCCGGATCGCTGGAGCGATCGCGGACGAGCATCGCCATGTCGACACCCTGCAGGTGGTGCACCTGCATGTCGCGGGCAAACCCGGCCTCCGCGCTCGTTGGCCCCGGCAGGGCCGGGACCTCGGTCGCGCGGCCAGGCCCGCAGGC
>Ga0194132_10005719_pt1 | contig 19844 bp, 15 predicted proteins | sample TA2KigOf80mmetaG_FD_148612 | JGI IMG/M metagenome (GOLD analysis project Ga0194132, IMG submission 148612) | Freshwater microbial communities from Lake Tanganyika, Tanzania - TA2015054 Kigoma Offshore 80m | ecosystem: Environmental > Aquatic > Freshwater > Lake | place: Tanzania: Lake... | reverse complement strand
CGGCGACCTCAACAGCCGCCGCGGACACATCGAAGGGATGGAGACACGCGCCTCGACGCAGGTCGTCAGGGCGTTCGTGCCGCTCGCTGCGATGTTCGGCTACGTCACGGACCTGCGGTCCATGACGCAGGGCCGCGCGACTTCCTCCATGGAGTTCGCGCACTACGCGGAGGTCCCGAGCTCGATCGCAAACGAACTCGTCCAGAAGTCCAGGGTCTAGGCACACGGACAGCCGACAGAGGCAACCCGGGGAAACGGGCGCGGCATGGGATCCAGGGCCGCGACCACGAGGAGCGTATTGAAGTGGCCAAGAAGAAGTTCGAACGGAACAAGCCGCACGTCAACATCGGGACGATCGGCCACATCGACCACGGCAAGACGTCGCTCACCGCGGCGATCAGCAAGTACCTCGCGCTGCGGGGCTCGGCCGAGTACCGCTCGTTCGAGACGATCGACAACGCCCCCGAGGAGCGCGAGCGCGGCATCACCATCGCGATCGCCCACGTGGAGTACCAGACCGAGGCGCGCCACTACGCGCACGTCGACTGCCCCGGCCACGCCGACTACATCAAGAACATGATCACCGGCGCCGCCCAGATGGACGGCGCGATCCTGGTCGTGGCGGCCACCGACGGCCCGATGCCCCAGACCCGCGAGCACATCCTCCTGGCGCGCCAGGTGGAGGTGCCCTACATCGTGGTCTTCCTCAACAAGGTCGACGCGGTCGACGACCCCGAGCTGCTCGACCTCGTCGAGCTCGAGGTGCGCGAGCTGCTGACCAAGAACAACTTCCCGGGCGACGAGGTGCCGGTCATCCGCGGCTCCGCGCTCAAGGCCCTCGAGGCGCCCGACGATCCGTCCGACCCGGCCTATGCGCCCATCCAGGAGCTGATGGACGCGGTCGATTCCTACATCCCGACCCCTGACCGGCCGGTCGACCGGCCGTTCCTGATGCCGATCGAGGACGTGTTCGGCATCAAGGGCCGCGGCACCGTCGCCACCGGGCGCATCGAGCGCGGCATCGTCAAGGTCGGCGACGAGGTCGAGATCGTCGGCATCCACGCCACCCGCAAGGTGGTCGTGACCGGCGTCGAGATGTTCAAGAAGCTGCTCGACGAGGGCCGCGCCGGCGACAACGTGGGCTGCCTGCTGCGCGGCATCGAGCGCGAGGACATCGAGCGCGGCCAGGTGCTCGCCAAGGCGGGCTCGGTCACCCCCCACACCAAGTTCACCGCCCAGGTGTACGTGCTGACCAAGGAGGAGGGCGGCCGCCATACCCCCTTCTACAACGGCTACCGGCCGCAGTTCTACCTGCGCACGACCGACGTCACCGGGGCCATCGGCCTGCCCGACGGCGCCGAGATGATCATGCCCGGCGACAACGTCGAGATGTCGGTCGAGCTGATCACCCCGATCGCGCTCGAGCTCGGCCAGCGCTTCGCCATCCGCGAGGGCGGCCGCACCGTGGGTGCCGGCGCCATCGTGAGCATCGTCGAGTAGCGACATGGCGAAGGTCGAGGCCCGACCGGTCATCCAGCTCGCCTGCACCGAGTGCAAGCGGCGCAACTACGCCACGCGCAAAAACAAGAAGAACGATCCGAATCGACTTGAGTTCAACAAGTACTGTCCGCACGAGCGACGCCATACCCTTCACCGCGAGGCGAAGTAGCGGGGCACCCGTGCGCCACCATAGGGGCGTAGCTCAATTGGCAGAGCACCGGTCTCCAAAACCGGCGGTTGTAGGTTCGAGTCCTATCGCCCCTGCCACATTCCTCGGGCCGATGGCCATGTGGACTGCGGCCTCGGCCCTCGGAGGGCCGACCGCAAGAACCGGTACCAGAAAGAAGACCGAGACCCACCGTGCAGCGCTTCAGACGCTTCCTTGACGAAGCGTGGTCCGAACTCAAGAAGGTGTCCTGGCCGACCAGGCAGCAGGTCCGCAACCTGACCATCCTCGTGATGGCGGTCAGCCTTGCCGTCGGCCTGTACATCACCGTCTTCGACTTCGTCTTCTCCGAAGCCGTCCGCCTTCTGGCCGGCGGGGCATAGGCGGGCACGTGATGACCGAGACCCGGGGCACGGAGACGACCAGGGCGCCCGAGAAGCGCTGGTATGTCATCCATACCTACTCGGGCTACGAGAACAAGGTCAAGGCGAACCTCGAACACCGCATCGAGTCGATGGGCATGGAGGACAAGATCTTCCAGGTGCTGGTGCCGATGGAGGACGAGATCGAGATCCGCCAGGGCCAGCGCCACACCGTCCAGAAGAAGGTGTACCCGGGCTACGTCCTCGTCGAGATGATGCTCGACCCCGATAGCTGGTTCGTGGTGCGCAACACGCCGGGCGTCACCAGTTTCGTGGGCGGCGCCAACATCCCCGGCACGCGCAACGAGCCGATCCCGCTCGACGAGAACGAGGTCAAGCAGATCCTCCGCCAGATGGGCGTCGAGACGCCGAAGTACCGCGTCGCCTTCCAGAAGGGCCAGAGCGTGCGCGTCACCGACGGTCCGTTCGCCGAGTTCATCGGCACCGTCGACGAGGTCAACCCCGAGCGGAACAAGGTCAAGGTCCTCGTCAGCATCTTCGGCCGCGAGACGCCGGTCGAGCTGGACTTCCTCCAGGTCGAAAAGCTGTGAGCGCCACTCGGACGGCGCCGGGCGGCGTTGTCGCCTCCGCTCGCTCGCTCACGAACCTCCAGTGCGCTCGCTCGCGTGCTCGGCTCCGCCTTGCGCGGCGCTCGCCCGAGCGGCGCTCACCGTGGCAGTCGAAAGGTAGATAGCGCTCCGTGGCCAAGAAGATCCGAATCGTCCTGACCCTGCAGTTGCCGGCCGGCAAGGCCACGCCCGCGCCGCCCGTCGGCACGGCCCTCGGCCCGCATGGCATCAACATCGTCGAGTTCACCAAGGCGTACAACGAGCGGACCGCCGACAAGGCGGGCCAGGTGATCCCGGCCCAGATCACGGTCTTCGAGGACCGATCGTTCACGTTCATCCTCAAGACCCCGCCGGCCGCCGACCTGCTGCGCAAGGCCGCGGGCATCGAGAAGGGCACCGCGACCGCCGGCCGCGGCACGGTCGGGCGCATCACGCGCGACCAGATCCGCGAGATCGCGACCGCCAAGCTGCCCGACCTCAACGCCAACACCATCGATGCCGCCATCCGCCAGATCGAGGGCACGGCCCGCAGCATGGGCATCGAGGTCATCGGCTAGGCCGACGGGCGTCAGGCGCGGGCGGATCACCCCGCCGCACGCGCTCGAACCATCCGGGGGAGGTCGGAAGCGCCGGCCGCCACGCGAGGATTGCCACATGGCTCGACACGGGAAGAAGTACGAGGAGGCGGCGAAGCTCGTCGACCGCCAGCGCCTGTACGCGCCGGCCGAGGCCGTCGAGCTCGCCCAGCGGACGAACTACACCAGCTTCGACGCCACGGTCGAAGCCCACCTGAACCTCGGCGTCGACCCGCGCCATGCCGACCAGATGGTCCGGGGAACGGTCGTCCTGCCGCACGGCACGGGCAAGGTGGTCCGAGTCGCCGTGTTCGCGCAGGGCGAGAAGGCCCAGGAGGCGCTCCGCGCCGGTGCCGACGAGGTCGGCTCCGAGGACCTCGTCAAGAAGATCGAGGCCGGCTGGCTGGAGTTCGACGTTGCGCTCGCGACGCCCGACACGATGGGGATGGTCGGCCGCCTCGGCCGGATCCTCGGCCGGCGCGGGTTGATGCCGAACCCCAAGTCCGGCACGATCACCTTCGACCTCGATCGGGCGATCCGGGAGGTGAAGGCCGGGCGCGTGGAATTCAAGGTGGACAAGGGCGGCCTCGTCCACGTCCCCGCCGGCAAGGCAAGCTTCGAGCGCGACGCGCTCGTCGCCAACCTCGCAGCCCTGCTCGACGCCGTCAACCGGGCGCGCCCGGCGGGCGCGAAGGGCCAGTACCTCAAGGGCCTGACCATTGCGAGCACCATGGGCCCGGGCATCAAGGTGGACATCCCGGCATTGCTCGCGATCGCCGCGGCCACATGATCCTCGGCCGGGATGACCCGGCCATCACAACGGGGCGGCGGAATCGTGCCGCCCGCACAACTCAATCACGGATCCGCCGCAGACAGCCTGCGCCTGCGGACGCCGAAGCCGGACCCGAACAGGCCGGCTGCGACGTCGGGGCTTGATCCGCCGAACCGGATCGGGGAGTGCCGAAGGGCCCCCCGGGGACGACGGCGAGCACGCCGAGGCAGAGCGACTCTCTCCACCGCCCGGTGGCCCGAGTCCCTGCGAGCTGGAGATCCGCCGCAGGGGCCCCAGGGCCCGGGAGGTCAACATGCCGACAGAGGCCAAGCGCGAGACGGTCGCCGAGCTGCGCGAGGAGATCTCGCGCAACCGGACGTTCATCGTTTCGGAGTACCGCGGCCTCAAGGTGAGTGAGCTCGCCGAGATCCGGCGATCACTGCGCAAGCAGGACGTGACCTACCACGTCGTGAAGAACCGCCTGATGCGGATTGCCGCCGAAGGCCCGACGGGCGAGGCGCTGAGCCCGCTTCTCGAGGGTCCCACGGCGATCGCGTTCGGCAACGACGAGGCAGGCACGGCAAAGGCCGTGCTCGACGCCACCCGGCCGTTCAGCCGGATCATCAAGATCAAGGGCGGCGTCCTTGGCAGCAGCCGGATCGACGCGGAAGGTGTGACGGCCCTTGCCGCCCTGCCCCCGCGCCCGGTCCTCCAGGCCCGCCTCGCCGGCGCGATCGTGTCGCCCGTGGCCACCCTGGGCGGGCTGCTCGCCGCCAACCTGCGCAACCTGGCCTACGGCCTCCAGCAGGTCCACGACCGCAAGGCTGCGGCCGGCTCCTAGTCACGCACCACCCAGCATCGAACCGACCCGAAGGAGTTCGCACCCATGGCAACGCTCACCCAGGACCAGCTGCTCGAGGCCATCGACGGGATGACCGTCCTCGAGCTCTCCAAGTTCATCAAGGCGTTCGAGGACCGCTACGGCGTCACCGCCGCCCCGGCCGCGGTTGCGGCTGCCCCGGCGTCGTCCGGCGCGCCTGCAGCGGACGCACCGGCCGTCGAGGAGCAGACCGAGTTCTCAGCTGTCCTCGCCGAGGTCGGGCCGAACAAGATCCCGGTCATTAAGGTCGTCCGCGAGCTGACCGGACTCGGCCTCAAGGAGGCCAAGGACCTCGTTGACGGCGCCCCGAAGGCCGTCAAGGAGGGCATCGCCCGCGAGGAGGCCGAGAAGATCAAGGCCGCCCTCGAGGAGCAGGGCGCGAAGGTCGAGATCAGGTAGCGCATTCGCGTTTCACGACGGGGCCGGGGCGCGAGTCCCGGCCTCGTGCATTTTCCGCCAGGGTGGCGCCGGGTCACGGTCGCCACGGCGGGTGTGACCGCTACGCTTCCGTTCCTGCTCGTTTGCGATGAGCGGAGGAGGTGAGGTTCCCATGGACGCGGCGACCTGGATCAGTCTGGGGCAGCTGACCATCTCGATCGTCGGCATCGCGATCACGGCCTGGCTTGCCGTGATCGTCCAGCGGAGCGCGACGAGGATCGCTCAGTTGGAGTTCAATCGGGCGCTGCGCGACAGCTGGATGCATGTCGATGAGATGGTGCTGCAGAAGCCGGAGTTCCTTGAACTGGTCGACCGATACCTCGAACCGCGCGAGACGGCCGATCCCACGTTCGCGCAAAAGCGTCACTTCCTGTTCGTGTTCCTGAGCCCGCTCTACACGACGTATCAGGCCGCTCGCCAGGGACTCGCGAGCGGCGGATCGGCCGAGACCATCGCGACGGTCAAGGCGCAGCTGGCACGCGTCCTGCTCGACGAGGATGCCTTCTGGTTGACACAGAACCAGGGCTATGACAGCGACTTCATGACGCTGTGCCGCGACGTTCACGACAGCCTGTCTCACGTGGTGAGTCCTCCGACCCGCGCGACGAACGATCCGTAGCGCCGAGCAACCCGCCCGACCTGCGGGCGACCGTCCCGCTCGTGGCCCCGACCACCGTCAGGGCCCCCACCCCCTTGACAGGCCATTTGACAATGAGCGGTTCTGGGCTACCATTGCACGTTCTGTGAGTGCGGCCCTTCCCCATTTTCTCCGTCAAGGAGCGGTCCATGCTGTCTGCTGCTGAGACGTCGTCGAATCGTGCCTTCCAGCACCTCGCGCGCATCCGGTACGCCCGGATTCCCGAAGTCCTGCCGATCCCGAACCTGATCGAGCTGCAGCTCGACTCGTTCCGGTGGTTCCTCGATCGGGGCCTGCGCGAGCTGTTCGACGAGATCAGCCCGATCAAGGACTTCACCGGCAAGGTGATGGAGCTCCAGTTCCTCGACTACGAGTTCGGGCCGCCCAAGTACAGCGAACTCGAGTGCCGCACCAAGGACCTCACGTTCAGCCGCCCGCTGTACGTCAACGTGGAGCTCCTGATCAAGGAGACGGGCGAGATCCAGCGCCAGCGGGTCTACATGGGCGACTTCCCGACGATGACCGACCAGGGGACCTTCGTCATCAACGGCGCCGAGCGGGTCGTCGTCAGCCAGCTCGTCCGGTCGCCCGGTGTGTACTACAGCGAGCTCGAGGACCCCACGAGCGGCCGCGGCCTGTTCAGCGCCAAGGTGATCCCGAACCGCGGCGCCTGGCTCGAGTTCGAGACCAACAACAAGGGCCAGCTCTGGGTCAAGGTCGATCGCAAGCGCAAGATTGCGGCGACCACCCTGCTGCGTGCCGTCGGCTACGAGAACGACGATGAGATCCGAGCGCTGTTCGCGCCGATCGATGCCGATCCCGAGCACCCGTACATCGCCAACACCCTGGACAAGGACGTCACCCACACCCAGCAGGAAGCGCTGATCGAGGTCTACAAGAAGCTGCGCCCCGGCGATCCGCCCACCGGCGACAACGCCCGCCAGCTCGTCGAGAGCCTGTTCTTCAACTTCCGCCGGTACGACCTCGGGCGCGTCGGGCGGTACAAGTTCAACAAGAAGCTCGATGGCGTCGCTGGGCGCATGGGAATCGAGCTGCCGCGCGATGGGCGCACCATCACCCGTGAGGACGTCGCCGCGATCGTCGGCCAACTCATCGAGTGCAATCGCGGGCTCCACCCCAAGGACGATATCGACCACCTGGGCAACCGCCGCATCCGCGCGAATGGCGAGCTGATCCAGAACGCGTTCCGGATCGGCCTCCTGCGCATGGAGCGGGTTGTGCGCGAGCGCATGACCATCCAGGAGATCGACAAGGCGACCCCCAACGCCCTCATCAACATCCGCCCGGTCGTGGCGGCGATGAAGGAGTTCTTCGGCGGCAGCCAGTTGTCGCAGTTCATGGACCAGACGAATCCGCTCGCGGAGCTCACCTCCAAGCGCCGCCTGTCCGCCCTCGGCCCGGGCGGCCTCTCGCGTGAGCGCGCCGGCTTCGACGTCCGCGACGTGCACCACAGCCACTACGGGCGCATCTGCCCCATTGAGACCCCGGAGGGCCCGAACATCGGCCTGATCGGCTCGCTCGCGACCTACGGCCGGATCAACAGCTACGGCTTCATCGAGACGCCCTACCGCAAGGTCAAGCGGACCATCGCGTGGGACGACCCTGACCTGCTGGCCTACGAGGCGGGCACAGACCTCACGCTCAAGGACGGCACCGTCGTCCTCAAGGCCGGCCAGCGTTTCACAGCCGAAGCGGGGTCCACCCTCAAGCGCCAGAAGGCGCTGGCGTTCCCGATCCGCCCGGTCGTGACCAACGAGATCGAGTACCTCCCGGCCGACGAGGAGGAGGAGCACCACGTCGCGCAGGCCAACGCGGCCCTTGATGACGCCGGCCACTTCCTCACGGAGCGGATCCCGTCACGCTACCGCGATGCGTTCCCCGAGGCTCGACCCAACCAGATCGAATACATGGACGTCTCGCCCAAGCAGGTCGTCTCCGTTGCGACGGCGCTGATCCCATTCCTGGAGCACGACGACGCGAACCGCGCCCTGATGGGCTCGAACATGCAGCGCCAGGCGGTGCCGCTGCTCGAGCCGGAGTCGCCGATCGTCGGCACCGGCATGGAGGAGCGGGCCGCCCGCGACTCCGGCCAGGTCATCGTCGCAGCCCGGCCCGGCGTGGTCACCAGTGTGACTGCCGAGCGGATCGCGATCGAGACCGATGACGGCCAGCTCGACGAGTACCGCCTGCAGAAGTTCGTCCGCAGCAACCAGGGTACGTGCATCAACCAGCGCCCCATCGTGGATGTCGGCCAGCGGGTGGAGGCCGCCCAGGCCGTCGCGGACTCCTCGTCCACCGACTATGGCGAGCTCGCGCTCGGACGCAACATCCTCGTCGCGTTCATGAGCTGGGAGGGCGGCAACTACGAGGATGCGATCGTGATCAGCGATCGCCTCGCGAAGGACGACCTCTTCACCAGCATCCACATCGAGAAGCACGAGATCGAGTCGCGCGACACGAAGCTCGGGCCCGAAGAGATCACCCGCGACATCCCCAACGTCGGCGAAGAGTCCCTCAAGGACCTCGACGAGGAGGGGATCGTCTACATCGGCGCGGAGGTGCGCCCGGGCGACATCCTCGTGGGCAAGATCACGCCCAAGGGCGAGACCGAGCTGACCGCCGAAGAGCGCCTCCTGCGCGCGATCTTCGGGGAGAAGGCGCGCGAAGTGAAGGACTCCTCGCTCCGCCTGCCCCACGGCGAGCGCGGCAAGGTCGTCGAGATCCGCGAGTTCCGGCGCGAGCTCAACGACGACCTTCAGCCGGGCGTGAACCGCCTGGTCCGGGTGTCGGTGGCCCAGAAGCGCAAGATCAGCGTGGGCGACAAGATGGCTGGCCGCCACGGCAACAAGGGCGTCATCGCCAAGATCCTCCCGCAGGAGGACATGCCCTACCTACCCGACGGAACGCCGGTCGACATCATCCTCAACCCGCTCGGCGTGCCGAGCCGCATGAACATCGGCCAGATCCTGGAGACGCACCTCGGCTGGGCGCTCCACGCGAAGGGCCAGAAGGCGGCCACGGCCGTCTTCGACGGGGCGACCGAGGCGCAGATCCGGGATGAGCTGCGCCAGGCCGGCCTGCCCGAGACGGGCAAGATCGTGCTCCGGGATGGCCGCACCGGGGAGGCGTTCGACTCGCCGATCACAGTCGGCTACATCTACATGCTCAAGCTCCACCACCTGGTGGAGGACAAGATCCACGCGCGCTCGACGGGCCCCTACAGCCTGATCACCCAGCAGCCGCTGGGCGGCAAGGCCCAGTTCGGGGGCCAGCGGTTCGGGGAGATGGAGGTGTGGGCCCTCGAGGCCTACGGTGCCGCCAACATCCTGCAGGAGCTGCTGACCGTGAAGTCCGACGACGTGCTCGGTCGTGTCCAGACCTACGAAGCCATCGTGAAGGGGGAGGACATCCAGCCACCGCGCGTCCCCGAATCCTTCAAGGTGCTCATCAAGGAACTGCGCAGCCTCGGTCTGAACGCCGAGATCCTCGATCAGAACGACGAGGAGATCCCGCTCGCCGAGGACGACGTGTCAGGCTACCTGCCGCCGGACCTCGGAGGAATCAACCTCGCGGGTTTCGAGGACTGACGCCGCCTCGTACCCGCCCCTGCGAGCTCTGGCCTCGGCCGGCCGGAGTTCGTTCGCACCGATCCAAGTCGCGCACGCCCGTCGGCCGCAGCGGGCGCAGCCGCGGGGAGAACCATGCTCGAGGTCAATAACTTCAGCGCGATCCGCATTTCGCTGGCCAGCCCGGACCAGATCCGGGAGTGGTCCAAGGGCGAGGTCACCAAGCCCGAGACGATCAACTACCGCACGCTCAAGCCCGAAAAGGACGGCCTCTTCGACGAGCGCATCTTCGGTCCCACCAAGGACTGGGAGTGCTACTGCGGCAAGTACAAGCGCATTCGCTACAAGGGCATCATCTGCGACAAGTGCGGCGTCGAGGTCACGCGTTCGAAGGTCCGCCGCGAGCGGATGGGCCACATCCAGCTCGCGAGCCCCGTCAGCCACATCTGGTACTTCAAGGGCACGCCCAGCCGGCTGGGGATCCTGCTCGACATCAGCCCGCGCAACCTCGAGCGCATCCTGTACTTCGCGCTGTACATCGTCACCCACGTCGACGAGGACGCGCGCAAGCGTGCGCTCCAGCAGCTCGAGGAGGAGGCCGAGGGCCGCGGCGGCAAGGCCGGCAAGCAGCTCAACGACCTTGAGGACGAGCTTCGCGCCGATTTCAACCGCCGCAAGGACGAGCTCAACGAGGCGCTGGCCCACACTCGGGCCGACCTCGAGGCCCAGCGGACCAGCCGGACCGAAGCCATCGTCGACGCCGCGAAGGCCGTCGAAGCGATGCTGGCTGAGCTCGGGACCGGCACGGCTGAATCCGCGATCGCCTTCGAACCGACCGGCGAAGTCGTCGTCGGGGCCGGCGAAAAGGGCGGCAAGGACGCGACGGCGCGCCTGCGCAAGATCGTCTCGGCCGAGACCGAGCGGGTCAACCAGGAGCTCCAGCAGCGCGAGCAGGACGAGGCGCGCGAGACGGAGCAGAAGATCGGCGAGCTCAGCGCCGCCATCGGCGACACGCTCCAGGCCGAGCGCGAGCGGCTTGCCCAGGAGGCCGCGGGCCTCAAGGACGAGATCCGAAAGCAGCGCGACGAAATCGATGGCCTCAAGCCGATGATGACCCTCGGCGAGACAGACTTCCGGGCGCTCGATGAGAAGTACGGCTCCGGCGCTCGCGGCGGCATGCGCGTCTTCTGGGCGGGCATGGGCGCCGAGGCCGTCCGCGACATCATCGGTCGCATGGACCTCGAGGAGATGGCGCGCACGCTCCATGTCGAAGTCCGCACCACCAGCGGCCAGCGACGCAAGAAGGCGATCAAGCGCCTGCGCCTCATCGAGGCCTTCCGCCGCTCCGGGACGCGCCCCGAGTGGATGATCCTGTCGGTCCTGCCGGTCATCCCGCCCGATCTGCGACCCATGGTCCAGCTCGACGGCGGCCGCTTCGCGACCTCCGACCTCAACGACCTGTACCGCCGCGTCATCAACCGCAACAACCGGCTCAAGCGGCTCCTCGAGCTCGGCGCGCCCGAGATCATCATCCGCAACGAGAAGCGGATGCTCCAGGAGGCGTGCGACGCCCTGATCGACAACGGCCGCCGCGGGCGGGCGATCGCGGGTACCGGCAACCACCGCCTCAAGAGCCTGTCCGACATGCTCAAGGGCAAGCAGGGCCGGTTCCGGCAGAACCTGCTCGGCAAGCGCGTGGACTACTCGGGCCGGTCGGTGATCGTGGTCGGTCCGGAGCTCAAGCTCCATCAGTGCGGGCTGCCCAAGAAGATGGCGCTCGAGCTGTTCAAGCCGTTCGTCATGCGCCAGCTTGTCGAGAAGGGCTTTGCCCACAACATCAAGAGCGCCAAGCGCATCGTCGAGCGCGTCCGGCCCGAGGTCTGGGACGTCCTCGAAGAGGTCATCAAGGACCACCCGGTCCTGCTGAACCGCGCCCCGACCCTGCACCGCCTCGGCATCCAGGCGTTCATGCCGGTCCTCGTCGAGGGCTCGGCCATCCAGATCCACCCGCTCGTCTGCACCGCGTTCAACGCGGACTTCGACGGCGACCAGATGGCGGTCCACGTGCCGCTCTCGACGGCCGCCCAGGAAGAGGCGCGGACGATGATGCTCTCGACGGCCAACCTGCTCTCACCCGCGGATGGCAGCCCGGTCGTCGCGCCGACCCAGGACATGGTGCTCGGCTGCTTCTACCTGACCATCGAGCGCGAGCTCGGCGACGAAAGCCCGGTCCGCCGGTTCGCGACCGAGGACGAAGCGATCCTGGCGTACCAGCTGCGAAGGGTCACCCTGCACGAGCCGGTCGACGCCGAGATCCTGGCCTGGAACGAGGCCGCGGGAGCACTTGTCGAGACCAGGACGCGCACCACGATCGGCCGCATCATCTTCAACCAGGTCCTGCCCGCGCCGCTCCGGTTCAAGAACATCGACATGAAGCGGTCCGCTCTCAAAGCGCTCGTGGACGAGTGCTACCGCCTGCTGGGGCCCGAGGAGACGGCGCACCTCGTCGACGGCATCAAGAGCGTCGGCTTCGAGTTCGCGACCCGCGGCGGCATGACGATCGCGGTGAGCGATATCACGATGCCGGTCGACAAGGCCGCGCGCCTCGCGGCAGCGGACGCGTCGGTCGACGTCATCGATCGCCAGCACCAGCGCGGCCTCATCACCGACGACGAGCGCTACGAGCAGGTCGTCGGGGTCTGGCAGGACACGACGTCCAGGATGTCCGACGCGATGATGGACAACCTCGATCCGTTCGGGTCGGTCACGATGATGACCGCGTCGGGCGCCCGGGGAAACAAGGGCAACATCGGCCAGCTGGGCGCCATGCGCGGCCTGATGGCAGACCCGTCGGGCCGGATCATCGAAGTCCCCGTCCGGAGCAATTTCCGCGAGGGGATGACGGTCCTCGAGTACTTCATCTCCACTCACGGCGCTCGAAAGGGCCTCGCGGATACGGCACTGCGGACCGCCGACTCCGGCTACCTCACCCGGCGCCTGGTCGACGTCGCGCAGGACGTCATCACGCGTGAGGACGACTGCGGGACCGAGGAAGGCAGCTGGATCACCCGCGCGGAGTCCAGTGAGATCGCAAGCAACGAGTCAGGTGCGTTCCAGCGCCGCCTCGTCGGGCGGCTCATCGCGGCTCCGATCGCCGACCCGGCCAGTCCCGACGGTGCCGTGCTCGTGGATCGGAACACCCAGATCACCGAGGACGTGGCGCGCCTGATCGACGACGGCGGGATCGACGAGGTCCTGGTTCGCTCGCCGTTGACGTGCGAGGCCCGCTTCGGCGTCTGCCGCATGTGCTACGGCCGCAACCTGGCCACCGGCGATCTGGTCGGCCCCGGCGAGGCGGTCGGCATCATCGCAGCCCAGTCGATCGGTGAGCCCGGCACCCAGCTGACGATGCGGACGTTCCACACCGGCGGGGTCGCCGGCCTGGACATCACCGCCGGTCTGCCGCGCGTCGAGGAGCTGTTCGAGGCGCGGGTGCCCAAGGGCAAGGCCGAGATCAGCCACATCGACGGGATCGTCGAGATCATCCGCAGCGAAGCAGGCACACGGGTCAAGGTGACCAGCCGCGAAAGCTACGACACGTCGATCCAGCTCCCGGCCGGTGCCGAGCTGCTCGCAGCGCCGGGCGACCTCGTGGAGGCCAACCAGACCATCGCGCGAGCCGTGGCGGCCGCCGACGGGACCGTCGCCCGGGACACCACGTCACCGGTGAAGGGCTTCCTGGTCCGCGACAAGGACGGCCTCGTCGTCCGTGCCGAGGACGTCGTGGAGCGCGAGTACGCCATCCCGCACAACGCCAAGCTCAAGGTCGAGAATGGCCAGGAGATCCGGGCAGGGGACCCCATCACGGATGGCCCGATCAACCCGCAGGAGTACCTCGACACCCGGGGCAAGGACGCCGTCCAGCGCTACCTGGTCAAGGAAGTCCAGAAGGTGTACCGGAGCCAGGGCGTCACGATCAATGACAAGCACATCGAGATCATCGTCCGCCAGATGCTCCGAAAGGTCCGCATCGACCAGCCGGGCGACACGGACCTCCTGCCGACCGAACTGATCGACCGGCTGGACTTCGAAGAGGTCAACAACCACGTCCTGGCCGAGGGCGGCGAGCCGGCGACGGCCCAGACCGTGCTCCTGGGCGTGACCAAGGCGTCGCTCAACACGTCGAGCTTCCTTGCCGCCGCGTCCTTCCAGGAGACCACACGGGTCCTGACCGAAGCGGCCATCAACGGCGCCAAGGATCACCTGATCGGCCTCAAGGAGAACGTGATCATCGGCAAGCTGATCCCCGCCGGGAGCGGCGCGCCGCAGAACATCGCCGTGGCTCGCGAGCGCCAGCGGCGGGCGGCCCTCGAGGCCCTCGCCGGCGAGACGCTGGAGGCACTCCCGGGGAGCGAGTACAACCCGTTCCTCGAGGACGGGACGCCGCGCGCCGACGACGACGAGACAGCGGAGCTCACGTCGCTCCTCGTGGGCGACGAGACCGCCGCAGCCGGCGAAGAGCTCGTCAATCCGTTCCTGTCACCCGGTGGCAGCTCGGCGGACGAGGACTCGGCCGCAGCAGCCGACATCACAGCGGACGAGCCCGCGTAGGACGAGCTCCGGACCACGCGCACCTCGAAGGCCCGCCGGGCGACCCGGCGGGCCTTCCAATTCCGTACAGTGGGGTCCCCCGGCCCACGACCGGCACGGCAAGGGGGCGCAGGAGGGAACCCAATGGCTGCCACCGCCGCACCGGCTCCGCAGCGCGTCCGCGTCGACCCCGGCAAGCTCGAAGACTTCATGACCGAGGCGTACGTCGCCCTCGGCATGCCGCGTGAGGATGCGCGCGTCTGCGCGTGGGGCGTCGTGTTCGCCGACCTCCGCGGCCACGAGTCGCACGGTGTCTCGAACAACGTGCTGGGCTCGTATGTCCCGGGCCTCCGGTCCGGCGACACAAAGGCGCGTCCGAACATCCGGATCCTCCAGGAGACCACGGTCACGTCCCGCTGGGACGGCGACCAGGGGATGGGCTTCGTCGTCGGGCACCGCGTCATGCAGTGGGTCATCGAGCGCGCCAGGCAGCACGGCGCGGCCTTCGCCGCGGTGGCCAACAGCCGCCACTACGGCATGGCGCAGTGCTACTCGTACATGGCGCTCGAGCACGACCTCATCGGCTACTCACTGACCAACGGCGTGACCCCTGGCGTGGTTCCGTTCCAGGGCCGCGAATCGCGCCTCGGGACGAACCCCATCAGCGTGGCCATCCCGGCCGGTGAGATGCCGCCGTATCTGCTGGACATGGCGACCACGACGGTCGCGTTCGGCAAGATCCAGAACTACCAGCGCGACGGCAAGCCGATCCCGCCCACGTTCGCCCTCGGGCGAGACGGCCGGCCGACGACGGACCCGAACGAGGCCCTGGCGGCCGTGAGGCTCCTGCCACTGGGCGCCAACAAGGAAGGCTCGGGCCACAAGGGCTACGGCCTGGGGCTGATGGTCGACATCTTCTGCGGCGGGCTCTCGGGCCATGGCTTCCGCGCCACCCCCGATGATCCCGAGGCAGTCAGCCACTTCTTCGGTGCGTGGCGGCCCGACGCCTTCCTGCCGCTCGACGAGTTCAAGTCGCTCATGGACGGCCGGCTGCGCGAGATGACCCAGACGGCGCCCTCCGAGGGCTACGACCGCGTGCTCTACGCGGGCCTGCCCGAATGGGAGTCCGAGCAGGACAAGCGCGCGAACGGGATCCCGCTCCATCCGAGCGTGGTCGAGAAGCTGCGCGGCCTGGCGGGTGAGCTCGGGCTCGATTTCGACATCTCCCGGTAGCGGGCATGGCCGCTGGGACGGAGCAGTCGGCGGCGGCTCGAGTCCGGGTCGACCCGGTACGGCTCGAGCGGGCCGTCACGGAGATCTACGTCGCGCTGGGCCTCCCCCCGGACGACGCGCTCATCTGCGCGCGCGGCGTCGTGCTCTCCGATCTGCGAGGCCATGAGTCCCACGGGGTCTCGAACTCAGTGCTGGACAGCTACGTGCCGGGCCTCCGCTCGGGCACCATCAATCCCCGGCCGGACATCCGGGTGCTGCACGAGACGTCGGTCACGTCCCGCTGGGACGGCGACCGTGGCATGGGCTACGTGGCGGGCCACCGGGTGATGCAGTGGGTGATGGAGCGAGCTCGCCGGCACGGCGCGGCGTTCGCATCCGTTGCCAACAGCCGCCACTTCGGGATGGCCCAGTACTACCCGCTGATGGCGCTGGAGCATGACCTCATCGGGTTGTCCATGACGGGCGGGCTGGTGCGGTCCGTGGTTCCGTTCCAGGGCGTCGAGGGCCGGTATGGGACCAACCCCATCAGCGTTGCGATCCCCGCAGGGGCGATGCCGCCGTTCGTGCTGGACATGGCCACCACCACCGTGGCGGGCGGCAAGATCGTCAATGCGATGCGGGACGGGCGCTCGATCCCGCCGACCATTGCCCTGGGTCACGACGGCCGACCCACCACCGATCCGGGCGAGGCCCTCGCGGCAAAGCGCATGCTGCCGCTCGGGGCGACGAAGGAGGGCTCAGGGCACAAGGGCTACGGCCTGGCGCTGTGGGTGGAGCTGTTTACGGGCGTGCTGTCGGCGCAGGGGTTCGCGGCACGGTTCGAGGGCGATGAGTTCGTGGTCCACTTCTTCGGTGCGTGGGACCCGGCGGCGTTCCTGCCGCTCGAAGAGTTCAAGGCGCTGATGGACGGCCGGCTGCGGGAGATGACCGAGACGCCCCCCTCCGAGGGCTACGACCGCGTGCTCTACGCCGGGTTTCCCGAGTGGGAGGCCGAGCAGGAGCACCGGGCGAATGGCATCCCGCTCCATCCGTCGGTGGTGGAGCAGTTCACGGCGCTGGCGGCCGAGCTCGGCGTGCCGTTCGACGTGCTCCGATAGCGAATGCCGGGAACGAGCCGCTGGAGCCCCGAGCGCCACTGGCTGGCCGAGGCGCACCGGATCGAGGGCCACTGACTCACGTCCGAGGTCAGGCTCGGGTCGCACCGGGTGTCAGCCAGCACTGGGAGCGATGGTAGGTGGCGCCGGGACGACAGAGAGCTGGTGCGGGAACCGAATTCCATCCCGGGGCACGCTTGTGGCGGGATGGATTCGGGCGCATTGCCGCCGAACCAACGATGAGCCGGTGTCTACGATCGCGGGCAGTGATGACTGACAGGTAGCAGCGCCATCCCGGCCGCCGGGAGGCGGCCGATGAGGCCGCGGTGAGGATCTGCGAGGACCCGGATCGCGGTCCGAAAGAGGAGAGCGCCAGGCGGCAACGGGCCCGGGGTTCGGGGCGCGCCCCGTGGCCGTCGTTCGCTTGCGCGTGCTCAGGGTCGCTGCTATGCTCACGGTTCGTGGCTCGGCAGGGCCATGACGTCGTCTGCGCCGGAGGGCACGGGCGATCGCCCGCCGAGCACCAGATGGGCCGAACCGTCGTCTCACCGTGAGGCGGCTCGCGGCTCTCACTGAACCCATTCAAACGGGAGACCTTTCTCCGTGCCGACCATCAGCCAGCTCATCCGCCATGGCCGCCAGCGCAAGATCTCCAAGGTCAAAGCGCCCGCCATGCGGAAGAACTGGAACAGCCTCAAGCAGCGCCAGGAGCCGATCCCGGGCGCCCCGCAGAAGCGTGGCGTCTGCCTCCAGGTTCGCACGATGACGCCGAAGAAGCCGAACTCGGCGCTGCGGAAGATCGCTCGCGTGCGGCTCTCGAACCAGATGGAAGTCACGGCCTACATCCCCGGCATCGGCCACAACCTCCAGGAGCACTCGGTGGTGCTGGTCCGGGGTGGTCGCGTGAAGGATCTGCCGTCGGTGAAGTACCACATCATCCGCGGCGCGCTTGACGCGGCCGGCGTGCGGGATCGCAAGCAGGGTCGCAGCAAGTACGGTGCGAAGGCGGCCCCGCAGGTCGGAGGCCGTCGCTGATGCCACGCCGCGCACTGGTTCCACGCAAGGCCAAGTACCAGACGACGCCGTCAAATCGCACCACGGCGCGGTTCACCGCGAAGCTGATGATGAACGGCAAGCGCCACTTGTCCGACCGGATCCTGCGCGAGGCGCTCGCGCGGGCGGAGGCGCAGGCGCGCCGGCCCGGCCTCGAGGTGCTCGAGGCGGCCATGCGCAACGCGACCCCCATCATCGAGGTCAAGCCCCGTCGTGTCGGCGGCGCTACCTACCAGGTGCCGGTCGAGATTCGCGGCGACCGCCGGCTTTCGCTGGGCGTTCGCTGGCTCGTCCAGGCCGCGCGGAAGCGCAACGGCAAGAGCATGAGCGAGAAGCTCGCGGCCGAGTTCGTCGATGCCATGAACGGCCTCGGCGCGGCCGTCAAGCGCCGAGAAGACACCCACAAGATGGCCGACGCCAACAAGGCGTTCAGCCACTTCAAGTGGTAGGCCGTACGGCCGCCACGATCAGTACCGGAGCGTAGAGACCCCCGTGGCACGTCAGGTTCCGCTCGCACGAACGCGGAACATCGGAATCATCGCCCATATCGATGCGGGCAAGACCACCGTCACCGAGCGGATCCTCTTCTATACCAAGAAGATCTACAAGCTCGGGGAGGTCCATGAGGGCGCGGCCACCATGGACTGGATGCCCCAGGAGCAGGAGCGCGGGATCACCATCACCGCGGCTGCAACGACGGCGTTCTGGGCCGACCACCGGATCAACATCATCGATACGCCCGGGCACGTGGACTTCACGGTGGAGGTGGAGCGCAGCCTCCGGGTGCTCGACGGCGCGGTCGTGGTCTTCGACGGCGTGGCAGGCGTGGAGCCCCAGTCCGAGACGGTCTGGCGCCAGGCTGACCGCTACGGTGTGCCGCGCATCTGCTTCATCAACAAGCTCGATCGCACTGGGGCTGACTTCTGGCGCTGTGTCGCGATGATCAAGGATCGCCTCGGTGCGAATGCCGTGCCGATCCAGATCCCGATCGGCACCGAGGACACATTCCAGGGCGTGATCGATCTCGTCGCGATGAAGGCCATCCTCTACCGCGACGACCTCGGCAACAAGATCGACGTCATCGACATCCCGGCCGAGTACCGGGCCGAGGCGGACAAGCACCGCGAGGCCCTCCTGGAGGCCGTCGCCGAGTCGGACGACGTGCTCACGCACAAGTTCCTCGAGGGCGAGGAGTTGACCGAGGAGGAGATCCGCCACGGCATCCGCCTGGGCACCCTCCAGTACAAGATCGTCCCGGTCCTCACCGGCTCGGCCCTCAAGAACAAGGGCGTTCAGCCCATGCTCGATGCGGTCGTGGCGTACCTGCCCTCGCCGCTCGACGTGCCGCCGATGATCGGCGAGGACCCGCGCACCCACACCGAGGTGCTGCGGACCGTCGACGACCAGGAGCCATTCAGCGCGCTCGCCTTCAAGATCGCGGCGGACCCGTTCGTCGGAAAGCTCGTGTTCTTCCGTGTGTACTCGGGCACGCTCAAGTCCGGGTCCTACGTGTACAACGCGACCAAGGACCGCAAGGAGCGCATCGGGCGCATCCTGCAGATGCATGCCAACCACCGCGAGGAGATCGAAGAGGTCTACGCGGGCGACATCGCCGCGGCCGTGGGGCTCAAGGAGACCTACACCGGCGACACGCTGACCGATCCGGACAAGCCGGTCATCCTCGAGTCTATGACCTTCCCCGAGCCGGTCATCGAGGTCAAGATCGAGCCCAAGACCAAGGCCGACCAGGACAAGCTGGGCATCGCCCTTCAGCGGCTGTCCGAAGAGGATCCGACCTTCCGGGTCAAGACCGACCCGGAGAGCGGCGAGACGCTCATCGCGGGCATGGGCGAGCTGCATCTCGACGTGCTGGTGGACCGGATGATCCGCGAGTTCAAGGTCGCGGCGAACATCGGCAAGCCGCAGGTCTCCTACCGCGAGACGATCCGGCGCTCAGCCCAGGGCAACGGCCGATTCGTCCGGCAGACCGGCGGCAAGGGCCAGTACGGCCACGCGGTCATCAAGGTCGAGCCGGCCGAGAAGGGCGCGGGCTACGAGTTCATCGACAAGATCGTCGGCGGGGTCATCCCGCGCGAGTACATCAAGCCGGTTGACCAGGGCGTCCGCGAGGCGCTCGAGACCGGCATCTACGCGGGCTTCCCCGTCGTGGATGTCAAGGTGACGCTCTTCGACGGCTCGTTCCACGAGGTGGACAGCTCGGAGATGGCGTTCAAGATCGCGGGCTCGATGGCCATCAAGGACGCCTTCGCCAGGGCGGACCCGGTCATCCTCGAACCGATCATGCGGGTCGAGGTCACGATGCCCGAG
>Ga0194132_10005718_pt1 | contig 19847 bp, 22 predicted proteins | sample TA2KigOf80mmetaG_FD_148612 | JGI IMG/M metagenome (GOLD analysis project Ga0194132, IMG submission 148612) | Freshwater microbial communities from Lake Tanganyika, Tanzania - TA2015054 Kigoma Offshore 80m | ecosystem: Environmental > Aquatic > Freshwater > Lake | place: Tanzania: Lake... | reverse complement strand
GTCGCCCGCGTTCATCCAGCTCTTCGACCAGACTTCGATACTTAGACCGAAGCCAGCACACAATGGTCTCGTCTCTCATCCCTGCTCTTGTGCAGAGGCTCTCCACTCCGGTCAATCACTATTGCGGTAAGTTGTTTCCTGCCACCGCCTTAGCTCATCACAGCGCGTAGTTCCCAAGATTTGGCTTGTTGTTGCTGGGCAATATCGATGGCTTTGAGGAAACAGCTCTCTGCCTCCTGCTCCACCGCCACCTGGGTGCTAGGTGTGAGGTGCTGGGTGTTAGGGGCTGGCAACTGAGAACTGACGACTGACAACGTTTGTAGCGTCAGTTCTCCTTTGAGCCGATACAACTCTGCTTCACACCAACGTTCCTCAGTTCTAGAGACGATATCCAGCGCTTCGGCTAGTAAACGTATCCCTTCTTCGCTTTGTTCTTTCTGCCCACAGACACCAGCGAGGAGAGAAAGAAAATGCGGTTGCCAGAGTTGCGCGCCCATTGTTTTCCATTGAGAGAGGCCATCGCGAATCAGCTTTACTCCATCCTCTCGGCTGTTTTGCACGGCCGATGCCCAGCCCTGATAAACAGGACTCGACGCCAAGAAAAATGGAAAGCTATGTTCGTTCGCGAGTGCAGCCAATACCGCTGCTCGTTCCTGCACGGCTTGCGCTTCTCGACGAAAATGATGGAGACCAACGATACAGTACAAAGCAGAGGTATAGCTATACGGATGGGATAACTCTTTCGCGACGCCCAGTGCTTCATCGCCCATTTTCATGGCCTGCTCTGGATAACCAAGATGCCACAGCGCACGTGCCGCAGAGATGCGGCAGAAGACACCTGGATCTGAGGCTGCATGCAGCAGAGCGAGAGAAGAATGTTTACGGATATCGTACTGGGCTATTCCTTGCTCTGCATGCTTTAAACACGAAGAAAAATCTCCAACAAAAAACAACGTCTGCCCGAGAGCGTGACAGCTCATCGACAACAAGGCCGAGTCTTGGGCACTCTCAGCAATATGGAAAAGCTGTTCAGCCAAGGTTCGCGTTTTTCGCAACTCCGCGCGAGCAAGGTAAAAAATCCACAAGCCCGACAGCGTAGGAAAGAGCTGCGTAGAGTCGCCCAACCGCTGACAGAGTTCCAGTGCTCGCGCGTATGTCGTTTCTACTTCAGCATGGGAGAAGCCCTGTACTGCTATCAAGATCGAACCTAAAGCGACGTGCAGAGCAAGTTCCTGTTGGTCACGCGTACTTGTCTCGGGTAAAGTCGTGAGCAGCTCCAGCCCTTTTGTGAGGTGACCGATAGCTTCCACATAGGCTGAACGCTGGGTGGCACGTTCACCAGCCTGCTGCCAATAGGGGATCGCCTGTTCGATATGTCCGGCCTCGGTGTAATGATGAGCGACTAATTCCGGTTGTGTGTCCTTGGTTCCTGGGAATCGTTCTTCCAACACGTGCGCAATCTGTTGGTGATATCGCTGCCGCGTGCTTTTCAGTAACGATTGATAGGCCGTGTCTTGAATGAGCGCATGTTTGAAGAAGTACTGTTTTTGCTCGCCGATGCCGTGTGGATAGAGAATTTCCGCCTCTACGAGTTTTCCCAGAGCTGAACGTAAGTCCTTCGCACTGAGTGGTGCCACTGCTTGCATGAGTTCGTATGAGAACTCACGCCCTAATGTCGCACCTAGTTGAGCTATCTGCCGTGCACTAGCAAGCCGATCAAGTCGTGCGAGTAAGGCTTCTTGCAAGGTCGCGGGAATTCCCAATTGTCGGGGCGCTTCGCGAAGCGTCCCGACTGACTCGGTCGCCGCTACAGATTCCACCACGCTCTTCGTCAATTCCTCAACGAACAACGGTACGCCATCCGTCTTCATCCGAATCTGCTCGATCAGTTCTGCTGACAAAGCTTTCTCCGCCGTGACTTTCTCGATCAGGGCTTCGACTTGTTTCTTCCCAAGACGACTGAGTACAAATTGAGAAATATGTGAGCGTAATTTCCATGGTGGGGCAAACTCAGGACGAAAAGTCAGCACGAGTAACAAGTTCGTCGTCGGAATTTGTTCGATCAGCAACGAAAGAAATTCCAACGACGAGGGGTCTATCCAGTGTAAATCTTACCAGACTAAGACCGTGGCTTGCCGCTTCGCTTGTGCCGCTATCAGTTGCAGCAGGAATTGCAGGGTCCGTTCCTTTTGCTTCTGCGGTGTCAGGTTGAGCGGTGGACACTGCGGCGGAGTGGGAAGGGAAAGAAACGCGGTCAACAGCGGCAGACTGTTCTGCAAGTTGTACAGGGCCAGGGTTCGTTCTAGTTTTTCTCCTTTCTCCTGATCGTTGTCTTGGTGAGAGAACAACAGCATGCGCTGCAACACCTCAATCAGAGGATAGAACACGCTGTGCTGATGATATGGCGAGCAACGAGCTTCGAAAAAGAACGAGCCTTCTGCCGTGACGTGCTCGCGTAACGTGTACACTAATCGCGACTTGCCAATACCCGGCTCGCCGCTGAGCAGCACGACTTGCCCTTGTCCTTCCTTAACTTGTTCCCAGCGATCGCTGAGCAATCTAACTTCCTGTTCACGTCCGACTAATGGTGTCAGCGTTGTGCGTCCGGCTAGAGGTGAAGTACTCTGACGTTCGCTTTGCACGTGATAGACAGCAATTGGTGTCTCGATACCTTTAACCAAGTGGGAGCCAAAGGGTTGGCTCTCAAAGTCACCTTCGATCAGACGTTGTGTTGCTGCACTAATGATAACCGTATTGGGCTCGGCTAGTCCTTGAATGCGTGCGGCGATGTTCGGCGTCTCACCCAGGGCCAGTTGCTCTGTACGGCCACTGGTACCGATGTCGCCGATGACGACCAACCCGGTGTGAATGCCAATGCGGACTTGGAGGGAGCGAGGTGAACCAATCACCCCCTCACCCTGTCCCTCTCCTCTCGCGGGAGAGGGAATCCATTCTCGCATTGTAGAAATAATGTCTAATCCCGCCCGTACCGCACGGCGCGCGTCATCCTCATGAGCGGTGGGATAGCCGAAGTAGACAAGCAGTCCGTCACCCAAATACTGCGCGATGTACCCTTCATACCGCTGAATCACTTCGGCACAAGTCCGTTGATACTGCCGAACAACTTCACGCAAGTCTTCAGGATCAAGTTGCGTGGATAACGCGGTCGAACCGACGAGATCGCAGAACATCACCGTCAACTGCCGCCGCTCAGCGGCACCTTGTCCAGGGTCCAGGGTCCAGCGTTCAGGGTCAGAAGACTGGGCATTAGGAATTGGAGAGTGGGCTTCTTGACGTTGAACGTTGAGCCTTGAGCGTTGAGCCTTTTCAGACTCTAGACTATGGACGCTAGACGCTAGACTGTCTTCGCCTGTCCAAACTAATCCCGGACCTTCTTCTTTCACCTGCTCAGCATGAGCGAAAAGTAGTTCTTCTTTGAGATCTCGTAGATAATCCTCATCAAGATTGAACCGCCGCTTCAGTGCGCCGTACGACACTCGCCCTTGACGCTGCAATAACTCCAGGACTCGTTCTAAGACCTCAGCAAAATCCATCTTGGGGTACCCTTCAAAAGTAACATTTTAAGACACGAATCATATTTTTGTTGTCTTCTTTTGTGCCAAGATTATGGACTGTAAAGGTCGAAGTTGAAGAAACTTCCGCTTCCTTTCTGGCATCCGATATTCGGCACAGATCCTGCTTATTTTCTTTTGTCGCTTTCGTGTGGGGCCTTCGGTAGTTACCGTACACAAAGCAGAACTTCTATGAGGAGGAACAACGATGATGATGAACAATACGGTAGAAGATCGAGCGCTTGCAACCCTAGAAGCTGATCTGATTGTTCCCTCCCAGTTTTTTGATCGGATCAAGGCTGAACGGTCATCACAGCCGGAAAAACGCTTGATGCTCGCCGTTATGGAAGATGCCATTTCTACATTTCAGAAATCTGCGCCAGGGATCACGCGCCGACAACGCCGCTTGCTGAAAGAGACTGAAGATTGGATTGGTTCAGCAGATAGTAACTGGCCTTTTTCCTTTGAGAATATCTGTGCGGCACTCGACATTGAGGCCGAGTACCTTCGTGGCGGTATCTCACGCTGGAAGAAGGTTCTCCAGGCACGGGAGGCACAACCAACGGCTCCCACCGGGCTCTCCCCATTTCGTCGTGTAAGTGGCCGGCGACACGCACTTTCTGCAGGACGGTCAGAAGCACCGCGAAAGGCGAGAGCAGCCTAAAGCGTCAGCATATCCACAAGGTACATTCTGTCACCAAGTCATGATCAGGCATGCGTAATACCACCCCCTCCTGGTCTTACAGAGATTGCCTGATCAGATAAGAGAGACGTCTCCCGAGACGTCTCTCGATCCCTCCATCATCAATACCGTTTTCTAACTATACCGTGGCCGCTTTCCGGTCTGTTTATAGGCAAAATAATCTCGCAGAATTTTGCCGTGATCGAACGCCAGAGGAGTAGGAAGGGTATTCTCATAAAATACCTGCGCTTCCGCGGCATCATCTGCCCCTTGGGGTTGGCCTTTCGCAGTAGCAATGAAAACTGTCGAGAGCGTATGGTGGCGGGGGTCGCGCGCAGGGTCAGAATAGACATGGAGTAGTTCGACAAGCTGCACATCGAGTGACGTCTCTTCTTTAGCTTCACGAATCGCCGCTGTCTCGGCTGATTCGCCGTAGTCGATAAATCCCCCTGGTAACGCCCACCCTGGCGGAGGATTCTTGCGACGAATGAGGACGATGCCACCGCTTGCAAGTTCAATAATGATATCAACAGTAGGAAAAGGATTGCGGGGAGTTGCCATCGGAGAACTGTAGCACCCCTCGTACAAGGAAAAAATGGATTCCCGCCGGCGCGGGAACGACGAGGCCTTCGTCATCTATGTAAACGAGCATACATTCTCTCTTTGCTCCGCTACGCAGTATCAGTTACGCTTCTGGCATGGACACGATACGTTTTGGACTCATTGGCGCAGGGAAACACGGGAGCCGGTACGCAAAGCACATCGTCGAGGATATTCCACAAGCTGAACTCGTGGCGGTGTGTCGACGCGATCGACACGAAGGGGAAACACTCGCGGCAAAATACCACTGCGCCTACTATGCGGATTATCGCCAGGTCCTTAGTGATACACGAATCGACGCTGTCGCGATCGTTGTCCCTCCCTATCTCCACCAACAGATTGTCACGGCAGCCTGCCAGGCTGGGAAACACATTCTGCTGGAAAAGCCTTTTGCAACCAGCGTTGCTGAAGGCCAGCAATTACTGACAACGCTCGCGCGGAGCCACAGTCGCTGCATGGTTGCACATACGTTGCGCTTCAACAGCGTCGTGCAAACGTTGAAGCACCACCTTCCCCAGATCGCCCCACTACACTCATTGTATCTCAGTCAACGATTTGAACAATCACCACTGGTGTGGCTCGATCATAAAGCCGAAAGCGGTGGGGGCATCGTCCTCCATACTGGGGTTCATAGTTTCGACTTATTACGCTTTCTCAGTGGGTATGAAGCCTCACAGGTATGGTGCCAAACACAGACGGTGCTGACCAAAGAAACTGAAGATAACTTTTCGATGCTCTGTCAGCTCAAGAACACATCAGGCTCGCATATCCTACACGGTGCTGCAGCGGGTTCACGTTCAACTGCCAGTCGCTCCGGGTTCATCGAAATTTCCGGCGCGAACGGCCAACTGGTGGGCGATCATTATCATGGATTTGCTTATGTGATTCACGGCGCAGAACGGATATCGCTTTCGCTCCCACCACCGGTACCAACCATTCGTGACATGCTCCAGGTCTTTGTCAATTGTCTTCGTGACGGTACCCCCTTCCCTATCACCCCCGACGATGGCTTCCGAGCTGTGGCAATTGCCGAGGCGTGTTATCGGTCTGCTACAAGTGGTCAGTTGGAATCCGTAGCCACATACGTTTAAGATAACTGCTGCAGCCCAGTTGAGGAGGATCGTATGGCATTAATGGATTTCATCCGTGGTCAGTTTATTGACATCATTCAATGGACAGACGACTCACGTGATACTCTGTCGTACCGGTTTCCCGATGAAGACAAAGAGATTAAGAATGGTGCGCAACTGATTGTTCGCGAGTCACAGGTCGCACAGTTTGTGTATCTCGGTCAGTTTGGTGATACTTTCGGTCCTGGCAAATATGAACTGGCAACGGCAAATATCCCGATCCTCACAGATTTGAAGGGATGGAAGTATGGCTTTGAGTCGCCGCTCAAAGCTGACCTGTATTACGTCATCACGCGCATATTCTCTGGCAACAAATGGGGGACCGCTAATCCAGTCATGATACGCGATCAAGACTTCGGCATCGTTCGCGTGCGTGCCTATGGCACCTATGACTTCCGTATCGTCGAGCCGCGCATGTTTCTCAAAGAAGTGGCAGGCACCGACGATCATTTCCGTCTTGATGAGTTTGCCGATGTTATGCGTTCGCGCATTGTGAGTGTCTTCTCTGAGGCATTGGCAGAAGCGAAGATTCCAGTACTCGATGTCGCGTCCCGTTATTCAGAAGTTGGTGGGGCGATCCTACCGATTCTGAATCCGGTGATGAAAGAAAAGTACGGTCTCGAACTGACCAGCTTCGTCGTTGAGAACGTTTCCGTACCACCAGAAGTTGAGCAAGCAATCGACAAACGTTCGAGTATGGCTGCGGTTGGTAATCTCAACGACTACGTCAAGTTCCAAATGGCCCAAGGCCTGGAAAAAGGCGGCGCTGGCGTTGGTGGCGCCGGTGCAGAGCTTGGCATTGGTTTGGCCATAGCCCAGCAAATGCTGAATCAACCTGGTGGGATATTGAATCAGTCCACGCCACCTGCCGTTGGAGCAGCAACGACCGCTGCGGCTGCTCCCTTGCCTGATCTGCTTGGTATCGCTGATGTCGCCAAGATGCTCGGAGTGAGCGAAGACGATGTCCTGGCCACCATAACCACAGGTGATCTCAAAGCCAAGAAAATTGGCTCGACGTATCGGATTACGCGGACGGCAGTGGAGGAATTTCTGAGGAATTAAAACGTAATCCGTAAAACGTAATCCCTAACCACCGCTCCTCTTCTTTTACGTTTTACACTTTACGTTTTACGTTTTCCTATGACCCAACCTCAAGTTACTGCCCAAGCGAAGCACTCCTGCCCTGCCTGCGGAGCTGAAGCGCACTGGAACCCAGCCAAACAGGCATTGATCTGTCCTTTCTGTGGGACCGAAGCTCCAGGCCAACTTGAACCAATAGCAACGGGCAGTCCAGAAATTATTGAACATGACTTGGTCAAAGCGTTGCGAGGCATCACCGATAACTATCGCGGCTGGCAAGCCCAGAAGACATCGGTCAAATGCCAAAGTTGCCAGGCTATTTCGGTATTTGACGCCACTCGTGTCGGTCAGCGCTGTGACTTCTGCGGTTCCAATGCGCTTGTTCCCTATGAGCAAATCAAAGACTCCTTCACTCCCGAAAGCCTGCTGCCACTGAAGATTAGTGAGTCAGCTGTCAGAACCATTATCCGTAAATGGTACGGTGAAGTCTGGTTTGCACCAAATAAGCTCAAGCACGTCGCGCTGACCGATCAGGTGAAAGGTGTCTATCTGCCGTACTGGACCTTTGATGCGCAGGTGCATGCTGACTGGCAAGCTGAAGCCGGGTATTACTATTACACGACAGAACAATTCCGCGATAACACCGGCCATGTTCGCACCCGCGAAGTACGGCATGTCCGCTGGCAACCTGCTTCAGGCTCGCTGCAATACTTCTTTGATGATGAATTGGTTGCGGCTTCTCATGCGATAGAACCACACCATTTACGAGCTATTGAGCCATTTCCGACCAACAACCTCGTTCTCTATAATTCCGGGTATCTCTCGGGATGGGTGGTTGAGCGCTATCAGATCGACCTCGTTGCAGCCGCCCAACATTCACGTGAGCGTATGGATACCCAACTCCACCGCATGTGTAGCGCACACGTCCCGGGCGATACGCAACGGAATTTACAAGTACGTGCGGATTATTCCGGACAGACGTTCAAACATATCCTCGCGCCGGCTTGGTTGCTCACCTACAGTTATGGTCCACGGACATACCATGTCGTGGTCAATGGAGTCACCGGCGCGATTTCAGGTGACTATCCGAAGAGTTGGGTAAAGATCTTTTTCACCGTGCTCTTCGTGTTGGTGCTTCTGAGTATCTTTTTTGCGTTGGCGGAACGGTAAGACCTGGCTATGACACGTAATGCGTAAAACGTAATACGTAACCGACCCGCCTCCCCTTTTTACGAATTACACATTACGCATTACGATTCACGTCTTCTTCCAATATGGCTCATTATTCAACGCTGGTTGATCTTCGGCTAACTGAAATAACACTCCACACGCTGTCTTTGGTGAAAGAAACGCTTCGACTGTACGATCTCCATCTTCGCGTTTATCGACAACTCGAATGCCCTTTCCTTCCAGGAACGCGATTTTCTCCTTTAGTCCCGGAACTTGTAACGTGATGTGATGTACACCTTCTCCGCGCTTTTCGATAAACGAAGCTACGAAGCCCTTTGGATCGACGGCTTCAATCAGTTCGATGGTAAAATCATGCAGGTCAAAAACGGCGTAGCGAAACCCACCGCCTCGGCCTTCAGCAACGTAGCGAAACTTAGCGCCTAACGAGTCTTCAAAAAACGTACGCGATTGTTCAATACTCTGAACGGCAATGGCCACATGGTCGAGACGACCGATCGGTTCAGTTGGCATGAAAGATTCCTCCTCACTCGGGTTTATCGTGTTTCGGAAATGCAGGGCAAGTAGAGACGCTCCGTTGGAACGTCTCGCCAATGACAACGTAATCAGAGTTATCCCTTCCTGCCTATGCTTGTCGGAAAAAATCGAGCAAGCCATAATAACTGTGGAGGAACGATCATATGACAACGGGAAACATCTTGACTGCCGGTGCGGGACCAAGTCGTTGGCGGTCGTGGCTGGAAGCCTCGCGCCCCTTTTCGTTTACAGCTTCAGTCACTCCGGTACTGATTGGTTCTGTGTTAGCTGCAATTGATGGCCCTTTTCATTGGGGACGATTTTTCCTGGCGCTGTTCGGTTCACTGTTCATCCAGGTCGGTACCAACATGATCAATGACTACTACGATTATGTGAATGGCGTGGACACGCCTGACACGCTGGGTCCGAGTCAGGTGATTCAACGTGGACTCCTCACTGCAGACGAAATGTTTTGGGGCGGGGTTGCCACATTTGGCATCGGGAGTGTGTTCGGCCTGATCCTTGTTGCTTTGTGTGGCTGGCCCGTCCTTGCCCTCGGCCTTGTTAGCGTGCTGGCTGGATACTTTTACACGGCAAGTCCACTCTCTCTTGCCTACATCGCGTTAGGTGAAGCGACAGTATTCATCTTCATGGGACCAGTCATCGTCATGGGTGCTTACTTTGTTCAACGTGAGATGTTCACCCTCACGTCTTTTCTGATTTCCCTCCCTGTTGCCTGCCTCGTTGCCTCGATTCTTCACGCCAATAACATTCGCGACTTGCCACATGATAAAGAACGAGGGAAAGGGACGCTGGCTACCATGATTGGCCGTGAGGCGGCCAACTGGGAACTGCTAGGGCTGGTGTACGGTGCGTACGTGATTACTGTCGCGTTGGTTCTTTTGGGCTATGCACCGTGGCCAGTACTGCTGACGCTGCTTACCTTGCGACATGCTATCCCAGCAGTGCGTATTCCGTTCGGAACCGAGAAGGTCGAAGATCTCAATGAGGCACTGATGTGTACGGTGAAGTCACACCTCGAATATGGGGTCTTATTAATTGTGGGGTTGCTCATCGGCCATCTGTTGTCGTGATTCTACAATAAGCCTCCCATCTCTTGGTTAGTTGACACTCTGCCAAAGTGGCCTTAACTATTTAACTATTGGAGGAAAAAGCAATGTTACGAACGACACTTTTGCTCGGTGCTTTGACTGGTCTGATCATGGCTATGGGCAACTATATGGGGGGGTCGAGTGGCATGACAATCGCCTTCGTGATCGCGGTTGCCATGAACTTTGGCGCCTATTGGTTCTCCGACAAAATGGTTCTCGCCGCTTATGGAGCGCGGGAAGTTACTGAAGCGGAAGCCCCAAAGATGTATCGCATCGTTCACAACCTCGCGTTGGCTGCAAAAATGCCAATGCCCAAGGTCTATATCATTCCATCAGAATCTCCGAATGCCTTTGCCACGGGTCGTAATCCCAGTCACGCTGCGGTTGCCGCAACTGAGGGATTACTCCGCATGATGGATGAACGCGAACTGACTGGCGTACTTGCTCATGAACTTGCGCACGTCAAAAACCGCGACATTCTTATCAGCACGATTGCTGCGACACTTGCCGGCGTGATTGTCCACGTTGCCAACATGCTGCAATGGGGCGCAATGTTCGGGTTCGGTCGTAGTGATGACGATGAAGGGGGTAGTAACTTTATCGGCATGATGATCATGATCATCCTCGCGCCACTTGCAGCTATGCTTATTCAGATGGCAATCTCTCGCACCCGCGAGTTTTCGGCTGATGCGACTGGCGCACAGATCAGTGGAGACCCAGGTGGTCTTGCCTCTGCCCTTCGTAAGCTTGGGCTTATGTCTCAGCGTATTCCGATGGAGGCTTCGCCACAAACCTCTCATATGTTCATCGTTAACCCGCTGACTGGTGGTGGGTGGGCGAAATGGTTCAGCACTCATCCGCCGATGGAAGAACGGATTGCTCGTCTGGAACAGATGGCTGGACGGCGGGCGTAAGCGTCGTCTACGAAGCTCCCCTAGAGTTCCCAGCAGGGGCGGTTTGCGAACCGCCCCTATTTTTTTACGGACATCATTTAATCGCCAACGCGTTTAGCGGACTGCCCACCGCATTGGGAATGTTGAGCGGCGGCGCCACCCACAAATACTCATAGACTCCATCAGCCGCACAATCCTTTGCCAGCGCATCGAAGGTAAAAATCTCACCTAGTGACAAGCCAATGTCACGGATCGCAATCTGATGGAACGGAATAAACTCGCCATCGATTTCCGACGGTAAGCGTTCCACAGCAATGTTGTCCACGGCAATACACGAGATTTCTCTCTTGTGTATCCAATCGAGGGTATGGACAGACATCCCAGGTTGAGCGTGAAAATAGGCTTCTTTTTCGTCGTGGGCCTTGAGTGAATACCAATACGGCACCCAACCCGTGCGAAGGCACAGGGCATCACCACTTCTCACTTCGACTTTCTGCGCAGCAGCGCAACCATCGAGATCAGCCACAGTGATCGGATAATCTTTTGGCAAGTGACCATCTTTCTCATATCCCTTGTACTTCACCATATCGAGGAGCACACCACGAGTGACAAATGATTGGTAGAGTTTGCCAATATCGTTGCGTGCCGCCCCACCGTGCGCGGTCACCGCACTGGTCGGTGTATCGTTGTAGAACTTATTTTCGTACCCGACGTGAGCCAGACTGTCCCACTGTGTCGAGCCTTGTAGGTACATCGTGATGTAATCGTCATTGGCGATCGCTGATCCTGCCATGCCGACATCTTTAACTGGCACATTAAGAATCGACATAAATCGTTGGGCCGGGGTTCGTGTGGGAAATACCGGACCAGCTTGATCAATTGGGATACTACAGCAAAAGACCGCGCCCTTTTTCACCAGCTTTGCCGCAGCTACGATCACTTGCGGGGTGATGAAGTTTGCAGTTCCCTTTTCATCGTTTTTTCCCCAACGTCCCCAATTGGTGACTTTCGACATTGCTTCACGTCCTGGCATAGCGTCCTCCTCCTGTTCGGTTATGTATATGTCACTTTTATATCCAGGCGCTGACGGTTTTTGTAGAGGAGGAGAATGAATGAAAAATTAAAAATGTAAAATGCAAAATTGAGAATGAGAAAAGGACAAGCAAGACCGCGCCAGCGGCATTTCTCCTCTTCCATTTTTCCTTCTTCATTTTTAATTTTTTATTTCGCGAAGCATGCCTTGACCATACTCGGAACCTGCACTACAAGCGCCCCAGGTTGTTCGCTTCAGGAGGATGTTATGCCCGGACCACTCGCAGGAGTAAAAGTGATCGAAATCGCGCAAGAGATTCAGGGACCGTATGCGGGCTTGTTTCTCGCCGATATGGGAGCCGATGTCATCAAAATCGAAATGCGTGATACCGGTGATCTGAGTCGTTTCATGTTGGTGAAATTGATCGGTGGAACCGATGCACCTCATGCGAATTTCAGTCACTATTTTTTGGCGATGAACCGAGGCAAACGTAGCCTCACGCTTGACCTGAAAAAACCCGAAGCGAAAGAGATTCTCTATCGGCTCTTCGATAGCGCAGATGTGTTGTTGAGCAACTATCGACCCGGTGTACTGGAGCGCCTTGGCTTTGGCTATGAAGAATTAACGAAACGGAATCCGCGACTGATTTATGCCAAAGGTTCGTCGTGGGGCCCAGAAGGTCCGTGGACTCGTCGCCCCAGCCGCGACACTCTCGCTCAGGCAGCAGGTGGGCTCATGGCTAAAAACGGTATGCCAACCGATCGTCCCCTTCCGTGCGGTGCCGCAGTGGCTGATCATTCAGGTGCGATTACACTGACGGCAGGTATCCTCGCGGCCCTCTATGCGCGTGAAAAGACAGGGAAGGGGCAGCAAGTTGACGCCTGTATCTACGGAACCGTCATTGCGCTGCAATCCATGGAAATGAACTTCACTGCCATCAGTGGCATCGAAACTCGGCGCGCTGGCCGTGGCCACCAGTTCCTGCAAGGCGTATGGGGTTCATTCAAAACCCAAGATGGCTGGATTTGCTTGGCCGGTGTCGACGACAAACGCTGGCCGAATTTCTGTCGCGTGATGGGTATCGAACAGGTGCTGTCTGATCCAGATTACAGCGACAATGTCATTCGCAACTTCCGTGGTGTAAAAATAGAGAAGCTCCTTGATGAAGTCTTTCCGAAGAAGACAACCGACGAATGGATGAAGGTACTCACTGAAATTGACATTCTCGCAACTCCAGTACAGCAGTACCGTGACATTCTCACTAACGAACAAGCGCTCATCAACGGCTATATTACCGAGATGGATCACCCAGAGGTTGGCAAAGTGCGCGTGGTTGGCAATCCCATCAAGCTGAGTGAGACTCCGTTGCACACGAAAACTCCGCCGCCCGAACTTGGGCAGCATAGTGAAGAGATTTTGCTTGAAGCAGGATTTTCGTGGGAAGATATTGCCACGTTTCGGGATAAAGAAGTCGTCTAGTAGACGAGGCGACAGAAGCGGAAAGAAAACGGGGCACGTAGTGCCCCGTCTGTATGCATGGTAGGCGGGTCGTGTTAGGTCAGATCAAATTGGAAGGTAGCACTCATCCCTTTGGCAGCATCCTTGTTGAACGTGTCCTTCATACCGTCCATCACTTGTTGAACGGTTGTTGCAGGAGAGCCTCCGCCACTTGACTTGAACAGGCTCTGAAGTTTCAGAGCAAGCCCCATATCGCCAGCAATCTTCAACTTTCCAGTCATAAACGCCATCTGACCGTTGAGCTTACCATTGATCATGTCGAGATAATCACTCTCTTTCATGGTCAACGTGATGTTGGGCTTCTCACACGCTCCTGAATTCACATCGATTGCCTCATTGGCGATCGTGCAATGAAATTGGGTTGCCATAGGGCTCCTCCTCTGCTGGTAAACTCTCCTTAAGCTACCAAGTCTTTGTGAGTGAGGAAAGGTCCTCACTGGAAATGGGGGATGACGTGCTCCCCGATGAGCCGGATTGACGAGAGCATCTGACTCTGGTCACGAACGATGTGACGAAAGAGAAAGCAGTGGTCATAGTTTCTGTCCTTCGTGCTATGTAGCCGAGCATCTACCACACTTCAAGATAATGGCAAAGCAAGGGATTGCACGAAAAGAATGCAAAATGAAGAATGCAGAATGAAAAATGAGGTGAGTGAAAACAAGGAGGTTACATGCTTTCGCTGAATCGTCGTCGATACTGGTTTTACTCTTTGGTTGTCGGGGTGGCGCTGTTTGTGAGCCCAACACTTTTTCTTTTTGCCCAAGAGGCAACACCGGTTGCAAAGCCGGACTTGGAAAAAGTCGCCAACGAGTCAACTGTGGAAATCACAACGACAGGCCGTAAAAGTGGCAAGGCTCACACCAAACCTATCTGGTTTGTCTACGACCAGGGACGTTTGTATTTACAATCCGGTAAGGGTGGTAAATCCGACTGGTATCAGAATCTCAAGAAGAACCCACAACTGACGTTGAAGATTAGTTCGGTAACGCTCAATGGAAAAGCCAAGTTTATCGATGACGAAAAAGAGACCGAGCGGATTCATGGGTTGTTTCGGACAAAGTACGTCGGAGCACGCCTGGCGGGAATGGTGGGCTCGTCAATTGGGCATGGCAAAGCCGTAGAGGTGGAATTGCAATAGGCTTGAGGCTTGAGGCGATAGGCTTCAGGGGAAGAGAAAGGAATCCCTGTAGCCTACGCCTGTGGCCTGTAGCCTTTCTTTTACAGCTTCGCCGACGGCACTACTAATTTTTCTGCGAGCCGTTCAATTTCACTCTTCACTTGTTTCGCATCCGTTATAATCGCCCCGACAATCACCTCATGAACACCTGCATCGCGATAACGCTTAATTTGGTCAAGCTCGACAGGCGAACCAATGCCAGGTGATACAGCAAAGGAGAGTTTTACGTTGCCACGTCCGGCTGCTTGAGCATAGTTTTGCATGCGCGAAATTAAGCCCGGCGCTGCTTCTGGTGTCACATTCACTCCAAACCAGCCATCGCCGACTTCGCCTACACGCTTGAGCGCAGGGGTGCTCTCACCACCAAAAACAATCGGGGGGTACGGTTTCTGGACTGGCTTTGGGTACATCCGAACTTTAGGAAAGCTGAGAAATTCACCCTTGAACTCTGGCTCTTCTTCGGTCCACAAGAGTTTCATCGCCTTCAAGTATTCACGCGTTCGTTCGGCACGGCGTTCCCAAGGAACATTCACCGCTGTGAATTCCTCTGCCAGCCAGCCAATCCCGACGCCCAGATCAAACCGTCCACCAGACAATTTATCCAAGCTGGCAACTTCTTTTGCCGTGACCACCGGACTCCGCTCTGGAATTAAGCTAATCCCAGTGCCAAGACGAATCTTCTTGGTGAGCGCTGCCGCATAGGTCAGCGCGATATACGGATCGAGAATATCAACCTTCGTGGTTGGCATCGGTAAGCGGCCATCTTTTGAGTAGGGATACTTAGAAACGTACTGATCAATTAATACGACATGTTCCGGTGCCCATAGAGAGTGAAACCCACAGGCTTCAGCAGTCTGGGCCGTTGTTGCCAGGTTTTCGGCATCAGCCGTAAGGCCGATACCAACAGCAAAGTAACCAATTTTCATGAGACGTTCCTCCTTTACAAATTATTCTTCAGCTTCACCCGTTGCCTTGAAGGCTTCGCGCCCTTTACCGGGGGTTGGGTCTTTCACAAGCCCGTAAATTTGTCGCCCTTCGTGATCTTCTGGCAGGTACTCTGTGATTGGCATTCCTTCTGGTGTCACAAACAGTAAGCAATGACAGTATTTCCATTGCTTCATCTCATCGCAGGCGCAGACCCACTCGCGACTGCGCTCAAGCTCAGCTTTTTTGTCCGGATAGAAATTACACGGACAGAGTGGCCGCCCCACCTCATCGATATTGCTCGCAAGTCCAAGAATAACGGCCTCAGTCACTTCTTTCTCCGGATGAGGAGAAGTGCCACTTTTCTCCAAGTACTTCTGTACATACACGCGCATGCGCTGCATGCTCTTCTCTGATGGTTGTTCTTTCATGTTGGCCCTCCCATACGGGTTGCTTTCCGCTGATCCCTTCTGAATGATAACGCCCATCCTTATGCCATTTTTCTCCGGGAGGAGGAACATGCCCACGAAAATCTATGTAACACGGGAAATCCCTGAAGCTGCGCTTGATCTTTTAAGACCGTGTGGAAACGTGAAAGTCTGGAACCACGACGAACCAGTGCCACGGGGAACTTTGCTCCAGGAACTTCGTGATACCAGGGCACTTCTGTGCATGGTTACCGAACGTGTTGACGGAGATCTTCTCTCGCATGCCCCCAGTCTGACCATCGTAGCCAATATGGCGGCCGGCTATGACAACGTTGAAGTGCCAGCCCTCACGCGTCGCGGCATTGTCTTCACCAACACACCGGGGGTTCTGACTGAGACGACTGCAGATCTCGCTTTCACGCTTGTTCTTGCGATTGCACGTCGAATTGGCGAAGGCGAACGACGGGTACGTTCGGGGCAGTGGCCAAAGTGGAGCCCGTTTGTCTTTCTCGGCACCGATGTTCACCATGCCACCCTTGGGATTATCGGTTTAGGACGCATTGGCACTGAAGTCGCCAAACGAGCCAAGGGTTTTGACATGCGGATACTCTACACCAATCGTAGCCGCAATGAGGAAGCAGAAAAGCGGGTCGACTGTACACGAGTCGACCTGCCAACGCTGTTAAGTGCATCCGATTTCGTTGTGGTTCTGGTTCCGCTTTCACCGGAGACGCGCCACTTACTTTCAACTCCACAATTCAAACTAATGAAACGTACCGCTTTTCTCATTAACGCTGCACGCGGCCCAATTGTCGATCAACGGGCTTTGTATGAAGCGTTGCGCGATGGTGTTATTGCCGGGGCCGCACTCGATGTGACTGATCCAGAACCAATTCCTCAAACTGATCCCTTGCTCACCCTGGAGAATTGCCTCATCGTTCCGCACGTTGGTAGTGCGAGTATCGCGACCCGAACCCGCATGGCAACTCTAGCGGCAGAAAATATCGCGACGTTTCTGGCGGGTCGTCGGCCACCAACGCCAGTCAATCCTGAAGTTTTGGCATAAAAGAGGAGTGTAGGATGTCTCAGACGAAAACGCGCATGCCCACCGTATTTGTCGGCCATGGTAGCCCGATGAACGCCCTGTCAAAGAATCGTTATACCGACGCCTGGCGGCAAATTGCGACGACAATGCCAAGACCAAACGCCGTACTGTGCATTTCTGCGCATTGGTACACGCAAGGCACGGCGGTTACCGTTATGGAAAAGCCGCGGACGATTCATGACTTTGGTGGATTCCCACAAGCGCTGTTCGAGGTGCAATATCCTGCACCTGGCGATCCCCAGCTTGCCGCACGCGTTCGCGAACTGCTCGCACCAGTTGAGGTGCAGATGGACAGAGGGTGGGGATTGGATCACGGCACCTGGTCGGTGCTGGCGCATTTTTTTCCACAAGCCAATGTTCCGGTCGTGCAACTGAGCCTCGATGGGACTGAATCAGCGCAGTTTCATTATGACCTTGCCACACGGTTGGCACCGCTGCGTCATGAAGGCGTATTGATCCTTGGCAGCGGGAGTGTCGTGCATAATCTCGGCATCCTGAACTGGAGTAAGAACGCGCCTCCGTTTGACTGGGCGATACGATTCAACGAAAAGGTACGCGACTCATTGCTTAAAAGAGATCACAGGCTGTTGATCGATTACGAAAACATCGGACCTGAGGCACCCCTCTCAGTACCTACGCCAGAGCATTATCTTCCGCTCCTTTATGCAGCGCGGCTGCAGGAAGAAGGAGAACCACTGTCATTTGCGATCGATGGGATCGAGAATGGCTCGATTGGAATGTTGGCTGTGGTTTTTGGCGACGCTAGAGGCCATTCACTCTAGGCTGCAGCAGTTGATTGCCGTCATGCCCGCCTGCGCGGGCATGACGTTGTGTCGCTTCTCACAGCAGGCCCTTAGCCTCTAGATTCTTCCCCTTCAGCGCTTATGCATTGCGGAAATACGGGATCACATGTTTGCCGAATAAGCGGATCGAATCCATGATGTTCTGATGCGGCAAGCCACCAAACTGCATGAAGCACAGGACCTGGTCGACACCTGCGGCTTGATACTTCTTGAGAATACGAATGCAGGTGTCCGGGTTCCCCATACAGAACATGCCTCCCTCGATCAAATCATCCAGTGACTTCCCTGACCGTTCCCCCTGCAGTGCGCCGACAGCGAATTTATAGGAGTCAGGAACTTTCACTCCTTGCTCCTGCCACGGACGATATAGCTCCAGAGATTTATTGAGGAACCACATGCCGCGGGGGCCACCAATCTCTCGTGCCTGCTTGTCACTTTCCGCACAGTGAATGATACCAAGTGCGGCAACTTTATCATTGACAAACGCACCGACGGGTTCTGCCTGGCGAACGGCTTCGCGATAGAGATCAACGCGACGAGTCAATTCCTCGGGGTTACCGATGTTGAAGCATAAAGCACCCAGGCCCTTTTTTCCTGCCGCGGTAAAGCTATCCGGCTGGGCACATGCAACCCACAGCGGAGGGTGTGGTTTCTGCACTGGTTTTGGAATAACCGAGCGTGGCGGAACCTTGAAGAAGCGACCTTCATGTGAGAACGGATCTTCGAGCCACATGCGCGGGATCATCGCAACCGCCTCTTCCCACATCGCCTTGGTCTCTTCCGGGTTAATGTTAAAACCTCCCATCTCAATCAAGGTAGTTGAACGTCCAGTGCCAAGTTCGCAACGACCATCGCTAAGGATGTCGAGTACCGCAGCACGCTCCGCAACACGAATCGGGTGGTTGTATTGTGGCGGGAGCAGCGCGACCGCATGACCAATACGGATTTTGCTGGTGCGCTGAGAAATCGCGCCATACAATACCTCTGGCGCTGGACAGTAAGAGAACTCAGTCAAAAAGTGATGCTCAACCGTCCAGAAGTGATCAAAGCCCATCTCTTCGGCCAGCATGACTTGGGCAATCACTTGCTTGTAGGTATCCTGAACAATCCCTGGATAGTGGGGTTCAGGAATTTGAATTTCGTACATCAAACCAAACTTCATGTGAGGTCCCTCCTTATGTCGATTTCTCAGCTGATTTGCCAGCGTGCGCAAAAGCGTCCGAGACGAAACCGCGCCAAACCTAGCACGGAGCGTAACCCAGACGCAACCGTACATATTGTGATATAGCACGCAAAGGAGGAGACCTCGTCGACAGTCAGAGCCTGTTCATATGATCAGGAAAGGCGCCGGGTACCGCAGGCTACTGCCAATTCTAGGGAAAGGGAATAAAAGGACCACTGGCTGCGCTGAAGGGAATAGAGGACAAGAGCGACACACGATATCGACCCTTTCTGCCCCAGCAGGTGTTCGAGCGAACATGCACGTAGGTGCTTGATTTGACATGAGGGAGACCAATCATGACGAAAACGTTAGAACTCTTGTGCCACACTATCATCATGATGAGCCTTGCGGCCTGCGTGCAGCGTCCATCGCAAGGTATTCCACCTTCGCGTTGGTCGTTTCGGGAGTTCACTCTCATCCGCGGCGTGGTGATGTGCGCCCCTTGCAGTTTGGAGCAGGCGCAGAGCCGCTATCCTGAGGCTGAGGGACTCTATGAGTTCTCTAGCGTGCAGGGACCGCTCGTGTTTCGCGTGGATTGGGTAAGTGACGCTGTACGTTGGCGACAACTGACCCTTGGCAGTCGACTGGCGGTCCGCGCGGCTAGCGATGTCTTACAACAGCTCATAGCTCCAGAGCACCTGAGGCGACCAATGGAACTTAACAGCATATTACGTGATGAACGCACGTTGGATATCGGGAGCATTAACATCACTAAGGCGGTGGCAGGAAACAACTTACCGCAATAGTGATTGACCGGAGTGGAGAGCCTCTGCACAAGAGCAGGGATGAGAGACGAGACCATTGTGTGCTGGCTTCGGTCTAAGTATCGAAGTCTGGTCGAAGAGCTGGATGAACGCGGGCGAC
>Ga0194132_10005714_pt1 | contig 19861 bp, 19 predicted proteins | sample TA2KigOf80mmetaG_FD_148612 | JGI IMG/M metagenome (GOLD analysis project Ga0194132, IMG submission 148612) | Freshwater microbial communities from Lake Tanganyika, Tanzania - TA2015054 Kigoma Offshore 80m | ecosystem: Environmental > Aquatic > Freshwater > Lake | place: Tanzania: Lake... | reverse complement strand
GAGCGAGGGCATGAACAGGGTCGAGGAGGAATGGTCGTAGATGATGTAGGCGATCTGGTCGGGCTGTCCGGCCACCAGCCGCCCCCAGACGGCGTAGCGCTTGGGCCAGAAATCCTCGCCCTCGTCGTAGAAGCGCTGCGCGTGCTTGTTCACCACGATGCCGAAGACCACGCAGTCGAGCCGGGTGATGATGCCGCCGTCGAATTTGGGGGCACGCGCGTCGATGGCCACGGCGTGGCACTGGGTCGGATCGCCCACGGCCTGCACGCCCGCGTCGAGCAGCAGCTTGAGCACCGTGCCCTTGTTGTAGGGCGTGCCGCGGATGAGGAAATTCTCGGCCGGCGGTCCCCAGGACTGCTTGAGCCACTCGATGTTCGCCTCGAAGCCGCCGGCAGCGGCGACCAGGGTGGCGGCCCGCACGCTGTGCATGGCGCCGGCATGCCTGAGGCTCGCCGCGGTGAACATGCCGTCGCGGATGTCCAGCTTGACGACCTCGGCCTCGTAGAGCACCTCGACGCCCAGGCTTTCGGCCGTGCGGTAGAGGGCATTGAGCATGGCCCGCCCGCCACCGAGAAAGAAGGAGTTGGTGCGGCCCAGACTGAGCGTGCCGCCCAGCGAGGGCTGAAAGCGCACGCCCTGCTCGACGATCCAGGTCAGCATCTCCTTGGATTCGCGGATCATATGGCGCGACAGCGCCTCGTCGGTTTGGCCGCCGGTGACCTGCAGCAGATCCTGCCAGAACTCCTCCTCGGTGTACGGCCCGGTCAGGGTGTCGGTGGCGCTGTCGTGGGCGCAGCGCATGTTGCGGGTGTGGCGCGTGTTGCCGCCGCGGTAGAATTTGGGCGCAGCCTCGAGCACCAGGACCGAGGCGCCGCCGCGCCGTGCCGCGATGGCGGCACAGAGCGCTGCGTTGCCGCCGCCGACCACCAGAACGTCGTAGCGTTTTTGGGGATCGAGAAGGTGGGGCGCTGGCATCGTGAAAGCTTGATGCCCGCGTGACGTAGCCGCCGTCAACCCGGTATTTCACCCTGACAAACGCCTATTTTCCGGCCAGTCCGAAGCTGCTACAGGACTCGCATGCCCAAGAAACTGCCTGAGGCCGGGAAAGCCGCGCCTGAGTCCAAAAAGGCCATTCCGGCACAGGCCGAGAAACCTGCCGCTGGCAAGAAGAACGGCGGGCATCTCTATCTCGTCGACGGCTCGGGCTATATCTTCCGCGCCTATCACGCCCTGCCGCCGCTCACCCGCGCCGACGGCACGCCGGTCGGTGCCGTGCTCGGCTTCACCAACATGCTGCTGCGCCTGATGGCCGGCCACCGGGGCGACCATCTGGCCGTCATCTTCGACGCCGGGCGCGACACCTTCCGCAACGAGATCTACGCCGAGTACAAGGCCAACCGCGACGAGCCGCCGGACGACCTGATCCCGCAATTCGGCCTGGTGCGCGAGGCCACGCGCGCCTTCGGCGTGCCGGCGATCGAGAAGCCGGGCTGGGAGGCCGACGACCTCATCGCCTGCTACGCCCGCAGCGCCCGCAAGCAGGGCATGCAGGTGACCATCGTCTCCTCCGACAAGGATCTCATGCAGCTGGTCGGCGAGGGCATCGAGATGCTCGACCCGATCAAGAACAAGCCGATCCGCGAGCCCGAGGTGCTGGAGCGCTTCGGCGTGACGCCCGACAAGGTCGTGTTCGTCCAGGCCTTGGCTGGCGACTCCACCGACAACGTACCGGGCGTGCCCGGCATCGGCGTCAAGACGGCGGCTGAGCTGATCAACCTCTACGGCGACCTCGAGACGCTGCTGGCGCGCGCCGGCGAGATCAAGCAGCCCAAGCGGCGCGAAAGCCTGCTGACCAACGCCGACAAGGCGCGCATCTCCTACCGGCTGGTCAAGCTCGACTCCGAATGCGGCATGCCTCTGCCGATCGCCGAGCTCGGCATCCGCGAGCCCGATCCCAAAATCCTGGTCGATTTTCTGGCGGCCCAGGGCTTCCGCTCGGTCATCAGCCGCATGAAAACCGAGGGCCTGGTCGACGGCGATTTCGACGTCGAATCCGTGCCCAGGATGAGCAACGGCGCGCTGCCTTTAGGCCAGCCCAGCCGCGACGGGCAGAGTATTGGCAGCGCCGTGAAGGCACCGACGGCGATCGCGCCACCGGCCCTCAAGCCGGGGGCGGGCCGAGGCTACGCTCTCGTGCAGACGATGAAGGATCTCGACGGCTGCATCGAGAGTGCCCGTGCCGCCGGGCTGGTCGCTATCGACACCGAGACCACCGGGCTCAACGCCCATGCTTGCGAACTGGTGGGCATCTCGCTGGCCACGGCCGTGGGCGAGGGCCGCTACATCCCGGTCGGTCACGTCATGCCGGGCGCGGCCGCGACTGAGGAGAAGCCGCAGGGCGGCCTGGCGCTCGATCAGCCGAAAGCCAATGGCGGCCTGCTGCCCGGACAGTTGCCGCGCGACCGGGTGCTGGAGGCCCTCAAGCCGCTGCTTGCCGATCCCTCGGTCCTCAAGGTCGGCCACCACATCAAATTCGACGCCGAGGTGCTGCGCCGCTACGGGGTCGCCGTCGAGCCGATCGACGATACGATGCTGCTTTCCTACGTGCTGGCCGGCGGCAAGCACGGCCACGGCATGGACGAGCTCAGCGCCCTGCATCTCGGCCACAAGACGATCAGCTATGACGAGGTCACCGGCACGGGCAAGCAGCGCATCAATTTCGCCGAGGTGCCGCTGGAGAAGGCGCGGGACTACGCCGCCGAGGACGCCGATGTCACGCTCTGCCTGCACACCGTGCTCAAGCCGCTTTTGGTGTCGGAGCGCCTGGTCAGCGTCTACGAGGGCATCGAGCGGCCCCTGATCCCGATCATCCAGCACATGGAGGAGACGGGGATTGCCGTCGACCCGAATGAGCTCAAGCGCCTGTCCAACGACTTCGCCCTGCGCCTGGCCGAGCTGGAGAAGCAGATCCACAAGGAGGCCAAGCGGCCGTTCAATATCGGTTCGCCGGCCCAGCTTGGCGTGGTGCTGTTCGACGAACTCGGCCTGCAGCTGCCCGAGGGCGAGCAGCCGAAAAAGACCAAAACCGGTGCCTATGCCACTGGTGCCGACGTGCTCGAAAGCCTCGCGGCAACCGGTCACAAGGTGCCGCAGCTGGTGCTCGAATGGCGCCAGCTCTCCAAGCTCAAATCGACTTACACCGACGCGCTGATCGAGGCGATCAACCCGCGGACCGGCCGCGTGCACACCTCTTACGCCATGGCCGTGGCCTCGACGGGCCGCCTGTCGTCGAACGATCCCAATCTGCAGAATATCCCGGTCCGGACCGAGGAAGGCCGCAAGATCCGCAGGGCATTCGTTGCGGGAAAAGGCCTCACCCTGTTGTCCTTCGACTATTCGCAGATCGAGTTGCGCCTGCTCGCCCATGTTGCCGACATCGCGGCGCTCAAAGAGGCATTCCGCCAGGGTATCGACATCCACGCCCTGACAGCGAGCCAGGTGTTCGGCGTGCCGGTCAAGGGCATGGACCCGATGGTCCGGCGCAAGGCCAAGGCGATCAACTTCGGCATCATCTACGGCATTTCGGCCTTCGGCCTGGCCAACCAGCTGGGCATTCCGCAGAGCGAGGCGCGGGCCTACATCGGCGCCTATTTCGAGAAATACCCTGGTATCCGCGACTACATGGAGCGCACGAAGAAGGAGGCGCACGCCCAGGGCTACGTCACCACGGTCTTCGGGCGGCGCTGCCATGTGCCGCAGATCAATGAGAAGAACCCGGCGATCCGCAGCTTTGCCGAGCGCGCGGCGATCAATGCGCCGATCCAGGGCGGGGCGGCGGACATCATCAAGCGCGCCATGGTCCGCATCCCGGCGGCGCTGGCCAAGGCGAAGCTCTCGGCGGCGATGCTCCTGCAGGTCCACGACGAGCTGCTGTTCGAGGCGCCGCCGTCCGAGGTGGCCAAGACCATCGAGGTGGTGAAAGCGGCGATGGAGGGTGCGGACCGGCCAGCGGTTTCCCTATCCGTACCGCTGGTGGTCGAGGTCGGCCAGGGCCTGTCCTGGGCGGAGGCGCACTAGCCGGGCTTTGGTGGCGGCTCGTCCGCTCGGTACCGATCCGCTACGATGGCCGGCAATGTGGGAGCGAGAGCATGGCGGATGATCCGTTCGAGGCGATTGTCGGTAAACTGGGCGATACGCTGGCCGGCGTTATCGAAAAATCGTCCAGCGCCAATCTTCTGGTGGTCGAGACGCTGGTCATCTCCCTGGTCACGAAAAAGATCATGAGCGACGACGATCTGCGCGATTTCATCGCCGCCCTGCGGCGAGCGGCGAGCCAGGCACAGCCGGGCGAGGAATCGAACGCTATCTTCGCCGGCGCTTTCGCCGACCGGCTGGAGCGACGGTTCAACAACTAACGCGTCGCCCATGGACCCGCTTCTCGCCGTCTGCGGCATTCTCGCCGCGATTGCCGTTGGCGCAATCAGTCCCGGGCCAAGCTTCGTGCTGGTGGCCCGGATGGCGGTGGCGCAGTCGCGCTCTGATGGCCTTGCTGCGGCTCTCGGCATGGGGGCGGGCGGAGTCATTCTCGGCGGGCTGGCGCTGCTCGGGCTGCAGGCGTTGCTGGCCCAGGCCGGCTGGCTTTACACGGGCCTCAAGGCGGCCGGCGGGCTCTATCTGCTGTATCTCGGCGTGCTGATCTGGCGTGGCGCCGCCAGGCCTGTCGACAGCCTGCCCGCCGCCGGCCCTTCCGCGGCGGGCTTTCTGCGCTCGTTCCTGCTGGCCTTGATGACACAGATCAGCAATCCCAAGGCCATAGCGGTCTATGGCAGCATCTTCGCGGCCCTGCTCCCTGAACAGGTGCCGCTCTGGGTCCTGGCGGCGCTGCCGCTCGGCCTGTTCGTCATCGAGGCGGGTTGGTATGCGATCGTGGCCTGTTTTTTCTCGGCTACGCGCCCGCGCGCCGCCTATCTGCGCAGCAAGCGCTGGATCGACCGGTTGGCCGCCGCGGTGATGGGCGCGCTTGGCTTGCGGCTGCTCGCCGAGGCCGTGCGGCCCTGAAGCCGGCCAGCTCACGGCCGCGTGATACACGCAAGCGTGAACGCTCTCACCGGCTCGTGAGACGACGTAAGGCCACCTTTCCCTGATCCTGTGCGGTGCGCGTCGACGCGCAACACGACCCCCAGGGAGACTCCCCATGAAAGCGCTCTATTCCCTCGCTCTTCTTGCCGCGCTCGGCTTTTCTGGCCCGGCCTTCGCCGACTGTGCCAGCGAGGTGAAGATGGCCGAAGCCAACGTGATGAAGGTGACGGACATGAAGGCCAAGGAGATGGCCATGAAGGAGCTGGAGATGGCCAAGAAGGCCATGATGGACAAGAAAGAGGCCGACTGCGTGAAGGCCGCCAAGATGGCCAACGACCACGCCATGATGAAGAAGTAACGCAGTTCCTGTTGCGTGAGCGGCCGGGGCTGTGGCCCCGGCCGCCTTGTTTCGGATCAAGTACCGCTCAACTTCATCTGTTCCAGTGCGGCACGGCCGGCGAGGCCGTAGGGGCTGGCCAGCGTCTCCGCGATCTCGAAGTGATTGTAGCCGTCGCCGACCAGGAGCTGCACCGGCTTGCCGGCGGCCCGCACAGCGGCGGCGAAGTCGCGGGATTGGCGCTGGAACTCCGGCGTCTCCAGCGTGCCGTAAACCAGGACCACCGGCGTGTTGAGCAGCGACAGGTGGCGCTGGGCCGAGAGCGCATGCTCCATCGCATCGTCGAACTTGACGTAGGAGCTGCGGGCCGAAAGGCGTGGTCCCTTGAGATCGTACATCCCGCTGATGCTCACCCCCCCTTTCACCGTATCGGCGGGCAGGCCGAACTCCTTCTGCCAGTCGGTCACCAGCACCACGCCGGCGAGATGGCCGCCGGAGGAATGGCCGGAGATATAAAGCCGGCTGGGGTCGCCGCCGAAACTGGCTGCGTTCCGGTAGACCCAGGCCACGGCCTTGCGGCACTGCTCGGCCATGGGCATCAGGCTGCCGCCGGCCTGGCCGACATTGATGAAGTCGATGGCGATGTAGTGGGCGCCGGCGTGGACGAAGGTCTCGGCCGGGAAGGCGTAGTCCTTCGCCAGGCCGCTGCGCCAGGCGCCGCCATGGATGAACAGGTGGATGGGCGCGTTGGGCCGCCGGGTCTTGTAGAGGTCGAGCTTCTCGTGCTCGCTCGGGCCGTAGGACAGGCGCTCGGGCTGTCCGATGCGCTGGCGGGTGAGCTCGCTGTTGGTGCCGTAGCGCTTGACGATCTGGGCCAGGTTCGGGGCGTAAACGCTCTGGTCGTAGGCGGCATCGAGCTCGGCTTGATCGTAATCCATGAAGACCAGCGGCCCCTTGATGCGCGGCGCGGCAGGCGGCGCGGGCGCCTGCGCGAAAGCTGGCGCCGCGGCTAGGGCGGCGGCGCCGCTGAGGACGGTGCGGCGGGTGAGCGAGATGGCTGGCATGGCGTTCTCCCTTGGCGTTCTGGTTTCGGATGTTCCGGTCACCGGCATTTGGCGTCGTATTCCCACGAGCCGTCGGCGCGTCTGGCCGCCAGTACGACGATCGGCCGGTCGATGAAGGTCTGGCAGGAGAACAGCGGCATGCCGAAGGTGCTCATGACACGGAAGGTGACCCGGCCGTCGGAGTGCGGCGAGCCGCCGACACAGTGACGCTGCCGGCTATTGGCCGGCACGCGCGCCACGCTACGCTCGCCCGAATCCATGATCACATGGGTGAGCACGGTCACTGCCCCGGTGTTCTGGATCTCGTAGCAGGACGGATTACCCGGCCCGAGCCTCTGCGCGCCGGCGGATGAGATAGAGACCAGGGCAAAGAATGCGATCAGCGACAGCCGCAGCATGCGAGGCCTGCGGGATGTGATTCCGGCCTTCATTATATCAGAGGTGCAGCAACAGGCACGGGGCGCCGGCAATGCCGACGCCCCGTCCGCCCCTGAGAAAAAGGCGTTGCGGACCTTGCGGCCCGCTTATTTCAGGTCGCCCTATTTGAGGTCGTAGGCGCGCTCGCCATGCGCCGTCAAGTCGAGGCCTTCGCGCTCGGCCTCCTCGCCGGCACGGCAGCGGCAGACCGTCTCGATCGCCTTGATCATCACCCAGGTGGCGATTGCCGACCAGACCACGGTCACGGCCACAGCGAGAAGCTGCACGCCGAGCTGCGAGCTGGCGGTCATGCCTTCGGCCAGCCCGGCGCCGCCGAAGGACGGCGTTCCGGTGAAGGCAACGGCGAGCGATCCGAGCATACCGCCGACGCCGTGGACGCCGAAGACGTCGAGCGAATCGTCGGTCTTGAGCGTGGTCTTCACCGCCCGCACGACGAGGAAGCAGACTACCCCTGCGAGGACGCCGAGTACGATAGCGGCGATCGGGCCGGTATGGCCGGCGGCGGGCGTGATGGTGGCGAGGCCGGCGACCATACCGGTCACGGCACCCACTGAGCTCGGCTTGCCGAATCTCAGCCACTCCACGACCGACCAGGTTGCAGCCCCGGCAGCGGCGGCGAGGTGCGTGGCCAACACGGCAGAGCCGGCGGCGCCATCGGCAGCCAGCGCCGAACCCCCGTTGAAGCCGAACCAGCCGACCCAGAGCATGGCACCGCCTGCCATGGTCATGCCGGGGTTGTGCGGCGGCAGGATGTGGCTGGGGAACCCCTTGCGGGCGCCGATGACCATTGCCGCGACGAGGGCCGATACGCCGGCCGTGGTGTGCACCACGATGCCGCCGGCGAAGTCGATGACGTTCTTGGTCGCCAGCCAGCCACCGCCCCACACCCAGTGCGCCACCGGCACATAGACGAAGAGCAGCCACAGCACCGTGAACAGAATGATGAAGGGGAAGGTGACGCGCTCGGGGAAGGCGCCGATGATCAGTGCCGGCGTAATGATGGCGAAGGTCATCTGGTACATGACGAAGACGGTTTCCGGGAAATTGCCCGGTGTTTTGATCTTGTCCAGCCCGGCCAGGAATGCCTTGTCGAGATTGCCCAGCCACGCGGCTTCGCCCGAGAAAATCAGGCTATAGGCCAGGATCGCCCAGAGGATCGAGACGACACAGGTGATGGCGAAGCAATGCATCAATACCGAGAGCACGTTCCGTGACTGCACCAGGCCGCCGTAGAACAGTGCGAGGCCCGGCAAGGTCATGAACAGGACCAGCGCTGTGGCCGTGAGCATCCACGCGGTGTTGCCGGAGTCGAGGGCTGCGGCGGTAGCGGCCGGGGCTTGGGCAAAGGCCGGCTCGACGAGTGCTAGCGTAAGGACGAAGGCTGCGCCGCAAGCGCGATGAAGGGCCGTGGTGAGCATGATCCTCCCCAAGAAGTCGATTGCTGACACCCTCGATGAAGTGCCCCGGAAGCTCGCCTGTTTTGCACGATTCGTGCCGAAATATTAGGCGCAATTTTACGGGTTTTCCGCGCGGCGCCAGATAAGATGACTATTATTTAGGCTGCAGTTGCGCAGCCCTGAGGCATAGAGCCGGTTTTCAGGCAGCTCGTGCCTGTTTGACCAGACGCACCAGCTCAACGCGGGCCTGTTCAGCATCGGTCACGGGCTTGACGAAGGGCAGCCGTAGGACCGTGCCACCGCGACGCAGATCGGCGCCTTCGGGGTCTACGCCCGTCATGATCCAGCCGTCGCCCTCGCGGCCCAGAAGCTTGGTGGCGTAAAGCTGCACGGCGTCGGCGTGCTCGCTATTCATGTGCTCGAGAATCCCGGTTTCGGCGTCCCGCAACGCCTCCGCCACCGGGCGGTAAAGGATCTCGTCCGCAGGCAGCCAGTGGATCTTGCCGAACCCGGCGACCAGATGGGCGCGGCTCACGCTCACCCGCCAGAAGGCGAAGTCCTTGAACCCGGCATACATGGCGGAGCCTGGATGGCGGGCAACGAAACGCGCCTTGAGTTGCTCGTTGTCGGTCTTGGCCGCCCGGCCCTGCACGCTGACGCGCGGGCCGGTCAGCGGCTCGTCGAGGCCGACGGTACCGTCGAACAGCAGGGACACAACAGGGTTGGCCGCCAGATTCTTGGTGTGGTCGGCAAGCGTGGAGATCAGCAGCAACGGGCTGGCGTCGTGGTCGACCGCGACCAGCACCAGCGAGGCGTAGGGTGATCCTGCCTCCGGCGTATCCGGGCGCATGACAGTGCCGAGTGCTGCGCGATCGAGGCTGCGCAGCAGGCCGCGTGCGATGCCACCCGGTCCGGGTTCGCTCATCTCACCTGGGGGCTACGCTGGAGCCATCCGGACAGCGCACCCAGGGTGAGCCAGAACACGGCGGCGGTAGCCAGCGAAGCGCTCACGAAACTCGCGGCAAGTGCGGCAGGAACGCGCGAGGTCTCGTCTGCCATGGGGTGCGGGGCGCCGACGATGTGAGGAGCGGCGATTAACGCCAGACCAAGCAGCGCAAGCCCCGGATTGCGCGGCAGAGCGATCAGGCCGATCCCGGTGAGCGTCGCCAGCACCGTGGCCAGCCACCAGACCTGGCGATCGAACAGCTCTGCCGCAGGCATGCCCGGGAGCTCGGGCGGCAGGCCGAGAGCCGGAGCCAGCGCAAATCCGGCAAAGCCGGCACAACCCCAAAGCAGTCCGGTGAGGGAATCGAGCCGCCGTCCAGCCGCCTGGCTGAGCGCTAGCCCGGCATTGACCAGCAGGGCGAAGCCGAAACCCGCCAGCAGATTGAAGAGCAGCGTATAGAGCATGCGTTCGGTACCGTCGGACGGCGCCCAGGCCTCGGCGGGCGCCGCCATCGGGGTCGTGGCGCCGTGATGGTGGGCCTGGGTCGGCGCGGCGTCTTCGAATGTCTCGGCAGCGAGGATTAGTGGCCAGACCCGGGTCGTCTGCAGGCCGGTCGCCACCAGTCCGGCTACGGCACCGGCGATCAGGGCTGCCGTGATGATGCGTCGGAACATGCGATCAATGGCAGGGGAAAGCGAAGGCGTGGCGCGAATCGTGCGCGGTGTTGTGGATGACCTCGGGTCCGGCAAAGGCCACGCCGAACAGGACGAATAGGCCGAGGACGATCGCAGCTGCTGCTGGCACCATGGCCTGGGCGATCGACGCGGGCACAGAGCGGTCGGTTTGGGTCATCAGCATCGGCGTCTCCGGGGTCTTAAGGCGTTGGCCGTTCATCTCTATAATGCCCGGTACTGAAGGGCGTCAATCAATCGCCATCTCTGTGCCGCACTCCGGCCATGATTGGGGCGAATAAGCGCTCCCGACAAGCCACCGCCAGGGGAGGCCGTGCTCGTGCCGCAGACCATTGCTCTCGTCGACGATGACCGCAATATCCTGACCTCGGTGGCCATGGCGCTCGAGGCCGAAGGCTTCAGCGTGCGCTCCTACACAGACGGAGCAGAGGCGTTGCGGGGTCTCTCCAGCCAGCCGGTCGATCTCGCCATTCTCGACATCAAGATGCCGCGTATGGACGGCATGGAGCTGCTCGGTCGGCTGCGCAAGCAAAGCCAGATGCCGGTGATCTTTCTCACCTCCAAGGACGACGAGGTCGATGAGGTTCTCGGCCTGCGCATGGGCGCCGACGACTACATCACCAAGCCCTTTTCGCAACGGCTGCTGATCGAGCGCATACGCGCCTTGCTGCGCCGTAAGGAGCTATCGCAAGGTCCGGCGGCTGGCGCAGCTGCCACCGAAGCGCCGATCATGCGAGGCCCGCTGGTCCTTGATCCCGCCCGCCATGTCTGCACCTGGAAGGACAAGGAGGTCAGCCTCACGGTGACCGAGTTCTTATTGCTCAAGTCGCTGGCGCAGCGTCCGGGCATGGTCAAGAGCCGCGACAACCTGATGGACGCCGCCTACGGCGAGCATATCTACGTCGACGATCGCACGATCGACAGCCACGTGAAGCGGCTGCGCAAGAAGTTCAAAGCGATCGATAACGAGTTCAATCACATCGAGACCCTCTACGGCCTCGGCTACCGGTATCGCGACAAATAGCGGTCCGCGGGACAGGAAAAGAGACGCGAAGGCATGGCGCAGTCGACGCCAACCAGCGAATCGCCGCGACCGGTGCGGCGGCGGCGGTTCTCGCCGCTGACTAGGCGCATCCTGTTCCTCAACATGGCGCCGCCGGTGATCTTGGTCGCCGGGCTGCTCTATCTCGATGACTATCGTAACACCTTGATCGACAACGAGTTTGCTTCGCTCGTCACGCAGGGGCGGATTTTCGCCGCAGCCCTCGGCACCGCCGCTACAGTGGTGCAACAGCCGGGTTCGGTCAGCGATGGCGCGGCCGATGACGAGGAACGCCTCTCCCGGGAGATTGCCCCAACGATCCTGCGCCGCCTGGTTGAACCGACGCGCGTGCGCGCCCGGCTCTACTCCGGCGATGGTGAGTTGATCGCCGACAGTCGCGTTCTGGGGGCCGCGGGCGTGGCGGTCGAGATCGCGCCCCTGCCACCGCCGCGCCCCCCGTCGGATCCGCTGCTGGCAGCCTTCAACGCGGCCTACGATTTCATCCTCAACTGGCTACCTTCGGGAGCCGATCTGCCACCCGATCGCGAGCAGCCCAATGCGCTCCTACACGAGTTGCATGAAGCCGAGGCCGCCTCGCGCGGCGAGATCGGCACGGCGCTGCGCGCGCGTGCCACCAGCGGGCGACCGCAGGAGGCGAAGATGACGCTCTATGCTGCCGTGCCGGTACAGCGGTTCAAACAGGTTCTCGGCGTTCTCTTGATGACCACTGACAGCCGAGAGATTGAGAACAGCCTGCGGGCGGTACGGCTCGACATCCTGCAGGTCTTTGCGGCGGCCCTGGCGGTCACCGTGCTGATCTCGTTCTATTTGGCTCGCACCATCGCTCGCCCGGTACGGCGGTTGGCTCTGGCTGCGGAGCGGGTGCGGCGCGGCGGCCAGGTGGTTGCCGCCGGCATCCGGGCCAGCGGTCCGCTGACTGGCCGCGCGGCGATCCCGGACATGAGCGCCCGCGGCGACGAGATCGGCGATCTCTCTCTGGCGCTGGGCGACATGACCGAGGCGCTGTGGCGCCGTCTGGATGCGATTGAGCGCTTTGCCGCCGATGTAGCACACGAGATCAAGAACCCGCTCACCTCGTTGAAGAGCGCGGTGGAGACGGCGGCGCGCGTTCAGGATCCAGCGCGCCAGCGCAAGCTGATGCAGGTGATTCTCGATGACGTCAGCCGGCTCGATCGCTTGATCGCCGACATCTCGGATGCCTCGCGCATCGACGCCGAGCTGTCACGCGAGGAGACGCATCCGACGGATATCGGCCGGCTTTTGGCGACCCTGGTCGACATCCATGGCGCCGATGACGACCCCGGCGCGCCGCGTCTCAGCCTTGAGTTGGCGGCACCCGAGGAGCTGATCGTTCCAGCCCTCGAGGACCGGCTCGGCCAGGTGTTCCGCAACTTGATCGCCAACGCCATCTCCTTCAGCCCGCCGCGCGGCACAATCCGCATCCTCGCCGTGCGCCGCGAGGCGGTCGTCGAGGTCTGTATCGAAGACGAGGGGCCCGGTATTCCGGAGGACAAGCTCGAGAAGATCTTCGAGCGCTTCTACAGCGAGCGGCCTTCGGGCGAGAAATTCGGCACCCATTCCGGGCTGGGCCTGTCGATCTCGCGCCAGATCGTCACGGCCCATGGCGGCAGCATCCGGGCGGAGAACCGCCGGGACGCCGGCGGCCGGGTGGTGGGCGCACGCTTCCTGGTCCGGCTGCCGGTTTCCTGACCTTTTCGGCTGGTCGAAAGGCTAGTACCGCTAAAGCTGGTAGCCTGGGACCCTTGGCGGTCCTAGGTCGTGGTTGCACCGCAACATGGATCGTTGACATTAACGACTGCGGCGGCGCACCCTCCCGGTCGGATAACACGGGTGTGTCCTAAAACCCGCCAAGAATGCAGATATACGCCAGCTGTATTGAACTCGCCGGGGCGGGAATCTTGCTGCGCGGCCCCTCGGGCAGCGGCAAGTCGGATCTCGCCCTGCGCCTCATCGATGGCGGCGCGCGCCTGGTTGCCGATGACCGCACCGACCTTGCGGTCGAGGCGGGCGACCTGATTGCCTCGTCCCCTGCGGCCATTGTCGGCAAGCTGGAAATTCGTGGGGTGGGTATCGTGGCGCTCCCCTCCGTGTCACGCTCCCGGGTCAGCATGGCGGTAGATCTTGTAGAGACTTCAGCTGTCGAGCGTCTTCCCGCCGGCCAGCGCTGCTCTTATCTCGGGGTGGACCTGCCCCTGATCGCCATTGCGCCGTTTGAGGCCTCCGCTCCGGCCAAGCTGCGCGCCCTGGCGCATGCCTTGGCGGTCGGCCGGGCCATCGACGGCGTTACGGCCTGAGCACATGCCTCCCCATCCATGAGTTCCGACACTGCCCTTCGGGTCGATCCGCCTCCGGCCGGTCTAGAGAAGGCCCGTCGCGTCGCGCTGGTCACCGGCATGTCGGGTGCCGGCCGCACCACAGCCCTGCGCGCACTTGAGGACGCAGGATACGAAGCGGTCGACAACCTGCCGCTTTCGCTGCTGCCCTCGCTCGTTCGCCCCGAGGACGTCCCCAGTCGCGCTCTGGCAATCGGCGTCGACACGCGGACCCGCGGTTTCGCCACCGCGCCGCTTCTAGAGACGCTGGAGCGGGCGCGCAGCGAGCCCAATCTCGACGTCCGCCTGCTGTTCGTCGATTGCGAGGACGAGGTTCTGCGCCGCCGCTTCACCGAGACCCGCCGCCGCCATCCCCTGGCCATGGACCGCGCCGTCACCGACGGCATCCGGCTCGAGCGCGGCTTGCTGCGCGACCTGCGCGATCGAGCCGACTTGCTGATCGATACGTCCTCGCTGTCGCAGGCCGATCTCAAGCGGCGCATCCAGGACAGTCTGCCCATCGAGGCGCCTGCCGGTCTCGCCATACAGATCATCTCCTTCGCCTATCGCAACGGTCTGCCGCGCGACGCGGACCTGGTGTTCGATGTCCGTTTTCTTAGCAATCCGCACTATCAGGCCGAGCTGCGCCCGCTCACTGGGCTCGACGTCACGGTTGCCTCCTACATCGAGGCCGACAGCGGTTGCGCCAGCTTCCTCGATGGGCTGACCTCGATGCTGAGCGCCCTCCTGCCGCGCTACGAGCGCGAGGGCAAGAGCTACCTGACCATCGCCACCGGCTGCACCGGCGGACGGCATCGCTCCGTCTTCGTGGCCGAGCGGCTCAACGCCTGGGCTCGCGCCCGGGGCCGCCGCTGTGCCGTGCTGCACCGCGAGTTGTCGCCGGAGCGGCGCGTCGAGGATCTCGGGCCCGCTGCCGCCACGCCGGCGAGTGCCAGCGGTTCGGCGATCGCATGAGCATTTTAGCCTTTCCTGGACAAAGGGACCTTCTATGATCGGTATGGTGCTGGTAACTCACGGACGGCTCGCCGACGAGTTTATCGCTGCGCTTGAACATGTTGTGGGGCCGCAGCGCAACGTGGCAGCTGTCTGCATCGGACCGGAAGACGACATGGAGCAGCGGCGACGCGAGATCATCGACCAAGTGTCGCGGGTGGATGACGGGTCCGGGGTCGTGGTGCTCACCGACATGTTCGGCGGCACGCCCTCCAACCTGGCGATTTCGATCATGGACCGCGCCAAGATCGAGGTCATTGCAGGGATGAACCTGCCGATGCTCATCAAACTGGCCAGCGTGCGTAATACGGAGAAACTCGGCGACGCCGTCGCCTCGGCGCGGGAGGCCGGACGCAAGTACATCAACGTCGCCTCCCAGCTGCTTGCTGGCGAGGTGAAGTGAGCGGAGCCGTATGACGGAGAGTCGTTCCGGCGAAGCCGAGGTGTCGGCGCAGGCTGGCGTTGCCGCGGTGGAACGGACGGTCACGATCGTCAATCAGAAGGGTCTGCACGCCCGCGCCGCCGCCAAGTTCGTCAAGCTCGCCGCCCAGTTCGACGCCGCGATCACCGTCTCCAAGAAGGACAGCACGGTCTCCGGCGTCTCGATCATGGGACTTATGATGTTGGCGGCGTCGCCCGGGTGCCCGGTCGACATCCGCGCCACCGGGCGCCAAGCGCAAGAGGCCGTTGAGGCCCTCAGTGCCTTGGTCGCGGCAGGTTTCGATGAGAAGTGAGACCCCTCGGCGGTCGCGACGGCGCGGCGCCCGCCGTGCCGCCGGCGAGGGCGAGCGTGTGTTCGAAGGGCTTGGGGTCTCGCCCGGCATCGCGATCGGCCCGGCCCACCTGCACGAGGCGGGCGATGTTGCCGTGCCGGAGCACACGGTCGACGCCGACAAGGTTGAGGACGAACGCGACCGTTTCCGGGCAGCCGTCGACAAGTCGCTGCGCCAGCTCACCAAGCTCGGCTCGAAGAGCGCCAACCTGCCGCCCAACGTGGCGGAGGAGATCGGTTTCCTGCTCGACGCGCATATCCAGATGCTCTCGCACTCGCGGCTGGTTCGCGGCGTCGAGCGGCGTATCATGGAAGAACGCCTGAACGCGGAAGCCGCTGTCCAGGCGGAAATCGGCGCCATCGCCCAGGGCTTTGCGGCTATGGAAGACGCCTATCTCGCAGCGCGGGTGCAGGAGGTCCGCGAGGTCGGTACGCGCCTGATCCGCAATCTTACCCGGGTTCCCTACCAGGCGTTCAGGAACCTGCCCGAAGGGACCATCGTCGTTTCTGAGGAGATCACGCCGGCCGACACCGCGCTGATGGATCCCGAACGCCTCGCTGGTTTCTGCACCGTACTCGGTGGCGCTGAAGGGCATACCGCGATCATGGCGCGCGCCATGGGGCTGCCCGCCGTTCTGGGTGTCGCCGGCATCATCGGCACGGTGCGCACGCACGATGTGGTCATCATCGACGGAAGCTCGGGCAAGGTCATCGTCCGGCCGACCGCCGCCACGCTCGAAGCATATGAGCGTCGCCGCGTCGAGTTCGTGCGCGAGCAGCGGCAGCTGGCGCGCTTGGCGCGGCTTCCTGCGGTGACCCGCGACGGCGTCGAGGTGCGGCTCGACGTCAACATCGAGCTGCCGCGCGAAATCGAGCAGGCGCGTGCGGTTGGGGCGGCGGGAGTGGGGCTGCTACGCACCGAGTTCATGTTCATGAATCGCGACGATATACCCGACGAAGACGAACAGACGCGGCTGCTGCGCGAGATCGTCGAGGGCATGGGCGGCCGGCCGGTGACCATCCGCACGCTGGATGTCGGCGGCGAGAAGCTGGCCTCGGCGATCGGCGGTGACGCTGCGCCGGGGGCCAATCCGGCACTCGGCCTTCGGGCCATACGCCTCAGCCTTTCACGGCCGGAGCTGTTGGAGACGCAGCTTGCGGCGATCCTGCGTGCCGCTGAGCACGGTCCGGTGCGCATCCTGCTACCGATGATCGCCACAGTGGGTGAGGTGCGCGAAGTGCGGACCGTGCTGGCCAAGGTGGCACGTCGCTTGATGCGGCGCGGCGTCAAGCTTCCCGATCCGCTGCCACCGGTCGGTGCGATGATCGAGGTCCCCGGCGCGGCCCTCGCCGCCGATGCGCTGGCTCAGGTATGCGACTTCTTCGCCATCGGCACGAACGACCTGACCATGTACACGCTGGCTATCGACCGCGGCGACGAGCAGGTGGCTCATCTCTACAACCCGCTCCATCCGGCGGTGTTGCGGCTCATCCAATTCACCACCGAAGCGGCTTTGCGCAACCGAATTTCGATTAGCCTGTGCGGTGAGATCGCCGGCGATCCGCGCTATACCGCGCTGCTCCTGGGCCTGGGCATCCGCGAGCTGTCCATGTCGCCGATCAAGCTGCCGCGGATCAAGCAGCGCGTCCGTTCGCTGGCTCTCGAGGCGGCCTCGACGCGCGCCCGTAGCATCATGGACCAGTCCGATCAGGCGCGAATCTCGGCGCTGCTCGACGACTTCAACGCGTTGCGCTGAGCGCCCCAATGGCGGCGGATCCCAAAACCCCCGCAGTCGATCTGCCCGAGCCGAAAGCGCCCGCCGAAAGCCAGCAATTCCGCTTTGTGCACAAGGTGTCAGCGTTCCTGGCTCCTACTTCTCTCCGGCGGCCGACACCGGCGAGGCGACCTTCTACGTGCCTCTCGGCGACGTGCAGGGAGTTCTGACCCTGCCGCAGCTGGCCTCGGCCTTCAATCTGGCCGGAACGGCAGACGGCGAACTGCTAAACGTCGTCCGGAAGGGGCTAGCCTTCGTCAAACGCATCCATCCTGGCGATTCGATACCCAGCGAGTTGCTCGACGGCTCCGCATCGTGGAGCGTTGACGATCGCCATCGGGTGATCGCCGAAAGCCGGCTGCGGGTGCAACTTGGCACCTGGATGGCGGGCAAGGAAGCAAGTGCCCGCGACGTGACGGACCTGTTGAAGCTGGCGAACGATCCGGAGATCCGGGACAAGATGCAGGAAGCGATCACCACGATTGCGGAACGGCTTGGCCTCGGACGCGCGCGCCGGGTCGAGGTTCTCGATCGCGTCGACCGGCTGGCACGCGAGCTCAGCTACATCGAGGCGCTGCGCGACCGCTTTGCGGCCGTGAAGATGATCGTCATGAAGCTCGGGCAGCTCGCCGCCCTCTACGGGCCGGAGCGCGGTTTCTCCGAGGAAATCCGGCGGGTTCTCGTTCTTATGCGCAAGCCGATGGCCGAGTTCGAGGGCATCTTCGTCCAGATCGACGGGCAAACAAGCGAGATAGTTAGTGTTTTAGGAAATTTTGAGAGACAAATTGGATTTATTCGGGAGACGCGCGACACTCTGCATAGTAAATTTATGCCTTGGGACGGCCTAATCGGCCGGTGGCAGGATCTTGCGGTGGAAATAGGCACGCCAGCCGAGGCCCTTCTGCGGGCGACCTACCGCTTCATGGCGCGCCACTTTTCCCAGGATGAGAACTGGACTTTGCAGTATGGGGGGCAGCCCAACAGACCGAGCCGGTAGACGGTTCATTAAGGATCGTCCCGTATTAGTCATAAGGCGTAGGCGTGATTGGGCCACCGGCATGGCGCCGGCGGTAAGCTAGGATCTTGAGATGTCGGACACGGCTGAAACTCTTGAGCAACCAAGTGCCGGCGAAAAGCCAGCGCCGACCGCACTGCCCGAGCCGCGTAAGGCCGCTAAGCCGACGCATTTCACGTTCGAGCATGCCGTATTCAGCGTCAAGGAAGCCTATTTCAGCCTGTCGCCGATCTCCGGTGATCCGGTCTACAACGTGCCGCTCGGTGACGTCCGCGCGACGCTGCCGATCGATACAGTGGCGGGTTCCTTTCAGATCAAGCAGTCGTCTCCCGACGCGGATCTGCTGCAGGTGGTGAAGCGCAGCCTCAAATTCGTCAAGGAGATTCGCCCGGGGGATTCGATCCCCAGCGAGCTGCTAGACGGCAGCGCTTCGTGGAAGGTGGAGCCCCATCACCGCGAGATCGCTCATGCCCGAATCACGGTGCAACTCGTCTCGTGGATGAGCGGCAAAGCATTGGAATCCGTCGATGCTGCGGAGCTCGAATCCATTGCCAGCATGCCGGAGACGAAGAAAAAGGTGCAGGAGGCGTTCGAGGTGATGGCCGAAAAGCTCGGGCTCGGCCTTGAGCGCAAGCAGGAAGTCATAGCGAAGATCGAGGAGCTGGCGCGCGAGCTGTCCTACATTGAGGCCCTGCGCGAGCGAGCGGGAAAGATTCAGAAGCTTTATGCGAACTTCGCCGCGCTCATGGGCGTCTACAAGCGCGAGCGGAGCATTCTCGAGGATGTCAAGCGCGTGCGCATCCTGATGAAGAAGCCGGTCGACGACATCGTCAGTATCTTCGAGCAGATTGACGGCAATACCGGCGAGATCCTTACGACGATGAAGAAGTTTCCGGGCCAAATCAAATATATCCGGGAAATGCGCGATGACTTGCATCACCGCTTCATGAGATGGGACGGATTGCTCGAGCAGTGGTCGGGGGTCATTATCGAGCGCAGCGCCCATCTTGATCGTCTGACCCGTGTCACGTATCAATTTGCTGCTCGGCACTTCCCCCTCGATAGTGAGTGGGGCCTTCAGCGCTAAGTCCGCCTGCGATGGTACGCGGCTGATGGCGATGGAGGGCGTCAGGTGAAGAGGGAGCATGGCTGAACCACTGGGAGTTTCGCCGTCGAGCGACGGTGCTTCAGGCGTGGCGGCTGAAGCCCAGGCGGCCGCGGCACCGGCCGACGGCGCGGCGCCGGCGGTCGAAGCCGAGACGAGCATTCCTGAGCCCAAGAAGGCTACCCAGCCGACGCATTTCGCCTTCGAGCACGCCGTCTTCAAGGTGAAGGAAGCGGTGTTCACGCTGTCGCCGACAAGTGGCGAACCGACCTACAATGTACCGCTGGGTGAAGTGCGTGCTGCGTTGCCGATCGATCTCGTAATCGGCTCGTTCGGCGTCGCCAAGGACTCGCAGGACGCTGAGCTGCTCAAGATCGTCAAACGCGGCCTGAAGTACGTCAAGGAGATTCGCCCGGGCGATTCGATCCCTTCGGAGCTTCTCGATGGCTCGGCATCGTGGACGGTCGAGCCGCACCACCGCGAGCTGGCCAAGGCGCGGGTGGCGCTGCAGTTCGCCTGGTCGAAGGAAGGCAAGTCCATCGATTCGGTCGATCGCGCCGAGTACGAGCAGCTTGCTTCGCTGCCTGACAACCAGAAGAAGCTCCAGGAAGCCTATGTAACCCTCGCCGAAAAGCTCGGGTACGGGCGTGAGCACAAGGGCGAGCTGGTCGGCCGCGGTGACGAGCTCGCACGCGAGTGGACCTACATCGAGGCGCTGCGCGAGCGTTTCGGGAAGATCCAGAAGCTTTACGCCGGCTTTGCCACGCTGCGGCCTATCTACAAGCGAGAGCGCGCGATCCAGGAAGACATCATCCGCATCCGCTATCTGAT
>Ga0194132_10005713_pt1 | contig 19875 bp, 14 predicted proteins | sample TA2KigOf80mmetaG_FD_148612 | JGI IMG/M metagenome (GOLD analysis project Ga0194132, IMG submission 148612) | Freshwater microbial communities from Lake Tanganyika, Tanzania - TA2015054 Kigoma Offshore 80m | ecosystem: Environmental > Aquatic > Freshwater > Lake | place: Tanzania: Lake... | reverse complement strand
TTCCGGAGCGCTCCACGTCGAGATCGCGCGATCCGGAACTCCGCAACTCCTCCTCGACCGAGCGCCGCGAGGTCGGGGAGTCGTGTTCCGGAACTCCTCCCTGACGGAGCGAAGCGACGTCGGGGAGGTGGCTCGCTGGCGAAGCCAGCGAGACGGAGGGGAGGTCCGATCAACGGATTGCTCGCCTCGCGAAGCGCACGCAAGCACGCAACCCGTCGGAGTTGGTCCCCTCCGTCGCCTCGCTGCGCTCGGCGACACCTCCCCACGGCGAAGCCGTGGGGAGGAGTTCCGGAGCGCTCCACGTCGAGATCGCGCGATCCGGAACTCCGCAACTCCTCCTCGACCGAGCGCCGCGAGGTCGGGGAGGTGGATCGCTGCATCGTGCCCGCATCGAGTCCATCGCGAGCCACGCCGGCGCTGACGCGACGTCCGCGGGTTGCTCGATCCAACCTCAGTTCAAGCGACCGAGCGTCGCCTACCGCGCTCGGCGCGACGACTTCCTCGCCGGTCGCGTCGCGGTGCGCTTGAGGTTCCCGACGCCGCGTCCCTCGCGGGCGTGGCTCTTGCCCGACCCCGCGGGCTTCGGCGCGTCGCCGCCGGAGGTCGATCGCGCGTCGCCGCCGCTCGGCTTGGTCTCGGTGCTCTTGGTCGTCGTGGTGTCGGGTCTCGCCCCACCCTGCGTGCCGGAGGCGCTCGTGACGCCCGCGTCCTTGCCGCTGGTCGCCTGACCGCCCGCGCCCTTCGCCGCGACATCCTTCGAGGCGGCGTCCTTCCCCGCGCCCGCAGGCTCGCCCGACTTCCGCTCCGCCTCCTCCGCCTTCCGGTAGCCCTCGCTCCGGTAGTCGGTCTCGTAGAAGCCGCCGCCCTTGAAGATCACCGCGCCGCCGGTGCCGATGAGGCGCCGGAGCCTCGCCTTGCCGCAGGCGGGGCACTTCCGCAGCGCCTCCGCCATGATCGACTGGAACTGGTCGAAGCGGTGACCGCACGCGTCGCACTGGTACTCGTAGGTCGGCATCGTCGGGATGACTCGAGGCGAAGGATCACTCCGCGGGCGGCGCGATCGCCACCTTCGCGGGACGCAGCACCATCTCGCCGAGGCGATAGCCCGCCTGCAGCAGGCTCGACACCGCATCCGGCGCGACGCCCGCCGCCGGCTGTCGCATCACCGCCTCGTGGAGGTTCGGATCGAAGGGCGTGCCGACCGCGGGCTCGATGAGCTCGATCCCCGAGGTCGCGAGCGCCTTGATGAGCCCCTGCCGGACCATCTTCATGCCGGTGCGAAGCGACTCGCCGTCCCCCGGCGCCGAGAGCGCGAGGTCGAACTGGTCGAGGATCGGCACCACCGCGCGGACGATGCCCGCGATGCCGCCCTGCCGGGCACGCTGCTCGTTCTCGGCGCTGCGGCGCTGGTAGTTCTGGAAGTCGGCGAGGGCGCGGAGGTACTTCTCGCGGTTCTCGTCCCGCTCGCGGCGCAGCTGCTCGAGCGCATCAGGACCGCCGCCCTCCATCACGTCGGTCGCCTCGGGAGTCTCGGGATCGTCCTGCATGGGTCGCTCCTGACTGGTCCTCGCGGATGGTGCTCAACGACGCCCCTCGCCCCTGAGTCTCGCGGATGCACCTCGCGGATGCATCTCGTGGTCTAGGCGCCGAAGGTCTCCTTGATCCGGTTCCACACGCCCTTCGCGTCCTTCTCGTGCACCTCGAGCTCCTCGGTCCGGGCGTACTGCGAGAGGAGCTCGCGCTGCGCCGCGGTCAGCTTCTTCGGCACGACGAGCTGCAGCAGCACCACGAGGTCGCCGCGCCTGCCGCCGCGGAGCGCCGGAAGTCCCTTGCCCTCGAGGCGGTGCACGTCGCCGTGCTGGCTGCCCGCGGGGATCTCGAGGACCTCGTCGGCGCCGTCGAGACCCTTGACGTGGAGCGTCGCGCCAAGCGCCGCCTGCGCGAAGGCGATCCGCTCGACGACGATCAGGTCGTCCTCCTCGCGCTCGAAGCGGTCGTGCTTCGCGACCTCGACCGCGACGTGCAGGTCGCCCCGCACGCCCTCGCCCGAGGGACTCGCCTCGGGCGGCGGCGGCTCGCCCTCGCCGGAGACGCGGATGACCTGTCCCTCGCGGATTCCCGCGGGGATCCGCACCTCCAGCGTGCGGGAGACGCTGGTGCGGCCCTTGCCGCGGCAGGAGGTGCAGCGCTCGGTGACGATCGAGCCCTGCCCGCGGCAGCGCGGGCAGGTGGTGACCATGCGGAACATCCCGCCGAAGCCGACCTGGGCGACCTGCCCCTGCCCGCCGCAGTCGGAGCACTTCGATCGCTCGTGACCCGGCTTCGCGCCGCTGCCGGTGCAGGTCGTGCAGACGTCGAGGCGGCTGAACTTCACCTCGCGGGAGCAGCCCGAGAGCACCTCCTCGAGCGTGACCTCGACGGAGGTCTCGAGGTCGAAGCCCCGCGCGGGACCGCGGCGGCCGCCGCGCCGCCCGCCGCCGCCCGGCATGCCGCCGCCAAAGATCTCCCCGAACATCGAGAAGATGTCCTCGACGTGCATCGAGCCGAAGTCGTGCCCCGGCGTCTGCCGGAGCCCGGCGTGCCCGAAGCGGTCGTAGCGCTCGCGGCGCTCCGCGTCGGAGAGGACCTCGAACGCCTCGGCGCACTCCTTGAACCGCTTCTCCGCCTCGGCGTCGCCGGGGTTGTGGTCGGGATGATGCTTGAGGGCGAGGCGTCGGTACGCCTGCTTGATCTGCTCGCCGGTCGCGGTGCGCTCGACGCCGAGGACCTCGTAGTAGCAGCGGGCCGTGGGCATGAGGGCACCGTGGGGCGTCAGGGTCCGCCTTGCGGACGCGGACCGGACCAAGCGGAGGAGCAGGTCCTCCCGCCTCGATCCGGTCCGCGTCGCGCGATTCGGCGGTCGGTCACGACGTCGCGTTGGAGACCGGTCGGTCGTCCTCCTTGAGCTCCGTGACGATCACGTCGGTGGTGAGCATGAGCCCCGCGACGCTCGCCGCGTTGAGCAGCGCCGTCCGCGACACGAGGGCGGGATCGATGATGCCCGCCTTCACGAGGTCGCCGTACTCGCCGCTCGCGGCGTTGAAGCCGAAGGAGCCCTTGCCCTCCATGACCTTCGAGACCACCAGGTCGCCGTCGTGCCCGGCGTTCTCCGCGATGCGGCGGCAGGGCTCGACGATGGCGTCCTCGATGATGTCGAAGCCGTACTTCTCGTCGCCCTTCGCCTTCTTGCGGGCGTCGGCGAGCGCCGGGATCGCCCGAAGGAAGCTCACGCCGCCGCCGGGGACGTAGCCCTCCTTGGCGGCGGCGCGGGTCGCGTGAAGCGCGTCGTCGACGCGGTCCTTCCGCTCCTTCATCTCGATCTCGGTCATGCCGCCGACGTTGATGACGGCGACGCCGCCGGTGAGCTTCGCGAGGCGCTCCTGGAGCTTCTCGCGGTCGTAGTCGCTGGTGGTCCGCTCGATCTGGACGCGGATCTGCGCCGCGCGGGCCTCGACGTCCTTCGACCTGCCGGAGCCCTGGACGACGACGGTCTCGTCCTTGGTGACCACGACCTTCTTGGCGGAGCCGAGCTCCTTGAGCTCGACGTCCTCGAGGTTGCGGCCGAGGTCCTCCGCGAAGAAGGTGCCGCCGGTGAGCGCCGCGATGTCGCCGAGCATCGCCTTGCGGCGGTCGCCGAAGCCGGGCGCCTTCACCGCGCAGACGGAGATCACGCCGCGGAGCCGGTTGACCACCAGCGCCGCGAGCGCCTCGTTCTCGACCTCCTCCGCGATGATGAGGAGCGGCTTGCCCGCGGTCACCACCTTGTTGAGCAGCGGCAGCAGGTCGGCGAGGTTCGCCAGCTTCTTCTCGTAGACGAGGATCAGCGGGTTCTCGAGGACGCACTCCGCCTTCTTCGGGTCGGTCATGAAGTACGGGCTGAGGAAGCCCTTGTCGAAGGACATGCCCTCGACGTACTCGAGGGTGGTCTCGGCGGTCTTCGACTCCTCGATCTCCGCGACGCCGTCGTGACCGACCTTGTCGATCGCCTCGGCGATGATGCGGCCGATCTCGGCGTCATGGTTCGCGGCGACGGTGGCGATCTTCTCGAGGTCCGCCTTGCCCTTGCAGGGGGTCGCGGCGTCCTTGATCGACTCGGCGACGCAGTTCGCCGCGGCGTTGATCCCCCGCTGGACCGCGACGGCGTTCGCGCCCGCCGCGATGTGCTTGAGGCCGCCCTCGAAGATCCGACCGGCGAGCACGGTGGCGGCGGTGGTGCCGTCGCCCGCGACGTCGGCGGTCTTCTTGGCGACCTGCTGGACCATCTTCGCGCCCATGTTCTGGAAGGGCTCCGGGAGGTCCACCTCCTTCGCCACGGTCACGCCGTCCTTGGTGACGGTCGGCCCGCCGTAGGACTTCTGCAGGATCACGTTGTGGCCCTTCGGGCCCATGGTCACGCCCACGGCGTCGCAGAGCTGCTGCACGCCCCGGCGAAGCTCCGCGTGCGCCGCGGAGGAGAACTTCATCTGCTTGGTGCTCATCGGTTCGTTCCTTCGGACCGGTCTCGCCGGTCCCGGGACCGCGGTCGGCGTCGCCGCCGCGGCAGGTTTCGGAGGAGTCGCTCGACGCGCCTCGTTCAGCCTCGAACGCTCAGCCCTCGATCACGCCGAGGAGCTCGCTCTCGCGGATGATGAGGTGCGGGACGTTCTTGATCTCGACCTCGGTGCCGGAGTACTTGCCGAACACCACGGTGTCGCCCTTCTTCACGCCGGGCTTGGTGCGCTGGCCGTTGTCGAGCATCTTGCCGGGTCCCATCGCCACCACCTTGCCCTTCATGGGCTTCTCCTTGGCGGTCTCGGGCAGGTAGATGCCGGACGCGGTCTTGGTCTCGGGATCGAGGGGCTTGACGAGGATGCGGTCTTCGAGGGGTCGGACGGACATGTCGGTTCTCCGTGAAGCCGGCGTCGCCGGCGGGGATTGCGTGATGAGGATTCGCGTTCGGGTGCGGTGATGACTGGTGCGTGCGTCGGCGCGGCGGGGGTCAGAAGTCCATGCCACCCATGCCACCCATGCCGCCCATGCCACCCATGCCGCCCATGCCGCCCATGCCGTGGTCATGACCATGGCCGTGCCCGCCCGCGGGCGCGTCCTTCGGCTTGGGCTTCTCGACGACTGCGCAGTCGGTGGTGAGCAGGAGACCCGCGACCGAGCAGGCATTCTGCAGGGCGACGCGGTCGACCTTGGCGGGGGTGATGACGCCCTCCTTGACGAGGTCGCCGTACTCGAGGGTGAGGGCGTTGAAGCCCTGCTCGCCCTTGAGCTCCGCGACCTTGCCGACGACGACGGTGCCCTTCTCGCCGGCGTTGTCGGCGATCGTGCGGAGCGGCACCGCGAGCGCCTCGAGGACGACGTCGAAGCCATGCCGCTCGTCGCCGTGGACGGCGTCCTTCGCCTTGCGGACCGCCGGCATCGCGCGAATGAAGCTCACGCCGCCGCCGGCGACGACGCCCTCGGCGACCGCGGCGCGGGTCGCGTGCAGCGCGTCCTCGACGCGGGACTTCTTCTCCTTGAGCTCCGCCTCGCTGCTCGCCCCGACCTTGATCTGGGCGACGCCGCCGGCGAGCTTCGCGAGGCGCTCCTGGAGCTTCTCGCGGTCGTAGTCGGAGTCGGTGTTCTCGATCTCCGCTCGGATCTGCTCGCATCGCGCCTTGATGGCGGAGGTGCTGCCGGCGCCCTCGACGATCGTCGAGTGGTCGGCGGTGACCTCCACCTTCTTCGCCTGCCCGAGCTGGGTGAGGGTGACCTTGTCGAGCTCGAGCCCGAGGTCCTTCATGATCGCGGTCGCGCCGGTGAGGACCGCGATGTCCTCGAGCATCGCCTTGCGGCGGTCGCCGTAGCCCGGCGCCTTCACCGCGCAGACCTGCAGGACGCCGCGGAGCTTGTTGATGACGAGCATCGAGAGCGCCTCGCCGGTGACGTCCTCCGCGATGATGAGGAGCGGCTTCTTCGCCGCCATCACCTTCTCGAGGAGCGGCACGAGCTTGGCGACGGAGTCGATCTTGTCCTCATGGACGAGGACGAGCGCCTTGTCGAAGGAGCAGGTCATCTCCTCCGCGTCGGTGACGAAGTTGGGGCTCTGGTAGCCGCGGTCGAACTGCATGCCTTCGACGACCTCGACCTCGGTCTCGCGACCCTTGCCTTCCTCGACGGTGATCACGCCGTCCTTGCCGACCTTGTCGAACGCCTCCGCCATGATCCGTCCCACTTCGGGGTCGTTGTTGGCGGAGATGGTCGCGACCGAGGAGATGCCGCCGGAGACGCCCGCGACGGGGCGGGACATCGAGCCGATGTGGGCGACCGCCGCCTCGACCGCCTTGCGCATCCCGCGGACGAGGGCGTTCGCCTCGACGCCCGCGGCGACCCGCTTGAAGCCGGCCTTGAAGAGCGCCTCCGCGAGCACGGTCGCGGTGGTGGTGCCGTCGCCGGCGTCGTCGGAGGTCTTGCTCGCCGCCTCGCGGACGAGGCGGGCGCCGAGGTTCTCCACCTTGTCGCGGAGCTCGATCTCCTCGGCGACGGTCACGCCATCCTTGGTCACGTTCGGACCGCCCCAGCTCTTGTCGAGCAGGGCGTTCCGACCACGCGGACCAAGGGTGCTCTTGACGGCGGCGGCGAGCTTCTCGACGCCGCTCAGCAGGCTCTTCCGGGCTTCGATGTCGAAGGTGAGGTCCTTCACGGCCATGGTCGTGTCATCTCCTATGGGTCGGAGGGTCGGGCGACGGGCGTCCGGTCCCTCGACGGTTGAGGCAGGCGGGGACGCCCCCTCGGGGACGAGGCGTCCCCGCGGGGGAGACCGGGCGATATCAAACGCCGCGCCAGTTCCGCTCCCGGAAGGGGTCATCCCGGCAAGAGGCCCCGGAGGCGGCGGATCGGGGCGGCGGAATGGTCGCCGCCGCGGCACGCTCGCCGGAAGGATGCCTGTCCAACATCCGCAACATCCGTCGGGATCGGGGCGTGTCCGCCGGAGGGATGCCTGTCCAACATCCGCAACATCCGTCGGGATCGGGGCGTGTCCGCCGGAAGGATGCCTGTCCAACATCAGCACCCCAACTGGACCCCAACGTGGCGGGACTGAGGAACGGATCTCCAGGGACGGATGCAGGTCCAGCGGCGTCCTGCCCGGATCCATGCCTGTCTAACACCCGACCACCCGCGCCCCCCCGGGCAGCAAAACCATGCCTGTCCACGATCGCCCCACGATCGCCCCCAACACCCGCGCAACACCCGGAAACCATGCCTGTCCAACACCGACAGCACAACACCGACAGCCACGCGCCCCCGGACAGCCACGCGTCCTAGGAGCAACCCCTTCGCCCGCCGGTCTTGCGGGCTTTCCGGGGCCTTCCTTGCCTGTCCAAGATCAAAGATCAACGCAAGATCAACGCAAGATCAACGCAGGATCAACGCAGGATCAACGGTCCGCGATCGACCGTCCCCCGACGATCAGCCGCCGATCCCCCCTGGGCAGCAGAACCATGCCTGTCCACGATCACCGCCCCGGACGATCAGCCGCCGATCCCCCCCGGGCAGCAGAACCATGCCCCTGCCGATCCCCCCCTGCCTGTCCACGATCACCCATGGGCAGCAGAACCATGCCTGTCCACGATCACCCACCGTGCCTGTCCACGATCATCACCGTGCCTGTCCACGATCACCCCTAGGAGCAACCCCTCCGCCCGCCGGTCTTGCGGGCTTTCCGGGGCCTTCCTTGCCTGTCCAAGATCAACGCAAGATCAACGCAGGATCAACGGTCCGCGATCGACCATCCCCCGACGATCAGCCGCCGATCCCCACTGGGCAGCAGAACCATGCCTGTCCACGATTACCCACTGGGCAGCAGAACCATGCCTGTCCACGATCACCCGATCACCACCCGGGCTCTGACAGGGATCCCGGCGACCCCCGACGATCCCTGCCGTTGTGGCAGGCGGTCGCGGCTCAGGCGGTCGCGGCTCAGGCGGTCGCGGCTCAGGTCGCCGAGCGGTCGGTCCCGCGGAGGGATCGCCCCTCGCGCCGCTCGCGTCCCTCGAGCAGCCGCTCGATCGCCGGGCGGCGGCGGAAGAGGTCGCGGGCGATCCAGAGGAGGTTGAGCCCGAGGTAGAGGGTCCCGACCCCGGCGAGGAGCAGCGCCACCGAGGCGGCAAGCCCGAGCGCCACCGCGGCCTCCTCGAGGTCAGTGAGCACCGCGATCCTGGTCAGTCCCGCCGCGACCAAGGCGACCGCGATCGTGGAGACCAGCACCCACGGTCCCTGTCGGGCGACCCCCGCGGTCCGCCACAGTCGGCTCGAGGGTCCGAGCCGCTCGGCGACGAGTCCGACCCCAAGCAGCACGCCGCCGAGGAGGAGCGCCCGCACGAGTCCCCCTGGCACGGCGAAGGTCGCCTCGAGCGAGGCTCCCACGGCGGCGAGCCACGCGAGGGCGACCACCATGAGCAGGCGACGCGGGAACTCCAGAGGATCGGGCGACGCCGGACCCGGGCGGATCGACTCGTCGGCGGGGCGGTCGCGGAGTCCCAGCGACGCCGCGAGCAGCAGGCAGCCGCCGACGATGGAGACGCCCAGGATGACTTGGTTCCAAGGTCTCGACCGCGCCAGATCACCTCGATCAAAGGTCAGCCACGGTCCCTCGCCGGCGATCGCCGCGAGCATCACGAGGACCATGCCGAGGGCAAGGACCGGCAGCATGAAGGCGAGCCGCCGCGCGACCTTCGGATGAAGCGCCGCCGCGCTCAGGTCCACCGCCTGCGCGATCGTCCGCCAGATCGGCTCGCCGCACTCCGGGCACGCGCCCTCGGGCGGAAGCCCCCGCGTCTCGTAGCGGCAGCGCCGGCAGGGCAGCGACGCGCCGAGGACTGCCTCGGGCGGCGACGCCGGAGGGTCGCCCCTCGGCGTCCCCCGCTCGCCGATCGCGCGAGACCTCGAGGCGTGATCGGCTGGTTCGTCCGGCAAGGAACATGCTCCTGCAGGTTTATACTCCGACCCCTCCCGCGGCGAGATCCATGCTCGACACCATCCAGCGCCTGCGGGCAAACATCGCGTCGGTCTACATGGGGAACCTGCAGGCGGTGGATCGCACGATCCTCTGCCTGCTGTCGCGGGGTCACCTCCTGATCGAGGACGTGCCCGGGGTCGGCAAGACCGTGCTCGCGAACGCCTTGGCGAAGTCGATCGACTGCCGCTTCGGGCGCATCCAGTGCACGCCGGACCTCCTTCCCTCGGACGTCACCGGCGTCGGCATCTTCAACCGCGAGAAGAACCGCTTCGAGTTCAAGCCGGGTCCGATCTTCGCGAACATCGTCCTCGCCGACGAGATCAACCGGACCACCCCCCGCACGCAGTCGGCGCTCCTCGAGGCGATGAGCGAGGCGACGGTGTCGGCGGAGGGCGAGGTGCATCCCCTGCCGCAGCCGTTCATGGTGGCCGCGACGCAGAACCCCTACGAGTTCGAGGGGACCTACCTCCTCCCCGAGAACCAGCTCGACCGCTTCCTCATGCGGATCACCCTCGGCTATCCGGCACCGGACGACGAGGGTCGCATCCTCCGCCAGCAGCCCTCGCGCACCCACCTCAAGGACCTCCGCCCGGTGCTTCGGGCGGAGGAGGTGCTCGCGCTCCAGGACCGCGTGGACGCGGTGCGGCTCGACGACTCGCTCGTCGACTACGTCATCGCGATCGCCGCGGCGAGCCGGCAGGCGGAGGACCTGCAGGTCGGGATCAGCCCCCGCGGATCGCTCGCCCTCGCCCAGGCGTCCCGCGCGACGGCGCTGATGTCCGGTCGCGACTACTGCATCCCCGAGGACGTGGTCGGCAACGTGCTCGCGGTCTGCGCCCACCGCGTGGTGACCCGCACCCCGATGCACGCGGGCGACACCGCCTCGGCGCGGCGGATCGTCCAGCGCGTCCTCGAGAGCGTGCCGAGCCCCGCGTGAGCGGAGGAGTCCATGAGGTCATGAGCCGAGAGGTGGAAGGTCGGGGCGAGCTCGCGGTCGTCCTCCTCTCGGGCGGACTCGACTCGGCGGTCACCCTCGCGTGGATGCGGGCGCAAGGCTTCCGACCGACGGCGATCTCCTTCGACTACGGACAGCGGCACCGGATCGAGCTCGACGCGGCGGCGCGGGTGGCGTCGTCGCTCGGCGTGGTCGAGCACCGCGTGGTCGAGATCGACCTTCGCGCCTTCGGCGGCAGCGCCCTCACCGACGAGATCGCGGTGCCCAAGGACCGGGACCTCGCGGGTCGCGACGGCGGGACGATCCCGATCACCTACGTCCCGGCGCGGAACACGGTCTTCCTCTCGCTCGCGCTCTCGTTCGCGGAGTCGCGCGGCGCCCGGCACCTCGCGATCGGCGTCAACGTCCTCGACTACTCCGGCTATCCCGACTGCCGCCCGGAGTACGTCGAGTGCTTCGAGCGCCTCGCGAACCTCGCGACCCGCGAGGGCGCGCTCGCGGCGGCGCAGGGGCGACGGCACTTCGAGCTGCATGCGCCGCTCGCACGACTCTCGAAGGCGGAGATCGTGCGGCTCGGGACCGAGCTCGAAGTCGACCTCGGACTCACCACGAGCTGCTACGACCCGGCTCCCGACGGCGTCCCCTGCCGCCGCTGCGACTCCTGCCTGCTGCGGGCGAGGGGCTTCGCGGAGGCGGGCGTGCGGGACCCGCGGGTCGAGTAGGAAGGAAAGGATGCTCGCCGGCGACGCAGATGACGCAGGTCGCCGGAGACCTACTTGGGCTTGTTGGGCTTCCGCACCAGCTCGCGAGCCTGCAGCGCAGCGCCAAGCATGCCGGCGTGGTCGCCGAGCCGGCTCGGGAGGATCCGCACCGCGCGAAGCGTGTCGGGGAAGACCCAGCGGTCGAACGATCCGCGCACGCGGGCGATCCACGGCTTCCCGAGCGACTCGGTGAGCCCGCCGCCTAGGACGACCGCCTCGGGCGAGAGCACCGTCGCGATGTTCGCGAGGACGAGCCCGAGCCGATCCGCGGCGTGCTCGATCACCGAGGTCACCACCGGATGACCCGCCTCGAACTCCGCGGCGATCGCGGAGGAGCCGACGGAGACCTTCGGTCCCTGCCGCAGCATCTCGGCGAGCTTCGAGTCGTCGCTCGCCGCGAGGAGCCCGCGGAGCATGTGGACGATGCCGGTCTTGCTGCAGACCTCCTCGACGGTGCGCTGCCCGGGCGGCGCGGAGGGCGCGATCACGGTCTGACCGATCTCGCCCGCGGTGAAGAAGTGCCCGCGGTGCAGCTCGCCCCCGAGGATCAGCCCGCCGCCGATCCCGGTGCCGATCCACGCAGCGATCACGTCCTTGATCCCCTGCGCGCAGCCGAGCCGCGACTCGCCCCACGCCGCGACGTTGACGTCGTTGTCGAGCGAGACGGGACGTCCGAACGCCTTCCGGAGCATGTCGCGGAAGGGCACGTCGGTCCATCCGAGGTTCACTGCCTTGATGACGATGCCCTTCTCGTGATCGATCGCCGATGGTGCTCCGACGCCGACCGCCGCGACCCGGCTGAACTCGACCCCCGCCTCCTCGCAGGCGCGGCGGGCGGTCTCGACGAGGCGGTCGACGACCGACTTGAGCCCCTCCTCGCCGCGGGTCTTTCGGCGGCACTCGCCGAGCACGCGGTTCCGCGCGTCGACGAGCCCCGCCTGCATCTTGGTGCCCCCGAGGTCGATCCCGATCGTGAGTGGTTCCGCGAGCGCCATGGCGCGAGTGTATCGGGACCCGGCGTCGCATCCGCGGCGTTCGTCCCTCGTTCATCATGGTTCATGGCGGCGTCGCCGCGACCTCGCCTCGACCGCGGGGACTTTCCTCCGAGTCGGCGACTCGCCGTTGCCTCCCGGTCGATGGCGCGCCATGCTCCGATCATGCGGAGGTCGCTCGCGACCTGCCTCGGAACGATCGTGCTCCTCGCCGCGTGGGGCGCGTGCCCACGCTGAAGCGCGGTGCGCTCAGCGCGTCACGGCGCGGAGCGGCGGGCGGTCGGCGCGGCTGACGATCAACTCGACGCCGGGAAGCATCGCCCGCAGCCGCCGCGCGAGCACCGGCAGGTAGCCGCGCTCGCTCTCGGAGTGTCCGGTCAGCAGCACCGCCATGCCCTTCGAGGTCGCGGCAAGGACCTTGTGGTGCGAGAGCTCGCCGGTCAGGAACGCCTCGCAGCCCGCGTCGCGCGCCGGATCGAGCAGCCCGCCGCCGGAGCCGGCACAGGCGGCGAGGCGATGGATCGTCCGGCGTCCTCGACCAGCCGGTCGTGGCTCGGCGAGGTCGATCCGCGGAAGGCGGAGCGCTCGGAGGATCCGCGAGGCGATCGACCCGAGCGTCGCGGGTCGAGCGAGCTCGATCACCCGGGCGGCGCCGGCATCCGTCCGCGGCACCGCGCGAAGCGGGTGGATCTCGATCGGCGGCTCCTCGTAGGGATGCGCCTGCCGAAGCGCCGCGATCGCCGCGGGAAGCTCGCGCTCGCCGCAGACCATCTCGAGCCGCTGCTCGGGGACCCGCTCCAAGCGACCGCGGCGACCGACTCGTGGCTTCGCGTCCTTCCCTCCATGGAAGGTCCCGACGCCGTCGGTCACGAAGGAGCATGAGGCGTACGCGCCGATGCGACCGGCGCCCGCCGAAGACATCGCCTCGCGCACGGCGTCGATCGACGCGGCGGGCGCGAAGGTGACGATCTTGAACGCCTCGCGCGGTCGCTGCGAGGTCGCGGTCCTCAGCGGCTCGACGTTGCCCTCCCCGGCGAGCCGCACGAGCCAGTCGTTGACCCCGCCCGGCGCCGCGTCGAGGGCGGTGTGCGGCGACCACACGAGGATCCCCTCGCGTGCCGCCCGCCGCGCGACGCGGGCGGAGGTCGAGGCGTCGTCGAGTCGGCGGAGCGGATCGAAGATCGGTGGGTGGTAGGCGATGATCGCGTCCACGTCCCGCTCGATCGCCTCATCCATCACCGCGTCGGTGAGGTCGATGGCAAGCATCGCGCCCGCGATGGTCGGGCGGTCGCCCGCGACGATCATGCCGGCGTTGTCCCACGGCTCGGCGAGCGATGGCGGGGCGATCTCGGTCAGCGCCTCCGTGAACGCCTCGAGAGGGACCCCATCGCGCGACCTGCGTGGACGTCGAGCCATGCCGCGATTGTGCGGCGGGAGGCGTGTGGTGTCGAACGCGGCAGAGCGTTCATCGGACCTCGCCTCCGCCCACCGAGGAGGTCCGACTGGACGTCCGGCTCGAGGTCGGCGAACGATTCTGATCGTGGACCGCGGGCGTGGACCGCCCGCACCGTCGAGGGTCGGGGTGGACCCGATGCGGGCAGGATGCCCGCGGTCCACCAGGTGGTGAGGCACGTGGTGGACCCGATGCGGGCAGGATGCCCGCGGTCCACCAGGTGGTGAGGCACGTGGTGGATCCGGTGCGGGCAGGCTTCCGGCAGGCGACTCGAGGCTCGAAGTCGCCTTGAGGCTTGAGTTGGTCCGACACTCTCCCGCGAGCGAAGCGACGCGGGGGAGTCGGGCTTCGAGCGGAGCTCGAAGTCCGGTGGGGGTGGACCGAAGCACGACGACGCCGGTCGGGGCGCTGCATCGATGAGCGATGCCTCGATCAGTGCGCCCTGTGACGATCGTCTCGAGATGTGCCACCCTCACCCGCCTCGCGAACTGCGTTCGCGAGGCGGCCTCGTCCCACTCGTCGCGTGGCGACTCGCGGGAGAGGCGATCGCGTCCTTCGGAGATTCCTGCCCGGGGCGTTGCCGTGGGGAGGTGTCGCCGAGCGCAGCGAGACATCTCCCCGACCTCGCGGCGCTCGGTCGAGGAGCAGTTCCGGATCGCGCGATCTCGACGTGGACCGCTCTGGAACTCCTCCCCACGACTCAGTCGTGGGGAGGGTGGACTGCGAGCGCAGCGAGCAGGACGGAGGGGACCAACTTCGACGGGTTGCGTGCGCGGCGAACCGCGAGCAACCCGTTCATCGAACCTCCCCTCCGCCTCGCGAACTTCGTTCGCTCGGCACCTCCCCCGCGTCGCTGCGCTCCGCCGGGGAGGAGTGCGCTGGACTTCGCCCAGTACTCAGCCGGTCCTCAGCCGGTCCAGTTGCTCAGCAGGATCGAGAGGTCCGCGCCGTTCACGACGTCGTCGAGGTTGAGGTCCGCCGCGCAGTCGCCCTTGGGCGGGCAGGCGCCCCATGCGCCGAGCAGGATCGTGAGGTCCGCGCCGTTCACGAGCCCATCGCCATTGAGGTCGCCGGGCACCGGCGGCGGGGTGCAGCCGTCGGAGCCGTCGGCGCTGACGATCTTGAAGATCTGCCCGGTCGTCGCGGAGCCGTGATCCACGACGTAGAGCTCGCCCTGAAGGTCCTCGCCGAACGAGACGACCTGGTTGAGCGTGAAGCCGTCGACGGAAGGGGTGAGCTGGTTCGTCCGAACCTGCAGGTCGGTCGCGGTCGTGCCGTCGTAGCGGATGCTCCAGATTCGGCCGCTGACGTAGTCGGAGAAGAAGTACGCCCCCTGCAGACCCGCGATCGCGCAGCCGCGGTAGACGAAGCCGCCCGAGATCGAGTAGCCGCCCGTCGCGTTGTGACCGTAGACGTGGATCGGGTTCGTCAGGCTCGGGCTCGTGCAGGTGCAGCCGGTGAGACCAGTGCAGGCGTTGCCCTCCTTGCAGCGCCAGCCGTAGTTCTGCCCGCCGATGCCCGCGGGCTGGACGTTGATCTCCTCCCACGCGTTCTGACCGACGTCGGCGATCCAGAGCTCGCCGGTCTCGCGGTCGAAGGAGCAGCGCCAGGGATTCCGGAGACCCCACGACCAGATGCGGTTGTCGCCGCCGCCGTTCGCGAAGGGATTGGTCGGCGGGATCCCGTAGGGCGTCGCCGAGTCGACGTCGATCCGGAGCATCTTGCCAAGCAGCGAGCCGGTCGTGATCGCCTGCGAGCGGTTGCCCGGGTCGTTCGCGCTGCCGCCATCGCCGGTGGCGATGTAGAGGTAGCCGTCCGGACCGAAGCCGATCCATCCGCCGTTGTGGTTCGAGAAGGGCTGCGAGATGGTCAGCAGCGTCGAGCCGCTCGTCGGCACCGCGACGTTCGGATTGGTTGCGTTGACCGTGTAGCGGCGGATGGTCGTCGCGCCGCCGGAGCCGGTGTAGTTCACGTAGAAGTAGCCGTTGGTCGCGTAGTTCGGGTGGAACGCCAGACCGAGCAACCCCTGCTCGCTGCCGGTCGAGCCGCCTCCGGTGATGAGCGAGGAGATGTCGAGGAAGGGCGTCGCGAGGACCTGCTGCGTCTCGAGGTTCAGGATCTTGATGCGGCCGGTCTTCTCCGTGATGAAGAGCCGCGTCGCGTCGCCGGGGGCGTGATAGACCCCGGTCGGGAACGCGAGTCCCGACGCGATGCGGCGGGTGGCCATGGGCTCCTCGCCGCCGGCGAGGACGGGCGTCGGATCAGTGAGGATCACCAGTGCAGCGGTCGCGAGGGTCCAGCCGGAGAGAGCGAGCGTGAGGGATCGAGTGCGGGGCATGAAGGACTCCAAGTGCTTGATCTCGCCACCAAGGGCGAGCGTTCGTTCAGGGTCGGAGGTGGGTCGTCACGCGGTTCGTCGTGCCACTCGGCGAGTTCCCCTGAGCGAGTCACCGCCCCACGCGGCGGTGCACCGTGCTCGGACTCAAGGTGCTGGGAAGTTTGCGCCAAGAGTTGCCGGAGGACCCGTCAATCTGACCGCTACGCCCAGAATCATCCATGGTTTCAATCGACCCACGCCCTTCCCCGAGTTCCGAAGCAAAGTCGATGATTCCTTGAGGAGCCGGCTCGAACTGCGGCACGACCAAGCCTTCCTCTAAGACCCTCGAACCCCCCGCTCGGGCTTCGCCCCGTGAGATCGGTCCCAACGCAGTCGAAGTTGCGTCCCCGCATCATGCTTGAGGAGACCCTTTGAATTCATTGATCAATACCGATGGGTATCGGCGGTGGGCGAACTCTCCGAGGCTCTTGAGTTGCCACCGATCGCCCCAGCGGCACTGACTTCGGGATCTCGCCGCGCTGGATCGCCGCGGCAGCCACTTGACCGGTCGGGTCGCCGGTCGTGACGGCGTCACGATCGTGACGGCGCCAGGATCGTGACGAGCACGGACGACTGCCTCCATCGGCGATCATCTGGCCGAACTCCTCCGATGACCCCGGATTTCCCGACGCCTACGCCCGACGACCACGAGGACCTCTTCGAGCGTGCGTTGCAGGCGCAGCAGAGCGGTCGTCTCGACGAGGCCGAGCAGCGTTATCGGGCGATTCTCGTCGATCATCCGGAGGATGCGATCGTCCGCCAGCTTCTCGGCGTGACGCTGCTCGACGGCGGGCGCACGCACGAGGCAATCGCCGAGCTGGAGCGGTCGCGGAGCCTCGATCCAACGGACCTCCTCACGCTGACCCAACTCGGTCGCGCGATGTTCGTCGCGGGACGGCATCACGAGGCGATCGCGGCGTGGGACCGCGTGTGGTCGACGGAGCGGTCGCTGCTCGCGGGACTCATCCCCTGGCACGCGAGCGCGCTGATGTCCTGCGGACGGCTCGCCGACGCCGTCGCGGCGGCGGCGGAAGCGATCTCCATGGAGCCCGCTGATGCGGAGCGGAGGATCTTGCTTGCCGATCTCCTGCTGCACGCGAGTGAGTCCTCGCTCGTGATCAGCTCGCTGCAGGGACTGGGCGAGCGCGGCGCATCGGGCGTCGCCGCGACAATCCTGGCGGACCTCGCCGTTCGATGGGCGGCTGGCGGGCGAGCCGACCTCGCGATCGATTGCCTGGGTGCATGCCGCACGACCTTCGCCAGCCCGATGCTCGACCGCCTGCTCGGAGGTCTGCTGTGCCGAGCCGCGAGATTCGAGGACGCCATCGCGCTGCTTCAGGCAAGCTTGGCTGGAGATCCCCTGGACGTCGAGTCGGCGATCAACCTCGGCGCAGCATTCGCAAGCCTCCGTCGGCTCGACGAAGCGGCGTCGGTCCTCCGGATGGCGTGCGACCTCGACCCCTCCCGAGCAGAGCCCCCGTTGAACCTCGCGCAGGTGCTGATCCGCGGCGGTCGCGTCCACGCGGCGCTCCCGGTGCTCGAGGAGGTCCGACGACGGCACCCTGACCGATGGGACGCCGCGCTGATCCACTGCCTGGCGCTCCGCCAGCTCGGCAAGGACGGCGAGGCGGCGCGGATGCTCGACGAGACGATCGCGAGAGGCGATCCGCACCCGTCGATCATCCTCGAGCGTTCGCTGATCGCCACCACGCAGGGCGATCATGCCTTGGCAGAGTCGCTGCTCCGCGATGCGACCGCCCGTCACGAGGCGCCGCTCTCGCTGCGGCTCCGCCTTCTCGACCTCCTGCTCGACCAGGGTCGCGCGGAGGAGGTGATCGCCCTGACCCCGGGCGACTCGCTCGCCGAGGGTCGAGCCGACGTGCTCGTCCGGGTCGCGAACGCCTGGAGTCGACAGGGACGTCATGATCGCGCGAGGCTCGCCGCCGACGAGTCGAAGGCGATTCGACCTCGCGAGGTCTCCTCCTGGTTCATGCTCGCCTGGCGATTCCTCCAGCAGCGCGACTCGGATCGCGCGATCGAGTGCCTGCGGGAGGTCCTCGCCCGCGATCCCAACCACCATCAGGCTCGCGCGAACCTCGCTCGGATCCTCATGCAGATCGGTCGCTTCGAGGACTCCTTGAGCACGCTGCCCGCGCAACCTTCGGCGGGAACCGTGGGCGCCGAGGAACTCGCCACCCGCGCGATGAGCCTCCTGCTCCTGGGGGAAGTCGGCGGTGCCGCCGAGGCGACCGAGTCGTTGCTCGGGCGAGGTCGAGACGCCACCGCCGCCGCCTCGGACGTCCTGATGACCTGGAACTACCCGAGCGGCGTCGATGAGGGTTGGCTTGCGGCGATCCATCGCCGATGGGGTCGAGCTCTCGGCGAAGGGACTCCCCGTCCGACGGCGACTTCAAGGGGTCCTTCGCCCGATCGACCGATCCGCGTCGGACTCGTGTCCGGCGACTTCCGGCAGCACTCCGTCGCCTCGTTCCTCGAGTCGTGGCTGCCGCAGGCACCACGCTTCGACCTTCATGTCGTCGGATTCTCGAACGTCGAGGAGCCTGATTTGGTGACCGAACGACTCCGGCGCCTGATGGGAGAGTGGCACGACGTCTGCCTTCTGAGCGACGAGGCACTCGCCGACCTGGTCCGGAGATCAGGAATCGACGTGCTGATCGACCTCTCGGGGCACACGAGCCTTGGTCGCATCGGCACCTTCCGGCTCCACCCGGCGCGATGCCTGATCTCGTGGCTCGGCTATCCCAACACGACGGGCCTTGACTCCGTGCAGTTCCGCTTGGTGGACGAACTCACCGATCCTCCAGATCAGCCTTGGAGTGGTCCAGAACAACTGCTTCGGATGGAGGCGCCGTTCCTCTGCTTCCACCCCCCGCACGACTCGCCGCCCATCCGCGTGACGACCGACCGCCCTCCCACGTTCGGCTCCTTCAACAACGCCTGCAAGTTGAACCAAGCGACCCTGGACGCATGGGCGAGAGCGATCGCCGAGATCCCCGAAGCGCGACTCGTGCTGAAGGCGAGCCAGTTCCAGTCGCAGGTCCTTCGTGACCGCGTCCTCGCGTCGCTGCGGGCCGGCGGCCTTGACGCCTCTCGGATCGAGCTCCTCGCGGATCTGCCTGGTCAAGCCGCGCACCTCGCCGCCTACGACCGCATCGACTTCGCTCTTGATCCGTTCCCCTACCACGGCACCACCACGACCTGCGAGGCGCTCTGGATGGGAGTTCCGGTCCTGACGAGGATCGGCGAGGTGCACCGAAGTCGGGTCGGACTCACGCTTCTTCGGTCGTCTGGAGTCGATTGGGGCATCGCGGGCTCGGAGGAGGAGTTCCGGCGCCTCGTTCGGCGAGCCGCCGACGAGGTCTCGATGCATCGGGCACGTCGCATCGCCGTGCGGGATCGCCTCGCTCGAAGCCCGCTCTGCGATCCACGCGGATTTGCCCGACGATTCGACGCCGCGATCCGGCGAGCGTTGAGGAGCCGAGCTCCTTCGGAAGCCTGACGTCGGCTCGACGCTTCGCGTGAGTTCCGCGCATCGCGGCACTCGCGCTGCCGCCGCGAGGCAAAAAGACACCCGACCCCCTTGCGGGGGTCGGGTGTTGGACATCAGGACTCAGAACGAAGGTCCGGTGGACTCCGGACCGGGTGTGAGTCGCAATCAGCCCTTCTTCGCCATGCGACGGCGGAGGGCCGCCGCGCCGACGAGACCAGCACCCGCGAGGAGGACCGGCGCGGGAACGGGGACCTGATACACCGCGAACTGCATGTTCGAGGTCAGACCGCTGGCGGTCCCAGCGGTCGACCAGTTCGTGCCTCCGGTGTGGTTCAGGTAAGAGACGGTGGTCGCCGCCCCGAAGCTCACAGCGCCCTGAATCGGCGGGCTGTTGTTGACGGCCAGACCGCCGAACACCACGATGAAGGTGCTGCCGTTGTTGACAGTCATCGCGTTGTTCGCCCAAGTACCCAGACCCGTGCCGCTGGCGTAGGTGCCGCTCGAAGTCGCGCCGGTCACGTCGACGCCCTCGCTCGCCTGGTTCAGTCGGCTGAAGTTGATGTCAAACGACACCGCGGCGCCCGAGGTGTTCTTGAACGCCGCTCCGAAGTAGCCGAGACCACCGGAATCAAACGAGAAGTACGTGAAGACGTTGTTCGCGAGGCTTCCCGTCAGCCCGATCGTTCCGAGGCTGGTGACGTTGCCCGCATCCATCGGGGTCACAGACTGCGCGACGCCCGAGGCGACCCATCCACCGTTCGTCGGAGCCTCAAGGGTGAAGCTGCCACCGCTGATGTTGCT
>Ga0194132_10005711_pt1 | contig 19891 bp, 16 predicted proteins | sample TA2KigOf80mmetaG_FD_148612 | JGI IMG/M metagenome (GOLD analysis project Ga0194132, IMG submission 148612) | Freshwater microbial communities from Lake Tanganyika, Tanzania - TA2015054 Kigoma Offshore 80m | ecosystem: Environmental > Aquatic > Freshwater > Lake | place: Tanzania: Lake... | reverse complement strand
ATGTCGAATACGAGGTCAACCTCAAGGCCGAGCTCGAGGTATTTCATCTGCACGAGAAGGTCGATCGCCTGCATGAGGAGGTGATCGGCCGCCTGCACCGCATCGAGGGCCGGCTCGGCGGCGGCGAGAGGCGTTAGGTGAATGCAGGGCGAGGTCGGCTCAGCCCCTGACCCGACTTCGGCTGGGCTCGCTCAGCGCTCACCAAGCCGGCGTTTCCCTCTCCCCCTTCAAGGGGGAGAGGAAAGGTGACGGGGCGAGCGGGGCCCATCCCATCCCGCGCTAGGCGTAGACCTGCTTCTCGGTGCGCCGCTTGACCGTGCCGGCCCGCACCGCCTGGGTCACCTCGGCGAGCACATCCAAATAGGTAGCGACCGTCTCGAGATCGCCATTCGGGCTGATCATCAGGTGGATCGCGATCGGGCCTTTCAGCCAGCGCGAGGGAAAGCCGCGCTCGGTCATGCCATCGCCGATCGCCGGCACGTCGAGCTCATCCGAGGTGTAGACCAGAATGCCGGCCTCGCTCTCATTCAGCAGGCGTAGGCCCGGGATCTGCTCGATGCCGCGCGCCAGCGCCTCGGCCTGCGCTGCCACCGCCTTCGCCTTGGCGACATAGCCGGCCAGCCCAAGATTGCGCATGACCGCCCAGGCGGCCGCGATGGTCGAGGCGTTGCGCGAGCCCGCGAAGCTCGGCGTTGCGTACTCGCCGGCCGGCCAGTCGGTGAAGACGAAGCGGTGGTGATCCTGATCCCTGGCGTCGCGCACGGTGAGGGTCGAGAGGCCGGTCGGCGTCAGGCCATATTTGTGCAGATCGGCCGAGATCGAGCGCACGCCGGGAACGGTGAAGTCGACCGCCTGGCCCTTGATGCCGGCGCGGCGCAGGAAGGGGATCAGGAAGCCGCCGACGCAGGCATCGACGTGGAACCAGAGATTGTGGCGCGCGGCGAGAGCCGCGAACTGGTCCAGAGCGTCGATCCGCCCCAACGGGAAGGACGGCGCGTTGCCGACCAGCATGATCGTGCGGCCATCGATCGTCGCCGCCACCTTGGCGGGGTCGAGCCGGCCATCGGGGCCTTCATCGATCCGCACAATCTCGACATCGAGCGCGTGGCCTGCCTTGTCGAACGAAGGGTGCGAGGCACGCCCGAGGATGATGTTGGGCCGGCCGAGGCCGGGTCGCGCCGCGCGCGCCCATTCGCGCGCCGCCAGCACGGCGAGGTAATTGCTCTCGGTGCCCCCGGCGGTGAGGGTGCAGGCGGCGCCGTCGGGCGCCTGGAAGATCCCGAGCACCATGTCCTGCACGTCGCGCTCGATCCTGAGCGCAGAGGGATTGCCCTTGCGGCTGATGACGCGCTGCTGGCCCATCAGCGCCATCGCCTCCTTGGCGACGAGGGCGGTGTTGTCGCCGGGATCCGGCCAGTAGGTGTAGAATGTACCGCGATCCCAGGGCAGGTCGTCGGCGCGCGCGGCCATCAGCTCGCGCTCCAGCACCTTGAAGTGGATTCCCTTCTCGGGCAGCGAACGTCGCATGGTGCGTGCCTCCTGCGGTTGGCGGATAGGGAGAAGCGTAGCAGGTCGCGCTCGGCGCGACATCTGTGGCGTTCTGACCGCGTCTGTTAACCTTTCATTAATGAAGTTTACACATTGTCAACATTCGTCAAGCGTTCGGGACCTTGGCCGACATGAAGCTGCTGTCGAGCCTGCGGGGCCAGCTTGTGCTGGCACTCGCGGCCGCAACCCTGATCTTGGCCGCCGCCGGTGTCGTCGCGATCCTTTGGCATGGGCATCATGGCGAGGAGACGCTGGCTGCACTCGTCCAGTCAGGGGTGAGCGCCGAAGCGGCCGGGCGGATGCAGGCCAGCCTCGAGCACGACCAGGACACGATGCGTGCCATCCAGATCGTTAGTACGGCGGGCTCGATCGCGCTGCTCGCTGGGTTCGGCTGGTTCTTTCTAATAAGGCGCACCGGCCGACGCCTCGATCGGATTCGCGAGGCGCTCATGGCGGACATCGTGGCGACGCCCAAGATCGATGTGGGCGGAAACGATGAGATTGCCGCCATGGCGCGCGCGGCCGAAAGACGGCTCACCGAATCCGCGGCGCTTGCAGTAGCCGAGAAGGCGGTCAATGACGAGCGGCTGAAGCTCCGCTCGATCATCGAGCACGGCACGAGCGCGATTCTGACCGTCGGGCTCGATGGGCGGATTGAGAGCGCGAACCCGGCGGCCTCCCAGCTTTTCCTCCGCCCGGTAGAAGCGATGGTCGGGCTGCCGGTCGAAGGTCTTTTTAGGGAGGCGGACGAGGCGGAATCACCCTGGGCTCAGCTCTGCCGCGTCGGCCGCTTGACCGAAATCGAGCTGGATCGTCATGACGGCACGCGCGTTCCGATCGAGATTGCGGCCGTCGCGATCCGCGATGGCGGTGGGGCGGTCAGTTTCCACACCCTGATCGCGCACGATCTCAGCCGGCGCCGCGCCATGGAGCGGCAGCTGCGTGAGGCCGAGGCGGCCTTGCGCGAGCGCGCCGAAGCTGCGGCGGCCGAGGCACACGCGAGGCTGCACGAGCTGATGTCCAGCACATCGCAGGGCATTCTCGTGTCCAGCCCTGACGACCGGGTGATGCTGATCAACGACGCCTTTCTCGACACCTTTTTGCCTGTGGCCACCACGCAGGTGCAGCGGGCACGCGTTCGCCAGGGCATGGCGTTTGACGAACTTTTCGGCCTGTTCGTCGAGAGCGGCGCATTCGGGCCCGAGGGACCCGAGCGCGCCCGGTTGTTCGCGGATTGCCATGCCGCGCGAGCGCGTGGTGACGGTAGCAGCATTCGGATGGATCTTGCGGACGGACGCCATGTGGTTTTCAGCCTGTCGCGCACCCATGACGGCGGTCTGCTTTCGATTGTGACCGACGTATCGGATGTCGTGCAGGCCATGGAGCGCCTGAAGCAGATCACGGACAACGTTCCCGCGCTGATCGCCCACGTTGACGCCGACCGGCGCGTCCAATTCACCAACCGCACCGGCGAGCAATGGCATGCCCGCCCGGCGAGCGAAATGGCAGGGCGCCGCGCATCGGAGTTCTTGTCGCCGGAATCCCTCGAAGTTCTGAGGCCGCTGGCCGAAGGTGCTCTTCGCGGCGAAACCGGACAATTGCTGCACCGCCACCGTTTCGGTGATGGCGTGGCGCGCTGGGTCAACATGCGCTATGTGCCGGAGCACCGGAGCGATGGCACGATCGCGGGCTACTTTGTGCTTGGCGTCGACGATACGGAAGCGCTCCAGACCATGCAGGATCTCGCCGCGGTGGCCGACAATCTGCCGGTCCTGATCGCACGCGTCGATGCGCAGGAGCGCTACCAGTTCATCAACAAGACAGGCGCCAGGTGGTATCGCAAGCCGGTTGATCAGATCGTCGGCCGCACCTTGGCGGATCTCATGACGCCCGAGCAGTACCAGTCGCTCAAGCCGTATGTCGATGCCGTGCTTGCCGGCGAGGCCCAGCATTTCGAATACGAGCTGAAGCTGCCGAACGGCGATACGCGCTGGCTCGATACGCGCTTCGTGCCCCAAATCGATCCGCAAGGCGAGATCGAGGGCTATTACAGCCTCGTGATCAACGTCACCGAGCGGCGTGACGCGGAGGAGCAGCTCCGTCACATCCAGCGGCTCGAAACGGTGGGGCAGCTCACCGGCGGCATCGCGCACGACTTCAACAACATCCTGGGTGTCGTGCTCGGCAATCTCGATTTGCTCACGCCGTTGGTCGGCGCCCAGCCCATGGCCGCCAATTTGGTGCAGCGCGCGATCGAGTCGGCCGAGCGCGGCGCCAGCCTCACCCATCGGCTGCTCGCCTTTGGCCGTCGCCAGACTCTCCTGCCGCGTCAGGTCGATATTGGCGTGCTCATCACCGAGATGGGCGATCTGCTTGAGCGCACCTTGAGCGATGGGGTCGAGGTCAAGACATCAATGGCGCGCGATCTCTGGCCGGTCGTGATCGATCCCGTTCAGCTCGAGAGTGCGATCCTCAATCTTGCCATCAACGCGCGCGATGCGGGTGCACGCGAGATCCACATCGATGTTGCGAATGAAACCCTGACCGACACCTCGTATCACGCCCAGGACTTCAAGGCCGGCAACTATGTCGCGATCACGGTTCGCGACGACGGCCGCGGCATGACGCCCGAGGTGCTTGACCGTGCGCTCGAACCGTTCTTCACGACCAAGGAGATCGGCAAGGGCACGGGTCTCGGCCTCTCGATGGTCTATGGCTTCGTCAAGCAGTCGGGCGGGCACGTGACGCTGTCGAGCATGCCGGGTCAGGGCAGCGCGATCACGCTCTTTCTGCCACGCGGGGTCGTGACCGTGAGTGCGCCGGCGACGGCGTGGCAAGACGAACCGCGCGCCAGAGTCAGTTGAGCATAGTTGCGGATTGGTCGGATGATTCGATTCAGAGGGGCGAACGCATGACGAATGAAGCGAAGAAGCGTCTTCTGGTGGTGGACGATGAGCGGGGCTTCCGCGAGTACATCAGGGACGCGGCGGGAGGGCTCGGCTACGAGGTCGAAATGGCCACCAACGGTCTCGAGGCGCGCGAGATCTACAAGCGCTTCCAGCCCGACGTCATCTTGCTGGATGTGGTGATGCCCGAGGCCGATGGCGTCGAGTTCACCCGCTGGCTCGCGCTGCAGCAGACCAAGGCACGCATCATCCTCGTCACCGGCTACAACCCGCACTACGCCGATTCAACCGGCAAACTCGCCACCGCGCTCGGTATTCCCGGCATCACCTATCTGACCAAGCCGCTCCGTCTCGCCACCCTCTCGGCCGCGCTGGCCGCCTGAGCCGGCACCTCGCGCGGTGGAAATTTCGCCTCGCGGGTGCTAAGAGCCCATGAGGCGCCGCGGCCGGCTCGGCCAAGGGCCGAGGGGGTGTGGGAACGGCCATGACGCAAGGCTCCAATCGACGATTCTCCGATCGCGGGCTCGATCGCGCGGCGCTTGATGCGGAGATGGACGAGTTCCGCCGCAAGGACCGGCCCTGGAACGAGCTCAAGAATCTGCGCGCCGCCTACGACGCCGGCGATGACGTGACCCAGGTCGTCAACGCGGCCTACCTCGCGCACATCGGCGACAATGTGATCTATAGCGGCACGTCCTATCCATCGCTCCGAAGATACGAAGAGGGCGTGGTGGCGATGGTCGGCGAGATGCTGAATGCGCCGGAGGGCGCGGTCGGCAGCATCACGACCGGCGGCACCGAAAGCATCCTCATGGCAGTCAAGACCGCGCGGGACTGGGCGCGCGCGACCAAGCCGCGCGTCGCCGTGCCCGAGATGATCGTGCCGCGCACCGCGCATCCGGCCTTCACCAAGGCGGGCGAGCTGCTCGGGCTGAAGGTGGTGCGGATGAGCTCGAGCCCGGATCATCGGGCCGATCTCGAGGGCATGACGCGCGCGATCAACGCCAACACCATCATGCTGGTCGGTTCCGCGCCGCCCTATCCGCTCGCGATCGTCGATCCCCTGCCGGAGCTGAGCTCGCTCGCGCAGGCACACGAGCTTTGGCTCCACGTCGATGGCTGCGTCGGCGGCTTCGTGCTGCCCTTCGTGCGCGAGCTCGGTCACAAGGTGCCGGACTTCGATTTCGGCCTGCCCGGTGTGTCATCCATGTCGGCGGATCTGCACAAATACGGCTATTCGGGCCGTGGCGCCTCGGTGCTGATGATCCGCAACGAAGCGCTCGCCAAGCACCAGGGCTTCACCTTCGATGCCTGGCCCGGCGGCACCTATTACACCGCCAATGTCGCCGGCTCGCGCAATGGCGGCGCGGTGGCGTCGTCCTACGCCGTCATGCGCTATCTCGGCCGGGCGGGCTATCGCGAGCGGGTCGCCGCCATGCTCGAGAGCAAGCGGCGGATCGGCGAGGGCTTCGAGCGCATCGGCGGCATCCACATTCTCGGCAAGCCCGAGGGCGCCCACTTCACGGTCGTGACCGATGAGGTGGATGCCTATGCGGTCGGCGATGGGCTCGGCGATCGCGGCTGGCTGTTTGCGCGCGGCAAGGAGCCGCGGGCGCTCGAGTTGCAGTTGAATGCCCGGCACGGCGCGATCGTCGATGAATTCCTGGGTGACTTGAGCGAGGTGATGGCGCTGGCGCGCGAAGGCAAGATCAAGAGCCGCGGCACCGGGCCGGTCTATATCAGCTAGGTAAGGGTGCAGCGCTTGTTGGCCCGCTCCTGCGGCAACGGGACCGTTGCACCCCTCGCTACGGCGTGATCAGATTCGGGAGCGTCAGACCGGCGATAGAAGGGGTCGTCCGCCATGCCGATCAATCGTCTTGAGCATGTTCTCGTCATCTCCGAGCGCCCGAAGGAGACGCGGGACTTCTATGTGAAGATCCTCGGCATGAAGGAGGGCTACCGCCCGCCATTCCCCTTCCCGGGCTATTGGCTCTACCTCGGCAACGTGCCGTGCATCCACCTCGCCGGCAAAATGGGCAATACCGGCCAGACCTATTATCTCGGCAAGGACACCAAGATGGTCGAGGTGAATGGCGGCACCGGCGCGATCGACCACATCGCCTTCGTCGCGAACGACGTGGAGAAGACGCGCACGCTCTTGAAGCGCAACAAGATCGAGATGCGCGAGCGGCTGGTCCCTGAGCAGAACATGATCCAGCTGTTCCTCAAGGACCCGAACGACATCACGATCGAGCTCAATTTCCCGATCGCCGAGCAGGGCAAGGGCTCGGGCGCCAAGGCGGCGCCGGCCGCGCCCGCTCGCCGTCGTGCGGTCGCGCACCGGGCCGCACCGCCGGCCCCGCGTCGCCGGGCGAAGGCTGCGAAGTAGCCGGTCGGTTCAGAGCATCTCGAGCGGCTGGTGGCCCTTTGGGGCCGGGTAGTCGGCATCGAGCGCAGCGAGGTCCCCGGCGCTCAGGCTGAGCGAGGCGGCCGCGATGTTGGCGCGCAGGTGATCGAGCGAGGTCGCCTTCGGTATCGTGCAGAGATGGGGCTGACGCATGGTCCAGGCGATCGCGATCGCCTCGGGCGTCACGCCATGCCGCTGGGCCACGTCCTTGAGCCCGGGCTTCATTGCGAGCCGGCCCTGATCGAGCGGCGAATAGGCCATCACCGCGACGTCGTTCTTGGCGCACCAGGGCAGTAGCCGCCCCTCGATGCCACGCCGCGCCAGATTGTAGAGCACCTGATTGCACGCGATCTTCTGGCCGCTCTTGGTGCCAAGCGCGGCGGCCATGGCATCCGCGTCGAAATTGCTGAGGCCGTAGTGGCGGATCTTGCCGCTCGCCTTCAGCGTCTCGAACGCCTCGATGGTCTCGCCCAGCGGGTGCGAGCCCGGCCAATGCAGGAGATAGAGATCGATATGGTCGGTGCGCAGGCGCTTGAGGCTCGCCTCGGCGGCGCGGATTGTGCCGCCGCGCGAGGCGTTGTGGGGCATCACCTTGGAGACGATGAAGGCCTGCTCGCGCCGGCCCCGCACGGCGTCTCCCACGATATCCTCCGCGCCGCCGCTGCCATACATCTCGGCGGTGTCGATCAGGCGCACGCCGAGCTCGAGGCTGAGCTTGAGCGAGGCGAGCTCGGCGGCCTTTCGGCTCGTGCTCTCGCCCATATGCCAGGTGCCGATGCCGAAGGCCGGCATGCGCATGCCGTCACGCGCCTGGATCAGACGGGAAAGGCCGGTGGTATCCGTTTCCGAGCGCGTCGCCATGGTCTCATTCTCGCTTGCCGTTGGCGCCCGCTCAACTGAATTGGAGGGTGGGCCGATTTATCCCATCGCGCGACGGGGCAGACGCTCCGGCGCATGGTCGCGCACGAAGTCGCTGTTTTCCAACATCATGAGGTGCTCATCGGTGATCCGCTCGAGCGCCATGATGTCCTTGCGCTTGAGCGCTTCGAGCGTGCGCATGTGCATGTCGACCGTGACGCCGACATCGATGGTGCGCGCGAAAAAGTCACTGATCAGGAGAGTCAGCTGCTCGAGGATCTGGTGCTGATAAAAGGCGAGCAGCTCGCTGCGCGCGGCCCGGCCGAGGTCGTAATGGAACAGGTTCTCGTAATACATGCGCCGCATGCCTTGCACAGTGCCGAGCGACTTCAATTGCTCGACCGAATAGGCGAGGGCCTTGAAGTCCTCCTCGGTCGCGCGCTCGGCCGCGAGCTTCACGATCTGCATCTCGATCGGGCGGCGCGCCTCGACCAGCTCCTTCAGCGCGGCCTCGCGCCAGCCGGAGGCGCGGCGCATCACCAGCGTCTCGGGGATCTGATCGCTCACGATGGTGAGGCCGCCGCTCGCGCCGCGCTGGGCCACCAGCACGCCGGCGCGGCTCAGCACCTTGATCGCCTCGCCGATGGTCGGCTTCGAGACCTGCATGGTGAGCGCCAACTCCTCGACCAGCGGCAGCCGATCACCGGGTTTGTAGGCGCCCGAGCGGATGGCGAAGGTGATCTGATCGACCACCTCCTCATAGGCCCTGGGACCAGAGATCGGATAGAAGCTCCAATTCGTGCGGCTCACGTTGCGTCCTCATCGGCATGTCGCCGCATGAGCCGGGGGCGGTCCGGCTGAAGCGGCTTGAACTTTTGTCAATGGCGGGCGGGCTCACCCGGCGCGATCAGGTCCCACGGGGCACCAATCCCAGCCCTGCTGGCGCTTGGTCTGACCTGAAAAAACCCGCCGAGAATTTAGCGATTTCATACCGCAGGACAAGAGTTCAAATCAATTGTTAACATAAATCACATGTTTCATGTCAGTTAACGGCGCTCTAGGCCGGACTTAGGGCTCGGACGCTTGCCAGCCAGCCTAGAACAATTGCCGGCTTGACGCCGGTTCACCTGGCGCGTAACGGTGATTTGAACGCCAAATCAACCGCTTCAAGTGAGTGGCTGAGGTGGCTTGGACTCGGGGAGAGGGTGAGGCGAATGGGCGAGCGCGCCCGCTATATCGTGGCCAGCGATGTCGGTGGCACCTGCACCGACACCGTGGTGTTTGCGGCGGGCGAGCCGATCCACCTCGGCAAGGCGCTCTCGACGCCGCCCCATTTCGCCGACGGCGTGCTCGATTCGCTCGACGTCGCGGCGCGCGCGATGGGGCTCGCGTGCACGGCCCTTTTGGTCGAGACCGCGCTTTTCGTGCACGGCTCGACCGTTGTCGACAACGCCATCCTGACCCGCTCGGGCGCGCGCACCGGGCTTCTCACCACCGAGGGCTTCGAGGACACGCTGCTCATCACGCGCGGCGCCTATGGCCGCTGGAGTGGGCTTTCGGAGGATCGGATCAAGCACCCGGTGAAGACCGACCGGGCGACCCCGCTGGTCGATCCGGCGGCGATCAAGGGCGTGGCCGAGCGGGTTGACTATAAGGGGGCGGTGCTTCGTGAACTGGAGGAAACATCCGCCGAGGAAGCGATACGATTTTTGATTGAGGAGAGGGGGGTGGAGGCACTCGCGGTCTCACTCCTCTGGTCGTTCTACAACCCGGTTCACGAGCGCAAGCTGCGAGCGCTGATCGAACGAGTCGCCCCCGGCGTCTATGTCACGCTCTCGAGCGAGGTCGCGCCGGTGCCGGGCGAGTACGAGCGCTCCTCGACCACCGTGATCAACGCCTATGCCGGCGCGATCAGCCGCGATTACCTGCAAAGCCTCGAGTCCAAGCTTGGCGCCGCCGGCTACCGTGGCCCGGTCATGGTGATGCAAGGCTATGGCGGCCTGTTGCCGGCGCGCGAGGCGGCGAATCTCGCGGTCGGCATGATCGAGAGCGGTCCCGCGGCCGGCGTGATCGGCGCGCGCTATCTCGGCCGCCTGATGCGCGATGCCGACATCATCGCCTGCGACATGGGCGGCACCACGTTCAAGGTCGGCGTCATCCAGGGCGGCGCGTTCGGCTATGCGCGCGAGCCGCTGGTTGATCGCTATCACTATGCCGCGCCCAAGATCGAGGTGGTTTCGATCGGCGCGGGCGGCGGCTCGATCGTGGCGCTCGACCCGGAAACCAAGGTGCCGCGCGTCGGCCCGCAAAGCGCGGGCGCGAGCCCGGGGCCGGTCTGCTATGGCCGGGGCGGCACCGAGCCGACCTTGACCGATGTCATGACCTTGATCGGCTATATGGATGCCGATCATTTCCTCGACGGCTCGATCAAGCTTGATCTCTCGGCCGCGCGCCGCGTGTTCGACGAGAAGATCGCGCGCCCGCTCGGCCGCTCGGTCGAAGCCGCGGCCTTCGGCATCTATCGCATCGCGGCGGCGCAGATCACCGACCTGATCCATGAGATCACGGTCGAGCGCGGGCTCGATCCGCGCGACTTCGTGCTGCATTCCTTCGGCGGCACCTGCGCGCTGCTCTCCGCAACCTTCGGGCGCGAGCTCAATGTGCGTAAGGTGATCGTGCCTTACACTGCCTCGGTCCACTGCGCCTTCGGCCTGGTCTCGGCCGATATCGTGCACGAATACACCCACGCGGCGGTGCTGCCGGTGCCCTCGCCGCCGGAGGCGGTCAATGATCTCTTCGCGCCCATGGTCGAGCGCGCGCTGGGCACCCTCCATCGCGAGGGCTTTGCCGGCGATCGCCTGAGCCTCGATTGGTCGATCGATCTGCGCTATTCGCGCCAGGTGCATGAGGTGACGACGACGGTGCGCGCCGAGACGCCACTTGATGCCAGCGGGCTCGTGCGCCTCGTGGATGATTTCGAGGCGCTCTATGAGCGGAAATATGGCGCGGGCTCGGCCTATCGCGAGGCCGGCATTGAGATGACGCTGTTTCGCCTGACCGCGCGCGGCCTGATGGCGCGGCCGACCATCGAGCCGGCAAGCCTCAACTCGCCGGATTCCTCGGGCGCCAGGATCGGCCGACGCGCCGTCTACAGCGAGGCCAAGGATGCCATGGCGCCTGCTGACATCTATGATTTCACCCGGCTGGTGCCGGGCAATTTGGTCGCGGGGCCGGCGGTGATCCACACGCCGATCACCACGATCGTGGTGCCCGACGCGCAGACCGCGCGCATGGACGCGCTGCGCAACATCGTGATCGAGCTGGGTTGAACGTGAAGATGAGTGGCCTTCGCCTGACCCCCCCCCACCCCAACCCTCCCCCTCAAGGGGGGAGGGAGCTATGGGGGCGCTCAATAGCTGGGTCCGCAAAAAACACGCACTGCCGACAGAGGTGATGGGAGTGGCTTGGTGACTAGATTCGCGAAAAATCAGCGCCGCGCCAACACGTGAGCGGATGGCTCGATGCTCCCATTCTTCCCCTCCCCCTAGAGGGGGGAGGGTAGGGTGGGGGTGGAGTTGCAATACTCTCGCTCGAATTGGAACGCATGATCATGGACCCCATCACCTTTTCGATCATCCGCCACCGGCTCTTCCGCGTCGTCGAGGAGGCGGTGATCACCTTGAAGCACGTTTCCGGCAGCGCGATCACCAATGAGGGCCACGACCTCATGGTCTCGCTCTATCGGGCGGACGGCTCTCTGCTGATGGGTGGCGTCGGATTCCTGCACCACCTCACAAGCGCCGCCGAGGCCTGCAAGGCGGTGATCCGCAGGTTCTCGGGGCGCATCGAGGAGGGTGACGTCTATCTGCTCAACGACCCCTACACCGCAGCGCTGCACACATCCGACATCTACCTGATCGCGCCGATCCATCATGAGGGGCGGCTGGTCGCGTGGAGCGCGTGTTTCGTCCACGTCTACGACATCGGCGCGATGAACCCCGGCGGCTTCAGCCCGGAATCACCCGACATCTACACCGAGGGCTTCTCCTCGCCCGGCATCCGGCTGGTCGAGCGCGGCGTGCTCAGGCAAGACGTGTTCGACACGCTGCTCAACATGGTGCGCTCGCCCGAGATGGTGGCGCTCGATCTGCGCTCCATGATCGCGTGCAACAATGTCGCCAAGGACCGCATGCTGGCCTTGATCCACAAATACGGCGTGGCCACGGTCGATGAAGCGTGCGCCGAGCTGATCGGCCAGTCCGAGCGCCTGTTGCGCAAGCGGCTTGGCGAGCTGCCCGACGGCACCTGGCGCTCGCGCCAGTTCATGGACGTGAAGGGCGAGGTGCATCGGGTCGAGCTCGCGATGACCAAGGCGGGCGATTCCCTGGTGTTCGATTTCACCGGCTCGAGCCCGCAATCGCGTCACGCGATCAACTGTACCCAATGGGCCTCGCTCGGCGGGCTGTTCGCGCCACTCTTTCCGCTGCTCTGCTACGACATCACCTGGAACGAGGGTGTGATCAAGCCGATCACGATGATCGCGCCCGAGGGCACGGTCGTGAACTGCCGGCGCCCGGCGCCGGTGTCGGTGGCGACCGTCGGTGCCATCCAGTCGGTCAACAACGCAGCCTGCGCGACCATCGGCAAGATGCTTTCCGCGAGCGAGCTCTATGCCGATGAGGCGACCGCGGTGTGGCATGCCAATCACTTCGCGATCTTCATGTTCGGGCGCAATCAGCGCGGCGGCCAGTCGATCGGCATTCTGACCGAGACCTTCGCCGGCGCCGGTGGTGCCCGCAGCTTCGCCGACGGCATCGATGTCGGCGGCGAGATCCCGAACCCGATCTCAAGAATGGCAAATGTCGAGACCATGGAGGCGGCGTTCCCGATCCGCTATCTGTTCCGCCGTCGGATGATCGATTCTGGCGGGCCCGGTCGGCATCGCGGCGGCGCCGGCTGTGAGCTTGCGATCACGCCGCACGATGCGCCGGATGGCGGGCTGCACTATGTGGTGTCGGGCAAGGGCGCCGAGTTTCCCATGTCGGATGGCCTGAACGGCGGCTATCCCGGCGCGCCGAACTCATACATTTGGGTGCATCAGGACGAGGCCGGCGGCGACAATCGCGACGCGCGCTTCGCCAAGGCTCTGGACGAGCTGCCGGGCCGCAAGGAGCCGGTCACCTGGGGCGTGTTCCCTCTCATGGGCAAGGACGCGCTCTATGTGCGCTGGAACGGCGGCGGCGGCTATGGCGATCCTTTGGAGCGCGAGCCCGCGCGGGTCGCGGCCGATGTGCACGCCAATCTAGTTTCGGCTGAAGCGGCCCAGGCGGTCTATGGCGTCGTGCTTCAGGCTGATGGCCGGGTGGACGAAGGCGCGACCGCCGAGCGGCGCAAGACCCTTCGCCGTGGGCGCCTGCTGACCGAGGCGGCGGAATGAGCCGCCGCCTCTCCGAAGGGCTCGTGCAGGAGGATGGCCGGGTGCGCTGCCGCGCCTGCGGGCACGATCTGGCGCAAGCCGGCACGCCGTGGAAAGCGGCGGCCAGGCTCGTCGAGCGGCCGATGAAGGGCGCGGGCGGCAAGGCCTATAGCGCGGGCGCGGCGGTTAGGCTCCGCCAGTTCTGCTGCCCAAACTGCGGCGCCCTCTTGGACACTGAAACCGCGCTCGCCGGCGACCCCTTCCTCGATGACGTGGTCGGGGCCTGATGGTCTCGCTAGTATCGAACGCCGGAATCGCCACGCTCACCCCGACCCTCCCCCGTCGAGCGCCACGCGCTCGCGGAGCGCGACGAGGGGGGAGGGGGTGTTAAGGTGCGCGCTGTGGTTCGACCTTGCCTTTTTCCACTCCCCCCTTGCGGGGGAGGGATAGGGTGGGGGTGACGCGCGGCCAATAGACCGGAGACGACAGGTGCATCGGGTCGGGATCAGGCAGGAAATCATCGAACGGGTGACGCGCCGGCGCGGGCGCGTGCATCTGTTCGATTGGCTCGATGCGAGCGAGACCGCGTTTCTGGTCATCGACATGCAGAACACCTTCGTGCAGCCGGGCTCGCCGGCCGAGGTGCCGATGGCGCGCGAGATCGTGCCGGCGATCAACCGCCTTGCCGCGGGCTTGCGTGAGGCCGGCGGACTCGTCATCTGGGTCACGCACGCCAACACCCATGATCGCCACGGCAGCGATTGGGACGGCTTCTTCGAGGTGTTCGTCGCGGCCGAAGTGCGCAAGCGCACGATCGAGAGCCTGGCGCCGGGAGGGGAGGGCCAGAAGCTCTGGCCCGCGCTAGAGCCGAACGCCGATGATCTCTTTGTCTTCAAGAACCGCTATAGCGCGCTGATCCCGGGCTCCTCGCAGCTTGAGCGCATTTTGCGCAGCCATGGCGTGCGCAATCTCCTGATCGGCGGCACCAAGACGAACGTGTGCTGCGAATCCACCGCGCGCGACGCCATGATGCTCGACTTCAACGTGGTCATGGTGTCGGACGCGTGCGCCGCGCTCTCGGACGACGAGCATCGCGCCACGCTTGAAACCATGATCCAACAATTCGGTGACGTGTTGACCGTCGGTGAGGTGCTCAGTCTGTTGAGCCCGCGCGCGGCGGCCCGCGGCCAAGCCATCACAGGGAGGTAAGGATGAAAAAACTAATGGGACTTATTTTCGCGATCGCGCTGATGGTGCCGATCGCGAGCTTTGCGGCCGACAAGCCACTGAAGGTCGCGCTCGTGCTGCCCGGCCCGATCACCGACGGCACGTTCAACTCGGCGGCCAACAAGGGCATCGAGGCGGCCAAGTCGAAGTACAAGATCGAGGTCTCGATCCGCGAGAACACGGCCTTCGCCGAGGTCGAGGAAGCGCTCTTGGCCTATGCGCGCGACGGCTATGACGTCGTCATCGGCCACGGCTTCCAGTTCGCCGAGCCCGCGATGAAGATCCACAAGGATTTCCCGAAGACCTGGTTCATCGTGAATACGGCGAAGGTCGCCGGCGCACCAAACCTTGCAAGCTTCGACAATCGCTGGGGCGATGCCGGCTATATCGCGGGTGCGGTCGCGGCGCTCGTGAGCCAGTCGGGCAAGATGGGCCATGTCGGCGGCATCCCGGTGCCGGTGATCGAGGAGTATAACGAGGGCTTCGCCAATGGCGCGAAGCGCATGAACCCGAAGGCCGAGGTGCTCTCGGCCTATGTCGGCTCGTTCTCCGATGTCGCCAAGGGCAAGGAGATCACGCTCTCGCTGATCGAGAAGGGCGCCGACGTCGTCACTTCGACCGGCAATGAGAACGTGCTCGGCACCATCGACGCCGCGAAGGAGAAGGGCGTGATGGCGATCGGCACCGCATTCGATGCCGCCGGGCTCGCGCCGGATACGATCGTCACCACCGCGCTGATCAACATGGACGTCAATATCGACATGGCGATCGCCAAGATCCTTGACGGCTCGATCGAGCCGAAGAACTACCTGCTCGGCCTGAACGAGGGCGGCATCGGGCTCGCGCCCTATGGCAAGTTCGAGGAGAAGCTCTCGGCCGATGCCAAGGTCAAGATCAGCCAGCTGATCGAGGACATCAAGGCCGGCAAGGTCGAGGATCTGCCGAAGATTCGGTAGCATCAGCCAGCGCTCATTGCTCTCACCCCCCACCCTGACCCTCCCCCACAAGGGGGGAGGGGCAGGAAGGTTCGGGTCCATCGTCACGAGAGCAGCTCGCTCGTTTGATCTTGCCGGGGCCGAAATCGGAGCCGACGTGACGCGATCGGGGCAATCCCGTCCGAATCCCTCCCCCTCGATGGGGGAGGGTTGGGGTGGGGGTGGGGCGGCCACACTGGGCGTCTCGATCGCCTCGCCCTTCGAGACGCCGGCTCCTCAGGGTGAGGCGGCAATTTGCACCGCATCCTTTGCCCTCATCCTGAGGAGCGCCCACCGGGCGCGTCTCGAAGGATGAGGTTAGATTCAGTGCCTGCCATGACGGCGCCCATCCTCTCCCTCACGGGCATCACCAAGCGCTATCCGGGCGTCGTGGCCAATGACGGGGTGTCGCTCTCGCTTCAGGCCGGCGAGGTGCTGGGGCTTCTGGGCGAGAATGGCGCCGGCAAGTCGACCCTGATGAACATTCTCTCCGGCCTCGCGACGCCGGATGAAGGCGAGATCGTGCTCGGTGGCGCAACCATGCGCTTCCACGCGCCGAAGGATGCTCTCGAGGCGGGCATCGGCATGGTGCACCAGCATTTCCGCCTGGTGCCCACCTTGAGCGCGCTCGAGAACATCGCGCTCGGCGATCCGCGCCACACGCGCGGCCGTCTCAGGCTCCGGCCTTTGAAAGCGCGGCTCGAGGCGCTGGCGAGCGAGCTCAATCTGAGTGTGCCGCTCGATACGCCGGTCGGCGCGCTCGATATTGGCAGCCAGCAGCGAATCGAGATCTTGAAGGCGCTGGCACGCGAGCCGCGCATCTTGATTCTCGACGAGCCGACCGCGGTGCTGGCGGAAGACGAGCGAGATGGCCTGTTCCGCGTGGTCAAGCGCTTGGCCGCGCGCCGCGTCGCCGTGATCCTGATCTCCCATCGTCTGGACGATGTGTTCGGCGCGTGTGATCGCGCGGTCGTGCTGCGCCAAGGCCGCGTCGCGGGCGAGGGGCGAGTCGCGGATCTATCGCGGGAAGCGCTTGTGCGGCTCATGGTCGGCGGAGATGTGGCGGCCCCAAGCCGCTCGGCCGAGCACGCGATCGGCGCGCCCCTGATCGAGGTCGAGAATCTTACCGTGCGCTTCGGCCGCGGTGACCGACGGCTCGAGGATGTTGGCTTCACGCTCCGTGCGGGCGAAATCCTCGGCCTCGCCGGGGTCGAGGGCAATGGCCAGCACGAGCTGATCGACGCCATCACGGGTCTCGCAGAACCTGCAAGTGGTCGCGTGAAGCACCTCTACGCGCGGCCAGGTGACGCGCGCCTGAGTGCGCTCCGTGCGGCAGGCCTCGCCTTCGTGCCGGAGGATCGTCACGCCCGCGCGATGGTGCCGGCGCTCAGCCTCAGCGACAATGTGCTGCTCACGCGCCTCCGTGAGCCTGCGTTCCGGCGCCATGGTCTCGTCGATCGCCGCGCCGCGCTCGCGCTGACAACCAGCCTTATCGAGCGCTTCAACATCATGGCGCCGGGGGCCGGCGCGCCGATCGGCACGCTCTCCGGCGGTAATCAACAGAAGCTCGTCCTGGCGCGCGAGCTGTCGACCGAGCCGCGCGTGCTGATCGCGGCGCAGCCGACCCGCGGGCTCGATGTGCGCACCGTCGCCTTCGTGCAGGAGCGCCTGCTCGAGCGCCGCGATGCGGGCGTCGGCATTCTGCTCGTGTCCTCCGATCTTGCCGAGCTCTGGGCGCTTGCCGACCGAATCATGGTCGTCGCGAACGGGCGCCTCAAGGGGCCGATCGCCGTGGCTGAGTCCAGCTTCGCCGAGATCGGCCACTGGATGAGCGGCTCATGACCCACACGCTCGACGCGCGGCGTGCGCTTGTCGGTGGAGGCGGGGCGCTCGTTGTGGTCATTGCCGCGTTCGGCGTCGCCGCGCTCTTCATCGTGCTCGCCAGCAAGAATCCGTTCGACACCTTCGCGGTGCTGTTCGGCTACACGCTCGGCAATGCGATCGGATTCTCCGAGGTCGTGGTGCGCGCGATCCCCCTGACGCTCGCGGGCCTCGGGCTCTGCGTCGCGTTCCGCGCCAACGCGTTCAACATCGGTGCTGACGGCCAGATCATGGTGGGCGCGATCGTCTCGGTCGCGCTCGGCCTCGCGCTGCCGGGCTGGCCATCCTACTTCGCGGTGCCGCTCTCGCTTCTGGCCGGCGCGCTCGCGGGCGGGCTCTATGGCGCGCTCGCCGGGCATTTGCGCGCGCGCTACAACGCGAGCGAGATCATCGTCACGATCATGCTCAACTATGTCGCGCTGCAATTGCTGGCCTGGATGATCCGCGGCCCGCTGCAGGAGACCATGGCGATCTTTCCACGCTCGGATGCGCTGCCGCCGAGCGCGAGCCTCGACGTCATCATCGCCGGCACGCGCATCCATGAGGGCTTCTACATTGCGGCGGCGGCGGTCGCGCTTGTCTATCTGCTGCTCAACCGCTCAGCGCTTGGCTTCGCATTCAAGGTCGTGGGCCTGAGTGCGCCGGCCGCACGCTATGGCGGCCTCAAGGATCGCGCGCTCATCGTGCTCGCCATGGGCCTGAGCGGCGGCCTCGCCGGGCTCGCCGGCAGCATCGAGATCGCGGGCGTGCACCGCCGCCTGCAGGATGACTTCGCACCGTCCTACGGCATCACCGCGATCGCGGTCGCGCTGTTGGCCAGGCTCGACGCACGCTTCGTGCCGCTGACCGCGCTCCTCTTCGGCGTGCTGCATGTCGGTTCCGGCGCCATGCAGCGCCAGATCGGCATTCCATTCCCCTTGGTCTGGATCATCCAGGGCATCGTGATTCTGGCCTTCCTCTATCTCTCCTACATGCGCGGGCGCGCCCGCGCCATCACGCCCGAGGCGGTGTGAGGCATCGTGCAAGTCAAGAGGACCCCCCACCCAAACCCTCCCCCTCAAGGGGGGAGGGGACATTATAAATCTGCGGCATTTCCCTCATGCCCCCTCCCCCTTGACGGGGGAGGGAGGGGTGGGGGTGGAGCCGTGGCCTCCATTGGGCGATCGGCGGCTCGAGGCTGATGGATTGGATCTTCCTCATTGGCCTCCTGGCGAGCGCGGTGCGTTTCACGACGCCCGTGCTCTACGCCGCGCTCGGCGAAACCGTGACGCAGCGCGCGGGCGTGCTCAATGTCGGCATCGAGGGGATCATGCTGGTCGGCGCGTTCCTGGCCGTGCTCGGCGCGGTCGCGACCGGCTCGCCCTGGGGTGGCCTTTTCATCGCGATCGGCGCCGGCGCCATTCTCGGCGCGCTCCACGCCTTCTTCTGCGTGATCCTGAAGGTGGATCAGATCGTCTCCGGCATCGGGCTCATCGTGCTCGGGCTCGGGCTTTCGGGCTTCGGCTATCGGGTGACGATTGGTTCGTCGTCCCAGCTCACCGCGGTGCCCACCTTCGAGCGCGTCGATTTCGGACCGTTGACCGGGGTGCCGGGCCTCGGGCCGATCGTGTTCGATCACCATCTGCTGGTCTACATGGCGCTCGGGCTCGCGCTTGCGCTCGGCTGGGCGCTGAAGCGCAGCGGCCTCGGGCTGTCGATCCGCGCGGCGGGCGAGGCGCCGGAAGCGGCGGACGCCGCAGGCGTCGAGGTCAATCGGCTGCGCTTCCTCTGCACGATGTTCGGCGGCGCGCTCGCCGCGATGGGTGGCGCCTATCTCTCGATCGCGGCGCTCTCGGGCTTCGTCGAGAACATGGTCGCGGGCCGCGGCTTCATCGCCATTGCCTGCGTGGTGTTCGGCCGCTGGAACCCCTTGGGCGTGATGGCCGCGGTCTTCTTCTTCGGGCTTGCCGAGGCGCTGCAGATCAGGCTGCAGACGGCGGCACCTGACATCCCCTACCAGTTCTTCGTGATGATTCCCTATGCGCTCGCGATTCTGGCGCTCGTGCTGGTCGCGGGCCGAGCAAAGGCGCCGTCAGCCTTGCGTATTCCCTTCATCACCGGTCGCCACGCACGATCGCGAGCCCATCGCCATAAGGAGGACACGCTATGAAGATTACGCCGATCCATCCGCAGCAGCCGCTGCCCGAGCACAACATGCCGTTTGTGCCGGCCTTCGCCGTCGAGGGCGGCCGCACGATCCACATGGCAGGCTGCGGCCCGATCCCGCTCTATCACAAACACCCGCACGTGCCCGAGGAGGAGGCCGCATGGATGGCGGGCGGCTTCGCGCGCCAGATCGAGCGCACCATGGCGAATCTCAAGATGGTGCTCGAGGCCGCGGGCGGCGGGTGGAAGAATGTCGTGAAGATGACCGTCTACCTCACCGACATGTCTTACCAGAACGAGCTCAACAAGGTGATCCATGCGACCTTCGGCAAGGACAATCCGCCGCCGCGCACGCTGATCGGCGTCGCTTGTCTGTCACACCAGGACATGCTGATCGAGATCGATGTGACGGCGGTGGTGTGAGGTTGGTGGCCGTCGCGCGACCAGTGCACTTGTTCGTCATCGCCCGGCTCGACCGGGCGATCCAGAGCCGCAGGCGTGAACCGTGCCGCTGCTCTGGATGGCCCGA
>Ga0194132_10005710_pt1 | contig 19891 bp, 11 predicted proteins | sample TA2KigOf80mmetaG_FD_148612 | JGI IMG/M metagenome (GOLD analysis project Ga0194132, IMG submission 148612) | Freshwater microbial communities from Lake Tanganyika, Tanzania - TA2015054 Kigoma Offshore 80m | ecosystem: Environmental > Aquatic > Freshwater > Lake | place: Tanzania: Lake... | reverse complement strand
CTGGATCACCACCTCTGGACTCTCGCCCGCTTGCACTCGCTCGACGGCGCGGATGCGGATCTCTTCCAAGGTCTTGTGATCAAGAGATCGGGCATCTCGCTTGGGCATGATCCATTTTACCAGATGTATACCTACTTATGCACTCATTAATATATACTCCATGGCAAGGAGAAACCTTGGTAATCATTAAACTTCGCTCGCCGGCGCACTCATGGCCGCACTCTTTGGCCCATTCATTGACGTGGCTCGCCTGCCTCGCCGCCCTCCCCCTCGCCGCCCAGCAGGACCAGGGTCAAATCGCCGGAAGCGTGCTCGACGCCTCCCAGGCCGCCGTCAGCGGAGCCCGCGTCACCGCGGTCAGCACGCAAGGTGTCTCCCGTTCCGCCGACACCGGTGAGAACGGCGCCTTCGTCTTCACCAACATGCCGGTGGGCTACTACGAGGTCAGTGTCCAGGCGCAGGGCTTCAAACGCTTCGTGCGGCAGAACGTCAAGGTGGACGTCGCCGCCCGCACCACCATCGACGTCGCACTCGAACTCGGCGCGGTCAGTGAATCGGTCACCGTGGAAGCTTCCGGCGTGCAACTGTCCCAGGAGACCGCACAGATCGGCCGCGTCGTCGAAGCCCGCCAGATCACGGACCTTGCCCTCAACGGCCGCAACCCAATCAACCTGGCACTGCTCAAAGCCGGTGTCGTCGGCGGCAACTTCAACAACTTCAACCCCAACAATCTCCACGAGAGCTTTTCCATCAACGGCGGCCGCCGCAATGGCAACAACATCACCATCGACGGCGTCAACGCCATGCGCACCCGCGGCGACTTCACCGGATCAGCCCAGGTAGGCCTGCTCAACGTCGACACTATACAGGAAGTGCAACTCCTCACCTCCACCTATCCCGCCGAATACGGCCGCGCCATGGACGGACAACTCCGTTTCGTCACCAAGAGCGGCACCAAGGACTTTCACGGCACCGGCTGGTGGTTCTTCCGCAACTCCGCCATGGATGCCAATAGCTGGACCCGCAACCAAAGCCCGGTTCGTGACGACCACCGCCGCGCCGCCCCCTTCCGCTTCAACCAGCCCGGCTACGCCATCGGCGGCCCCGTCTACGTTCCCGGAAAATTCAACTCCAACCGGGACAAACTGTTCTTCTTCGGCTCCCAGGAATGGCTCGTCTGGCGCCGCGAGCAGACCACCACCGCCACTGTCCCAAGCATGGCCATGCGGCGCGGCGATTTCAGCGAACTCCTCAACGCCGCCAATCCTTTCTTCCGGCGTGTGCGTATCGCCAACGATCCGCTGGCCCGAATGCCCTTCCCCGGCAACATCATTCCCCCCGCCCGTCTCAGCGCCAACGGCGCCGGAGTCCTCCGCGCCTATCCCGAACCCACGCCCGGATTCCTGCAAGGCTCCGACAACTGGATCAAGACCCTGCCCAATCCGCGCGAAAGCCGGAAAGACACCTTCCGTTTCGACTACTATCACGGCAAACACCGCATCAACTTCACCGGCAACAACTACCTCCACTACGAGGACGCCCCGTTCGTCACCGGCCTCGATCGCTCCAACTCCAAGTGGGACCGGCCCAACATGACCGGCGCCATCAACGTCACCAGCACCCTTTCGCCCACCATCATCACGGACTTCACCTTCACCGCCGCCAACGACGTCGTCTACATCGGCATCTATGAGAACGAAGGCGTGGCGCGGTACCTGCGCACCCTCTACAACATCAACTTCCCCTACATCGTGCCCGGCAGCAAGCGCATCCAGGAACGCATTCCGCGCGGGCTCATCAACGGATTCGCCACCCTCGACGGCTCCTCGCGGCCCGTCAGTTCGTCCGGCCCCATGTACATGTGGTCCGGCAACATGACCTGGGTCAAGGGCTCCTCCCACACCATCCGCTTCGGCGCCTGGCTCTCGCACGACCAGCAGAACAACAACGATCAGAGCGGCGCGCAGCAGAACGGCGAATTCAACTTCCTCGACACCGGCCACCCCCAGACCTCGGGGCTTGCCATCGCCAATGCCGCGCTCGGTTACTTTGACGTGTATACCGAACAGGGACCAGCCGCCTACACTCTGCTCCGCAGCAACTCGGTCGAATCCTACATTCAGGACACCTGGCGCGCCTCAAAGAACCTCACGCTCGAACTCGGCGTGCGCCACTCCCTGCACCAGCCCTGGTACGCCAAGTGGAACGACATCGCGAACTTCGACGCGCGGTTCTACAACCCGTCGCGCCGCGCCCTTGTGGACCGCGCCGGCGGCTTCATCACTTCCGGTGACCCCTACAACGGCGTCGTCCTCCCCGGCTCAGGCTTCCCGGCTTCAGCGCGCGGCCGCGCCAACGGCGCCTCCCTTCCCGATGTCCAACGCCTCTTCCAGGGCCAGCCCCGCGGATTCGCGGACACCTACGGCAATGCCTTCGCCCCGCGCATCGGCGTCGCCTACCGCATGGGCGCCAAGACCGTCATCCGCGCCGGCGGCGGGCTCTTCCACCATCGCCAGATGCACAATCAGGGGTCGCTCTTCCGCAATGCCCCCAACCAGATTCAGGTCCAGGTCTTCAACGGCGAAGTCGACCGGCCCGGCGGCGCCACGCGGCGCGACTTCCCCTTCTACATTCGCGGCATCGACCTGCGGTTCAAGTATCCCTCGGCCTATAGCTACAGCCTCTCCGTCCAACGCGAACTGCCCGGCTCCGTCCTCGCCGAAGTCGCCTACGTGGGCAAGTCCGGCGTCAACCAGGAGCGTACCCGCAATGTCAATCAGATGGTCGCCGGAACGCTCCAGGCCAACCCGGGCGTCAACGCCAACTTCCTCCGTCCCTATCACGGATTGGGGCAGGTGGACGTCACCACGCGCGACGGGCACAGCAACTACCAGTCTCTGCAGTTCAGCCTCGACCGGCGCTTCCGCGGCGGCCTCAGTTTCGGCGTCTCCTACACCTTCTCCAAGAACATCAGCGACATCCTCACGCCATTTGATGCCTACCGGAACGTCCGGTCGCGCGATGACATGGACCGGCCGCACCTGCTCAACATCAACTACATTTACGAGTTGCCGTTCTTCAAGAGCGTCACCGGATGGAAGTCGAACGTGTTGCGCGGCTGGCAGCTTTCCGGTGTCATGTTTTTCCGCTCCGGATCCATGCAGTCGGTGGTGGATGGCGTGGATATCGCGGGCGTTGGACAGGGCAGCGGCAACCAGCCCTGGGACGTCAACGGCAGCATCGCGCAGTCGGACCGCGGTCTGGGCAAGCGCTGGTTCAACACCGCCGCGTTCACCGTGCCGCGCCCCGGAACGTTTGGCAACGCGGGGTTGAACATCATCCGTGGGCCCGGCTTCCAGAACTGGGATGCGGCGCTCTTCAAGTCGATTCGCATCAGTGAGCGCGTCGCTTCCGACCTCCGCCTCGAAATCTTCAACTTCCCGAATTACCCGCTGTTGAGCAACGCCGCGGTCAGCCCGCGTGCCGGCAACTTCGGCCTGATCACCGCCAAGTACTCCGAACGCAACGTACAATTAGGCTGGAAGGTGCGCTTCTAGTCACGCCATGCTCAGGGCCATTCTGATCGCTGCGGCCGCCGTCGCCGCCCCGGCAACCGCGGCCACCCAGGCAACGGAAACTGCGGCCGTCTACCGCGAAAAAATCGAGCCTGTCCTCAAGGCCCACTGTGCCGGCTGCCACACCGGCCCACAGGCACAGGCGGGACTGTCCGTGGCCAGTCTCGCCGATCTGATGAAAGGCGGTAAACGCGGGCCGGCCCTCCAACCTGGCAAGTCCAGCCACTCACTCCTGATGCAGTTCGTGCGCGGCGAACGCAACCCGCGCATGCCCGTCGGCGGCAAGCCGCTGCCCGAGACGGTGATCACCTCAATCGCCGCCGCCATCGACTCCATGGCTCCCGTCCTGCAAACTTCAGCGCCAGGCAAGGACCATGTCAGCTGGGTTTTCAAACCGCCCGTCGAACCCAAAGTCCCCCAACCCCGCAACACCGCCTGGGTCCGGAATCCCATCGACGCCTTCGTCCTCGCCAGGCTGGAGGCGCGCGGTTTCTCGCCCGCCCCCGCCGCCTCCCCCCGTGCCCTGTTGCGGCGGCTCTACTTCGACCTGATCGGCCTGCCACCCACCGAACAGGAGACCCGGGACTTCTTGAACAACTCCTCCCCGGATGCCTACGAGAAACTGGTGGACCGGCTCCTTGAAGACCGCCGCTACGGAGAGCGCTGGGCGCGCCACTGGCTGGACCTTGTGCGCTTCGCCGAAAGCGACGGCTTCGCCATCGACGGCGAACGGCCCACCGCATGGCGTTATCGCGACTACGTCATTCGGGCCTTCAACAACGACAAACCCTACGACGAGTTTGTGCTGGAACAACTGGCCGGCGACGAAATGCAGCGCCGCCCCGCCGTCCGCGGCGGCAACATCGAAAACGAAGGGCTTCTCGCCCTCGGCTTCCTCCGCATGGGGCCCTGGGAGCGCGACACCAACTTCGACGCCCAGCTAAGGCTGGACTGGCTCAACGAGATGGCCGGCACCACATCCCAGGTTTTCCTCGGGCTCACCGCCGGTTGCGCGCGCTGCCACGATCATAAGTACGACCCGATTCCCCAAAAGGACTTCTACCGCCTCCAGGCCTTCTTCGCCGCAACCCGCATCGAAGAACGCCCCATGCCGCACCTCGACGTCGAAGGGCGGCTGGAAATGCGCCGCCTCCAGCGGCACTGGGAAGACCAGTTGGAAACCGCCAATCACGCCGTCAAGGCACTGGACAAAGAACTCAAGGCGAAGCTCACCGCCGGGGGCAAAAAGGAAGATGAACTCCTGAAGTTCATCAACGACAAACAGAGCCCCGTGTTCACCGCCGATGAGCGCGCCAGCCACAAGCAGGCCGCCGAACACGCCGCGAAGGCGGCCCTCGAACTGGCTCGCTACCAGCCCATCGCCTACAGCGTCAATGAGGTCGCACCCCCGGCCGTCATGGACATCGAACCCACCTATGTGCTCGGCGGTGGCGAGCGCCTGGCACGCGGTGAAAAGGTGGAGCCCGGGTTCCTCAAGGCCATCACCGGCAACAGCGACCCGGCCGCCATCGCCTTTCCCGGCCGCTACCGTTCCGGCCGCCGCAAAGCCCTTGCCGAATGGATCGTCAGCCCCGCCAATCCGCTCACGGCCCGCGTGATGGCCAATCGCATCTGGCAGCATCACTTCGGCGAAGGCATCGTGCGAACACCTTCCGACTTCGGGCTCAACGGCGACCGCCCCTCGCACCCCGAACTCCTCGACTGGCTGGCCCTCCGCTTCGTCGATAAGAAGTGGAGCATCAAGGCCATGCACCGGCTCATGCTGACGTCGAACACCTACCGCCAGTCCACCCGCCATCCCGAAGCCGCAAAGATCGGCGAGGCGGACCCCGAAAACCGTTTGCTGTCACGCATGAACTGGCTGCGGTTGGAACCGGAGGCCTTGCGCGATTCCATGCTCATGCTGAGCGGCGGTCTCAACCCTCAAGCCGGTGGCCCGGGCATGTTCTTCGGCGTCAAGGACGAGATCGCCCAGGGCTTCCAGATGTTCAAGTGGTACGCCTCCGCGGAACAGGAACAGCAGCGCCGCAGTGTCTATGCATTCCAGCGCCGTTCCCTTCCCATGCCGCTGATGGAGGTGTTCGACGCCGCCAACATGAGCGAAAGTTGTGCCCGCCGCAGCGTCACCACAGTGTCGCCGCAAGCCCTCACTCTGCTCAACGGTGAGTTCACCGCAGCCCAGGCCGGGCGCTTCGCCGGCCGTGTCGCCGAACTGGCCGGCCCGGAGCCCGCGCGCCAGATTGCCAAGGCCTTCTCGCTCACCCTGCAGCGCGAGCCAAAGCCGGCCGAACTGGAGAAGGCGCAAGGCCTCTACAACGGACGCCAGCCGCGGGAGGCCCTGGCAAGGCTCGGCACTGTCTTATTCAACCTGAACGAGTTTCTGTACCTGGAGTAACCGGCCTCATGAACACCGAGTGGAAACGCCGAGACTTTCTGTACCGCAGCCTGGTGGGCGTGGGCGGGTTGGCTCTCATGGACACGCTGAACGCCGCCACGGCGGCCAATCCGTTGGCCGCCCGCCAGCCGCACCACACCGCGAAGGCCAAGTCGTGCATCTTCCTCACCATGCTCGGCGGCGTGGCGCAGATGGATACGTTCGATCCCAAACCGGCCCTCGAGAAGTTCGACAACACCACGCTCGATTGGACCAACGAGAAACGCACCGATCAACCCGAGCTTTACACCAAGCCCCGCCTCATTCTCAAGAGCCCCTGGAAGTTCGCCAAGTACGGCCAGTGCGGCATGGATGTCTCCGAACTGCTTCCGCACCTCGCCACCTGCGTCGACGACCTCGCGTTCGTCAAGACCATCACCGGTGAGAACGGCAACCACCCGGCGGCGACCTTCCTGATGAACACCGGGCTCGTGCTGCCCGGCCGGCCCTCCGTCGGCTCCTGGGTCACCTATGGACTGGGCACGGAAAACCAGAGCCTGCCCGGGTTCGTCGTGCTGCCCGATTTCCGGGCACTCCCCTTCAGCGGCTCCCAGCAATGGGGACCCGGCTTCCTGCCCGCCAGCTACCAGGGCACCATGATGCAGTGGAAAGGCGAGCCCATCCACGATCTCAAACCCCACGGCAATCTGTCGGACCGGGACAAGCTGGACCAGATGGATCTGCTCCGCGCCTACAACCACGCCTACCTCGACGGCAACTTCACCAACCCCGACCTGCAAGGCCGCATCGACGCCTACGAACTCGCCTACCGCATGCAGACCGAAGTGCCCTCGGTGCTGAATCTGGACCGCGAAACCGAAGCCACACGCCGGATGTACGGAATCGGCGATGAGACCACACGCTCCTTCGGCACCCGATGCCTCATGGCCAGGCAACTCGTGGAAAAAGGCGTCCGCTTCGTGCAGCTCTACACGCCCAGCCAAAGCTGGGACAGCCACACCGACATCCTGAAGGGCCACGCCAAAAACGCCAGGGAAGTGGACCTGCCCATCGCCGGTTTGATCAAGGACCTCAAGCAGCGCGGCCTGTTCGACTCAACCCTCATCGTCTGGATGGGTGAATTCGGCCGCACGCCCGATCACCCGGCCGACGTGCGCGACAAAGCCGGCCGCGACCACAACACCAAGGCAATGACCATGTTCTTCGCCGGTGGAGGCGTCAAACCGGGAGTCGCCGTGGGAGCCACCGACGACCTGGGCTGGAAGGCGGTCGACAAGATCTACCGCATGCGCGACGTCCACGCCACCATCCTCCACCTGATGGGCCTGAACGACATGCGCCTCTCCCACTATCACGCCGGCCGCCAGATGCGCCTCACCGACACGGGAGGCGAGGTCATCCGCGGCGTGGTCGCGTAACGGAACCGGTAACGGGTCCTACGCGTCGACGTGATTGGCGAAGAACTCATCGAGCATCGCCTTATACATCACCATCTCACCCGCGATCTTCCGCATCTCCGGCCCCGGCAGCGGCTTGAACTGCCGCGCCACCGAGAGGTTCTCGTCGATGAACTCCAGCTTCGGCATCCCCAGCACCGCAGCGCTCACCGGCAGCGACAGGGAATAGCGGATCAGCGTATCCACCGGAGCCTTCCCCACCAGATGGTCCTGCCCGAAGATCTTCATCGCGATGATGCCCATCTTCTTGCGGTTCGCCACCGGCAGCGCCAGCGCCTCAAAGCTCTGCGCCATCGGATTCGGAACCATCCCGCCCTGCCCGTTCTGCATCCCCACCCGGGCCGCGTTCAGCGCCATCTGGGTGCAGTCGAAATCGTGCCGCTCCAGCACCGCCTTCAACGCCATCGGATCCTGATGGGCGGTCACTCCAATGAACCGGCACATCTTCTGTTCCTTCGCCTTCACCAGCCCCTCGAACACCCCGCCCTTCGCCGAGACCTTGTCCGCATCGTCCATCGCCCCCAGGGCGTGAATGTGCAACAGGTCCACCTGATCGGTGTTCAGGCGCTTCAGGCTCTCCTCCAGCCGGCGCACGCAATCATCGGCTGTCCGAGCCTGAGTCTTCGTCGCCAGGAACACCTCCTTGCGCCGCGTCTTCATGATCTTGCCGACGCGCGTTTCGGAAACGCCGTTGCCGTACGCCTGCGCCGTGTCCACGTAGGTGATCCCCATGTCGAGTGCCTTGTTCAGCGCCGCCAGCGCGTTGTCCTCTTCCTTGTACGCCAGGTAGCGCGACCCGCCCCCAAACGCCACAATCGACACCCGCGCCCCGGTCTTCCCCAGCACACGGTGCGGCAGCTTCTCACCCGCCGCCAGCGCCGGCACAGCGGCAAAACCGGCAACAAAATCACGTCGTGAAAGGCTCATCGAACTTCTCCCTTAGACGGTGCGAACTTCAGCCATCATACATCAGGCTCCATACAGCCACCCGGTAAACTCACCCTCGCCGTGGACGTCCGTCAACCGCTGGTCACGGCCCTGATACCGCCACGTAAGCTGCGTGTGGTCAACTCCGGCGATGCGCAGAATGGTTGCGTTGACGTCGTGCACGGTCTTCGGCTGCTCCACCGCCCGCAGCCCGAACTCGTCCGTCGCCCCCAGCGCCCGCCCGCCTTGAATGCCTGCCCCGGCCATCCACATCGAATACCCGTACGGGTGATGGTCGCGCCCGTTCTTACCTTCGGCCAGCGGTGTCCGTCCAAACTCGCTGTTCCAAACCACCAGCGTTTCATCCAGCAGACCACGCGCCGCCAGATCCGTCAGCAGCGCCGCCACCGGCTGATCGCTCTTCCGCGTCATCCGTATGTGGGACCCCCATAGATCCAGATGCGCGTCATCCCAATCGTCCCCCAGATTCGTGCCAAAGAAGATCTGCACGAACCGTACACCGCGCTCCACCAGCCGCCGCGCCAGCAGGCACTTCCGCCCCACGTTCTCGGTCATCGGATCGTCCAGCCCGTACAGCTTCCGCGTCGCCTCCGTCTCCCCCGACAGATCCACCGCCCCCGGAGCCTCCGCCTGCATCCGGAACGCCAGCTCATAGGACCGTATCCGCGCCTCCAGAACCGTATCCTCATCGCGCGGCCCGAAGTGCCGCCGGTTCAAATCGCCAATCAGATCCAGCGTCTCCCGCTGCGCCTCCGCGCTCACGCCGCCAGGATTCGCCAGGTGCAGCACCGGGTTCGGCCCTGTTCGAAACACCGTCCCCTGATGCGCCGCCGGCAGGAATCCCGCCCCATACGCCCCGGCGCCCGACTTCATGGCTCCATCGGACATCACGACAAACCCTGGCAGGTTGCGATTCTCGCTCCCCAGTCCGTACACCGCCCAGGACCCGATCGACGGCCGCCCCGGAAACTGCGATCCCGTCGCCGTCATGAAGATCGCCGGCGCATGGTCGAACGCATCGCTATGGCAGGAGCGCACCACGGCCAGCCGATCCGCATGCCGCGCCAGGTGCGGAAACAACTCCGAGATCTCGAGCCCGCCCCTTCCATGCCGCCCGAACTTCCACGGCGTCCCCCGCATGGGAGCCTTCCGGAAATCGATGCGCGACGTCTTCAAACCCTGCGCGAACGACGCCGGCACCGGCTCTCCGCTCAGCTTTGAAAGCGCCGGCTTCGGGTCAAACGTATCCACGTGTGACACGCCGCCGTGATTGAAGATATAAATGACGCTCCGCGCGCGGCGCGCCGCCGGAGCCCCGTCCATCAGCCCCGCAAGGGCCATCCCCGCGAACCCGCGCCCCGCCGTGAACACCGCCCGCCGCCGCGATATCATCCCGTTGGTCATTCGCTTACTCCACGTACAGAAACTCGTTGGTGTTGAACAACGAACGTCCCAGTTCAACCAGCGCCGCGCGGCGCGATCCCAGCAACGCCGTCTGTTTCTCCAGAAACGCCTCCACGCGCGTCCGTTCGTCCGGCGCGGGTTCGCGCCCGTAGACACTCCGCCACGCCGCCGCCACCGGATCTCCGGCCGCTTCCAAGCGCTCCGCCAGTGCCGCCGCCTGCCCCAACGTGAACCCGCCGTTCAACAGCGAAAGCGACTGCGGAGCCGTCGTCGTCGACTCCCTTCGCGAACAGCTCAACACACCCTCCGGCCGGTCAAACACCTCAAGCAGCGGCATCCGGAAGTTGCGCCGTGAAATCATGTACACCGTGCGGCGGTTGTGTTCCGCCGCATCCTCGGTCACAATCCACGCGTTGCCCACCGGCTGGCTCATGCCGTACAACTCCTCGGCCGCCAGAGCCGGCACCACCGGCCGCCCACCCATCTTCGTGTTCAGTGTGCCCGCCGCTTGTAGCACCGCGTCCCGGATCTCCTCCGCCTCCAGCCGCCGGCGCGGAAAGTAACTCAGATACACGTTCTCCGCATCGGCCGCCGCCACCCCCGCCGGCGCACGCGACCCACGCTGATACGCCTGCGACATCAGGATGGTCTTGTGCAGCGCCTTGGTCCGCCAGCCGCCCTCCATGAACCCCGCTGCCAGCCAGTCCAACAGCTGCCGGTGAACTGGAGCCGCGGTGCGCGTGCCGAAGTCGGAAGCCGCCCCCACCAGCCCCTGCCCGAAGTGATACTGCCACACCCGGTTCACCCACACCCGCGCCGTCAGCGGATTCTCGCCTGACGCCATCCACTCCGCCAGCCCCTTCCTGCGATGCGTGGTCTCCGCGGTCAGCGGCGGCACCGGCATGTCCGCACCGCCAAAAACGGCCGGGATCCCCGCGGTCACCTCTTCGCCCAACCCGCCGCCCTTTGCCGGCACGAACGTCCGCGGCGCCTCGCGGCTCAAATCCGTCACCGCCGGCGAAAAAGGACCCGGTGCGAAGCTCTTGAACGCACTCACCAACCGCCGCTCAATCCTGTGCAGCCGCTCCAGTTCCGGCTTCGAAAAACGGGCAAAGATGTCATCGTCGGAAGGCTCCACGCGCTTGGCATGCGCCTCGAACAGAGCCTTCTGCTCGGGCGTCTTTTTCTCATCCGGCGTATCGAAAGCCACGGCCACTTCCGGCGGCAGTTTCGCAAGCCTCTCCTGCCGGATGGCCTTCCGGTACGGATCCATCAGCGCCGTCAACTGCGCCCCCGCCTCATACAGCCGGAACGTCCGCGTGTTCTCACCCAGGTCGTACACGCGGGCCTGGTCATACATCAGAAACACCCGCGTCTTCACCGCCGGAACGAAGATCGCCTGAAAGCGGTAGTAGTCCCGTTGCGTCAGCGGATCGAACTTGTGATCGTGGCACCGCGCGCAGCCCATCGTCAGCCCAAGAAACACGGACGCCGTCGTATCCGTGAAATCGGTCAGGGTCTCGATCCGGTTCGTGTCCTCCACCTTGAACAACATGTCCCGGTTCGTGCCCACGGTGAAGTACCCGGTGCCCTGGCGCGCCGCCGGATCATCCGGGTAGATCTCATCGCCCGCGATCTGCTCCTTCACGAACCGGTCGTACGGCTTGTCGTCGTTGAAGCTCTGGATCACGTAGTCGCGATAGCGCCAGGCGTAGAGAAGATACGGGTCCTGCTCGAAGCCGGATGTGTCGCCGTACCGCACCAGATCCAGCCAGTGCTTGCCCCACTTTTCGCCGTAGCGGGGTGATGCCAGCAGCCGGTCAATCAGGCGCTCCCACGCATCGGGTCTGGCGTCGGCGACGAACTCCGCCGTCTCCGCGGCGCTTGGCGGCAAGCCGTGCAGGTCGAACGTCACGCGGCGGATCAACTCCCGCCGCTCCGCCTTCCCGGCCACGGCCAGCCCGCGGCGGGCCCGGGCCGCATCCAGAAACCCGTCGATTGACCCGCCACCGGCCGGCTTCGCCACCCGCTCAAATGCCCAATGCCGTGCCACGGGCCCGGCCGGCGCGGCCGAGGGCCACTCGGCCCCCGCCTCCAACCACTCGCGAAGCAGGGCCAGTTCATCGGCGGGCAGCTTTCCCGAAGGCGGCATCTTCACCCGCCCCTCATAGCCAAGCGCGGCGGCCATCCGCCCCGTCACCGCGGCCACATCGCTCCGCGAATCGAGCTTCACGCCACCCATCCGCATCGCCCCGCCATGGCAGGCATGGCACCGCTGCGACACGATTTCCACCGCCCGCTGCGCATCCGGAGCACACAAGGCTGGAAGGCAGCAAACTACGAATAAGGCAAGGAATCGAAGCATGGGGAACCGCTCTCTGCCCTTGATTAGACCATGGATCGGGACGGGTTGATTGCGCCGGTCCGCGCGGGTAAGAATAGACCCCCGCGGAGCGCACCCCCACCCCGCCTTGCTACCCTGAAACTTGAAGCGCGCATACCTTGGGCTCGGTTCCAATCTCGGGCCCCGCCAGCACTACCTCGCTCAAGCCATCGCCAGACTCGGGGGGCCCAGCCTCGCCGTTACGGCCCAATCCTCCATCTATGAAACCGCCCCTGTCGGCTATACCGACCAGGGGTGGTTCCTCAACATGGCCGTTGAAATCGAGACCACTCTCCTGCCGCTGCAGCTGCTCCGCCTTGTCGCACGCATCGAGCGCACTTTGGGCCGCCAGCGCACCTTTCCCAACGGACCGCGCACCCTCGACATCGACATCCTGCTCTATGACCGGCACTCCGTCCGCACGCGCCATCTTGTCATCCCTCATCCCCGGATGACAGAACGGCGTTTTGTGTTGGAATCGCTCGCCGAAATCGCCCCCAACCTGGTCCACCCCGCGGCGGGCAAGTCCATCCAGACCCTCCTCACCGCCGTCTCGTCCCAAGCCATCCGCCGCTGGACTCCGCCCGAAACCCACTGGGCTCCCGTTCCGCTCTCAACACCTGAATCCGTCCTGATTTGACGCGCGCAAACCGGGCTGGATACACTGAGATTTCACCCCCTATTCCCCCACCGCCCCGCATCCCTGAGTGGCATGCGCCGGTTCGTGGACAAGCAGGAATTTCGATAAGGAACAGAAGAGGATACCCGTGGCAGAAGCAAACAGACATATTTTCTCGTCCGAATCGGTGACCGAAGGCCACCCGGACAAGATGGCGGATCAGATCTCTGACGCCGTACTCGACGCGGTCTTGAAAGACGACTCGACGGGCCGCGTGGCCTGTGAAACGTTCGTCACCACCGGCATGGCGGTCATCGGCGGCGAAATCACCACCAGCACCTACGTTGACGTTCCGACGCTTGCCCGCCAGGTCATCGCCGACATCGGCTTCACCGACGCCGCCATGGGCTTCGACGCCAAGACCTGCGGCATCCTCAATGTGATTCAGCAGCAGTCCCCCCACATCGCCATGGGTGTCGATACCGGCGGCGCCGGCGACCAGGGCCTGATGTTCGGCTACGCCTGCGACGAAACAGAAGAACTCATGCCCCTGCCGATCATGCTGGCGCATAAGCTCACCCGCCGCCTCTCCGACGCCCGCAACCAGCGCCTGATGGCCGGCCTGCGGCCCGACGGCAAGAGCCAGGTGAGCGTCGAATACGAAAACGGCCGCCCGGTGCGCATCGATGCCATCGTCGTCTCCACCCAGCACGATCCGCATCCGACGAAGCCCAACACCATGCCCGACGGCTTCCGCGACGCGCTCCGCGCCACGATCATCGACGCCGTTGTGCCGGCCAGCCTGGTTGACGCCAACACCAAGTACCACATCAACCCCACCGGCTGCTTTGAAATCGGCGGCCCCCACGGGGACACCGGCCTCACCGGCCGCAAGATCATCGTCGATACCTACGGCGGCATGGGCCGTCACGGCGGTGGAGCTTTCTCCGGCAAGGATCCGACGAAGGTGGACCGCTCAGCCTGCTACATGGCCCGCTACATCGCGAAGAACATCGTGGCCGCCGGCCTCGCCAGCCGCTGCGAAGTCCAGCTTGCCTACGCCATCGGCGTCGCCGACCCGGTCTCCGTTCTGGTGGATACGTTCGGCACCGGCCGCGTCGACGGCAATAAGCTTACCGCCCTGGTGCGCGCCCACTTCCCGCTCACCCCGCGCGGCATCATCGACCACCTGAACCTGCGCCGCCCTGTGTACCGCGCCACGTCGGCCTTCGGGCACTTCGGCCGCAACGAGCCAGGGTTCACGTGGGAACAGACCGACAAGGCTGAAGCCCTCAAGTCCGCCGCCAATTAGCTTCGAAGGGCGCTTTCTCCCACCCCCGGGGGGAGGCGTCTTCAGCACCCCGTTCTTGAGGAAACGCGCAAGACGGACTCGCTCCGGCTTTCGCTTCAGTTGCGAGTTCCTGAACGGTTGGAACCGCGCCGGAAGACGGACTCGCTCCGGCTTTCGCTTAGGTTGCGGGTCCCTGAACGGTTGGAGCCGCGCCGGAGCGGCCTTTGCGCTTCCGACCTACGCCAGCATCTCCGCGATGGGGGTTCCCGTCTGGTCCTCCAGCGAGTTGGCGATCTTGATGGGGCGGCCGATGGGGGTCATGTACTCCTTCTTCCAATCGATGCCCATCAGCTGATAGACCGTGGCGAAGAGATCTCCCATGGTGACCACGCGATCGGCTACGTTGTAGCCTTTTTCGTCGGTGGCTCCGATCACGGTGCCCGTCTTGATGCCCGCACCGGCTACCGCCAGCGACCAGCAGTTGGGCCAGTGATCGCGGCCCAGGTTTGGGTTGATGGCCGGCGTGCGCCCAAACTCACCCATCGCGATCACGAGCGTCGAGTCGAGCAAGCCGCGCTCTTCGAGATCATCCACCAGCGCGGGCAGCGTGCGGTCGAGCGTGGGGCACAGACGGTCCCTGTGACTCTTGTCGTTGTCGGAATGCGTGTCCCAGGAGGTGCCGTGATAGCCGGCGGCGGTGACAAACCGGCTGCCCGCTTCGACCAGCCGCCGGGCGAGCAGGCAGCTTTGACCAATGGAGTCCTTGCCGTACTTCTCCTTGAGCTTCTCCGGCTCCTTGCCCAGATCGAAGGCGTTCCGCACCTCCGGCGCCAGCATCATCTTCCAGGCCTGCGCGGTGAACGCATCCATGTCGGCGTGTTCGGCCGTCTGGTTCAACTGCCGGTAGCGGCGATCCACCGCCTTCAGGAACGCCGAGCGGCTTTCCACCGCCATCTCCGAGACGCCCTTCGGAAGACTCAGGTCGGTGACTTCAAAGCCCGCCTTGGCCGGATCCGGAATGCACATCGGATCGTAATCGCCGCCCAGGAATGCGGCGCGGAAATAGTCCTCATACTGCCGGCCGCGATCCCACTTGGGCACCAGGACGTGGGCCGGCACGGCATTGCGCGGACCCAGTTCCTTCGTGACAATGGAACCCAGGCTGGGGAACTGCATCGCCGGGTTGATCTCGTGCCCGGTGATGACATAGTGTGTGGCCTGCGGATGGTCATTCCCGCGCGTGTGCATGGAGCGCACCAGGCAGAACTTGTCCATCTTCCTGGCCATCTTCGGCAGCAGTTCCGATACCTGAATGCCCGCCACGTTGGTCGACATGGGCTTGAAGTTCGAGTTGGGCTTCGGATCCCAGGTATCGATGTGACTGGGGCCGCCTTCCAGCCAGAACAGAATCACGGACTTCACCCTGGCCGCGCCGGCCGAAGGGCTGGCGCCGGACTGCGCCGCGCGCAGATAAGCGGGCAGATTCATGTTCAACAAACCCAGACTGCCCGCGGAAATGAAGCTGCGCCGGTTCATGCCGATTCTCCCATTCTCAATGATTTTCGGCGAACTCGCGGGAGCTGATCAGCGCCCAGACAAACTCGCGGAGACCGGCTTCGCGATCGCCGCGCGCCGCCAGCAGTTGATTCAGATCACGCAGTTCCTCCGGCTCCGGGCGCCGGGCCAGGGCGGCCAGATAGAACTCCTCGAAGATGTCGCCGTTCGAAGCCCCGGCGCCCAGCAGCCGCGCCAGACGGCTGTCCTTGCCGCTTAGACGTTCGACGTAGGTGGCCCCGGCCAGCATGTGCATCGCCTGCGCCAGATTGGGTTTCCCGCTGCGCTCCGGAATGGCTCCGCGGCTTGGGCGGCCGTAGAGTTCCAGGAACCGCGAGAAGTACATGTCGGGATCCTTCAAGTTGATGGCCCGCGTGCGTGCCGGGGCCTGGCCCACGGCGGAGTTGTCCGTCACCGCCGTGGTGAACGTCTCCTCCACGCCCGTCACGGCCACCACCGCATCCAGCAGTACCTCGGCATCCAGCGCCCGCGGCAGGGACCGCGAGTAGTTCACACGATCAGTGCGATTCGATGCGTTCGGACTGCTGGAAAGCTGATACGCCCGCGACATCGTGATGGTCTTCATCAGGCGTCTGAGGTTGTGGCCGCCGGAACGGAAGTCCTGGGCCAGCGCCGCCAGAAGTTCGGGGTGCGTGGGTGGATTGGTGGACCGGAAATCGTCCACCGGATCGACAATGCCGCGGCTGAAGAAGTGGCCCCAGATGCGGTTCACCGCCGCTTCGGCAAAGTAGGGGTGGCGCGTCATCCACGCCGCCAGATCCTGGCGCGGGTTGGTGGCGGCGCCGATGGCCGGCGTCCGCCCCTCCAGAAACGCGGGCCGCACCGGAACCTTCGTGCGCGGATGGAGCAACTCCATCTTGCCGTTGACATCCTTCGACCCAAGGTGCATCGTCTCCGGGTGGTCAAACACAATCGGGCCCATCTTGAACATGCGGCCGAAGAACGCCGCCATGCCCCAGAACTGATCCTGGCTCCAGTTCTCATACGGGTGGTTGTGGCACTGCGCGCAATCCAGCCTGCGCCCGAAAAACACGCGCACCTCTTCGGCCATCATGTCGGCCGGCGTGCCCAACTGGTTGTAGGGAATGAAGTGCCGCGATGCCGGGCCGTAGCCCTGCGCGGAGAGCCTCTCGCGAGCCACCTCATCGTAAGGCCGGTTGGATTCGACATTCGCGCGGATCCACTCCCAATACTTCTGGCTCCACTTGGGCGTCAGGCCGTTGGCGAAGATGGCCACGCGGAAAACGTCGGCGAAGCGGAACGTCCAATAGTCGGCGAACTCGGGCGAGCCGAGCAGCGCATCGATCACCTTTTCGCGCCGCGCCGGATCGCGGCTGGCGAGAAACTCGCGCGTGCGTTCCACCGGCGGCAGCGTGCCTGTCAGATCGAGGCAGACGCGGCGCAGAAACTCGCCATCGGAGCCGGTTTCCGAAGGAACAATCTGGAACCGTTCGAGCTTACGGAAGATGAATTCGTCGATGAAGTTGTTCGCGGCGGGCTTGCGGTATCCAGTGACCGGCGGTCCGATGACACCCACCGCGGCGCTGGCCACATGGCCCGCGGCCCGTATGAGCACCGCGGTTTCACCCAACTGCTTGCCGGTGACGCGGCCGGCGGCATCCACGCTCACCACATCGCCATCGTTGGGAGCATAGAGCACCTGACGGCTGGCGTCTTCCTTTGTGCCATCGCTGTAATGCGCCGTCACACGCAACTGCGCCGAGCCGCCCACGGCCATGGTGGCAAGCGCCGGCGCGATCTCGAGCCTTGCCAGACGCGGGCCATCGGCCCCCAGCGGAGCCCCTGCCTGAAGCCAGCGCAGAATGGTGCGCGAATCCTCAGAGTCCCGCTCAAAACGCCTGCCGCCGCCATGGGGTGTCGTATTCCAGGGTTTGGTGAGCAGAAGACTGCGTTCCGGCTCCTTCAGATCCACGCGCGCAATGCGCTCGCCCTTCACTTGGTCGGTGAGCACCTGGTAGACGCCGCCCTTCATGATCCAGTCGTAGTCATCCTTGGGATGCAGACCGCCGGCTGAAAGCTTGAAGCCCCCGCGCCCCTTCACGCCGCCGTGGCAAGCCGCGGAGTTGCAGCCGTTCTTGGTGAGAATGGCCGCGATGTCGCGCGTGAACGTCACCGGACGGCCGGGCGCGGCGGCCCAAACGCCCAGCGGCGCCAGAATGGCAACGAAAGCGATCTTCATGGCTTCGATATCACCATCATAGGGATTTCCCGCTCATAGATCACCTGGCCCACCTTCCCATCCAGTACCGGGCGCACCTTCACGCGGGCCATCACCGGCGCGGCGCTGGGCGGCGCATCCGCCGCCGCTTCGAGCATTGCCACGCTACGCTCCTGGCGCGCCACGTAGCGCTCGCGCTTGCCCGGGTGCATCGGCGGGTCCTTGTCCGGCTCGAAATCGGCGCCGGCCAGCGCCGTGACGCCGGGCGGCAGATTCTCAAAGCTTACGGCGATCGCGCCGCGATAGTCTTCTTCCCGGTCGAACAGTACGCGCACGGTGCGGGCGGCGCCGGGCGTGAGATTCAGATGATCGTCAGCCACCGACACCTGGCCCACATGAGGCACCTGGGGCCGGATCACGAGCCGATACCGGAAATCGGGGTCCGCCAGATCCTGCGTGGTCTCGCGGACTTCGACCGTGTACGTTCCCGGGTCGCGCACGGGCAAAATCAGCTTGGCCTGCAGCGACTTGGTCATCGCGCCGGTGCATGCGCCGCGGCCCACGGAAATCGTTGTGGCCACCTCTTCACCCCTGGCGTCGAGCAGGCGTGCGTACGGGTTGAACTCCGGGGGCCGCGTGGCCGGGGTTTCCAGTTCAATGGCAAGGTCCGTGGGACCGTCGATGGTGAACGTCACGCGGTCCGCCGCGCCGGGCTTCTCCAGCACTCCATCCACGGCGGCGGGCAGCTTTACGGTGGCTCCGGCGCGGTAGGTCTCGATGCTCGAAGTCTCGGCCTTGCGGGCGCCGCGCAGCGCGAGTTCGTTCATGCGGGTGAGCGTGAGCGGCCGGTCGAAACGGCGTTCGCTCCAGGCGCCCGGCGGCTCCGGCCGCGCCGGGGATCCAGCGCCGGGCAGGATGGCCAGTTCATAGCCGTAGTCGGGCCCGCCCTGGCCACTGAAGGCGTCCACACGAAGGTAGTAGCGGCCGGTGCGCGTGAAGCGATGCACCATGTGGGCATCGGTGAGTTCGCCCAGCACCCAGAGCGGTTCGTCATTGAACGCCACGCGGTTCAGGCGCTTGGGGTCAAACCAGCTTCCCCCGGCTTCGTAGAGCGTTAGCGAAGGATCGAAACCGTTGGAATTGCCGCCCGGGGCTCCGATGGAGGGCAGCCCGCTCGCCACCTTGAAGGTGATGCTCTCACCGGCGCGGGCGTCCAGGGCATAGAGGTCGCTTTCACCGCGTTTAGCGATGCGGCCGGTGAGCACGGCGGGCAGGTTGGGAAGGTTCACCGCCTGGGGAGCCTCGTCATGAACCCCATCAGGCTCACGAGTCACCGGAGTACCCGAAACGCGCAGGCTGAGCGCATTGCTCACACCGCCCGGCGTGAGCACGCGGAAAGGATAGATGCCGGGCGCGGCGCTTGCGGCCACCACAACGCGGACCGTCAGGAGTTCGGCGGGGTTGCGGGGCACGCCGGTTTCGGATTCGGCGTTTTCGATGGTGAAGGTGAGGCCCGGGGCCGCGTGATGGATGGCGCGGGCGGCTTTGATGCCGTTGCCGCGCACGGTGACCCTGAAGTCCGTTCCCGGTTCGACGGTGAAGGGATACACGGAGAGGGCGCGGGGCTCGTCGGGCTTCTGCTGCGCCACAGCCGGCCAGGTAAGCAGAATGAAAATGGACCAGGGGCGCAAGCCAGGGGCCATACTGTAAACCGGGATTTCCATTTTGGGTCTCCCGGACCCCAACAGTATACACCAACGCCTCACTCCCGTGCCGGATTTGATCAGAATCCCCTTTCCGAGGGCGGGCCAGTGCCTGCGGATGGCTTCTTTCGACCATCGCACAAAAACGAAAACTGACAACATGCCTGTTTCCAGCAGTTCTTTCGACACCTCTCCCTCCCAGCCTCCTTTCTCTCAAGATTTCCACCTCTCCGGGCCGATCTTCACCCCGCCGGCAGCGCCTCGATCCGCCGCACCATGCTCCCGAACAGCCGGCGCGTCAGATGGCTCTCAGCCAACATCAGCCAGTAGTAGCGGGCGTG
>Ga0194132_10005709_pt1 | contig 19899 bp, 18 predicted proteins | sample TA2KigOf80mmetaG_FD_148612 | JGI IMG/M metagenome (GOLD analysis project Ga0194132, IMG submission 148612) | Freshwater microbial communities from Lake Tanganyika, Tanzania - TA2015054 Kigoma Offshore 80m | ecosystem: Environmental > Aquatic > Freshwater > Lake | place: Tanzania: Lake... | reverse complement strand
TATTTGCGTCTCAAGATCCTCACCGCCTCACTGAACCCAATCTGATCTGACGGCCCTTTCGGGGGGGGCACTTTGACCCACACGATTCCACGAAGAGCCTTTATTTAGTTGAAAATAAGTATCTTATTTATGGATCCTTCCCTTCTACCGCCCGGATTTCCAGTTGAAATCACCCTGTCGTTGTGTTAGCTTGGCTGGGAGTCGATGCACCGACACTTTGGGCCAACTCACTACGGCTCATTGGCTGCGTTTCTCCTCACACGACTCAAATTCCACCCAAAATCCGAAGCAGGAAATCCAGTTCATGAATACGATCAAGAAAGAAGTTCTGGATAACGGCTTGACCATTCTCTCTGAGCGGATGCCCCATGTGCGGTCGATTTCAATGGGAATCTGGCTGAAGATTGGCTCCCGGAGCGAAACGTCCGATCTCAACGGCGTCGCCCACTTCATTGAGCATCTGCTTTTTAAGGGAACTTCCCATCGTACCGCCGAAGAAATCGCCCGCCAGGTTGACTCCATTGGCGGCCACCTGGACGCGTTCACGGCCAAAGAGACGATCTGCTACAGCACGAAAGTGCTCGATGAACACTTGCCTATCGCTTTTGACATTCTTTCGGATCTGATTCTGAACCCGAAATTCGACCCAGCCGACATGGAGAAAGAACGCGGCGTCATTCTGGAAGAAATCAAGATGGTTGAAGACACGCCAGACGACTTGGTTCATGAGATCTTTATGCAGAACTTCTGGAAGGACCAGCCGCTGGGACGACCGATCCTAGGGACCAAGCAGACTGTCGGAAAACTGGATCGGGACAAGGTTCTGGCCTTCTTCAAACAGTTTTACACTCCCGATGACCTGATTGTCTCCGCCGCCGGGAATCTGGAACACAAACGTGTCGTCGATCTGGTACTGGACAAGTTCGGAGGAGTCAAGACTTCGCGCAACGGGCATGTCGAAGTTCCAGCTCACACCCACAGCCGAATCAGCATGCGCAGCAAAAAAGAGTTGGAGCAGGTGCACATCTGCCTCGGCGTTCCTTCCTATCCACTTTCGCACCAAAACCGCTATGTCTGCTACCTGCTGAACACCATTCTCGGCGGGGGCATGAGCTCTCGGCTATTTCAGAATATCCGCGAGAAGGAAGGCTTGGTGTACACCATCTTCTCAGGGCTCAACTCGTATCGCGATACCGGTTGCCTGTCGATCTATGCCGGCACCTCCCTCGAAACAGCCGAGCGCGTGGTCGACATGATCGTTCATGAGCTGCGGAAGCTGAAAAAGGCCCCAGTGGACAACGAAGAACTCCGGCGGGCCAAGGACTACCTCAAGGGAAGTCTGATGTTGGGTCTGGAGTCAACTCCCAGCCGCATGTCCAACCTGGCGCGGCAGGAGATGTATTTTGGAAAGTACTTCTCGCTCGACGAGCTGACCAGCAGCATCGAGGCAGTGACTGCGGAATCCATCCAGGAGTTGGCAACAGCCTCGTTTGATACACGCCAGATCGCGCTGACTGTGCTTGGAAATCTGGATGGTTGGAAGATCTCACGTGAGCGCCTGGATTGCAACTAAGCGCTGCCAGTGGTAGCAAGGGACGCCTGTGATGGCGGTTCGCATCACCTATCCAAGCCATAGGCCCAGCAGCCTGGAAGCTGGATCGGAAATTAACTCATTGACATGGAGAAACGACTGCTCTAAAAAACCATCAGCCCGGCAAGGAGAATGAGCCCTCGTTGAGAGCCATCCGACAGCAGATCAGACAGGTCGGTCCACCGTGTCTGTGAAGATTTCAGTGTTAGGCAGTGGCAGCTCAGGAAATTGTACTTTCATCGCGACCTCCCAAACAAAGATCCTGTTGGACGCAGGCCTCAGTCCAACGCAAACCCAAAAACGCCTCAAGGCCATTGGCGAATCCCTCGAAAACATCGATGCGTTGGTGATCTCCCACGAACATGCGGACCACATTAACGGCGTTCCCGGTTTGCTCAAAAAGAAACGAACCCTGCCGGTTTACATCGGCAGAGAGACCTGGGCGGCAACCCAGCCGTTTATCCAGAGTGGCGCTCTGGAATTCATCTCGGCCGGGGAACCCTTCCAGCTAAGAGACCTGATGATCTCTCCTTTCGCGATTCCGCACGACGCAGTCGATCCTTTGGGATTCACGCTCGAAGCGGAAGGAATCAAGATCGGACATGTGACCGACCTCGGATACGTGACCGAACTGGTGATTCGGAGGCTGATGGGCTGCGACGCGATCGTGCTAGAGTCGAATCACGACTTGGAAATGTTGAAAGTGGGACCGTATCCTTGGGCCCTAAAGCAGCGCATCATGAGCCGCGAAGGCCACCTATCGAACGAGGGAGCAAGCCGCTTTTTAAGCGAGTCGTTCGACGGTCAGGCGCGCTACATCGTGCTGGCCCACTTGAGCGAGAACAACAATCATCCCGACATTGCTCGCATGGAAGCGGCACACGCATTGCAGCCACGTGGATTCGATTTGCAGCATCTGTATGTCGGATGTAGGAATACCCCCAGCCCGCTAATCGAAGTCTGACCTACAGTGCGAGCAGACCTCGATGGTTCGACGCATTGAAAGGACCTGTCGTTGATTCCGCGATACACACGCGCCCAGATGGGCGCCATTTGGTCTGAAGAGAACAAGTATCGCCAGTGGCTGGCGGTGGAAATCGCAGCCTGCGAAGTTCTGGCCGAGTGTGGCATCGTTCCTCGCGACGCGGTGGCGACAATCAAGTCTAAAGCGAACTTCGACGCAGCCCGCATTCATGAAATCGAGAAAGAGGTGAAACACGACGTCATCGCCTTCACAACGTCGGTTGCGGAATTCGTCGGTCCCGAATCCCGCTATGTTCACTACGGACTGACGTCTTCGGACGTCGTCGATACGGCTCTGGCACTTCAGCTTAAGGCCGCCGGCCATCTGCTGATCGACGGAGTGAATCGCCTATTGGACGTCCTGAAGAAGCGGGCGTATGAGCACAAGATGACGGTGATGATCGGCAGAACCCATGGCATTCACGCCGAACCGACCACCTTGGGGCTGAAGATGACGGTGTGGTACGAGGAGGCACGCCGCAACCTGCGCCGATTGACGCAGGCCGTGGAGAATGTATCCGTGGGAAAGATCTCGGGAGCTGTAGGAACGTTTGCCCATCTCGACCCCCAAGTGGAGGAGTGCGTCTGCAGCAAGCTCGGTCTTCAGTTTGACCCCGTATCGACGCAGATCGTTCAGCGAGACCGGCACGCGGAATTGATGGCGGCGCTGGCAATCACGGCGGCGAGTTTGGAGAAGATCGCTTTGGAAGTCCGTGGGCTGCAGCGAACTGAGGTACGCGAAGTCGAAGAGCATTTTGCACCCGGACAGAAAGGTTCTTCGGCCATGCCGCACAAGCGGAATCCCGTAACGAGCGAACAGATTTGCGGGCTGGCACGGCTCGTTCGCTCGAACTTGCAGGCGGCACTGGAAAACATGGCCTTGTGGCACGAACGCGACATCTCGCACTCCTCGGTGGAACGGGTGATCTTGCCCGATTCGACGATCTTGGTGGACTACCTCCTGGCTAAAACGACCCAATTGGTCGAGAAGATGTTTGTTTATCCGCAGCGCATGCTGCAGAATCTGAATCTGATGAAGGGCTTGGTTTTCTCCGGCCAGCTCTTGCTGGATTTGACCCGGAAAGGCGTCGCTCGCGAAGAAGCCTACCGCTGGGTTCAGCGAAACGCGATGCGAGTTTGGGCGGAAGGCGGGGATTTCAAGCCGTTGGTGCTGGCCGACGCCGATATCGGCCGGCATTTGTCACACGCCGAGATCGAACAGACCTTCGACTTGAGGCATCAACTTCGCCACGTGGAGTCCATCTACCGTCGAATTTATGGATCTTAGAGCGGAAAGGCTCGGTCGCTTTCAATGAAAGCAAGGGTATTCGTCAATCTGAAAAAGAGTGTGCTCGATCCGCAGGGCAAGACGATCCACCACAGCTTGCAGAGTCTGGGCTACCGAAGCGTGAACGACGTGCGCCAGGGGAAGTTTTTCGAGATCTCTCTCGATCCCACGCTCTCGGCCGATCAGGCCAGGGCGGAAATCGAAAAAATGGCGAAAAGTGTGCTCACGAATCCAGTCATCGAAGAGTTTCGCTACGAACTCGAAGCGGTCGAAGCCCACCCGTAGGCGAGGCTGCGCGGCTTGATTGGGATTCAATGCAGGTGATGGGCTCAGCTGCTGGACCCTCCGATCTCGGCAGAGTCTGCAAATCGGTGTCAGATCGTCCCAGCGAGGGGGTAGCGAGGTGCCGCCTGTTGTAGGAAGGAGTCCTATGAAATTCGGCGTGTTGATGTTCCCTGGCAGTAATTGCGAGCATGATGCGTATCACATGGTAAGCAAGGTGCTCCATCGGCCAGTAGAGTTCATCTGGCATGCAACCAAAGATTTGAAAGGCTGCGATGCGATCGTGGTCCCCGGAGGCTTTTCCTACGGCGACTATTTGCGGACCGGTGCGATCGCCCGATTCTCTCCGGTGATGGAAGCCGTTAGAGAGTTCGCAGCCACCGGCGGGCTTGTTATCGGAATCTGCAACGGCTTTCAGATCCTGCTCGAGTCTGGCTTGCTGCCTGGAGCCATGCTCAGAAACAACGGACTCAAGTACGTCTGCCGGCACGTCTATGTACGAGTAGAAACCGGGGACACTCCGTTCACCGGTTTGGCACAGCCGGGCAGGGTGCTTCAGATTCCCATTGGCCACATGGAAGGAAATTATTTCGCAGACGAAGCGACGTTGGCGCAACTTGAACGGAACCGTCAGATCGTTTTTCGATACTGCAGCGAAGACGGACAGATCACCGAAGCGGCCAACCCCAACGGGTCGCTGGCGAACATCGCAGGCATCTGCAACCTGCAAAGAAACGTGCTTGGTATGATGCCGCACCCCGAGCGGGCCAGCGAAGCGCTGCTTGGCAGCGATGATGGGCTGGTCGTATTCCAGTCCATGGTTCAATCACTTGAGCTGTTGACCACACGCAGCTGATGTCAGCCATAAGAGCGGCTCGCCTCGAGAGAGGGGAGGGCCGATGGAACGAATCTCCCAATGCCGGATGACGCGTCGATGATGCTCGCAGAAAGCGAAATAACGCCTGAGCTCCTCTCCCACCACAACCTGACGGAGGAAGAATACCAGCGCATCGTTCAGGTACTCCGACGCCAGCCAAACCTGACCGAATTGGGCATTTTCAGTGTGATGTGGAGCGAGCACTGCAGCTACAAGAGCTCGAAGGTGCATCTGAAACGCCTGCCAACCACCGGTCAGCGAGTCCTGCAGGGGCCCGGCGAGAATGCCGGCATTATCGACATCGGCGGCGATTACGCGATCGCCTTCAAGATCGAATCGCACAACCATCCCAGTTTTATCGAGCCTTACCAAGGGGCCGCGACGGGAGTGGGCGGCATACTGCGCGACATCTTCACGATGGGGGCGCGGCCGATTGCGGCGATGAACTCTCTGCGATTCGGCCCGCTGGATCAGGTCAAGAACCGCAGCATCATGGAAGGCGTAGTGGCCGGAATTGCCGGCTATGGCAATTGCTTCGGAGTGCCCACTATTGGCGGCGAGGTCGTGTTCGAGGAGTCGTACTCCAGCAACCCGCTCGTGAACGCCTTCGCGTTGGGGCTCTTCCGGAAGGATCAGATATTTTACGGGAAAGCGGTGGGCGTTGGCAACCCGGTGATTTACGTCGGCTCGAAAACGGGCCGCGATGGGATTCACGGCGCCACGATGGCTTCAGCCGAGTTTGACGAAGAATCCGAAAGCAAGCGTCCCAATGTACAAGTCGGGGACCCCTTTCTGGAAAAACTGTTGCTCGAAGCCTGCCTCGAAGCCATGAAAACCGGGGCAGTCGTCGGCATTCAGGATATGGGCGCTGCCGGTCTTACCTGTTCGACTTGCGAAATGGGCGGTCGCGCGGGCACTGGAATTGAGATCGACCTGCAATTCGTGCCGCAACGCGAGACGGGCATGACGCCTTATGAGATCATGCTCAGCGAGTCGCAAGAGCGCATGCTGCTCGTTGCCGAGAAAGGCCGGGAAGAAGAAGTGTTCCAGGTTTTTCGCAAATGGGAAGTCGATGCCGTCACGATCGGCCATGTCACGGCAGACGGTTTGTTGCGTGTGAAGGACCATGGCAAGCTGGCTGCCGAGATACCCAACGCCGCACTGACCGACGAGGCTCCCGTCTACCAGCGCCCCCTGCAAAGGCCAGTAGAAAGCCACCGCAGCCCGGAACCCCGCCGGACGGCTCGGTCCCAGTTAGCTTGTGGCGCAGTGCTGCGAAAGTTCCTCTCTTCCCCCAACCTGGCTTCCAAAGAATGGGTGTACCGGCAATACGATCACATGGTGCGGACCAACACCGTGCAATTGCCAGGAGGAGACGCAGCCGTCATACGCATCAAAGGGACCGACAAAGCGTTGGCAATCAGCCTGGACGGCAACGGTCGCTACTGCCGCCGTCACCCCAGGCGCGGGGCGCAGATCGCAGTCGCGGAATGTTGCCGCAACCTGGTTTGTGCCGGAGCGCTGCCGCTGGCGGCCACCAATTGCCTGAATTTTGGCAACCCCCAGAAGCCGGAGATCCTGTGGCAGTTCAGCGAAGTTATTGACGGCATGGCCGAGGCGTGCCGGGTTTTCGAAACCCCAGTGACGGGTGGCAACGTGAGCCTGTACAATGAGACGCTCGGAGAAGGTATCTACCCGACTCCAGTGATCGGGATTGTGGGGCTCATCGAACCCATCACCCGGACGACCCGCTGCTGGTTTCCGGCCGATGGCCAGATCGTCGCTCTCTTAGGCCAGGTGACAAGGCCAAGCAGTGAGTATTTGGAGGCCCTGAGCCAAGCCTTCGTCGCGTTCGCTGCTGACATGGAGAGCCCCAAAGATGCCTACACACTGTGGGCGAACCGTCTTCCGTGCCCGCCACTCGATTTACACCAGGAGCGTGGCGTGCAGAACGCCTGCCTGGAAGGTATTCGAAACGGTCTGATTCGGGCGGCGCACGACTGCTCAGATGGAGGGCTGGCGGTCGCTCTGGCGGAGATGAGCTTTTCGAGTTTCCGCGCACCACGGCACGGAGCTCGTCTGCAAGTGCCAGCCGGGGAGTTCCCGACGGAGGCGATGTTCGGAGAATACCAGTCGCGCATTCTAGTGACACTGGACGAAACGGATTGCAGAGCAGTGCAACAGATTGCCTCCAGGCATGGAGTCGAATGGTTGCGACTGGGCACCGTGGGTGGCGATCGGCTCATCGTTGAGGATCGGGGCTCCGTTTTGATCGACGAGCCAGTGGCCGAGTTGGAGAGCATCTGGAGCAGTTCGCTGGGACAGTACTTCCAGCGCTAGCGAGGAATTCGAGACCAAAGCAGCCTGCAGGATTTCGGAAGCGACGATGTTCGACAAATTTCGTGAAGAGTGTGGCATCTTCGGAGTCTACAAACACCCGGACGCAGCGAGAATCACCTACCTTGGGCTTTACGCGCTCCAGCATCGGGGACAGGAAAGTGCTGGCATGGTTTCCACAGACCGCCATCGCCTTTTTGCGTGCAAAGGCATGGGGCATGTGGCGGACATTTTCACCGAAGCGCACCTCGAGGAGCTGAAAGGCGACGTGGCGATCGGCCATACCCGCTATTCAACGGCGGGAGATAGCTCTGTGAAGAACGCGCAACCGATCCAAGTCAAGTGCAGCAAAGGGGATTTGGCGCTTTGCCACAATGGAAACCTCGTCAATGCGCAAGAGATTCGTAATCTGTTGGAGGCCGAAGGCTCCATTTTTTGGTCGACGAGCGACAGCGAAGTCATTCTGCATCTCATTGCCAGGTCGCACCAGCTCACCATCGAAGAAGCTATCCAAGAGGCTCTGCTGCAGATTACGGGCGCCTACTCGCTGATAATTTTGACTCAAGAGAAGATGATCGTGGTGCGCGACCCTCGCGGATTCCGTCCACTCTGCTTTGGCTGGCTGGACGGTTCGCCGGTTGTTGGCTCTGAAACCTGTGCCTTCGACCTCATCGATGCCGAGTTCGAACGCGAAGTCGAACCAGGCGAAATGCTCATCTTTTCTGAGAACGGGGTCGAATCTCGCAAGATGCTTCCGCCAGCGCAGTCCGCGTTTTGCATTTTCGAGTACGTCTATTTCTCGCGACCCGATAGCCAGATCTTTGGCCGGTCGGTGTACCAAAGCCGCTACCAGCTGGGAGTGTATTTAGCCCAAGAACAGCCCGTGGAGGCCGACATCGTGGTACCCATTCCCGACTCGGGTGTGGCTGCGGCTCTTGGTTTTGCGCGGGAAAGCGGCCTTCAATTTGAGTTCGGTCTGATCCGGAACCACTATGTCGGGCGCACCTTTATCGAGCCGAAACAATCCATCCGGCACTTTGGCGTCAGAATCAAGCTGAATCCGGTCGACGACCTTTTGAACGGTAAGCGGGTCGTGTTGGTAGACGATTCGATCGTACGAGGAACAACCAGCCGGAAAATCGTCAAGATGGTGCGATCCGCTGGGGCCCGTGAAGTGCACATGCGCATCAGCTGCCCGCCCACCATTTCGCCCTGCTACTACGGTGTTGACACGCCGACCAAACGCGAGCTCATCGCTGCCACTCATTCGGTTGAGGAGATTTGCAAATACATTGAAGCGGACTCGCTGGGCTATCTCAGTCACGACGGACTGCTGCGCGCCTGCGGCGATTTGGAGAAGCAACCACGCTTTTGCACTGCCTGCTATACGGGAAGCTATCCCGTCGAATTTCCGAACGCTTTGGTGCAGCTTGGCGACCCCGTGCCTCGGTAAGAAGTCGAATGAGCGGGACACCGCTGGATGCCGCCTCAGCCCGCCGTTCGTTCCCCGAAGCTGGCTATATTGTGGCTTCGTCAGAATGCATCATTCGGCGCCGTTTTGAAAATCTCTTGGAGCCAACTCCCCGACATGCCCGTTTCCAGCTATCGTGAAGCCGGTGTCGACATCGATCAGGCTAATCTCGCGAAGAAAAGGATCAAGACGCTCGCGAGGCGTACGTTTACGCCGGAGGTATTGACGGAAATCGGGGGCTTCGGGGGCCTGTTCTCCCTTAGGCGTGGCAAGCCTTCCCATCCGGTGTTGGTTTCCAGCGTGGACGGGGTTGGAACGAAGTTGAAGGTTGCCTTTGCGACCGGCATTCACCACACCGTCGGGCGCGATCTGGTATCGCATTGCGTTAACGATATTCTCGTGCAGGGTGCGGCGCCACTGTTCTTCATGGATTACATCGCCACCGGAAGGATGGTTCCCGACATTATCGCCAAGGTGGTTGAGGGTGTCGCCGCCGGTTGCCGCGAAGCCGGGTGCGCTCTTCTCGGTGGGGAGACTGCCGAGATGCCCGGATTCTACAAGGACGGGGAGTACGATTTAGCCGGGTTCATCGTAGGTGTGGTCGATAAGGCCAAGATTGTCGACGGACGCAGCATTCGCCCGGGCGACGTGATTCTGGGGTTGCCTTCCGCCGGCTTGCACACGAACGGTTACTCGCTCGCCCGAAAACTGCTTCTCGAGAAATCGGGGTATGGCACCGAGACCCGGCTTCCCGGCCTCAAGAAGCCAATCGGGGAAACGCTCCTAGCACCCCACTTGAATTACCTGCCCGTCCTCAAACCGCTTGTGGACAAAGGTTGGATTAAGGGAATGGCACACATCACCGGCGGTGGCCTCACGGAAAATGTTCCCCGCAGTCTGCCGACAGGCTGTGCTGCCGTGATTCGCGTAGGCAGCTGGCCTGGCTTGCCCATTTTTGGAATTCTGCAGAAAATGGGCCGCATTGACGAGGCAGAAATGTTGCGTACGTTCAACATGGGAATCGGCATGGTGGTTGTGGTGTCTGCCCATCGCGTGTCCGCGATTCAGGCCTACTTCGGAAGCCAGAAACAGGCAGTCTATGTCATCGGTGCCATTCGACCGGGAAAACGGCACGTGATCTACGAACCATGAAACGGGTTGGCATCCTGCTGTCGGGCCGAGGTTCGAATTTCGAAGCGATCGCGCAACGAATCGATGAAGGCAAGCTCGACGCTGAAATCGCCGTTGTCGTCAGCAACATCGAAACCGCGCCGGGCTTGCGGCGAGCGCGCGAGCGCGGTCTGGACGTTGCCTTCGTGAGTTCGAAAGGGCTGGCACGGGAGGCATTCGACCAACAAGTCGTCGATATCTTGCACAAGAGGCGCGTCGACCTGGTTTGCTTGGCAGGTTTCATGCGCTTGCTGAGCCCCAGCTTCATTCGAGCTTTTCCGAATCGCATTCTGAACATTCATCCCTCGCTTCTGCCCGCCTTTCCTGGACTCCAAGCACAGCGGCAGGCTCTCGAGTACGGTGTGAAGGTCTCTGGCTGCACCGTGCACTTCGTGGACGAAGGTCTCGACAGCGGACCGATCATCTCTCAAGCCGTCGTTCCCGTTCTGGACGGAGACACCGAGGAGTCGCTTTCTGCAAGAATCCTCGAGCAGGAACACCAAATCTATTCCAAAGCCATCCAGATCGTGTTGAACGGACAGATTCGAATTGAAGGTCGCCGCGCAGTTCCGATTTCCTGAGTGCTCACATTGATGCGTCTCAGCCTGACAACCGAAGAGCAGCTTGACTACCTGAAGAAAGGCTGCGTTGAAATTATCCGCGAGCAAGAGCTCCAGTCGAAACTCACACGAGCCACTCAAAGGGGGCAACCGCTGCGGGTTAAAGCCGGATTCGATCCTACGGCACCCGACTTGCACCTTGGCCACACGGTGCTCATCCGAAAGCTGAAACATTTTCAGGATCTCGGCCACATTGTGATTTTCCTGATCGGCGACTTCACCGGTCTGATTGGCGATCCCAGCGGGCGGAACGTGACGCGCAAACAGCTCAGCAAGGACGAAGTGCTCGCGAACGCCGAAACCTATAAGGAACAGGTGTTCAAGATCCTGGATCCCGACAAGACCGTTCTGGATTTCAACAGCCGTTGGATGTCAGTTCTCACGAGTGAAGAGTTTGTTTGGCTCGCATCCCGCTATACGGTGGCGCGGATGCTCGAGCGCGACGATTTCGCGAACCGGCTCAAAAACAACCAGCCGATTTCGATTCACGAATTGCTCTACCCGCTTGTGCAGGGTTATGACTCGGTCGCACTTCAGGCAGACGTGGAACTGGGAGGCACGGACCAGAAATTCAACCTGCTGGTCGGGCGTGAACTGCAAAAGGAGTACGGCCAGGAGCCGCAGATCGTCTTGACCATGCCGATTCTGGAAGGCTTAGACGGTGTGCAGAAGATGTCCAAGTCGCTGAACAACTACATTGGGATCAAGGAATCGCCGAAAGAGATGTTTGGGAAGGTGATGTCGATTCCAGACCACGCGATGTATCGCTATTACGAGTTGTGCACCGATTTGCCGATCTGGAAGATCGACCTGATGCGTCAGGATGTTTCCGACGGCAAGAAGCACCCGAAGGAAGCAAAGATGCAGTTGGCTAAGTTCATCATTCGCGATTTCCATTCGATGGACGAAGCCAATCGAGCCGAAGAGGAGTTCAATCGGGTTTTTCAGTTGGGACTCGCACCCGAAAGGATTGAGGAAAAGTGGTTGCAAGCGCGTCCAGAAAAAGTTCGGCTGACGAAGCTCATCGCGCAACTCGGTCTCGCCAGTTCGGTTGCCGAGGCACACCGGCTTATTGAACAGGATGCTGTCAGCCTCAACGACCAGAGAATCTCGAACGTCAAGGCGGATCTCGACCTTGCCCAGCCCGGGTCATTCATCCTCAAGGTTGGCAAACGGCGTTTCCTGAAACTGGTGGTGAATGGAAGCTCTTGAGTTGTTTCGTGAGCGACGATGACCCAGCGTGCCGCAACAAGATGCCTTCTCACTCTCTTCTTGGCTGGTCTGGCGCAGGCAGCAGGTGCCGCCAGGGCGCAGGAACCTCAGACAGCAGGCATTCTACGTCCCAGCGACCGGTCGGTTTTGCAGTCTGGAGCGCTGCAAATCATCGCCCGAACCGGTGAGATCTGGTTGGATGGCAAACCCATCAGGCAGCCTCAGGACCGCGGCGGAAGGCAAGCGCTTTCTGTGTCGGCGCCGGCCGGAAAGCACGAGCTGCTCTGGAAGCATGCTGGCGGATTCCAGAAGATCGAATTCTTCGTTGCCTCGGGTCCGACAGAGACTCCGCCTGGCTGGAAAGTCTACAAAGAGCATCCCCCTCAGGCAGAATGTGCCGCTTGCCACGCTGGAGAGAAAGATTTCAGGAAGAGCTCGATTGCAGAGACTTGTTTCACCTGCCACGAGCAGAAAGCATTTCCAGCGGCTCACAGTCACAACAGCGAGGTCCTGGCCGAGTGCGTCCTCTGCCACGACCCGCATGGCTCTGCGGAGAGATTTCATCTGCGAATGACGCGCGAGACCGCTTGCAAGCAATGCCATGGATAAGGTGCTGCCGAGATCCATCCGGCCCTATTACGAATTGTGCAAGGCAGTCGCCAGCTTTCTGACCGTGCTCATCCCTCTGCTGGAGAAGTGGAAAGCGGTGCTCCCCGTCTCATCGCAAGTGCGCCAGGAGTGCTTGACGATCGCTGTTTTTGCCTGCTTTCTGGCGGCGGTGGCGGGATACTCGACCGGCCGCCACACGCTGAACGGATTGGCCGTCGGCTGGTGTTTTCTGCTGTTGTTTCTGCTGGTGCTGACCGTGGAACTCGCCGGCGTGGCGCGCATCGCCTGGGCTGAACGCCCGCTCTACGTATTGATCTTCGCTTTCTTCAGCCTGTCTACTTCATCATTCCTGGCCTATAGCGCACGCAAAAGCGCCGCCTCGATCGACTGGCAGGAACCGTCCCAGCCCTAGCGGCTCTGGGCATGCCCAGAAGAATGTGTTCGCACCCCCAGCGGGCGCATCGGAAAACTTTCGCTTTGCGAATCTGTTGCCGACACCATTACAATAACAACCGTCAGCTTCGAGCGTCGGCGTTCACCCTTTGGAGAAAAAGCATGGAGAAACCGGTTCAGAACATCCAGGACGTCTTTCTCAACAACGCACGCCGGGACAAGACGGCGACCACCATCTACTTGATGAGCGGAGTGAAGCTGACGGGAAGAATCAAGAGTTTTGACAAGTACTCGGTGATTCTGGAATCCAACAACCAGGATCAGTTGATTTTCAAGCACGCGATCTCCACTGTCGCGGCGGGGCGCTCCTTCAGCGCTTCCGCCAGCGCGCCTGCCAGTGCTTCCGTAGAAACCTCCAGCTAGGTATGCCTGCCGCAAGCACTCGTCGGGAAAGAGCTGTACTCGTCGGTTGTGCCCTCAAGACTTCTTCAAGAAACTCGAGCCCGCAAGCGCCGCTCAGCCTGGAAGAGTCGCTGGACGAACTGGCATCGCTCACTGCTTCCGCAGGAGGCGATGTGAGCGCTCGCCTGGTTCAAGAGCGCGAGCACTACGACGCCGCAACCTTGATTGGCTCCGGAAAACTTCGCGAACTCGAAGAGGCCACGCAGCGTTTTCAAGCGGAAATAGTCATCTTCGACGAGAATCTCTCGCCAGCGCAGCAGCGGAACATCGAACGAAGAATTGGTTGTCGGGTGATCGATCGCACTCAGCTGATTCTCGACATTTTTGCCAGCCGGGCGCGCACGCGCGAGGGCAAGCTTCAGGTGGAATTGGCGCAGTTGAACTACATGCTGCCGCGCCTGGCAGGGCACGGCGTGGAGCTGTCGAGGCTGGGCGGCGGCATTGGAACGCGCGGGCCTGGCGAGACGAAGCTGGAAACCGATCAGCGCAAGATCCACAAACGCATTCACAAGATCGAGGAAGAGCTCGAGCGGGTTCGCTCCCACCGCGGTTTGCACCGCGCTCACCGCCAGTCGATCCCAGTGCCGGCGATTTCGTTAGTGGGCTACACCAACGCCGGCAAGTCGACGCTGTTCAACGCTCTCACCCAGGCTAGAGCTTTCGCGTCCGCCAGGCTCTTCGCCACTCTCGATCCGCTGTTGCGCCGGATCAAGCTGCCCTCGAATCGCGAAGCGGTCCTCTCAGACACGGTCGGATTCATACACAAACTGCCGACAACCCTCGTCTCGGCGTTTCGGGCCACGCTGGAGGAACTGGCGCAGGCCGATTTGCTGCTCCACGTGATTGACTTGTCCAGTCCCCACCGGGAACAGCAGCGAGACGCGGTCCTTCGTGTTCTGGAAGAGCTGAAGCTGTCCGCGAAACCCGTTCTGGAGGTCTACAACAAGATCGACTTGTGTCCGGCCCCGTCCGCTCCCGGGTGCTACGTAAATTCTCTCTGTGTTTCTGCGACTCAAGGCCTCGGTGTCGACAATCTTCTGCAAAGAATCGACGAACTCCTGTCCTCCGATCCGCTCGTCAGAGCCCGGTTTCTATTCAGACAGACGAACGGAGACCTCCTTTCCCGATTGTACGCCTGCGGCCGGCTGATCGAGCGCTCGTACGTAGACGACCAAGTCCTGGTTGAAGTCGAAGCGCCCCAGTCGGTCGTGGACCGACTCAAGAAGTTCCGCATTGGCGCGTAGCCCCGCCTTTTGGTGGCTTTCTCATCCAGATCGACTGATGGCTGTTCGCAATCACCTCGGCACAGGGCGCACAGAATCTGTGGAAAACTCTGTGTAAATCCCGTCGGAAAAGGCCTCAATGACCCGTCTGTCTTGGGTCCTAGCGGATTGCACCCGAACGAGGTCAGTTTTGGACTCGTTTAAAAAGACAGGACTTCTGTTTATCTTTTTCTACTCCGCTAAATCAGGATTGGAAGGGGAGTGCTGGGGTTTTCTTCGAATTGCAAGGCAGGTTCTCATCACTTTGTTATGGAATCTGTGTTGAAGGAATCGTTGCAGACAGATCACGAGCGACCCCGAGTCACCTTCTTCGGTGGGCGTTTCACTTCAAGCGGCAGATCTGGGCGCCCGCCTTTCTCCCAAGCCGAAACGATGATTGAGGCCACACTGCTGATCGAATCGCCCAGCTGGCGTTCCAAGATGGGTCGCACTTTGCCGAAGAACTGGTCGAAGTAACCGTCATCGTATACTTCTCGACCGCGTACCGCTTCGCCGTCAGCTTTCAGAATCGGGTCGACAAAAGTGAAGCTCCGCAGCAAGGCATCGAACACGAAATCAATCGGGCTCGCAACTGAAACCAGCGCTCCAGGGCGAATCGACAGCTGCGGCTGGTAGCGAAGCACGGCCTCTGTTTCGAAGCGCGAATGCAGACCATGTTGGTTTGTCAGCTGGCCATCGTAGTTCTTCACCGCGTGAAAAGGGACGTGCGCATCACTGACGTAATGCGATATGACGGCTGTGAAGAACTTGATGTCGTCCAGCGAATAGGGACGCCCGCCGGTCTTCTGCTCCTGGAACGCCTGTACCAGCCTTCCAAAAACTTCATCCACTCTCCAGGGCAGCTGGCCCTCACGCTCGAGCTTTTCGCGCCCAAACTTGCGAATCGCTGCTGCACGGTCCCTGGGCAGGGCTTTGAACGGATAGGTTCCATAGGAGTCGAGATCCAGATAGTGACGGGGCGGCTCTTCCGTAAAGCCGGCATTGCGCCACAGGTCCGGATCGACGGAATGCTCCACGATGAAATTCCGATGCTTCACAAAGAAGGGCCGAATATGGCTCGGCAGGGCATCGATGGCGCCGCTGGTGACAAAGCGATGAACGTCGAGCCCCCAGGCTTGCAGCGGATAGGGCAAGACACAAACGCAGAGAAGGGCGGCGGCAGCAGAACGAATTTTCACTGGTCTCGCTTTCTCGGGTTGAGCGGAAGGAGTAGCTCTGAGCGGAGGGCCCGTTTTGTGCTAGTTGCCCCATGCATGGGAATCATGCCTCAAGCCCGCACTTTGCTTGGCACGCTGATCGCAGCAGCCGTTTCACGCTCGCCGATCTGCTGCCGCCACATCGCATAGTACAGGCCTTTCAGGTCAAGCAGCTCGTCATGACGACCCGACTCAATGATCTGGCCTCGCTCGAGTACGAAGATTCGATCTGCATACATCACGGTTGAGAGCCGATGGGCGATCAGAATCGTGATGAGGTCGCCGCGCTCGGAAATTTCGCGGACCGTCTCGCCGATCTCCTCCTCAGTCAGCGAATCGAGCGAGGAGGTTGCTTCGTCAAACACCAACAGGCTGGGGCGCCTTAGCAGCGCCCGCGCGATGGACAAGCGTTGCTTCTCGCCGCCCGAAACCTTGACCCCACCCTCGCCGATGACGGTGTCGAGCCCCTTGTCGGCACGTTCCAGGAGGCGCTGGCAAGCGGCCTTTTTCAGGACATTCAGGCAATCGGCATCCGTGGCCTTGGGATTCACGAAGATCAGATTCTCACGGATGGATCCCGAAAATAGTTGGGTATCTTGTGTGACAAACCCGATCCGCTCCCGCAAGCGATCCAGATCCACATGCGTCATCGGAATCCCGTCGTAGAGAATCTGCCCTTCCTGGGGGAGATACAGCCCTACGAGCAGCTTCACCAGCGTCGTCTTGCCAGCGCCCGAGGGGCCGACAAACGCGATCGTTTCACCGCGCTCGACAGCAAACGAGATCCCTGCCAGGGCATGCGTTGCCGATGACCGATGGCGGAAACTCACTTGCGAAAACTCCAACCGGTGAAGCTCAGACAGCGGGACAGGATCGGCCGGCTTCGGTTCCTTCGGCGTCTTCAGAATTTCGTCGAAGTTGTTCAGTGAGACTTCCGCTTCGCGATACGTGTTGATCACACTGCCCAATTCTTGCAGGGGGCCGAAAATGAAAAAGGAGTAAATCCAGAGTGCGAAGAACTGTCCCACCGAGATTTGTTGCGCGAAAATCAGGTAGAGCATGAGAAACAAAATGCTGTTCCTGAGGAAGTTGACCGACGTGCCTTGCACGAAGCTCAGGCTGCGCAGATAGCGCACCTTCTTCAGCTCAAGTTGCAGAATCCTGCCGGTGGTCTTGTTCAACCTTTCGATCTCCTGTTGTGCCAGACCGAGGCTCTTCACCAGCTCGATGTTCCGCAGCGACTCCGTCGTTGATCCCGCCAGCGCCGTGGTTTCACCCACAATGAGCTTCTGGATTCGCTTGATCTTGCGGCTTAGGACTGAACTCAGCAGCCCGAGCACCGGAACCGTCGTGAAGTAAACCACCGCAATCACCCAGTGGACGCTCACGGCGTATCCCATGACCCACAACACACCGACCAACGAAGTGAAGACGATGTTGATCGAGGCCACCGTCAACTTCTCGACGTCCACTCGCACCTTTTGAAGCTTCCCCAGCGTTTCGCCGCTCCGTTGATCCTCAAAGACGCTGTAGGGAAGCTCAAGGGAGTGCCGCAACCCATCGCAGTAGATCTGGGCGCCCAACCGCTGCACAATGACGTTGATGTAGTAGTCCTGGAAGTTCTTGGCAACGCGCGACACAAAGGCTGCACCGATGGCAGCTCCCAGCAGCAGGCTCACTCCGTTGAAGAACTGCGCGGTCGTATATTCCTTGTAACGGGTCGCGTAATCGTCGATGACATGCCGGAAGATGAGCGGGTCGAGGAGAGAAAAAATCTGGTTGACAGCGGCCAGGAAGAGCGCGAGTAACACGAGCTTCCAGTACTGTCTGAGGTAAGCCAGCAGCAGTTTCATTGTGCCGCGTATTCTCGCACAGGTGGAGAAGAGAGTATAGCCCTGGACTGCTCAAGGGAACTCTCACAACGGCAAGACCCGGAAAGCATCGCAGCTGCCTTGCGAGGTCGCTAGAGGACGTGTTGCATTGCAGTCTCAGGTCGCTGATAATTCGGCGACAGCTATCCGAAGGAGCGCCCTCTCTTCGCGTTATGCCGGAACTCCCTGAAGTCGAAACGATCCGCCTCGGTTTGCTGCGGCACGTCTGCAACCACCGAATCGAACGCGTCGAGATCCGATGCAATCGAATCGTTCTGCGCCCCAAGCCAAATGAGCTTGCCGCCGCACTCGGAGGGCAGTCCATTCGTGGCATCGAGCGGCGAGGCAAGTTCCTCGTCTTTGTGTTCGACGAGTATCGGCTTCTGGTCCATCTAGGCATGTCGGGACAGTTGACCTACTGGGATCGAAGCAGGAAGGATGACGACCGCTTCGTTGTCACAGTGACTGGCTTGCAGCAGGCTCGCCAACATCCGGTGGACAAACACACCCACATCAGCTTCTATTTTGGCGATGGCAAAGCCATGCACTACCGCGACATTCGCCAGTTCGGGAAATGGCGTCTCTATCGAGTCGAAGAGTTCCATGAGGCGAAGGAATTCTGGCAACTTGGGCCGGAACCGTTCGGCTCCGCTTACACCTACTCAAACTTCCAGGAGCGAATCCTCAGCCGCAAACTGCCAATCAAATCGTTGCTGCTCAACCAGCGTTTCGTGGCCGGAGTTGGCAACATCTATGCTGACGAAGCGCTGTTCGAAGCCGGCATCCACCCCCAGCGTTTGGCACACTCACTGTCGGATAAGGAGAAGCGACGCCTCTTTAAGACGATCCCCAAAGTCCTGCGGCGTGGCCTAAGGCAGGGAGGAACTAGTTTCCAGAACTACTTCAACGCAGACGGCGAAGCGGGGAACAACCAGGAGACGCTGCGGGTGTATGGCCGCGAAGGAAAGAAGTGCCACCGCTGTCGAACCGCCATCCAGCGGATCGTCGTCGGCCAGCGCGGAACGCATTTCTGCGCGAACTGCCAGCCTAGGCGAAGTGATTCTGCACGACGGTCTCGGCGGATCGATTAAACCGGATCACCCACGATCGGGGCAATTACCCGGACACACTGCCCTGGAATTCCGTTCGCCGATGGGAGCGTCCGGACTTGATCCGGTAATAGGCCGCATAGAAATCCGGATCAAAGCCGTTTGCCACAGCGATAGCAGAATTGGCTGACAGCATCAACCTCGCTGCCACACGACCGGCAGGTTCTTACGTTCCGAATGGGAGGCTGCTTGCCACGGCCCCTGCCCCGGTGGCGCTCGACGAAGCCCACGAACTCTCTGGCCTGCACATGGTTTGGGTTGACTCGCAATATATCGCGCACAGCAATCAGAGATTCCTCCCGCTTTCCTTCCTGGTAGAAAGCGACTGCCGATGCCATCAACTCCCGGGCTTGCACCTCAAACTTCTTCAGGCGCTGCAGCTCTGCCAGCCTTTTTGATGTGTTTTCAACGAACGCCTGGATCTCAGCATTCCGAGGAAACCGCTCACGGATTCTGGCAAGATCGCGGGTGCACAAGTCGTACTCTTCTTGATACAAATACTTCTTGATCTGGGCAATCGCGCTTGCCGGGGAGTCCAACTCCCTCGGCTCCTCGGTCTGCGGTTCTATTCTGCGATCTGCTTTCCCCTGGGAGCTGATGGGGCTCGGTTGGGTGATCTGGTCGAAGATGCGGACATCCGGCAGCTGAATGACCTGCGGCGTCGAGCTTGGGAGCGCCGCCGGTGGGATGGGAGCTGGTGGTTGCGGAGGGCCAGCGACTGCGAGCGGTGGCTTCGGGGGCTGGGCTGGAAAAGGAGTCTCTTGGGGCGAGGTACTTGCGTCGATCGATCCGAAACCCTGATCCAAACTCATTGGCAAGAGCGGGCTGGCTGCCGGACGAGTCAGCGGCGGGACCGGTGCAGCGGCTTTCGATGGCTGGAGTATTTCGTCTTCTCTCTCCGGGGGGTTCTCCTTTGCGCGCACTGGTTCCGAGCGTGCCACAACGTCCTGATTCGTGATGCCACCGTCCACCGAAGGACTAGTATATCGTTTCATTGAATAGTATCTATATAATCAATTCTCTGCTATGCTAGAGGCATGGCTAGACAATCGACTCGACCCAAGTTAGTCCTGACCCCTGAAGAAGTCCGGTTGCTCGAACAGCT